>Ga0209755_10000804_pt1 | contig 54231 bp, 43 predicted proteins | sample TergutCo191P1_FD_187301 | JGI IMG/M metagenome (GOLD analysis project Ga0209755, IMG submission 187301) | Cornitermes sp. P1 segment gut microbial communities from Petit-Saut dam, French Guiana - Co191P1 (SPAdes) (version 2) | ecosystem: Host-associated > Arthropoda: Insects > Digestive system...
TTTTCAACACGATTAAAATTCAATAAGTACTATCATTCTAAAAACGACATATAAAACGACACATAGAATGACACATTTCGGTATGTTTGAATAATCTCCAATAAGTGAAAAACAAGAGAAAACCATTAAAATACTTGTGTTTTTAATGAATTTATGCCATAATAAGTCTTAATAACGCTTAGTATATTATACGGCGCAAGACTCAAAATCTACCGCACGCGAGTGTGTTTGGGTTCAAGTCCCAATGCCGGTAACCAAATTATGCGCAGCGAAGATGCAGAGCAATGGTTCTAAGTTCACCTAAAAAAATTCAATACTTGTAGCTACACTACTTATTTTTTTGTTTTGATTTTGATTGGCAGTAATATTTGCATGACAATCCTTGCATAGTAACTGGCAATTTCCAATTACGGTCTCTCCGCCGTCAATAAAGGCTTTCTTGTGATGCGCTTCCAAGTCTTTTAAATTAAATTTCTCTCCCAGCTTAAAACATATTCATAAAAACCGCTTTTATTCAGTCCGTCAGGGTCAGTAGAATATATTTCAAGTAATCGAACCAGTACTCTTTCCATTTTTTCTTTATCATGTTTTTTGCCGGTATAATTTGCGTTTAATAATTCCTGAGATGTCATTATTTTTACGAAAGAGTAACGCTGCGCGATTCGTCCCTGTCTCCGTGCGTATTCAGTATTCTCACCTGCGACACCGGCTATTACGATAAGGCGCTAAAATATTTTACCCGCATGGATCTGGACGATTATCAAAATCATGTACCGAGGCAGAAGAATCGCTGTCAAAATTTCCCAAGAAGGAGCCGACTTCAGGCTGACAGAAGACGAACCTCTGACAATTCATGTCAACGGCAGCCCGGTAAACCTGAAAATGGATTTACAATAGAAATATCTTAACTACGCTTCTGCTTTCCACAAACCATGCAAATTGCAAAATTCGTAAACCGTAACAGGATCGCTGCTGACAAAAAATTCTGCGGAAGGAGAGCTTGCCGGATCCAAAGCTACACGCTGAGTTCTGTTTCCGTCCGCAACGACTATCCACGCAATATGATGTTCTTCAGTCATTGGATGCGGAACGCTGCCGACCGTAACTTTTAATTTATTTCCTTCGCGTACAACGGCAGGCACATGTTTTTCAACAGCCGCATCAGTTGTATTCGGCTTAAGTTCCTGCATTTTTTCACCGCAGCAAATTACTCCAACCCCGGAATTTTTTACATAACTGATGATGTTTCCGCAGGCTGAACATTTACAAAACAATCTTTCATTTTTCATGTTTTTGTCTCCTTTATACTTCCCGTTTCTATTCAAGATATTATAATCATTATAATATAGTTTATATAGAAAAGCATGAATTATATTAATTTTATGAAGTTATTTTTACCATAATAAAATGGTAAATCTTGAAAAATTCCGGTTTTTCTGTCAATATAATATAAGCCATACAAAAGGAGTAAAAATGCAGAAAACTGTTTTTATAGTGGATGACAGCGAAATAAATTTAACAATAGCAAATGAAGCTCTGAAAGAAAAATACAGAGTGATAACAATTCAGTCCGCATCAGGAATGTTCTCGCGCCTTAAAGCTGTAAAGCCTGATATAATTTTGCTTGATATTGAAATGCCTAAAACTGACGGCTTTGAAGCTCTGGGGCGTCTGAAAAACGACAGTTCCTATGCCGACATTCCTGTCATATTTGTTACAGGAGAAAGAGATGAAGCAATTGAAGTCCGCGGTTTTCAGATGGGAGCTGTTGATTTTATAACTAAACCGTTTTCTCCGCCTGTCCTGCAAAAGCGCATTGCAACGCATTTAAATATTGATGAATCGATCCGCAAGCGCACAGCGCAGCTTCGCAAAAAAAGCGTTCAGCTGCAAAACATGCAAAACAGCATGGTTTTTGTAATTGCGGATTTAATCGAAAACCGCGACAAGGGAACAGGCGGACATGTTGAGCGCACAACGACGTATATTAAAATTTTAATTGACGCGATGATAGCAAGCGGAGTATATGCCGATGAGCTGTGCCACATGGACAGAGATATGCTCATTTCATCAGCGCGTCTGCACGACATCGGAAAAATCGCAATACCGGATGCAATTCTGAACAAACCCGGTAAATTGACAGATGAAGAATTAGAAATTATGAAAACCCATGCTTTGGAAGGCGAACGCATCATAGATAAAATTATTTCCAGAACAGGAAATAATATGGCATTTTTAAGTTACGCAAAAGTATTCGCCGGATATCATCATGAACGATGGGACGGGAAAGGATATCCGCGCGGACTTAAGAAAACTAATATCCCTCTTCTTGGGCGCATTATGGCAATCGTTGATGTTTATGACGCCCTTGTTTCCGAGCGCCCTTATAAAACACCGCTGTCTCCCGAAGACGCAATAAAAGTAATAATAGAAAACAGCAACAAACATTTTGATCCGCACATAACGCATGTATTTAAAAAAATAAGAATGTAAAAAAACACCCTGTATTAACAGGGTGTTAAAATTAATCATGACTCATTTTTATTTTCTGTTTCCAGGCATTGCCCTTCTGCCGTTATTAAAGCTTCTCATATCAAGTCTTTGTCTTGGATTAATCCGGCGATTGTCGAACCGCGGATTTCCAAAAGCCAGACCTTGACCGAGAGCCGGCTGAAGAAGAACATAGGTGTTCCCGTCAATTGTAATTTTTGTAGGATGAACCATATTCCTGAATCCATATCCTTCAACAGAAACATTTGCTCCGTCTTTTAACTCGCTAATGGAACGGGCATAATTATTTAACATCGGAATAAAATAAACAGTTTCTCCGCTTTGAACAGAAACAAAACCTTTATTTATATTAACAGTTCCTTCCACCGTTACAACTTCACGCTGTTGGATTTGCGGAGGATGCCGTTCGGTTCTATCCTGACGATCCGCTCTCTCTTGGCGGTTGCCTCTCTCTCTGTTCCTTGTCTGTGAATTTTCGGGCTTGGAATCCTGCCCCCCGGCATTTTGAGCAAAAATTGTACTGGTAAGCAATACAGCGATTAATGCTAAAATTGTAATCTTCTTCATAAAAACCTCCAGGTGTTTTCGATAGTCATTATATATTTATAACCATATCCATATAGATGTGTTACAATTATTCAAATGAAAAAATATTGTTTTTTTTATTTTAAATTCTGTAACCTTTTTATCGCTGAAGAAAACGGCGCCGTCTGCAATATTTTTTTTGATAATAAAAAAATACCCGAAGATTATGAAAAGCAGGAAACTCCGTTAATTAAAAAAACGGCAGGGCAGCTTGACGAATATTTTAACGGGAAACGAAAGGTTTTTGATCTTCATCTTGCTCTTCACGGAACCGATTTTCAAATTAAAGTATGGAACGCGCTGCGGACAATTCCTTACGGCGAAACCATCAGTTACGGACAATTGGCTGCCATGACCGGAAATCCTAAAGCCTGCCGCGCAGTAGGCATGGCAAATAACCGCAATCCGGTTCCGGTAATTGTACCGTGTCACCGGGTAATAGGCAGCAACGGCAGTTTAACAGGTTATGCGGGAGGACTGGAATTAAAACAAAACTTATTGGAACTGGAAAGATTAACTATGCTGAGCGGATAGAACGATCAAAGAAATAAACAAAGTTACGGCGAGCGTCGCTAAATACACAAAAAGAGCTGCTGTAAAACCAATGCCTAATATAAGCCAGATTCCCAGCGCATTAAAAACCGCCCTGTACAGGAAAATAAAGGCATGAAAAACTACAGGCAGAATTGGAAGCATAAGAACAAAAAAGTAGCGCGGTTTTTTCTTTACCCTGTAACGCCAGGCAATAATAATTACAAAAACAGACATGGGCAGGAAAAACAAAACAGTGCCAATCCGATTTAGAATTTCCGCCTGGAAAATTTGCTTAACATATCCCGCTTTTTCCATTTTATTCGCCGCTTCAAAAAGATCGTTAGTCTGAAGATTGGAAAGTCCCCTTCTTACATTCGCAAGCAATAAAAAGTCCTCAAAACTTATGTCCAAAAGTATGCCGCCGACAGGCTCTCTGCCTGTTTGCCATTCGCATTGATAAAAGTTTTCCTGATCGTAGCGATCAAGCGAATGCGTCATGACAATTATCTGATGTTTTGCGGCAGAGTCGTTTTCATTTCCGCCCGCAGGATTTTTAAACGTAACAGGCGCAATTTTCACATAACGCGCTGTACCATTCGAGCGCATGTCCATGTTATCATCAAAATCCATATAATCAAAACCGAAGCCGTATGCTATATCAGCTGATAGTGTAAGACTGGAAAAACGCAAAACAGCCCTGTTGTCCCCGTTTGGCAGGGAAAACACAGCGCCGTTTAATATCTCTCCTACAGATAATTCCATCTCGTCTATAAAAAAGGCTGCTTTTTTCGCTTCTCTTTCGCTTGCGGCAAGAAAATTCGCGGCATCGGGATCGTTAGGTGTCAGCGTCAATAACTCCTGAAAAATATAATATGCGCGTATCCATTCTCCGGTATCCATCGCCTGATAACCGGAAAGTTTAAAATTATACAGTTCATGAAGACGGGTTTGCGCATGACTGGGAGCAAGCGATGAAATCATATTCCACGCGTCATTTGATAACTGAAGAGCATTCGCCTGCTCAACGCTTCCGTCAACAGCGAGACGCGCGCCGAGGTTTGCAAGCCAGTGTGAATCAAAATACCGTTCCTTTTCAAAAGCATTCCTGCTCATCTCGATAGCCTGCGTCGCGTTAACCGGAGCCGGATCATTTGATAATACCGGAAACTCCGGCGTACGAACATTCGGGCTTTCGGATGTTTTATTTAAGGTAAAGCCGTTAAGGTTGATTGAAATTTCATCTCTTAACAAAGTTAGTTCTCTGTCTTTATCGTTAAACCAGATATTATCGCATATACCAAGGAACTGCGAAGCTTCAAACCAGCTGCCTTCATTTATACTTTCGATCATGTTATTTCTTGCAAGATGATATAATTCGCCGTTAAACCGTAATTTTTCCTCATTGTTTTTTACAAGGGGAAAGGCAAAAAAGAAAATTAAACCGTAAATAACAGTTGCTATAATTGCCGTAACTACAGAAGAAAGAAGACGTTTAAAAAATACATCGGAGAAGCTCTGAAAATTATCATCGTATGACGCAAGACCGAACGGAATTACGATGGCGGAAAACGCAAGAGCCGGATACAAATTAAACACTTCAAGAAATCCCTGAATAAGACGCCAGTTTCCTGAATAGATTAATAACGGCGGTTCAGATCCCGGGATGATATATCTGAAAATCATTATTAAAAGAGAAGCTGCGATAATATAAATAAAAAATAAAACCTGAGGAATGCGGATTTTATCGGCATTAATTATCATCGTCAGACCGCCTTTTTGCAGCAAAAGAAAGAAGCGAATAAACGTTTAATAATCCGCCGAAAATCAGGAATGAGAAAGGGAGCGCAAGAGACACAGGAATTATATTACTTAAAAAAGAACCTATTGTTTCCTGTATCTCCGGAGAATTTAAAAAAGTTAAAAGCGAAAAAACGCCGCAGAACGCAAGCGAAGCAAGAAAAAGATTTGCCAGAGGCCATGAGCTGGATCTGAAAATATAAGCCAATGAACACAGCATAAAAATCAATGATCCTGCATAAAATAAAAACGGAAAAAATCCATTCGCAAATTTCAGCCGGAACATTTCTGAATTCAGCCTGATATCAATAGAAAGATTTTTTAAAAACCACGGAGTATCATCCCTGAACGGGACAGGAGGAATATTGATATTGGCATTTGATGATCCTTGATATGTAAGCGGCTGTCCTGGAATTGCAACAACTCTGGGACCAAGCGGATCCGCTATTCCATTTAATAAAATAACAGCGGTTTCGTTTTTGCCAAGCGAGTTTGAAAGAATGATGCCTTTATCGCCCATCTGTATACCAGGACTATGCGCCGGAGGCACTGAATTTAAATGAAACAAAACAAAAGAAATTCCAAAACTAAACACAAACGAAAGAGTCATTACGCAAATAATGGAAAACAACGCGAGGCATTTGCGCCTTACCGCATAATTTAATGAAACAGCAATTGATGAAAACAATGATAATGATAAAGCCCAATGAGCCGCCGCGATAATCATTGTTAATGCGGTTTCTGGTTTTGGAGGCATGCTCTTTGCCCATTCTACCCACAATGAAAGAAATTTTAAGCATGTAAGTAATAAAAACGCGATAATAAAAACAAGACAGAAAAAAAGTATTAATTTAGCAAATTTCTTCACGATCATAGATTATCATGATCAGCGTTAAAATTCCATAGATGTTATGCATTTTTCCGTCAACTTTCATGTTGATAAAAGACGGCAAAACAGCAATAATAAACTATGAATAATCAAATAGCTGTATTGGGCGCAGGCGCATGGGGAACAGCCATTGCAAAGGTAATTGCGGAAAAAAATAAAAAAGTTCTTATATGGAGTTTTGAAGAATCCGTCAGGGATGATATTAATAAAAACAGGCGTAATACCCGCTATCTGCCTGATGTGAATCTTCCGGAAACATTAAAGGCGACAACAAATATTGAAGAAGCAGCCGAGGGAAAAGAATTTATTATTTACGCGGTTCCTTCATTGTTTCTGCTTGATACATTAAAAAAATCAATTTTGGTAAATTCAATCAGGGAAGGAAAAACAACCATTGCGGTAATAACAAAAGGTTTCCTGCCGACTGATAACGGTCCGCGTTTAATTTTAGAAACAATGGAAGATTACCTGCCCGGTTTTTACCGTCAGTCGCTTGTTTATATATCGGGACCAAGCCACGCGGAAGAGGTATCCATCGGAAAAGTAACAGGACTTATCGCGGCAAGCGAAAATCCGAAGAACTCAATCCGTTTCAGGGATTTATTAAAAAGCCCGAGGCTTTTGGTTTATTCATCGCTTGACGTTCACGGCGTTCAGTCTGCGGCGGCGGCAAAAAATGTTATAGCAATCGCGTTTGGAATGCTGGATGCCTTAAAAACAAGCGGAAAAGCCGATAATTTCGGAGACGGCACAGAATCGCTCCTGCTTGCCGCAGGACTAAACGAGATACAGATTCTCGGCAAAGCGTTAGGTGCAACTCATCCTGAGACATTCACTTCCATTTCGGGAATCGGCGATTTGGATGTTACATGCCGCTCAATCCACGGAAGAAACCGCCGTTTCGGCAGGGACATAATCGAAAAAGATATTCTAAAATCCTTTAAAAATATTGATGATCTGATATCCCGTATCGGTGAAATAGGCTATCTGCCTGAGGGTGTTGCGGCGGCAAAATATGTAAAAGTCCTTGCGGAAAAACACAAACTGCGGATGCCGGTATCGATCGGACTTTGCAAACTGCTGAACAGGGAACTTGAGCCGATGGAATTCTGCAAAAACATATTAGTTGACTGGGATGTAAAATAATTTAAAGGAGAAAAAATGTTCGAAAAACTAACCGGAAAAATCAACGACGCGTTCCGCTTTGTTACCGGTAAATCTACAATAACAGAAAAAAATATTGAAGACGCGGTAGAATCGATAAAAATCGCGCTCCTTGAAGCGGATGTAAATCTTAGAGTTGTGCGCCGTTTTATCAATTCAACAATAGAAGAGGCAAAGGGCGAGAAGGTTCTCCGGGCGGTTGATCCGGGACAGCAATTTGTAAAAGTAGTTCACGATAAACTGGTTTCCTTTCTGGGCGATGAAGACCCCGCAAGCCGCGCATTAAAACTTCGCGGTCCCGATGTTATTTCTGTAATTCTCATGCTTGGACTGCAAGGTTCTGGTAAAACTACAAGCGCGGCGAAACTAGCGCTGCGTTTAAAAAAGGAAGGACGAAAACCTCTGCTTGTAGCCTGCGACCTTGTGCGGCCGGCGGCAATGGAGCAGCTTGCGGTATTGGGAAATCAAATTGGAATCCCTGTTCACAAAGAAGAAGCAAAAGACAGCGTTAAAGTTTTTCATAACGCTCTTTCGTGGGCAAAGAAAAACATGATCGATACAGTCATCATCGACACAACAGGCCGCCTGCAGATTGACGAGCCGATGATGCTTGAACTTTCCAATTTAAAAAAAGCGGCTAATCCGGATGAAATGCTTTTAGTCGCTGATTCAATGACAGGACAGACTGCCGCGGACATCGCAAAAACTTTTGATGAAAAAATCGGTCTAACAGGCGTTATATTAAGCAAGTTTGATTCCGACACAAGAGGCGGCGCAGCATTATCGCTTAAAACAGTAACAGGCAAACCTTTAAAATTTACCGGCACAGGAGAAAAGCCGGAAGACTTTGAACCGTTTCATCCTGACAGAATCGCAGGCAGAATTCTTGGAATGGGCGATGTTGTCAGCCTTGTGGAAAAAGCGCAGGAAGTCATAGATCAGAAAGAAGCTCTGGAACTCCAGAAAAAAATGGAGAAAGAAAACTTCACTCTCCAGGACTGGCTGGATCAAATTCATGCGATGAAAAAAATGGGCAGTCTTCAAAAAATGATCGAGATGATTCCCGGAATGCAGGGACAGATCAACGAAGATGACATTGATAAAGCAGAGTTAAAAAGCCAGGAAGCAATAATCAGTTCGATGACATTAAAGGAACGGGCAAATTATTTAATCATAGGACCGCCGCGCAGAAGCCGAATCGCCCGCGGTTCAGGCACATCAGTAGCGGAAGTAGCGCGTCTGCTGAAAAAATTCGAAAAGATGCGCACCATGATGAAAAAGATGGCAAAGGGCGCAAAAGGCGGCAACTTCCAACTCCCGCCGGGAATGTCGTTTTAAATATCCGCAAGTGTATTGCTGCTCTAAAACAATATTATAATAACATAACCACCAATATGGCATACGCGTAAACCCTTGGCAGCTAAATGGCTGAATTTAAAACAGTGTTTTGTGATGAGTCCGCTAGTTCGTGCAGGCAGCTGTACTTTGTTATAAATAAAACTTTGCCTACAGTATTGATTCTTAGCGGACTTGGTAACACAACTATTGTTATTGCAGCCACAGACGCTGCCAATGCTTTCCGCGTATGCCATATTGGTGATTTGTTTAAAAAATAATAAAAAGATGATTTGAAACAATACTTATATTTTCATTCCTTTGTAATTAAATCGCCAATATGGCGGCTGCGCATAGACTTGGCGGCGTCTATGGCTGCGATAAAAAAGATATGTATGTGAATCCGCTTAGCTATAATAATGATTAAAAATTATCAATAAAAAATAAAGCATAGCTGCCTAAACGAACAAGCGGACTCGTCGCAAAACCCGTGTTATACCTTCAGCCATCCTAGCCGCCAAGGCTGTGCGCAGCCGCCATATTGGCAGTTTGTTAACAAATTTCATAACAAAAGGTTTTTGAACAACCCTTGTATGCTCAAATAAATTTTTGCATTTCCAAATACTGGCGTATATGAAAATTATACGTTATTATTTTAGCATTATGACATATCCATTTAATGATCCAAAACTACCGTTAAAAGAGCGAATTAAAGATTTAATCTCAAGGCTCTCTATCAAAGAAAAAGCAGGGTTTATTCCTACCCGCAATAGTCCGGTCGAAAGGCTAGGTATACCTGTATGGGGATTCGGCGGAGAAGGCGCGCATGGTTTTGTTAACAGAGAAGGAAACAACACAACCTTTCCGCAGACTATCGGTCTTGCCGCCGGCTGGGATCGCTCCCTAATGCGAAAAATAGGAGAGACGGTCGGCACTGAAGCGCGCTGTTATTATAAAACGAGTGATCGAAAACGCGGCCTTGCTGTTTGGTCTCCGACAATTGATCTTGAACGCGATCCGCGCTGGGGGCGCACAGAAGAAGGCTACGGCGAAGACCCGTATCTTACAAGCGAACTTTCTGTTGAATATATCCGCGGCGTTCAGGGAGACGATCCTTTTTACCTTCGCGCAAGCTGCGGACCAAAACATTTTTTCGCTAATAACAATGAAATGGATCGCGGTTCCTGCTCCTGTTCAATTCCTGCGCGCCTGCTGCACGAATACTATCTTGTTCCATTTAAAAACGCGGTAAAAAAAGCAGGCGCGGCTTCAATGATGACCGCCTACAACGAAGTCAACGGAATTCCGATGATGCTGCATCCCATACTCAATGACATCGTTAAAAACGAATGGGGATTCAGCGGCAACATTGTTACAGACGGCGGCGACTTTATCCACACTGTCGATCTCCATCATTATTTTGAAACACACGGCGAAACTCTCGCGGCGGCTTTAAAGAACGGCGGCGACAGCATGACTGACTTACCGGAAGAAATTATTAAAGCGGTCCACGAAGCGCTGGAAAGAAAATTAATTGATGAGGCGGAGATTGATAAACACCTGGAAAGAATTTTCGCGGTCAGATTCCGTTTCGGACAGTTTGATCCGCCGGAAAACTGTCCGTATGAATCAATCAATGAATCCGATTTAATGAAGGACGAGTTCAAGGCGCTTGCTCTGGAAGCAGTCAGAAAATCAATTGTGCTGTTAAAAAATGATAAATCTCTCCTTCCCTTAAAACCGGAAACTGTAAAAGGAAAAATCGCAGTAATGGGACCTCTTGCAAATGAACTTCATCTTGACTGGTACGCAGGCGGTATGGCATACTCTGTTACTCCTTTGGACGGTCTTAAAAAAACATACGGCGATAAAATTGAATATGTCGACTGCCGCGACATTGTCTCTTTTACAACAGAAGATGGAAGACCAATGGTTCTTATCGATGTAAAGGAAAAAGAAACCCCTGATAATCCGCGGGAAGCTTCGCAGGATGTACCGCAGGACACTCCGGCGAAGAAAACCCTTGCAGCCGGAACTTTAAACGAAAAACCGGCGCGTTTTTATATGGAAGACTGGGGCTGGGGCGTAAAAACTTTTACAGATACCGAAACTAATCTGATGCTCGAAGGCTGTTACGCCCGGCGCGAAATTGTTCCGCCGCGCCGCGAACCGATTCCGCCGGAATTAATGCCAAAAAATGACACAACCGAATACACAATTACAGCAACGGGAAAAAATAATCTTCAGTGGTTTGGATTCACTCTTTTTAATATTGTTCCGCAGGAAAACGGCACAATACTTTTAAAAACACACGACAACAGGCGCGTTGCGGTAAAAGAAACAGGACTGCCGGTTTATCAGTTTGACGATCCTCTTCCTGTCAAAGGCGAATTATTCAGAATGAAAATTGAATCTGAAGGTTTAAAAACCGCGGCAGAAGCGGCAAAAAAGGCTGAACATGTTATATTCTTTGCGGGCAATGATCCGATGATTAACGGACGCGAGTGTATCGACCGTCCGGGCTTAAATCTGCCTCGCCGCCATGAAGAAATAATCCGCGCTGTTAATGAGGTAAATCCTAAAACTGTTCTTGTACTGATTTCCGGCTATCCTTTCACTTGCAAGGAACCTGCAAAAAAAGTTCCCGCCATTTTATGGATGGCTCACGGCATTCAGGAGACAGGCAACGGCATCGCGGATGTCATAAGCGGCGCGTACTCGCCGGCAGGAAGGCTCCCTCTTACATGGTACGAAGATGAAAAGCAGCTTCCCGATATCATGGAATATGACATAATGCAGGGCGGCACAACATATCAATATTTTAGCGGTAAAGTTTTATGGCCGTTCGGACACGGTCTTTCTTACAGCAGTTTTGAATATTCTGATCTTAAAATTGATAAGCTCAAAGCAAATGAAAATGATACTGTAACAATTTCGTTTAAAATAAAAAACACAGGCGCAATAACCGCAGAAGAAGTTCCGCAGTTGTATGCTTCGTTCTCCGGCTCAAGTTTTAAACGTCCGTTAAAATCCTTAAAATGTTTTGATCGCGTTTCGTTCGCGCCGGGCGAAGAAAAAACAATCAGGTTTAAACTTCCGGCAGGTGAACTTTCAATTTGGGACAGTTTTAATAACCGGTTCTTTGCGGAAAACGGTTATTGCTCTCTATCAATAGGCTCCTCTTCCTCAGACATCCGGCTTTCCGGCGGCTTTGAAGTGCAAGGCGAGAATCCGCTTCCAAGAAAAATATCAAGCCAAATTTACGCGCATTTTTTTGATGACTACAATAACTGCTATCTTCATGAAAAACGCGGCAGCGGAATACCTGCGGTGTTCAGTAAAAAGGACGGCGCATGGATCAAATTTAAATCTTTGAACTTTGAAACAGGAAGCGCTTTCCGTCTTTCTGCAATTGTTCAGGGCGGCAGCACAGGGCGCATTGAAGTTTATCTTGACGAGCCTGACGGTATTCACGCAGGAACAATTGAAGTGCCGAACACAGGAGACGTCTCCTTTTATCCGCTGCCGAAAACAAGCCATAGAAGACTTCCAAGCTGGGGATACGCAGAATGTAATTTAGAAAATCTCAGCGGAGTGCATGACTTGTATTTCGTATTTTATGGAAAGACAGCGCTTTGGCAATTTGAATTAAAATAAAAAAATCCAGCGTCAAAAAAAAATCCAGCGTTTATAAAACGCTGGATTAATTAATTAAGCTGTTTCAAAAATAAAAGTTTTGGAACAGAGCCTTAACTTTTTACCTGTTAAAGTCATCAATCGCTGCCTGGAATCTCGGCGTAAATGATTCAATAGCCTGAGACGCCGCTACGTTTCCGCTGCCGTCTGCTCTGATTGCCGCAATAAAATCACCGTATGGATAACCTGGTATAATAAGGTCATATCTGGGTACAAGGTATTTCACATCTCTGGACATGGCAACTGTTTCAGTTACATCGCGGATATTGCGTGAAGCCCAATAATGCCCCTGCATCCAGTCAGCCTCGGGAGGCGCACACCAGATTTCTGTGCCTTTAAGAATAATATCAACTTCTTCGGGCGAGAAGAAAGAAGGAATAACATTGCAACCGTCCATAACACCCAAACGGATAGTAGCCGATCTTGGTCCTCTCGGCGGAAGCACGTATCCGGCTTCAAAGCCGTCATTCATCTGTCCTTTTCTCCATTCAGGATCAAAAGTCATCGCGATACGCTGATCGACAAATGCTGTCCAGTTCGAACCCCAGTCGTAATATTCAGAAGTCTGAACCAAACCTTCATTGATAAGCTGATTAAAGAAATTAATTGCTTCGATAACATTCGGCGAATTAACCGCGCTCTGTGCTTTACCGTTCGCATCGAGAGTAACAAAATCACCGCCGTTTCCGATAATCAGACCGCCACCGAGGAATTCGCGCGCATCGTCAATATGAATAGCGTAGATATCTGTAATACCGTCATTGTTTGTATCGCGGGTTAATTTTCTGCAGACATCAAGGAATGCATCCCATGTCCATTTATTGTCCCTCTGTAAATCATAAAGATATTCAACGCCAATTCCGGCATCAGCAAGAAATTTTGGATTAAAATACAGCATGGATTGACCCCAGCCGTTATTTGGCAGTCCGTATCCCCAGCCATAAGTCTTTCCGCCAAAAGTCATATAATCATCGACAATGCCGTTATACATATTTTTTTCGAAAGGAATTATCTCGCGGTTTTTGAAATCAACCGCTTTACTATCGCTGACAGGATACAACAAACCTTGTTTATACAATACAATTGCCATTTCTGATGCTACCTGATAATAGCTGAACTTTTTATTACCTGACATAATATTATTAACTACGAGAGGAAGATAATTATCCCAGTCACCTACTATCTCTACTACATGTTTAAATCCATAATCTTTTTCGACTTTAAGTCTCCACTCTAGTTCTTTTTCTTCATTCTCTGCTCTTGGTTCAGTTGTGGCTGTGTCGTAATCCTGCCACCATGATCCGGCAGTGATTAACGCGCCTTTGAGATTAACTCCTTTACTTGGACACCCTGAAAGTACAAATATACTTGCCGCAAGAATAAGAGTGAACATGATAAGTCCCGCTTGATTTGTTTTTTTTAACATATCATCCTCCATAAATAATAAAACCAATAGAGCTGCTCAGGAACCAACCTCGTTCCGGAACAAGCCCATTATTTCATACGCTTAACAAGCGAATAGAAACCTGTTTCCTATCCTATAATTATACCAGTCTTTGAATCATTCTGTCATCAAAAAAATTAAAATTTATTTTTCTTTACCCAGTCAATTATTTCGTCTACCTTACCGAAAACAAGCCCTGTTACGGTATCGGCGCAGCCGTAGTAGATTGCTACTTTGCCTGTGTCTTTATCAACCAAGGAGGCTACTGGGAAAGTTACGTTGGGTACGTCGCCTGCAAGTTCATATATTTCTCTTGGATTGATGATATACGGACGCGGACGCGCTATTACTTTCCAGGGTTTATCAAGATCCATTAAGGCGGCGCTGAAGGAATAAACAAATCCGTTGCAGCTTGTTAATACACCGTGATAGAACACCAGCCAGCCCTCGCTTGTCTCAATCGGGCATGGACCTGCGCCGATTTTCGTGCTTTGCCATCCGCCGTAAGGTCCCATTACATGACGGTGCTTTCCCCAGTAAACCATGTCCGGGCTCTCTGAATACCAGATGTCGCCGAACGGGGTATGCCCGGAATCGCTCGGACGGCTGTACATGGCGTAATTTTTTCCTATCTTGCGCGGGAAAAAAGCGCCGTTGCGGTTATACGGCATCATCGGATTTTCCATCTGATAAAATTTTTCGAAATCGTATGTATATCCGACTCCAAGGCACGGACCTGAATAGCCGTTACACCAGATAAGATAATATCGATCTTCTATCCAAATAACACGAGGATCATATTTATAATCGGAATCCGGCAGTTCAGGATCGGTTTTAATAAATTTAATCGCGTTATCTTCAATTTTCCAGTTGATACCGTCTTTGCTTCGTCCCGCGTGAATATCCATATGACGCGATGTGTCATCGCAGCGGAATACGCCGGCAAACTCGCCTTCAAAGGGAACTACCGCGCTGTTAAAAATACTGTTGGAAGTTAAAGTTAAATCCCTTGGAATGATTGGATTTTTGGTGTAACGCCACATTATTTCTTTTTTGGGATCGCTGGAGGAAGGCCTGTCTTCCCACGGAATATTCGGAATACTTGTGCCGTTAACAATAAGATTGCTCATATTTTCTCCTTAAAATAAAAAAATGAAAAAAAATCCAGCGCCTGAATTTAAGCGCTGGATTAAATTACGGATAAACCTTAATTAGCGGTTAAAATCATCAATTGCAGCCTGGAATCTGGGTGTCCATGATTCGATAACCTGTGAGGGGTTAGCGCTTCCAAGACCGTTTCTGAAATCTCCAATGAAGTCATCAAACGGGAAACCCGGAACAAGGAAGAAGTCCCTGACTGTCAGGTTGTTTGAATCTCTTGACATAACAACAGTTTCTGTTACGTCGCGGAGGTTTCTTGATGCCCAATAGTGACCTCCGAGCCAGTCTGTGTCTACAGGTGTAAACCAGAGTTCTGCGGCTTTAAGAATTACGTCAACTTCTGCGGGAGTAAAGAACGCGGGAATTGTATAAACGTTGTCAGAAGCATCCATGCGGAGTGTAGCCGATCTGGGACCTCTTGGGGGCAGAACGTATCCGCCGTCAAACTGATCCTGAGCCTGACCTTTTCTCCATTCAGGGTCAAATGTCATTGCAACGCGCTGATCATAGAATGCTGTCCAGTTCCAGCCCCAGTCATAAGTAGGCATTGTAAGTACAAGACCTTCCTGAATAAGCTGATTATAGAACTGTAATGCTTCGACAAACGCCGGTGAATTGGTCGCGTTTACTGCTTTGCCGTTAGCGTCAAAAGTAACAAAGTTTGCGCCGTTGCCGTAGATTAAGCCGCGGAGTACTTCGCGCGCGTCATCGCAGGGAAGAGCGTAAATATCAGTGATACCGTCATTATTTGTGTCGCGGGTTAATTTTCTGCAAAGGTCAAGGAAAGTATCCCATGTCCAGTTGTTGCTCTTCTGCAGATCATAAATATAATCCGGGCTTAAACCAATATCAGTTAAATGTTTTGTGTTGAAGAACAGCATTGCCTGTCCCCAGCTGTTGTTCGGGAGACCATATTGCCAGCCATAAGTTTTACCGCCGAAGGTCATGAAGCTTTCTACAAGACCGTTATACATCGGGGTTGCACCGGTGTCACCGTATGCTACCGGAGTGCGGTTTTTAAAATTAACAGCTTTACTTTCGCTTACAGGATACAAAAGTCCCTGTTTGTACAATGTAATTGCTTGATTAGGCGCAACTTCATAGATACTAAAATCTTTGCTGCCGGACATAATTGTACTGGCAACTAGCGGCAAATAATTATCCCAATCAGTTAATTCTTTGACTTCGAAATTAAAAGCCTGATTTTTTAAAAGGGCGATTCTCATAGCAAGCTCTTGTTCTTCACCTTCACTCCTCGGTTCGGCAGTCGCTACATTGTAGGTCGACCACCACGATGAAATAACGATATTCGCTCCCTTTAGACTAATTCCCTTTGATCCTGGACATCCTGTGAATACGAATAAGCTCGCAACTAGGATAAGAGCAATTAGGATTAATCCTCCTTGACTTGTTCTTTTTAACATGTCATTCCTCCATTAAAATAAAATTACTTTTTTATCTCAAACGGTTAACAACCGCATTGAAACCTACATCTTAATCCCGGTCTGGCTAAGGGATTCGACAAATGTTCTTTGCGCGAATATATACAGCACTATAAGCGGTATAAGGAACATCAGCATACCGGTCGCTACAACAGCCTGTACATATCCAATCGGAGGCTGAGCCATTACGCCTCCGCTTCCGGAGCCGACAGCGTTTATACTTGCCCAGTACCGGAAGAAATTTTCGGTAAGCCTGCTAATGGCAATAGGCATCATTTTATATCCCCGTAAAAACAAAGATACAAAAACACTGTCCGTCCACTGCCAAACAAACGAAAACAGGAAGCAGGAAGTTATCATCGGCATCGCGTCTGGAAGCATTATCTTGCCGAATGTATAAAGCCTGCCGCATCCGTCAACATAAGCCGCTTCTTCAAGTTCTTTAGGAACTCCCCTGAAATACTGCCTTAACAGGAATATATACAACCCGCTCTTTAAGCCCATTGCCGTCGCGGAGAGCAGTAAATAACCTGTAAGGGTTTGCAGTAAATTGATATTCCTGCCGGAAATCAGTTTTACTATACCAAATATATCAAAAAATTGGAAATTTAAATATAACGAGGAAAGAATAGTCTGCGGCGGAACAATAATAATAAGAAATACGCACATAAACAGTACGTTTTTTCCGGGGAATTTATACCGGGCAAAACCGTAAGCGGCAAGCATACATGACGTTACCTGCAATGCGGCGCTTATTACTATTATGATTATTGATTGTATGAGCGAAGGGAAGTAATTCATCAGATTTAAAGCGATTTTATAGTTATCTGTAGAAAAATTCCGCGGAATACTGATCACTGTCGCGTCGTAAAGATCAACTTCCGGCATAAAACTTACAGAAATCTTATCCAAAAGCGGCTGCATAATAAGAAAACAAAAACCAAAAAGAAGGATTGCGCGGAATATTTTATAAATGATGTCTACTATATTATTTCTTATTATAGCCAGAGAATTGGAACTGACCTGCGGAACGGCGGATTTTTTAGTCATAATAGTACACCTTTTTTGAAACCAATCCCATTGTTACCCCTATAACAATTATAACTATCAAGAAATAGAACCAGGCCATAGCGGAAGAATAACCAAAATCCAGCTGCTGCACCAAAGCAAGATATATCTTGTTCATAACCCTGTTATCTGTTCTTAGGAAAAAGTCTACCACACTATAGACCACATTGACAAGTATTAAGGAACTGACCATTGGAAATGTAATTTTCCAGAAACATTCCCAGCTTGTAGCGCCTTCAATTTTGGCGGCTTCGAACATGCTCGGCGGAATAGTCTGAAGAGCGGAGAGGAATATGATAATCTGAATCCCCGATGCCATGGCAATAGTATAAATTTGATTAATTATCTGGAAAATATACTTCATAAATCTGCTTGCCGCTCCTTCCGCGGCAAGAATTTCTTCCAGAACAGTTGTTATCGAGGCTTTCATTTGATTGCTTTCTTTAATTGACTGGGCAATACTCTGAAGGAGCGCATTATTGGATTCCAATCCAATCAAAACGCCGGAAGATAAAATAACCGGCAGAAAGAAAATAGCCCTTACAAAACCTCTTGCTTTAAACTCCTGATTTAAAAGAAGAGCGATAAAAAGACTGAAAATTATAATCGCAGGCACAACAAGCACCATACGAATCAATTCTTCTACAAGGAGGCGGTTAAAGTCCGGATCAACCAGAAGAGCGCGTTCAAGATTTCCCAATCCGATAAATTCCAGATTAAAGCCGAAATTAATAATATCAACATTAACCTTGGTGAATATCATTCTAAAAGATTCAAAGATTGGAATAAACATAAAAAGAATAAAACCAATTAAAAAGGGAAGTATAAATAAATAACCGGCACGGGCATTTTTGCCTTCCAGAGTAAGGCAGACTTTATCCTTCTTTTCATGGAAATATTTTGGTATATATTTCAGAATAAATTTACCAAGAAAGAAATCTTTAAATTTCATTAATTCCCCCGCCTTTGTACGATGTAATTATTCGCGCCTATAAATCGTCCGTTGTATTGTATAGGGACACTGCTAATATTTACAACAACAACCGTTCCGTCTTCGTATGTAGTCGCGCTCACTCCATGCGATATAATTTCATGATTTACTATCAGCTGATTATAAAGATGCCCGAAGTCGGAAGAAAATTGTTTATAAAGCTTGTCGGCGTCTCCGATCCATTTATGATAAACATTCGCGTAAAACTGCCTGAACTTTGTTTCCTGTAAAATATCAGTTTCTTCAGTTGTAAAACTAAAGTACAATCCGGCTCCGCTTTCAATTATTTTTAAAAGATTATCTGTGTAATCTTCCGCAAGGTTGATAGCCTTGCCTGTAAAAGGCACCAGACCGTGCAAGACCATAGGATAAAACGGGATAGTAACATCAGTAATTCCGAAATCGTTGCAGTTTAAAGCCATATCAACAATAAAATCAGCATACGGCGCCGTATAAGCGTGACCTGCAAGAAGCATAATTCCTGTATTTGAACTTCGCAGCTGCGAAAGTTTTTCCTGCCTCATTTTCATGGAGGCTTCTCGGCTTACATGGTGCCTTTCGTTATAATTGCCTGCCAGCCTCATACCGATATTCCTGAAAGCAACGTTTTTAAGTCCAAAATTCGCGGATTTATCAACAAAGTTATCTATCATGGACATCATGGTTTCCGGGCGCGCGACATAACTTAATTTTCCCCAGCGGCTTCTCTCTCCGAACCATACAAAACTGTACGGATACCTCTGAATACGTTCGCGGCTGATATAACGCGAAGCGTCATTGTAAAGGCTGAATCCGTCAAAAAGTTTTTTATCCTTCATGAAGAAGAAATCAACTTCCGGATATAACTCATAACCGTTTTTATCCGCCGCATCTACAATTTTTTTAAAATCACTTTTACTGCCAAGCGTATTAATTAATTTTACGCGCGTAGGAATCGAATGATCTACGCTGCGGTTAAACCAGCCGTTTAATTTTACATTGACATTTTTCCATCCAAGTTTGGAAAAATTATCAACCATGTCCGCGGCTTCACTGTAAGAAGTCAGCTTTAACGGAAGATCAAAAGGTATGCCGAGGCGGTGCTGTGTTTTATTAACAGCTCCAGGTATTTCAACAGCAACCTGTACGCCGCTTTCCGCGCGCCTGTTCAATGACGGATATTTCTGCTGCAGCCATTTGCGGTATTCTTTTGCCATACCGACATATCCGTCTTCATCACAAACAATAAATCTGAGTGTAATTCCTTCGCCTTCCGGCAGCATTCTTTCATATTGATAAACGTCCCGCTGAGACCTTCCCGAAATATTCATTAATTCGCTGTGAAGCATGGAAAAACGCGGATAAACATTGTTCCATGAATCGTTGCGTTTTGATACATCGGCGCGTACAGTCGCATAAGAGGAGCCGTTTTCTATAATACATAAAAGAGCGTTATTGTTTTTCTGTATGCCGTAAGCCGGAAATGAAGAACGGTTATCAGAAACAATCGCCTTTCGAACAAGTCCTTCATCCCAGCCGTATATAATACTGCTGAAAGGCTGCTGGTTCTGCTTGTTGTTATTAAAATTTATTAAAGATCCGCTTCCGTCCGGCACTAAAATATAACCTTCATCTTCCAATCCGCCTGCGCCCATGTACGGCATAACAGCCAGATATGTAATCGGGCTTTTTGAACGGTACGCGATATTTTCATAAGGTATATCAAGAACAAGCGCATTGCCTTCTAACCTGTAACGAAACGTTATATTAAACGCAGGTTTTTCAGCGCCCGCAAGAGCCGGATATTCCTCTATATCCTGAAGATAATCATCGTAGGTATAACCAGCGGCTTCAAAGTAAGATTCAAATTCAGCTTTTTGATACTCCTGAGTTCCGGGTCTTAATACATATATATTTCTGCGCGCAAGATCAGGATATTGAGATAAAAGCGCTTCCCTATCATCATCGCGGCGGAGATTATCTATATCATAAAGCCGGTAACCGCTGTTCATAAGGTTCCTTTCCCCGGAGCTCATTTTACCTAAATATTCTTTCATTCTGTCTTCCGGTATTGCCGGAGGAATAACATAAGTTCTATCAAGATTGCCGACAGAATAATTTACTTCCAGAACATTATTGGAAACGCTGTATTCGTACGCATTTAATGAAACGCTGTGCTCGCCGGAAAAGAGAGTCTGACCTATACCGTAAACATTGGCATATTCCAGAAAAAACAATGAATCCATTGTATTTTTGGTAACAGGGTCTGCGATAGGATCATCGCCTTTTGGAAAAGGATACCATTGAGCGCCTGTTGCTTTACTGGTTATAACAACTTCTGTAGTTTCTGGCAGGAATCTGAGTTCAAGGTATTGATTTTCCAGAACGATCTCATCGGTATTGCCGTCGTATTCATATATAACGACATTTTTATTCGCGTACGGTCTTGCGGCGCCGCAAGAGGCAATGATAAGAATAATAAATATTGTTATAGAAAGCCAAACAATCTTTTTCACTGTTCCTCCTATAAAACCCTAAAAGCAATTTCTTTATACAGCGATAAAAAATAAGCGATTGTGTCGCTGATTAAACTGAAGAAAACAACAAAAACAAACACCATTATACCCATTCCGATAACTGTCAAAAAACTGGAAATAAGTGTTTTACTCATGCTGTAATCGTGAATCATCATCATTCCGGCGACTATTAATACGCCTGTCCATACCATGGCGAAAGCTGACAAGAACCAGTAAATGGCGCCTTCTTCGAATGTAATAAACTGACTTAAAACAATCATAAGCGCATTAATAATTACAGACGGCACCAATGCATAAGCGATAGCCATGTAGATATCTCTCATTCTGCCTTTGCCGTCCATAAGAGTTGTAAGGCTCCAATTCGCGATCGTCCAAAGCAAAACAGGAACAAGCGTGCGCAGGAATATCATGATTGCGTTAAATTTTTCCATGTTGATTCTGACAAACATAAAACTTGATAATGTCAGACGCAACACCTCGATCAAAATTGAGGCTAAAACAATTATATTCGCGGCGGCAATTGATCCTCTTTTTTCGTTTGTTAAGTCCCAAAAACCGTCAAGCGGATGAGTACATACATACAATGAGTACTTTAAGGTTTTACCCAAGTGCTGCCACCAGGTTTTATCATTGAGATATTTCATGCTTCCCTGATCTCCTTGATAGTTTTAATGGATAATTTTACCAGAGGCGGTATCAAAATAATTACAGCTAAAATCAAAACAATTTTCCAGAGGTTTTCTTCCATCCATTGTTTCCGGTATAATTGAAACGCCTTTCCGTATCCTTCACGGAAATGTTTTAATTTGTAATAACCCATCGCTTTTGAATATTCACCCTGACGAAGCGCCGCGCGTCCTATTCCAATGTACGCAAGATCATAATTTCCGTTCATTTTTAATACATCATCCCAGATTACAGCGGATGTTTCATAACGTCCGGCTTTATATTCATCCAATGCACTATTTATTTTTTCACCGTAAACAGTCAAATCGAAACGGGTTACAGCCGCCGACCTGGAATCCAGCGCATAAAGGGCTTTACCCATCCTGTCTAAAGCGGTTGGAATCTGAAAATAGCCTTCTCTGTTTCCAAGTCCGCCGAAAGCGTATAAAAGATTACCCTGAAAATCGTAAATAAAAATTCGCCCTCGTGTTCTGTCAAAACAGGCGTAAGAATCATTATCAAAAGCGACAACATCTATAAACCTTGATATTCCTGATACGCCGCCGGCAGTGCCATAAGCAAGATCGCCGACAGGAGGTTTATAACCATTGCGAATCAATATATCCTGCCCCATTGCGTTCAGGCGGCGAATGGGATGACCGCTTGAATCTTTTGTAAGATTTCTAATTTCTGTAAGAGCTGAATTTGTAACATAAATAAATCCGTCATTATCTAGATATAGATTGTTGTATTCTGTCGGAATAAAAAGGTTTTGCCGATCTCTTTGCGCCTGAGTGGAAAAAATCCTCCATACATAATCAACAAGTTTAAAAGTTACTTTATTCGCGCCCATATAACCGGAAAAACCGCCTCGGCTGTCAAACTCCATCAATCCTTTGTTAACATTGCGAACCTGCACAAATATCCGGTCTGCAAAATCTACAACAACTTTAAGCGGCTCGAATTCTATAAATTCGTCTATACTTTCATCATCCGGTCTGTATATGGAAAAAAGGTGATTCCATTCACTATCCAGTTTGAGCATTCGTTTGTTATTGGTATCGGCAATATAAATAAAACCTTCTCTGCATTCAAATAAATCCATGGGATAATTGAGGTTTGATTCCTCTCCGTCAATTAAAATTGATGTTACAACCTTGGATACAACATGTTCGCCGTTTTCCTGCAGTTCAATTATAACAATTCTGTTGTTACCTGAATCGCAGACATATATGCGGTTATCCCTGATAAAAAGTCCCTGCGGATCCCTAAAGTGTCCAATACCTAAAGAAGATCCAAGAATATACTGACTTACGCGATAGGCGTCAGGAGATGCAACCTGCTCTTCCCAGTAATCATAATTATATGTGTAATTGGTCGGCGCGCCGGAAAGGCAGAGAGGAATAAGCGGAAAAATAAATAAAATACAAAATAATTTTTTCATTCTTTTATCCCCGAACTTGCCATGGTTTGTAAAACATTGCTCTGCGCGAAGATGAAGCAAAGAAGCGGAACGATCATAACAAAGAGAGCTACAGCCGCTCCTACGCCGGCGCGGGCGACACCGGTTGTAATAATCTGGGAAAGCGCGTACGGCAATGTTTTTAATTCTTCGGAATAAATAAAGTTAGACGCTCTCGCGTTCCAAAGAGCCTGTACGGAGAAGATCATTACGGTCAGCCACGCGGGCTTAATAATCGGCAGAACAATCCATGCGAAAATACCGAACTCCTTGGCTCCGTCAACCTTTGCGGCTTCCAGAAGCGTATCCGGTATAGTGTCTATAAACTGCTTTAACAGGAAGAAGCCCATAGGCATCGCGAATGCCGGTACAATTATTGAAAGATATGTATCAACCCAGCCAAGCTGCGCCATAACCAGGTAGTTCGGAATTGCCGTTACATAACCGGAGAACATAAGGGTAATGATAACGCCGGAGAAGAAAATCCTTGCGCCGGGGAACTTATATTTGCTTACGACAAACGCGCCCATTGCGGCAACAATGATTAATCCTGCCGTTCCGGCTACTGTAATAAATAATGTATTAAAAATATATCTGGAGAATGTTACCCATGACCTGCTCATTAATATAAATAAGTCCTGAAAATTGTTCATTGTAGGACGGCGGACAAAAATATTGGGAGGGAAGAGGAAGATTTCGTTTAACGGCTTAAATGCGTGGTTAATGTTAAATACAAGCGGAAACGCGAAAAACACTCCAAAGATTGTAAGCAGAGTAATAATAAATGCGTCGCCCCCGAAAGAACGGTTAAGTCTTCTGCCGCCGACTAATTTCTTTACTTTCTTCATATTTACCTCTTAAGTTCCTACCCTTCTGAGCATTTTCTGAATAACATAATTACAGATGATCATTGTAAAGAATAAAATTGTAGCTATAGCCGAGGCATAGCCCATTTCAAAACGGATAGAACCGTAATCAATAAGATGGTTTACGACGGTATGCACGGCATAGTCCGTACTTGGAAACCCTGCCAGAACAATCGTGACGTCTGCCACCCCGAAAGACTGCGTAATAGCCATAACGGCGCCGAACATCAACATGCCTTTCATATTGGGCAATGTGATGTACCAAAGTTCCTGCCAGCGGTTGGAAATACCGTCAACAAGACCTGCTTCGTAAAGAGACGGATCAATGGTAGAAAGTCCTGCGATGAAGGCTAGGAAGCCTGCTCCCAAACTCATCCATAGGATAACAACCAGCATTACAGGCATCATGAATTTCGGGTCGGACAGCCACAAAATCGGCTGATCTAAAACGCCAAGATTCATTAAAACGCCGTTTATATAACCATAAGCATCGCCGGAAAAAATAAGAGCCCAAATCATGTAAGCTCCGCCGGAAATTGAAGGAGCGTAGAAAATTAAAGTAACAACAGCGCGGATATAACGGGGAAGCTCATTTATGAACCATGCGAATAAAAATGCCGCGACATAACCGATTGGTCCTGTAATTGCCGCCATTAGGAATGTATTTTTCATCGCAATTAAAAACACATCGTCAGCTAACAAAAGGTTGATATAATTCCTGAGACCGATAAATTGAGGCGGTTCAAGAATGTTAAAGTATGTAAAGCTGTAAAAAATTGATATTATAAGAGGCGCAACATAAAAAAGCAAAAAAACAACTGCGTACGGCGCAAGAAAAAGATAACACACACGGTGCCTGTATATTTCCTTTGAGCGCCTTTCGTTTACACCTCTTCTTTTTTCAAAATATCTGCCAAGACTCATTGCGCCCCCTATTCCAGACCAAATTCTTTACGTTTTCTGATCAACTCATCGTTGATAATAATCGAATAGTCCAGCATTGTTTCTCTGGTATCCATACCTTCGTTAAGAATACGCCGGACTGCATTTGTGATATGACGCTGAACAAAGTAACCGCCGGGAATTTCCGGAGTACCGATTGTCCATGAACGCTGTTCGTCCAAAACAGCCATCTGCGCTGAACCCCATGGAAGCTGTAAAAAAGCTCTGTAATTCGCTGTTGGATAACGCGCCGCAGAACCCATTAGACTTTCAAGCTCGCGGCCGAATCGAACCTGAGTTTCTGCGCTTATCCACCATTTCAGGAATTCCCATGCTTTATCGGGCTTCTTTGTGGCGGAGAAAATCATTGTAGCAAGAGCGCCTGTCGGAATTGAACGATCTATTTTGCCGTCTTCTTTCATGAGACCGGGCATTAATTCAAAACCCCATAAACCGCGAAGTTCCGGCGCAAAAATTTCCAGAGTGTTAAACCATGAATAATCCTGGAAAGCCAGCGGCATTTCCCCTGTGCGGAAACGGTTGGTAAAATCAAATATTACCGGTGTTTTATAGTGAGTATAGAATTTTGTGTAAAAATCGAAAGCTTCAATGGCGATTTCGGTATCTAGGAGAGTACGGGAACCTTCATCATTATAGAGCCTGCCGCCGCGCTGGAATAAATGAGCTACGAAGTTGGAAAAGTCAGCGTTTACAGGGCTTGCTACAGAAGGTATGCCGATATTCATATTATTTTTTTGAATAATGGGCAGAATATTGATTACATCATCCCAGGTATTGGGAAGTTCAAGACCAAGCTCATCCAAAATATCCTGGCGATAGTACATTACATGGAAGTATTGAGTTTCCGGAAGTCCGTAGGTTCCTCCCTGGAATTCAAAAGGAATAATTACGCTGCGATCCAAATCTTTTGTAGCTTCCTCAAATCCCGGTAGTTTGGAAATATCCAAAACAGCTCCGCGGATTGCGTAATTGATTACTTCTGCGCCGGCAATGGTAAGAACCATATCGGGTCCTGTACCGGCGACAACAGCAGGCATAACAGCGTCAGCGGCAACCAGTTTTAAATTTACCCTGACCTTTGATAACGGCGTGAAAGTATCGTCTATCATTGTTTTTAAAATAGAGCTTTGATCGCGCCCTGAAAGTATCCAAACTTCTATGGCGTTCGGATCATTTTTTCCGTACTTGTCGCCGATACTGTTAAAATCAAAAAAGAACGACGCAAAGAAGGATTTTAATTCGTGCATTAAACCTACAAAGAAATTCTCCCTTATGCGCGGAACAGCGGCATCTTCGCTTGTAATAAGGATATAATCAACATCCAGCCTGGACTGGGTAAGAGAAAGAAGGCTGTCGCCAAGACCGCTGATATTGCCTTTAAAATTAACAAGCGTACTGGGAATTTTATCGGGACGCCTTATAAACAACTCCAGCTGACGTGCAAGGGTCAACGCAACCGCCGTTTCGCCTCCGCGCTCACCGGTATAATGGGTTAAATCGTCAACTAATCTATATAGGATTTTACTTTCGAGTTTCATCGCCTCGATTACTTCCGGATAAACTTTATCTATGCGGTAATCACGGAATACATCGGGCTCAGGACCTGTAAGAACGAGAATTTTACGATAAATCGAGTTCAAACGGAAAATACTTTCTTCCATTGTATCAAGCATTTCACCTAATTTACCGTGAGTAACCTGCATTCTGATAGAATGAGTGCCTCTTTCTAAAGGAATCAGAAGATCGCCCTGATCGTCCGAAACAGTAAAATGACTCCATTTATTATTATAAGAGAAAGGCACCGCGGCATATTCATCAAATGGAATTACTCCGTTTATCATAATTGTACGATTCGATACAAAACCGCGGTTAGAATTCTGGCGCGCCTTAATGCTGATCCGGTACAGTCCGTCTTCGGGAATGGCAAAATCCCATTCTATCCACTGCCCGGAAATGCGCCATGCTTCGGAGCCGATCATATTAAGGCGAATATGAGCGACACTGGCAGGATCGGTCGCGCCGGATGATCTGTCGTAAATTCCGTATAACGAGGAATCGGAACGGCGTATAGCGCTCTCTCCCTGAATTTTTAACGAAAAGTTTTTCCTGGTGTTTTGAAACCGATTTAAATTAACGCCGGCTATATACTCACGGTAGCTTTTTACTTCGACAGGGGCTGTCAATTTGATTGAACGAATAGCCAAAGGTTCGTTCATACCGACAAGCCTGATAGTATTTTCGCCTTCGCTCAAATAGAAAAGGTAAGGATCGATTATATATCCAAGTGAATCATGAAACATCGCCGATTCCCAGCGCGATCTTTCAACCTGCGAGGGGCGAATTTCATTGCCCTGATTGTCGTAACGGCTTGGACCAGAATCGCCCCATACGCGCGGGAAGGAAAGCCTGTCAGCTCCCAGGAAGGGGATTTGACCATTTACATAAAATTTCCGCTCGATAGGAATGCCGCGCGCGGGAAGCGGGAAATATTCTATACTGACATTATAAAAGCCCGGCTGCTCTGCATTGATTGTATACTCAACAAAACTGGTTTCTTCGGTGCGTAAAACACGGGCGGTATTTTCAAAATTTTCAAGAATTGAAACGCCGTCAGCGTCACTCCATTCAAAAATATCAATATTAATATCAGAGCGGGCAAAAGGAATATGCGAATACCGCTCCATATAACGTGTATATGTATTTGTTCTTCCGGTGCTTGCTCCGCTTAAATCGTAACCCGCGTATTTATCGGAAAAATCCTTTTCCTGCCAGCTTGCAATCATGATGATAAAAACCGCAACAACAACAACAGCAAGACCGATTATTATCTTATTACGAAGAGAAATTTTATCCATATTCCTTCAACCTTTTTTCATAAAATAATTTACAATTACCGACTTATATTTAACCGATTTATTATGATACTACATACATATAAAAACTGTCAACATTTTTTATTAAATTTTAAAGTAAAAATGTGATTTTTCACTCGAATTTCCGGCAAAAAAGGCTGAAAATACCGTTTTATACTGTTTCGCCGGATAAAAGATAAAAACACAGCGACAATACATGAAAAAACGTCAAATTTGTAGTTTTTAAATAAAAATTGAACCGTATAAATAAAAAATGCGGTCATTTCACTGACCGCATTTTACAACAAAATTTAAGAATAAACTGTCATTGCCGTTTATTTCTTTGTTAAGACAAATTCCGTAAACTTGACAGTTATATCTCCGCTGCCCTTCTTTCCTACTAATAAAAGCTTATTGGCATCCACGCTGGTTCCGGTTGCGTCAGCGTCTATTGTAAAATCTATTGTTAATGTTTGTGTTTGTCCGGCTTTTATATTATTATAAGAAGGCCAGTTAGACAGATTTCTCCACCAATTCGCCGCCTGAGTATTGTCAATAAACGCAAGATTCAATTCGCTGACATCACGGCTTACAGTAAATACAATTTTTAACGAATACTTTGCACCTTTTGTAAGTTTAACGCCGCCAAGCATATTCGCGTCGGTAATAAATCCCTGAAAATCACCGCTGCCACTGTCGGGTTTAAGCACCAAATCAAACGGTTTTAAAGTTCCTACTTGAGCAAAAGCAGTCCCGGCTGCTAAAACACAGAGCCCCAGAATAATTAACAATGTCTTTTTCATTAAGACACCTCCAAATAAATAAATTTTCGGTAATATAAGCAGATTAAACATATAAGAAGATTTAACGAACCGATTTATAATAATATATACTAATATTTATTACCTGTCCACATTATTTGGTAAATTTTAATCAAAAAGACTCTTAAAACGAAATTGAGGCTTTCCAAGATTTCAGTTTTTGGGAAAATCTGAATTTACTCGGAAAAAAGAGAACCAAGTGGTATTATCAGGTCTTCGAACAAACCGACTTTGGCAGATTCCGTTGATTTGTAATACTTAGGGAATATAATATCTTCCCAAAAATTATGAATTGTTAACGACTTATGTATGGGATCTAAAAGCCAATATTCGCGGACACCCGCGTTTTGATACGATTGTATTTTTTCATCCAGCTCGATAGCGGAAACAGACGCTGAAAGGATCTCCGCGATAAAATCCGGCGCTCCCCTAAAACCTTCCGGAGCGCAATTCGCCGGATCGCAGATAATGGTAATATCCGGCAGTACAACAGTATCATCGCTTTCGTCTTCCTTAAAAAACAGACGGACAGTAAATGGCGCGGAAAAGACTTTAACGGACTTTTCATTAAGAAATTCCGACATTTGTTTATACAATTTATTAATAATTGACTGATGATATGCTTCCGGCGCCGGTTTTAGATAGACATCGCCGTTTATAAGCTCATAACGTTCGCCTTCCGGTAAATTCCATTTCTTAAAATCAGCGTAGGTATTGTGTTTATTTAAATCAATACTGCCCGTTTCATTAGCCATGTATAAAGAATAAACCCATATTGTCTTGAGGTCAAGAAATTTTTTAACAACAGAAACTGAATGCCCTGACGCTAATATATCTTTTCCTGTTCATTATTGATAAAAACTTCGTTCCATCGCTGTTGAATCGCATTAACAGTCTGCGTTGCGGTGCGGGTTCTTTCAAAATATGAGCGCAGTTCTTCAAAAAATATTGTTTCGTATTCATCCGCGCCTGGTTTTCCGGTAAATCCCCTGGCAATTTGAGAAGCTTCAAATATATCCCATGCCTTGGAATAAAAAGGATCATCCTTTACATATTCGCCTGGTATAATATTTGATACTACTCCCGGAACTGCCTTTAATTCTTCGCAGAAAAGTGAGCTTTTCCCGGTGAGAAACACAAGGAAATCCCACGCTTGTTCCGGATTTTCGCTTTTGGCTGAAATTGCGGTATAAATTGCGGAAAGACCTGTGCTGTACTGTCCTACTGTGCCTAAACCGGGAATTGTTGTAATGCCGAAAGCGCGGTCTCCCATTTTACCTCTAAGGTACGGAATAACCTGGGAAGAAGCGATCATTAACGCGACTCTTCCGTTGGCAAATTGCTCTATGCGCTGCTCTCCTCTCGTTTCAAAAACCCTCTGCGCAAGATAACCCTCGCGGAAAAGGGTTTCCAAAAATGAGATTTCGTTAATCGTGGTTCTGACTGCTAGAGACGGCGCGGTTAAAGCGGACTGTGAATCGCCGTCTTCCCAGAAATTTCCTCCGCTCGCCCATATCCACGAAAAAACATCTCTGGACATGGACTGATGATCGCTTTGGCTCAAACTTAACGCCGCTCCCGAAGCTCCCGATTCGCCCTGAGAGACAGTTTTCGCATAGGCGGTAAATTCTTCTCTTGTTTTAGGAGGAGAGTCAAAGCCCGCTTCCGAAAGAATATCAATATTGTAAAAAAGCAAATTCATAAAAGAGACAAGGGGAATTGCCATCTGCAGCGATCCGGACTCGTAATTTGTAAACGAGTTAAGCTCGATTAACGCGTTTTCGGAAACAAGCTGATTAAAGTCTCCGTCGTTAAAAATTAAAACATCAGGCTCCTGCGCTTCATCTGCCAGAATGATCTGTATACCTGGATTTTTTTCTTCAAATTCCCGTATCAGTTTTTCCGTCATCTCTTTGCCGAAAAAATTTTCGCACTGCCGCGAAAGATACAGATTGACATCGCTGCTGACTGCTGTTTTTGGTTTAGTAAATAAACCTTTAATTACCGGCGTAAGCAGCGCAATCATAATGACAATAAGCAAAAATAAATCTACGCGTTTTATGTTGATTTTTTTCCGCGGCGGGTGTATCGGTTTTTCTTGTTTTTCTGTATAATTGTTATTAATGCTGCTGTCTTTCAAAAGACTCATTTATATTCTCTCCAATAAAATCCGGCAAATTATTCCAGGAAATTCATCCGAAAGAAAATTGATTATTGACTTCTCCCGGAAAAAAAAATCTCCTTTTAGTATTAAATCAGAAACTTCGTATAATGCCTATCAGTCTGGAACCTCTCTTGAACTTGAACTGAAAAAAACAAACTGCATCGCATGGACGGATATTCCCGGGCAAGAATTCGAAGATCAGGTAATAGAAGCAAAAATCCGCATAAACAGCGGCGGAGGTTATGCGGCAGCCGGAATAAAATTCAGGATAATGGACGAAGATTCGTATTATATAGCGCTTGTTTCCAGCAAGGGATATTTTCGGCTTGATGTAATTCAAAGCAACTCTCCCAAAGCATTAATCGCATGGACTGAAGTGCCGGATTTTAAAGAGAATGAAATAAATCTGAAAATAATCGCCTGCGACGCTTATTTGATTTTCCTTGTTAATAATAAATGGATAGGAGAGATAACCGATGATTCCATTATTTACGGCAGCATCGGTTTTGCCGCGGTTTCGTACGAAGAGAGTGATGATCCGCAAGGTGATAACGATAAATATGTCTGCAAAGCAATGCTTGATTATATTTCCATTGATACGCGGTTTAAGGTTATAGATCAGTATTTCATGAAGTGGACAAATGATGTAAATATCAACGCTGAATACCGGCTGCGCCTTGCCGAAACATTTGCGGTGATGGGCGAAAATTCAAAATCGTTAGACCAAATTAAAAGAGCATGGATACGAAGAGATAAAGCTGTCAGAGATGTCGCCGTTGATTTTGAAGAAGTAAGAACGCGGAAAGAGCTTCTTCTTGCAGCGCGAATGTCTTTCCGCACAGGAAGATTTGAAGAAGCCGACAAATACATGAGCGCGATTCTTGAGCAATGGCCTGATTCGTCCGAGGGAAAACTCGCCCACGCGGAAAAATTAAAAATACTTTTTGAGTCCGGAAAATTCGCCGAATTAAAAGAATTTGCGCTAAATATTACGCATAAAATTGACAGGGATGTTGATTATTACACAATAATTGCTCATTGCCACTGGCAGTTAAAAGAATACGCGCAGTCCGCCGAAGCATGGGACAAAGCGTTTGAATTAAACGGCGAAAACGGCGTTTATGCCGTCAATGCAGCCAATGCTTATGAATTTGCAGATAACAAAAACGAAGCATTAAAACGTTTTATAACAGCCGCGAAAATTTTTCTGAATCAGGATAACATGCCTGAACTTGCCGCTTTAATGCCGAAACTTTCGTTCCTTGGAGAAAAGAACTGGGAGGCGCGCGCCCTTGCCGGAAAATGGGCATTCAGCATTGAGGATTATGAAAAATGTGTTGCGGAATTTGACACAGCGGAAAAATTAAGGCGGACTGTTAAACCGAAGGCAAATCCTGACCCTGCGGTTTATTATTTGTGGGGATTGGTTTATTTCATCAAAGGAAAAAAGAAAACGGCTGTCCGTATGCTGGAAAAAGCCGTAGAGCTTGCCCCGGACTATGAATTGTTCAATGAGAAACTTAAAGAGATAAAATCGCAATGCAAGTGATCACCTGGAATAAATTTTTAAAAAACGGACTGCAGTTAAAAAATAAAAAAGCCTCTTTTACTGTCGGCGTTTTTGACGGCGTTCACCTCGGGCATAAGGCGCTTCTAGAGCGCATTGTTTCGCATAACGCAGAATACTCGCCGGCAGTTGTAACATTCAAGGAGAATCACAAGATAGCGGGAAGCAGGGAGAGAATTGAGAGTGAGATTTTTTCTTTTGAGCAAAGACTTGCGATGTTTGAAAAACTAGGAATTGAAACAGCGATCGTTATTGAATTTAACGAAGCGTTTAAACATATACCGGGGATTGAGTTTTTAAAGATTTTATTAAAACACGGAAATATCGGTTTCTTTGCGGCAGGAGAGGATTTTCGCTGCGGCTATCAGCTTGATACAGACGCGAAAGCAATTCAAAATTTTTTTTCTTCGCATAATATTCCTGCCGAAATTGTGCCGCAGGTTATGGAAGACTCTCTGCCTGTCAGTTCAAGCCGCATCCGCAAAGCAATCGCCGCAGGAGATTTGCAGCTTGCAAAAAAAATGCTCGGCTAACCGCAGATGACAGCGCCGGATGTTTATGTTAAACTCATTTAAACCGGAGGAATATCATGATTAACGATTTAATCAGCGCGTTTAAAAGCGCGTTTAAGGATTATACGGAATTACGCGCACAGGTGAACACGACAAGACATGTTTCATTTATGGCAGGCAATATGACAGGAAACGCGCAGAGCTCTGAAGGCGGAGTATCCGCTCGGGTGTACAAGGGCGGCACTTACGGATTCGCTTCCGGCGCGGAGTATTCAAACGACAGCATAAAAAATGTTCTTGCAGCCGCTTCGGAAAACGCCGCTTTTATGGACAAGCATGTAAACAAAAATCTTCCGCCGCTTCCTAATGCTAAAGGCGGCAACTTCGCTCCCAAGATAAAACCGCAAAATGATTTGCAGCAGAGCGTCATGATCGATTTCGCGAAAAAACTGGATAACATAATATTGGAAAAATATAAAAAACTGATAAGCCGCACAGTCATTGTAAATTGTCTTGATATAGAAAAACTTCTCGCGGTAAGCGACGGCGCGGACAGTCATTTTTATCAGCCGCGCACAATGATTTATGTGATCATGACTGCGGAAACGGACGACGGCGTTCCTGTTGAGTTAATGAAACCGTTTGCGAAGCTCGGACATTTTAACGAGCACTTTTCCGATCCTGCGCTGTTAGGCGGCGAGCTTGATAGACTTTACGAAATGCTGATGCATAAACGCGAAGGAATTTATTCCAGCGCGGGACTGCGCAAATGCGTAATGGGTCCAGAACTTGCGGGCATTCTCGCGCACGAAGCGGTCGGACACACTGTGGAAGCAGACCTTGTATTGGGCGGCTCTGTCGCGGCGCACAATCTCGGTAAAAAAGTAGCAAGCGAATTAATCACGATGATCGATTTTGCGCACACCGCACTTGGGCAGCCGTGCCCTCTTCCTGTTTATGTTGACGACGAAGGAACAATCGCCGAAGACGCGCTTTTAATAGAGAACGGCATCTTAAAAAGTTTTATGCATTCAAAAGAGAGCGCACAGCACTTCGGCGCAAAGCCGCAGGGTAACGCGCGGGCGTTCAAATTTTCCGATGAGCCTTTAATCCGTATGCGCAACACGGCGATCCTGCCGGGAAAAAACAAACTGGAAGACATGATCGCAAGCATCGACGACGGCTACTATCTTGTAAAAACCGGAAACGGACAAGCCGACACAACAGGCGAGTTTATGTTTTCTGTCGAACTTGGATACGAAATTAAAAACGGCAAACTCGGCAAACCAATCCGCGAAACGACAATTTCCGGCGTAGCGTTCGAAATGTTAAAAACAGTCGATATGGTCTCCGATGATATGCACTGGGACTCAAGCGGTTTCTGCGGCAAAAAGCAGCCTATGACTGTAGGCATGGGCGGACCTGCCATACGCTGCGACATCAACATAGGAGGCAGATAGTATGACTCGTTACGAGATCGCGCAATACGCGCTTGACGCGTTAAAAAAAGCCGGAGCAGATAAAGCGGCATGCAGGGTCAGCAGCGGACGCAAAGATGAGTTTAATGTTGAAGCGAATAAATTTACATTGATGCGCACGCTTTTTAATGATCAGTTATCGCTTAAAGCGATCAAAGATAATAAAAAAGGAATAACTCATATAAATAAGCTTGATAAGGATTCGGTAGATAAAGCTGTGGCGGACTGCATGTCGCTTGCGTTATCCGCGATGACGGAAGAAGCGGAAGACATCGCGGAAAAGATCGAAAATAAAAATTTCGATCAAAGCATCGGCGGAAGCGGCATGGATAAATTATTTTCGCGGACAAAAGATTTTATCGAGCAGGTTAAGGATCAATATCCAAAAATAGTTATGGAGAGCATGACATCGGAATTTGACAGCGGACAGTCTGTTTTTATTAATTCCAACGGCGCGGAATTTAACACAAACACGGAATATTATCAGATAGGCACAATGTTTTCAGCGAAGGACGGAGAAAAATCTTCATCGTTTAACGGATACGGCGCGCGTCTTTCATCGCTTGATAAACCTTTCATGGATTTGGACATGCACAGCACACTGCTCCGCGAGTCAGAACAATCGCTTGATCCGCGCATGGTGGAAGAAAAATTTACAGGGCAGGTAATTGTTACTCCTGCGTGCGATGACATGATTTGGCAGACAATCATCGGCTGTTTCCTCTCTGAATGGGTGATGATAGAAGGAACAAGCCGCTGGAAAGACGCGCTTGGAACAAAAGTCGCCGATTCAAAACTGACGCTCCGCGCGGTTCCGCTCAACCCGGGAATTATCGCGGGAGAGAGGATTACCTCTGACGGATACGAAAGCAAAGACGCGGACATCATCCGCGACGGTATTTTAAAATCTTTTGATTTATCGCTTTACGGCTCGCGGAAAACCGGCAAGCCGCGCGCGCAGAACTCGTCATTTAACAATATCGAAGTAACGCCGGGAGAAAAATCACTAAAGGAAATAATCAAGGGAATCGACCGCGGCATTCTGCTGAATCGTTTTTCGGGCGCGTCGCCTGGACCAAGCGGAGACATTTCGGGAGTCGCGAAAAACAGTTTTTTGATCGAAAAAGGCGCGGTTACAGGCGCGTTAAAAGAGACGATGGTTTCGTTTAACATTATCGATGTAATTCAAAATATCAATATATCGAAAGAACGCAGCTGCAACGGTTTCAGCATTTTGCCCTGGTGCTGCTTCGACGGAGTAACAATTTCAGGCGCGCAGTAAAACGCAGCCCGGCAAGGAGAACAGCATGGATAAAGAAATTGAAAAAGACCTGAAAGCCAAAGCAAAAGAAATCAGGATAATGACGATAGAAGAAATCGGAACCTTGGGCACAGGGCATATCGGAGGAGCCATGTCAATCGCGGACCTTCTGGCTCTTTTGTATTTTCGCAGGATGAAAATCGATCCGCAAAATCCGCGCTGGGAAGAACGCGACAGGCTTGTAGTGAGTAAAGGACACGCGGGACCTGCCGTTTACGCGGCTCTCGCTCTTCGCGGATTTTTTCCGAAGGACTGGCTTGCGACCCTTAATAAAGGCGGAACAAGCCTGCCGAGCCACTGCGACCGCAACAAGACGCCTGGCATCGACATGACGACTGGCTCTCTCGGTCAGGGATTTTCCGCCGCCATCGGAATCGCTCTCGGCTTAAAGATCGACAAAAAAAATCAGACAGTGTACACAATCATCGGCGACGGCGAATCAAACGAAGGACAGATTTGGGAAGGCGCTCTTTTCGCCGGTTTCCAGAAGCTTCCAAATTTAATCGCGTTCACGGATTACAACAAACAGCAGCTTGACGGCTTTACCAAAGACGTTCTTGACATGGGTAACATCGCCGCGAAGTGGGAAAGTTTCGGCTGGTTCACGCAGGAAGTTGACGGCCACGATATAGCCGCTCTTGACGCCGCAATCGAAAAAACATCAGCTGAAAAAGAAAAACCTTCCATGATTGTAATGCACACAATAAAAGGCAAAGGCTGCTCTTTCGCCGAAGGCGTCGAGAAAAATCACAGCATGGCTTTCGATATGGAAAAAGCGAAAGAAGCGATCGCCGCGCTCAACAATTAATAAAGATAGAGGTAATAAAAATGGCAGAAAAAGAAATGCGAATGGCTTATGTCGATACACTAATGTCGTTAGCTGAAAAAAATAAAGATATTGTCGTCTTGGAAGCGGATTTAATGAACTGCATCAACACCGGAGTTTTTAAAAAAACATATCCGGAAAGATTTTTTAACTGCGGCATCGCTGAAGCGAACATGGTCGGCATCGCCGCGGGTTTAAGCGCTGTTGGAAAAATTCCGTTCGCGTCCGGCTTCGGCTGTTTTTCATCGCGGCGCGTATACGATCAATTTTTTCTTTCTGCGAATTACGCGAAACTCAATGTAAAACTGACAGGCACAGACCCCGGCGTAACAGCAGCGTTTAACGGCGGAACGCACATGCCGTTCGAGGAATTGGCGCTGATGCGCGTTATTCCAAAACTTACAATGATTGAGCCGTCAGACCCAGTTTCTTGCGCCGCCTTTGTCCGGCTGATGGCTGAAGAATACGGCTGCCACTACCTGCGGATTCCGCGCAAAGCGGCTCCCGATTTATATCCAGAAAATGAAGTTTTCAAGTTCGGGCAGGCAAAAGTTTTAAAAGAAGGAAAGGACGTTTGTTTTATCGCGCTTGGAAGCCTCATGGTGAACCAGTCGCTGAAAGCATGTGAAGAACTTGCCAAAGAAGGAATCAGTGCAGGCGTGCTTGATATTCTCACGTTAAAACCAATTGATAAAGACGCGGTTTTAAACCAGGCAGGCAAAGTGCGCGCCGTAATCACCGCGGAGAACGCCCAGATAATGAGCGGACTTGGAAGCGCGGTTGCAGAAATAATCGCTGAAGAAGGCTGCAGTGCCGTAAACGGCGGATGCAAGTTCGCGCGCATCGGCATTAACGATGAGTTCGGCGAAGTTGGAACGCAGGATTATTTGGTAAACCGTTTCGGACTTGATGTAGGAAGCCTGGTGAAGAAAGCGAAAAAATTGCTAAATTAAGGTTGTTCCAAAACCGGTAAAAATTAAAAAGTATTCACCAATATGTCATACGCGAAAACCCTTGGCAGCTAAATGGCAGAATTTTAAACAGTGTTTTGTGACGAGTCCGCTACTTCGTATAGGCTGCTGTACGGCATTATAAATATTTTTTTATCTTGCAATATTGACGCTTAGCGGACTTGGTAACACAACTATTGTTATTGCAGCCACAGACGCTGCCAATGCTTTCCGCGTATGCCATATTGGTAATTTGTTTACAAATTAATTAGATGTTTTGTTACATCTATGTTTGTAAATTTTTTGTAAAAAATCACCAATATTGCAGCTGTGTACAGACTTGGCGGCGTCTATGGCTACGACAATAAAAGATGTGTAAGTGAATCCGCTTAGCTATAATAATAATGAATAAAAATTATCAATAAAAAATACAGCATAGTGACCTAAACGAACAAGCGGACTCGTCACCAAACCCGTGTTATAATATCTGCCATCCTAGCCGCCAAGGCTGTGCGCAGCCGTCATATTGGTATTTATGTAATAAATGTTTTGGATCAGATTATAAAAAATCAAAAACTTTCGTGTCTTTGAGTCCTCGGCTCCGTTTCGACTCGAAAATTAAATTCCATAATCAAAGATCGAATTAAAGTAAAATAGCCGAATATTTTTATTTTTTAGCGGCTGACGGGAGTCGAACCCGCGTCACGAGCTTGGGAAGCTAGGGTAATGCCGTTATACGACAGCCGCATTTGACATAGCCATATCAAAAAACTTCAGTTTTTTTCTCTGTAAAATAAAATCCTGGAGTTTCGCAAAGCGAAACTCCTAAGCTAAAAACCGCAGGTTTTTAGCAATGATCCAGGGCTGACTCGAACAGCCGACCTGCCGCTTAGGAGGCGGCCGCTCTATCCCCTGAGCTACTGGACCAAATGCTGCAAGATATTATGTACAAAAACATCCGCTTACTGCCCTTTTCCGGCAGCTTAAAACAGATTATCACCCTCACCATGTAATGTCAACTTGACGAACTTTACTAAAAATCCTACAATTAGTAGAGATTCGCAAAGCGAAACTCCCAAGCTAAAAACCATAAGTTTTTAGACATCAATATAAAACTATAGAGGTATAATGTGATAAAGCAAGGGATTTCCCTGTTTTTTATGTTGATATTCGGATCTGCGTTACTTTTTAGTCAGGAAATTGTTACTGCAGAAAGATATCTGGAATTGGTATCAGATAACTATGCCTCTATCAGGGACTATGAAGCAAACATTACAATCAGATCCGGCAACTCCGATATGAGCGGAAGCGTAAGTTATCTAACGCCGTCTTATATTCGTATAGATTTTACACGTCCTGCGGATCAGGTAATTGTTTTTAACAGAGAAATTTTAACAATTTATCTTCCCGAATTCAGGGCTGTATTAAGCCAGGAAGTCAATTCAACAAGATCAGTTATGGCAACTTCTCAAGGGCTTTCAATTTTAAGAACCCGTTATGTTCCGTCATTTTTAACAAGTCCAAATCCGGAGCCGCTGGACAGCAATTCGAACGAAAGAGTGGTAAAACTGCGCCTGTCAAGACGTTCGGTATCCGAAGGATTCAGGGAAATAACTTTAAGCATAAATGCCGATACAAAATTAATCCGCAGGATCGAAGGAACTACAATTGCGGGAGGCGAAGTTCGTTTTGATTTTACAAATATCAGAACAAACCTCGGTATTCCTGAAGCGCGGTTTATTTATGATGCTCCGGCAAATGCGAATATGTACAACAATTTCCTGTTCAGAGATTCTGAATAGGAAACAGGGAGAGCTTAATGGAATCTCTTGGAGAAAAGTTAAAAACTGCCCGCGGCGAAAAGGATCTCAGTCTGGATCAAGTAAGCCGCGAAACTAATATATCCATCCGTTTTCTCGAAGCTCTTGAAACTGAAAATTTTTCCGTCTTTCCAGGCGAGCCGTATGTCATCGGCTTTTTAAAAAATTACAGCGCCTATCTTGATCTTGATTCTCAAAAAATAATATCTCTTTACAGGGCTCTTCGTATTCAGGAACAGCCTGTTCCGGTGGAACAGCTTCTTCGGCGCACGCCTGGGATTCCGAAATTTCTCCTTCCCATGCTGTTGATAATAATTCTTTTGGGAGCAGGCGGCTACGGCATATACAGACTAATTATTTACAGACTGAATAATACAGTACAATCAGTGCCGGACGTCCGGACTCCTTCTGAATACATTATGGATAGAAACACAATGGAACAGCGTTTATACAGAAACGATACTGTTCTGATAACAGTTGATAATGAAACATATAAGCTTGAGTTATTTAATCTGGGCGAAACTGTAACGCTCCGCACTCCCGGAGGCACAAGAAGCCTGGATTTGGGTCAGGACATCACTGTCGATTTAAATAACGACGGAATTCCTGAATTGCGCATAACGGTAGCGGACTTTGAAAAGAACAAAGCGGATATGGGGGCGCTGCTTCATTTCCTGTTGATGGACGCTGATGTATACACAGGCACAAATATTACGCCGAATACCGCAATATCGGCACCGGCGGCAAATCCGGTAACCACTACGATTATTCCGGGAACAGTCAGCGCATATCCTTTTACATTACAGGCAAGCTTTCAGGGATATTGCATGTTCCGCTGGGAAATTCTTAACGAGCGGGATCGCAGGGGCACAAACCAGCGTTATTTTCAACGCACCGATCCGCTTGAGATTCAGGCACAAAACGGAATACGCATCTGGTCATCAAACGCTCAGGCGGCAAGGTTTCAGATAATCGGCGGAGGACGCACATACCCTGTAGAAATCGGCTCAGCCGGAGAAGTTGTCGTAATTGAAATCCGCTGGGTAAGAGATGATGAAAACCGCTACCGCCTTATCCTGATGCGGATGGAAACCTAAACTTGATAAAATCGCCGCGGCGTTATTTTCTTGATCCTTTCGGCTGTGTAAAAAATCAGGTTGATGCCGAAAACATGATGGCTCATTTAAACAATGCCGGCTGGGAAAACGCAGCGGATGCCGGGCTTGCGGATTTAATAATCGTCAACTCCTGCGGATTCATAGAAAGCGCAAAAAAAGAATCAATTAACGCCGTCCTTGAATGGCGCAAAGTTTATCCCGGTAAAAAAATACTCCTAGCTGGCTGCCTCTCACAGCGTTACGCTGAGGAACTGCGCGGTGAACTAACCGAAGCCGACGCTTTTATGGGAGTAGAAGATTTATCAAAAGTGACGGATTTTTTTTTCGCAGAAAACCAAAAAAAAGCGCCTGTCTCCTTTTCCGCAGGTGAGAGACCTCTTTTATCGCTGCCGGGATCGGCTTATGTAAAAATCAGCGAAGGCTGCAGCAACAACTGCTCTTACTGCGCCATTCCGCTGATTCGCGGCAGTCTTGTCTGCCGATCAATTCCCGATATTTTGGATGAATGCCGCGCTCTTTTAATACGCGGTATTAAAGAGTTGTGCATAATCGGACAGGACACCGGCGTTTTTAAAAACAACATAGAAGAGTTTCCGCAAAAAAACAGAGGCGCAGAAAAGAGAGATGCCGGATTATATGATTTATTAAATGCCATATCTGCGCTGGAAGGAAATTTCTGGGTGCGTTTGCTGTACATACATCCGGATCATTTTCCGCTGGAAATACTTGATTTAATTGAAAGAGATAAACGCTTCCTGCCTTACTTTGATATTCCTTTCCAGCATGCTTCAGCAAAAATACTAACCGCTATGAACCGTCATGGAACAGGTGAAAAATATCTTGAGCTTGTCAAAACAATCCGCGCCCGTCTTCCCAATGCAGTGATCCGTTCCACGTTTTTACTTGGCTTTCCGGGAGAAACAGAGGAAGATTTTGCCGCGCTGCTCGATTTTCAACAGAAAGCAAAACTTGACTGGCTCGGCTGTTTTGCATATTCGCGGGAAGAGGGTACTGCGGCTTATTCGATGAAAGGGCGCGTTCCGGCGGGAACAGCGGCAGTGCGAAAAAAAATAATTGAAGAAAAACAAATTCCGATAACAGAAAAAAACATGGATCGATTTACAGGTCTTTCTCTGGATGTTCTAGTCGAAGAACAAATCCAAGAAGTTTCCTCCGATGCCGATGATGACGGAGAAAATCTCTGGCTTGGACGGCTTTATTGCCATGCACCTGATATCGACGGAGCGGCGGTAATTACCGGCAGCGCAGAGAGCAAAGGAAAGCTGCAATTGGGAACATTAGTAAAATGCAAAGTAATAACGCGGCACGGATTTGATCTGGAAGTGCAATTTGATAATTAAAATAGAAGTTGTTAGAAAACTAATTGTTATAAGATTTTTTAAATAACCGCCAATAAAACGGCTGCGCACAGACTTGGCGGCGTTTAACAAAAGATGTGTATGTGAATCCGCTTAACATCAATACAGATTTTATAAAAAATATTTTTGGAACAGCCATAATTAAATTGTTTTATTTGAATATCTTCAATACAGGCTGTCCTCTCCATTCGGGCGGTATCTCCAAACCCAGAATAGCTGCCATTGTGGGAGCAATATCATAAATACTGCTTGACCCTGATATTATATAATTTTCTTTTATTCCGTTTCCGGAAATAACAAATGGAATTCGGCGGTGTTTTTGAAGAAAAGTATATCCATGCCACAAAAAAAATCCGCCGTGATCCGATGATAACATGAAGACAGTATCATCATAAATCCCCGCGTCTTTTACTGCCTGTTCTATGATTGCGATTAAAGCATCCATCTCCGCAAGTTTTTCATAATAGGGCAAGGAACCCCAGCGTTTACTATGACCTGTAGAATCCGGCTGGTCAAAAACCACAGCGGTAAAAACCGGTTTGTTTTCTATGATATATTCTGCAATATTTTGCGCGGATTCAATGTTTGAAAGGATTGTACGTTTTTCTGTTCTTTCATCATTGCATAAATTTAATAAAACGCTCCATTCATAAAATAATACGGAACTTGATTTCTGTTTATCATTAACAAGCCTGAAAATCGAAGGAATTTGACTGGATTTATGATCTTTTAGCTTAGCGCTGGTAAAAAGAGCTGTCCAATTGGGCAAACTGACGCTTGGCAATATACATCTCATTTTAACTGTCGACGCTCCACGCGTCATCATTCCTTTAACTGCAGGCATATCTGCATTGGACAAATAATCGCCGCCCCAGCCGTCAAGCCCGATAAACACCAAATGTTTAGCCGGCTCATATCTCGAAAAAACATCATCTGTTCGTAATGCAGAAGCCGAACTGGAACAACTTAAAGTAAAAAAAACACATTCAACCAAAAGAAGCAGAAAAATAATAATTTTAACATTTAAAATAATACCCGGCTTTTTCATGAAAGTCATATCAATATAATAACATTAATTATTTTCTTTTACAGGTATGCTAGTAAATACAGCGTTGTTTGCAAACTCAATTTTCAACAACCTTTATATTTCAATATACAGAACTGCCATTTTGATATATAATGGAAAAAAAGGAGACATTAATGAAACATGTAATCCATGCAGATAACAGCGAATTTTTTCGTAAATTGATGAGATCGTTTCTATCGGAAAAAGGGCTGGAATGTGAAAGTTTCGAAAAAGGTGAAGATGCGGTAAAAGCGGTTGCAGACGGAAAAGCGACTTTTGTTATAACCGGTCTTTCACTTGCAGATATGGGCGGAGAGGAGTTCCTAAAACGGCTTATGACTTTACCTCAGAAAACTCCAATAGTTGCAGTAACATCCAATGATGAAGCGGTAGAACATAAACGTCTTGAAGCGCTTGGCGTTAAAGCCATCATATTGAAATCTGAAGACTGGAAAGCCGCATTGGTAAATATTCTGCACTTAAATTAATGGTTATAAAAGCATCAAGCATATCAATTTGTAATAATAAATCATGAGCGGATCTGTCTCCTCCTATCTTGAACCTCTCAACGAAGAACAGCGGCGCGCTGTTTTACATACAGGCAAACCCCTGTTGATACTTGCCGGAGCAGGATCAGGAAAGACGCGCGTTATTACAACGAAAATCGCCTGGCTCATCAGGGAAAAGGGAATGGATCCGCGCTCGATTCTTGCGGTGACATTTACAAATAAAGCGGCAAGAGAAATGGCGGAACGCGCAAGGCAGATTGATGAACGGGCAGGCGACGCGATGCTGCGGACATTTCATTCATTCGGCGCGTGGTTCCTGCGCCGCAACGGCATCCTTGCGGGTTTAAACTCCGGTTTTGTAATTTATGATGATGATGACGTCATCTCGCTTATCTCATCAATTATGGATAACGCTCCAAAAGCGGAAGCAAAACTCATTGCGCATAACATTTCCAGGGCGAAAGATTATTTTCTAACTCCCGATGATCCTGAACTTGCGGTTATCGATCATCATAAAAAATTCCGCGAAATTTACAGACGATACGAAGAGCGCATGACGCAGATTGGCAATGTCGATTTCGGAGATTTAATAAAAAAGCCTGTAGAAATTCTGCGCAGCCAGCCTGAAGTAGCGCGGCGTTTCCGCGAGCGGTTTTCGGTAATTATGGTTGACGAGTATCAGGATGCGAATGTGGCGCAGTTTCAGCTTCTAAAAGAACTGTGCGGCAGCGAAACTTATGTATGCGTAGTCGGCGACGATGATCAGTCCATTTATCGTTTCCGCGGCGCGGAGGTAAAAAATATTCTGGAATTTCCGGATCGTTTTTCCGGCGCCGATATTATCCGCCTTGAACAAAATTACCGCTCCACAACTCCCATTTTAAAAGCGGCATCTTCGGTAGTGGATTACAACCAGGGACGATTAGGAAAAACATTGCGCGCGGAAAAAGGAAACGGTCCTCTGCCTGTGCTAGCCTATCTTCCGGATCAAAACGCGGAGGCCGCCTTTTGCGCGGATAAAATAGAAGCCTCGGTAAAAAAGAAAGAAACCTCGTGGGCAGACTGGGCTGTCCTCTACAGGACAAACGCGCAATCCCTGGGATTTGAAACGCTGTTTTTAAAAAGAGGCATTCCCTACCGGGTTGTCGGCTCTTTAAAATTTTACGAACGCGAAGAAATAAAAGACGCTCTCGCTCTCCTTTCATTCCTTGTCAATCCGCGCGACGAAGTGGCTTTCCGGCGTATTGTAAATAAACCCGCAAGAGGCATCGGCGGAGTTACTGTAGACAAAGTAGTAGAAGCGGCAATAACAGATAACGCCGATTTGATTGAAGCGTTTAAGATATCAAATTTGGATATATCAACAAAGGCAAAAAAAGGGCTAAATGAATTTTACAAAGTGATAACAGATGCCAAAACATTCCTGCAAGATGAATTATCTGATAATATCCCAGCTCCAAAAAAAACAAAAATTAAAGGCAAGTCATCAAAACATCACAATCTAAAATCCGGCACCGGACTGTCAATCTGTCTTGAAAAACTTTTAATTGATTCAGGAATCGCAGGATACCACGAGATGCAGGATGAAATTGCCGGCAACTCAAAAGTAAACAATTTGCAGGAATTATTAAACGGAGCAAGCGAATACTCAAACAACCTTGAAGGACTTTTAAAATTTCTGGAAGATGTCGAACTGGATCGATCCATAAATGAAGAGGCGCAGCGTGCTGATAAACAAAATAATTTACAAGACACAGTAACGCTTATCACTTTTCACAATACCAAGGGATTGGAATTTAAACGCGTTATAATGACAGGACTTGAACAGGGCATCTTCCCGAGAGAAGACAAAAAGGGAGATGAACTTGAAGAAGAGCGCAGGCTCTTTTATGTCGGCGCGACACGCGCAATGGACGAACTATATTTAACAACCTGCGCGGAACGGAGAATGTACGGAAGAACAATGCAGTCACAGCCGTCATTATTTCTGCGCGAAATAGACAAAAGCAGCTTGCGCATAGATCAGAAAACACATCTCGCCGGAACGCGCGGAGAGAATTCAAATTTTACGCGGCAGCCAATCACAAGGCGGAGCTTTAATCCTTTGGATTTGCAAAATGCGGCGGACACCGAAGCCGAAACACGCGCGGGCTGGCGCAGAGGGCAGCGGTTGTTTCATGAAGACCAGGGATACGGAGCTGTTATGGATGTGAAGGACAGTGAAGACGGTCCAATAGTCCGCGTTCGTTTTGACAACGGGCAGGAAAAACGCTTTTTAAGCGAAATCCAGGGCAGGGCTTATGAAAAAGCCGGAGAAGATTGACAGCATGACAGATAACGATAAATTTTACCTATTGAAAAATCATGCGGCGAAGTTTCCGGCGCAAGTCCTCCGCGCAAGAGGTTTCCGTCTTTATTTATCAAATGGACAGCGGCTGGTAGATCTGTGGCTAAACGGCGGCGCGGCAATTTTAGGGCACACTCCGCCTAATCTGTTACGCGAAATAAAAAACACGGCAAGCCGCGGGCTTTACGCCCCGTACCCTCACTTTACAGAAAACCGCTTAATCAAAGCACTCACAAAACTTTTCCCAGGACGCGTTTTCCGCCTCTACGCCGCGCCGCCGCAGGAATTGATAAACAACAGTATCGATTTCCAGCTTTGGCGGCCTTTTATCGATCCCAACTCGCCGTTTAAAGTTGAAAAATCGCCTTTAATAATTCCTGTAATACCGGGAATTCAAACATGGGTAAATGGTATGCCTCTGGGGTTGTGCATAATAACTTCTGAATCTGAAGAGCTGTTATCGCAGCTGCCGCCAGGCGATCTATTGTCTCCGGTTTTGATGGCAGCGGCAGCAAGAGGTATTTATGACTTGCTCGCTGCGCCGCAGCGCGGAAAGCCGCATCTGCCCCGGGTATTTAAGGCATTAAAAAACAGCAAGTGGCAGCGGCAAGGCGTTTATTTAAAATGGTCTCTGGAACCGCATATTACGCCGCAGGAATGGGAGACGCTTTTCGTAAAATTCCTGGAAGCAGGTTTCCTGCTGCCGCCGTTACCTTCACATCCGTTAATCCTGCCCGGAGAGTTGTCTGACGGAGAGGACGCGAAACTGGCGGTAACTATGAAAATTTAGGAACAGCCATCTTTTATATTAATTTGCATCTACAATAGTTAAACTAAGAGAACCGCTGGATTGACGAGCTCCTACTAAAATACCATTAATTGCATGCTCGGTACTTTTACTTAATCTGATTACCCTGTCATCATTTGTATAAAAATAACATCTTACATTTGAAGCATATGATGCTAAGTATGAATCAGATTGATTTGCAGTATTAAAACTCAGTGAAACTTGGTACTTATAAGATTCACCATTTACTGGATTTTTATTTTCTGTTACATCATTTACTTGTCCTGTAACATTAAATATTGAACCTTTGGCATAATTATCTACGAAATCCTTAAAAGCAAGTTCTGTAAATCTTCTCATTACTGTATGTACAAAAAATATGTCACCCATTGCTGCTTTTTGATACTTTTCATAAAGCACTTCATTACTGCTTATTGTTATCATTTTATCAGTCATGGTTTTAGAAGCGTTATTCCAGTTATAAAAACCAAAACCATTTCTTCTTATCCATCGTTTTGTATTACTATCTCTTTCATAAATCTTATCGTAGGTTAGCTCAATTTTACCGTTAATTAGCTGAATTTTTAAATCGTATGAAATTAATGTAGGGAGCGAGTACCCAGTTATACCCGTAAAAGTATATGTGTTATTATAAAAATCAATATCCGTACATCTGGAGTTTGGATAAAGCTCTGTAATCATACCATAAACTGCAGGATAAAACTCCTTTCCTGTTGTATATGTCTGTGCTGTTACTGGAGCAACAGACAATACTCCAAAAACCAAGACCGTAATGATAACCTTCAGTACAATAAATGAAAAACCTTTTTTTGTCATAAAAATCTCCTAAAATTTTGTATTCCCCTATATAATCCGCTATAGGCAACTAAAAATATACATTATTTTTAGTAACTTGTCAATACCTATCACCTATTTACTATATAAAACAATGATAGATAAACCTGTTGAAGTTCGTAAAATATTATCAAAAAATCTTAAGGAACAACGTAATAAACTAGGATATACACAAGAAAAACTTGCAGAAATATCCGGCTTATCAATTCAAACAATTAATGACATCGAAGGAGGACGTAAATGGCTAAGCGATAAAACAATATCAAAATTGGCAACAGCGCTTCATATCGAATGTTATCAATTACTAGTACCAGATTTAAAAAATCAAAATAAGAATGAAATCATTCAAACACGTCAGATATTAGGACTAATGAAAAAATTAAAAAAAAACATAATGTACCAAATAGAAGAAAATTTTATTGATTTCTTAAAAGCCAGCCAGTGAAGCAAAAAAGCTCAAGACGCAGTTATATAATAAAGTTACAACTGGCACCATTTATTTACCCTTGAATTTTCCCTAAAAATCCGCAATACTTATACTACATGAACAAGTTTATTTTCGTCTCAGGCGGCGTTTGTTCCAGTTTGGGAAAAGGTGTTGCGGCTTCTTCCATTGGCGCGCTGCTGGAAAGCAGAGGACTTAATGTCCGAATGGTTAAATGCGACCCCTATATAAATGTAAACGCAGGTTCCATGAGCCCTTATGTGCACGGCGAAGTTTATGTGACAGATGACGGCGCGCAGACAGATCTCGATTTGGGCAATTACGCGCGCTTCACCAAAGGCAGACTAAGGCAGGCAAATTCCATAACCACAGGACAGGTTTACAACGAGGTAATCCGCAAGGAACGCGAGGGAAAATATGAGGGAAAGTGCGTCCAGGTTATTCCTCATATCACAGATGAAATAAAAAGCCGTATCCTCGCGGTCGCCAAAGAAGATACCGATACTGATGTAGTCATCGTAGAAATCGGCGGAACTGTCGGAGACATCGAATCTGTTCCCTATCTTGAAGTCGCCCGCCAGATGATTCACGAACAGGGAAGATCAAACGCCATTTCTGTGCACCTAACGCTTATTCCAGAAGTCGCAGGCGGCGAATTAAAAACCAAACCTACGCAGCATTCGGTGAAGTCGATGCAGGAAATGGGAATTCAGCCTGATATTTTGATTTGCCGCTCTCCTGTAATGCTGGATAAACCGACATGCGATAAAATAGCGCAATTTACAAATGTCGATATCGATGCCGTTTTTACTTCACCTAACATTGATACAACGATTTATCAAATACCCATCATTTTTTCCGAACAAAAACTCGATCAGGTAATCCTAAGAAAAATGGGAGTGGAAAGCCGTCATACCGATATGGGTCCGTGGCTTTCTGTAATGGATCGATTTTCTAAACGCCAGGGAAAAGTGCGCATAGGCGTTGTCGGCGAATATATCGATATTCATGATACTTATACATCGCTTTATGAAGCGCTGTTCCACGCGAGTCTTGAATGCGGCATTGAAGTTGAATTTGAAAAAATAGAGTCCTCCGAGCTTGATAAAGCTGTCAGCATTGACGCGATTTTAAAATATTTAGACGGCATTCTTGTCCCCGGCGGCTCTGCGGAACTTGGAATCGACGGCATGATTAAAGCCGCGTCCTGGGCAAGAATCAATAAAAAGCCGTACCTCGGCATCTGCCTTGGTATGCACATAATGGCTATTGAATGGGCGCGTAACGTACTTAAATGGGACGACGCGAACTCCGCCGAATTTGATCCCGGCACAAAACATCCTGTTATAAGCCTGAGTGAAGGCGGAAAAATGAGGCTTGGCGCAAATGATACACTTAACGAAGAAGGCACTCACATATTTGAAGCTTACGGCGAAAAACGCATAACAGAACGCCACCGGCACCGCTATGAATTTTCAAGTCAATATAAAGATGAAATGGCAAAATCAGGCTTAAAACTTGCAGCGTTTACTCCCGATAACGTTTTGGTTGAATGCATTGAATGGTCAGGTTCTGCGTCCCGCGCAGAAACAAATCACCCTTGGGGAGTTGCTGTTCAATTCAATCCGGAATTTAAATCCAAACCGACATCCGCGGCGCCTCTTATAAAAGGATTTATCGCAGCCTGCAAGAAAAACAAATGAGTAAACGAGACGTCCGTAATTGGGCAATCTGCGCTTTAATTTCTTCCGCCTTACCGCTTTGCCTCTTTGTTGGCTGCTCTTTCGATTACGGCGAAACAGCGTCTCTGGAAAACGAAATGCCGGATTTGGTCATGTTAAATGTCGAATATGTCCGCGTAAAATCATCAGATCCGATAGCGCGTTTTGAGGCGGAACGCGCAGAAAGATACGAAAGACAAAGAATAATGAAACTGGAAAATTTATCTTTTGAACAATACGGAGAGCGCGGAACAGAAACCAATGTGGCAGGAAAAGCCGGATTCGCGTCTGTAGAAATTGAATCGGGAAATATTTTCATGGAAAACGGCGTTAACATTGAAGTTGAATCGGAAGACATAATTATAGAGACATCCAAACTTGACTGGATTGATGAAAAACGCACCATGTCATCAGGAGAAGAAAGCGAAGTCTACATTTACAGGCAAAACGGAACAAGTTTCAACGGCACCGGTTTGCAGATAAACGCCCGCAGTCGCACATGGGAATTCACAGGTTCTGCAAGCGGCACTTATATTCATGACGAAGAAGACGAGTAAAATATGTTAAAAAAAATATATCCATTGCTGATAATTTTTTTATTTTTTTGCATTCACTCCATATCAGCGGATACTTTTACTTTCAAAGCAGACAGGATGTCCGGTTCAAGAGCGCTGGGCAGAGAAACTACCATATTGATAGGAAACGCCGAAGTAAGATCGGATAATTTACTGCTTCGCGCCGATCGAATTGAAATTCAGGGCGAGAATAACCGGTTTATAACCTGTGCCGGAAATGTATGGGGACATGAAGAAGACAAAAACATTTTATTTTTTACTGACAGTCTAAGATACGATCGTGTGCTTAAGGTCGCAAGGATGGAAGGTCCGTCAACTCTAGAAGACAGGCAAAATGAAATTGTGGCAAGGGGACGGATAATCGAATATGATGATCAAAAAGAAATAGCGGTATTTCAAACTACCGTTCAATTATTTAAGGATAATATGGTTTGCCGCTCCGAACACGCTATTTACCGCCGTATTGAAAAAATACTCGATTTATCGGGCTTCCCGATTGTCTTTAAAAAAGATGATGAATTCCGCGCAGATAAAATACGCGTGGATTTAGACACTGATGACGTTATTATGGAAGGTTCCGTTTCCGGAACAATTATCAATTAATTACAGGATACCGATGGAAGAAGAAGACCTAGAAATTCCGGAGTTTGATTTTGACTGGAAAAAATCTTCTGCAAGAAGTAATGCCGCCGAATGGCCGATAGAAGGTCCTCTGCTTGAAGAAGAATATGAATCCGAAAATCATACGCTTGGTGTATCAAATATGTACAAAAGTTTCGGAAAAAAATCGGTCGTTAAAGGCGTCAGTTTCGTCATGAAAAACGGGGAAGTTGCCGGGCTTTTGGGACCAAACGGTGCGGGAAAAACAACAATTTTTTACATGATTGTAGGTTTTTATCAGCCGACTGCCGGTATTGTAAGAATGGATGATAACGATATCACAATGCTGCCGATGTACCGCCGCGCGAGAATGGGGATCGCCTATCTTCCTCAGGAAGCGTCAATTTTCCGTAAACTTACAGTTGAGCAGAATATCTGGGCAATCCTGGAAAGCCGGTATGATCTAAATTCAGAACAAAAAAAATTAAGACTGGAAAGCTTGTTAAAAGAGTTTAGCATCGTTAGAATTCGCAAACAATTTGGATACACTCTCTCCGGCGGAGAGCGCCGCCGTACAGAAATTGCACGCGCTCTTGCCACAGAGCCTAAATTCCTGCTATTGGACGAACCTTTCGCCGGAATTGATCCCATCGCGGTCTTTGAAATAAAGCAGATTATCCGCCGTCTTGCGGAAAAAGGCATCGGCGTCCTTATCACCGACCACAATGTCCGCGATACATTGGAAATTACCAATGAAGCGTTCATCATTGCCGACGGAAGTATCTTCGCAAGGGGAGACAGAGAGACAATTTTGAACAATGAGTTAGTCAGAAAGATATATTTAGGCAGTGAATTTAAAATGTAATACGAAAATTCATCATTACTATAAATTTGTTAAGACTTTTCCTTGACATTTTTCCACTTTTGGTCTATTCTTATAAAGAATTTGAATATTCTTCGGTAAGGGGTGAAGTTATGACTTCATGGATATGGTTTATTATCCTCCCTCTTGCCGGGTTAACCTTAGGCTGGATAATTAGATGGCTTTATGCCAGATTTCAACTTACGGCATCGGAGCAATTCGCAGAACGAATAAAACAGGATGCAATAAAAGAAGCGGAAGCAAAGAAGAAGGAGATTCTTCTTGAGGCAAAAGAACAGGTAATCCGTGAACGGAACCAGCAAGAAAGAGAGACCCGGGAACGCAGGGCGGAATTGCAGCGATACGAACGCCGTGTTGTGCAAAAAGAAGAAGCGATAGATAAAAAAACCGCTCAAATTGAGCGTACAGAGCAAGTATTTGTCGAAAAAGAAAAACAATTTCAATCACGCGAGGACGCTATTTCCAAAGAGGAACTGCGCTACCGTGCGGAGCTTGAGCGAATTTCGGGGTTAAGCACCGAAGAAGCAAAAGCTTTGATCATAAAAGATCTTGAAAATGAAGCAAAACACGACGCTCAATCGCTTATCAACAAAATCGAGCAGGAAGCCAATCTCGCGGCGGAAAAAAGAGCCCGCGATATTCTTGTAACAACCATTCAGCGGCTGGCAACCGATGTAACGGGCGATGTAACGGTAACCACTGTAACACTGCCTAATGATGAAATGAAAGGGCGGATTATCGGCCGTGAAGGCAGAAACATCCGCACTTTGGAAACTCTCACAGGCGCGGATATAATAATCGATGATACGCCGGAAGCGGTCGTTATCTCTTGTTTTGATCCTGTCCGCCGCGAAATAGCGAAGATCGCTCTAGAACGGCTTATACTTGACGGGCGGATTCATCCGGCTCGTATAGAAGAAATCGTCATCAAGGTGAGTAAGGACATTTCCCAGAAAATTTTTGAAGAAGGCGAAAAAGTCCTTTTTGACATGGGCATTCACAACTTCAAACAGGAAGCTGTCCGCACTCTCGGAAGGCTGTATTTCCGCACCAGTTACGGGCAAAACGTACTTCACCATTCCAGGGAAGTGGCGGTAATTGCCGGTATGCTGGCTGCCGAAGTCGGCTGCAACCGTGATCTTGCCAAACGCGCCGCATTGTTACACGACATCGGAAAGGGAACGGAATCCGATTCCGATCAGAACCACGCCGAAATAGGCATGGACATGGCGCGTAAAATGGGAGAAGACCCGCGTATCATTAACGCAATCGGAAGTCATCATAATGATATAGAGCCGACCTGTGTCGAAGCTGTCATCGTGCAAATTGCAGACGCGATTTCCGCGGCACGTCCCGGCGCGCGCAAGGAAACTCTGGACAATTACATGAAGCGCCTTGAAAACCTTGAAAATATCGCAAGCGGCTTTAACGGCGTGGATAAATCCTTCGCCATCCAGGCAGGACGCGAATTGCGCATACTGGTTAACAACGAATCCATCAACGATGATCAAACAAGGGAACTTGCAAAAGAAATCGCCAAAAAGATCGAAACAGATTTACGTTATCCGGGACGCATCAAGGTAACGATGATTCGAGAGACGCGGATTACTGAATACGCGCGGTAAGAATTGTAAACACAGCCGATGGCATACGCGATAAGCATCGGCTGGGCGCACTGTTCAAACCTTCACGCATTTTTCGTCTTGTAAACTTTTATTGTAAAAATTTCTTCAATTTCTCAAAGACAATATTTAATTCTATCGGCTTTCCAATATGATCATTCATGCCGGCGGCAAGACAGTTATCAATATCTTCCTTAAAAACATTAGCAGTCATCGCAATTATTGGAATTTGCCTGTGATTATTTATATTTTCCGGCTTAGCTTCGAATTCGCGGATGTGTCTCGAGGCTTCGAGACCGTCCATTTCAGGCATTTGCATATCCATGAAAATTATGTCATATTTGCCCGGCGATGCCGTGACTTTATCAAGCGCTTGTCTGCCGTTTTCTGCGGTGTCAATTATCAATCCTGTGCCTTCCAGAAGAGACATGAGTATTTCGCGGTTAATTTCTATGTCTTCCGCCAATAACATTTTTTTTCCCGAAAACTCATTGTTCAAGTTTGCAAATACGTCTTCTGTGTTATCAAAAAGCCGGCGCAGGTGCGTGTCATCTGAAACGCTGTTCAATTTGACGGTGAAAATAAATTTTGAGCCTTTACCCAGTTCAGAATCAATCGAAATCTGTCCGCCCATTAATTCAATAATACGTTTGCTGATTGCAAGCCCAAGCCCAGTGCCTCCGAATTTGCGGGTCGTTCCGCTTTCCGCCTGTTCAAAAACATTGAATATTTTTTTCTGCTGTTCCGGGGAAATGCCGATTCCGCTGTCTGATACTTCAAATCGAAGTTCGCAGGTATCGTCATCAGAACCAACTTGAGATACATTGATAACGATCTCGCCGTCTTCAGGCGTAAATTTCGCGGCGTTTGAAAGCAGGTTTGTAAGCACCTGTGTTAACCTCTGATCATCGCCGATAAAAAAA
>Ga0209755_10000805_pt1 | contig 54210 bp, 64 predicted proteins | sample TergutCo191P1_FD_187301 | JGI IMG/M metagenome (GOLD analysis project Ga0209755, IMG submission 187301) | Cornitermes sp. P1 segment gut microbial communities from Petit-Saut dam, French Guiana - Co191P1 (SPAdes) (version 2) | ecosystem: Host-associated > Arthropoda: Insects > Digestive system...
TCCCAACCAAAAAGTTTGCATTAAAAAACCTCGTGCTTTTCCCCTTTTTCAGCCTTTCAGCCTTTCAGCCTTTCAGCCTTTCAGCCTTTCAGCCTTTCAGCCTTTCAGCCTTTCAGGGCAAACGAGGATATTAAAAAGTATACACACAACATGAAAAAAGTCAACCTTTTTTAGGTTACCCCCTGCGTTTTGCCCTAAAAAACAATTTTAGGTATTTACAAAGCAAATATTCAGATGCTATAATACGACATGAATCGCATCTATTTTGTAAGACATGGAGCGACAGCAAAAAATGGCAGTGGTATATTTAAACCTGACGAGCACCTTGGCATAAATGAACTTGGGTGCGTCCAATCTGATGATTGCGGTAAAAAATTACGTTATACAAGATTTAATTTACTGCTTACAAGTCCAACTATACGAACACAAGAAACTCTGCACAGGATTATTGCACTTAATGAACACTATATTAAAAATGGCGGGAATATTGTTATTGAAAAAGGTTTAACAGAACGCGATTTCAGCGGTATTTGGGGAATGCGTCACTCCCCAATTGAAGATGCAGAAGTTGATGTTAAAGCACTTTTCAGTTTCGAGCATTCGCACAAAATCAAAAACGTAGAAACACAGGTGGAACTTGAAAAACGGGCACATAAACTTATTGACTTGCTCAAGCAGATTTATCCGCGCAAAGATATTTTGGCAGTTACCCACGGAAGTTTCATGGTAATGGTAAAATCTTATATCGAACAAAGAAGACCAGAATGGCATGAAAAAGCCCCGCGTAATGGTGAAATTCTTACAGTTGACAATTTTTAATTTTTGTGATATATTGGTTTAAATGAGTACAAAAATATTTGGTATTACTGGAAACGTATATAGTGGCAAAAGCGAGTTTTGTAGTGCTTTTTCACGGAACACATTCACACTGCACAAAGGTGACCGAGCCGTACATGAAGAACTTGATTACTATATGAATGTTACTAGTCCGCACAACTATGCAATTTGGCTTAAAGAGGGCTTGCATCAGGAAGTGACAGGCAAATTTTGCAACCACATTGCTGATGTCATCGAAAGAAAAATCGATTTTTATACAAAAGAAGGTTTTGATTTCGTTTTATTCGATTGGTTTTTGTTGCCATATGTTGACGCTTGGGATTCGTTTGACAAACGAATTGTCATAACCGCCGACGACGAAACCCGTGTGCAAAGACGCCTAGCAACTTTTACACCTGAGCAACGAGAAGCCACCGACCTAGTTGCGCTCAGAGCCCAAATGCAGGATGATAAATTTTTGCCTGCGAACCTCAAATATGATTTACTTGTTGAAAACAACGGTAACGATAACAAGCACTCGATTGACCAAGCAATACAATCCCTAATCAATTAAAACGCGAGGATAAGACCTTTGTCGTTTGCGTAAAACGACGAAATCCCGCGCATTGGTCGAACAGAAATATTTGTTGCCCCATGTTTTGCAACAATTAAGTCCCGTAGTTCATTTGCCTGAACCTCGTTAAGACAGTGTGTAATAATCATCGGTGTATCTTTTCCGTATTCTGCAATTTTTTCGGCAGGCATATCGCTGAGTTTTATCATTGCTTTTTTCAAACCAATACACTTGTCAATAAGAACAATCTCACCTTTCCCGTTGTCACCAAGAACTGGCTTAATCATCGTCATGTTTACGATTGCGGCCTTGACTTTGCTCATACGCCCTGTTTTAACAAGGTTACTAACATCTTGTATGATGAACCGTGTTTTGTGCTCGTCACGGAACTTGTCAATTTTTGTAACGATTTCTTCAAATTCAAGACCGCTCTCTATAAGACGCACAAGTTCATCAATTATAAGGTCTTCACCCGACGAGGCGGTACGACTGTCGATGATGTGGATTTTTTTCTTTGGGTTTTCCGCCATAACAATTTCCGCACCTTTCACCGCAGAACTGTGTGTACCGCTGAGCACCGAAGTAAGTGTCACCACAAATTGGTAATCGTTACCTTTACGCATCTGGTCTGCGAAAGCATCAGGGTTTGGACACGCCGTGCAAGCCTTCCCCTTATTCGCTTTCATTTGTTCAACAAGGTCTGTGATTTTCAAACCCTCGACATCAACTATGTTTTTATCCCCAAGTGTGATTGTAAGCGGAACCGTGAAAAAGTTAAACTTATCACTTTTGAATGACTTTGCTGTCATGTCGCAACCGCTGTCTGCTATTATTGTAAATTTCATTATCTACCTCCCGTGCGATAATTTTATTGAAGTTATATAGATAAAAGCAATAGAATATGCCAAGTTCAACTCTACGGTCTGTAAAGTTTTGATTCTACCACAATTCTACTAAAAGTAGAATTAAACTTTACATATACATTGGGATGTGTTACCGTGTTTTGGTGGAAGAAACTCGCAAGAAGGTAATTTCAAAAAACATTACCCACTATCGCAAATCGCTTGGTATAACCCAGGCGGAACTTGCAAAACGCCTTAAGTACAGCGACAAGGCGGTTTCCAAATGGGAGCGTGGCGAGGCTCTCCCTGATATATCTGTTTTAAATCAAATGGCTGGAATTTTTGGTATCAGCATAGACAAACTGTGCCAAGAACATGAATACGAGAAAACGGTTTTCAAAACCAATGTTGGGAAGAAACGATTTTTGATAGCAATAATGTCGGCGGGACTTGTGTGGTTGGTTGCAACCGCATTGTTTGCATTCGTAGCCATAATCCTTGGGGACTACACAAACCTGTGGAAAATATTTGTTTGGGCTGTGCCTGCGACTGCTATTGTTCTGCTCGTCTTTAACTGCCTTTGGGGCAAGCGAATTGGCACGTTCACCCTTGTTTCAATTATTATCTGGACCTCTGCCCTAAGTTTCTACCTAAGCATCCCCGCCACACTTATCCACTTGTTGTTCGCGGTTTGTGTGCCTCTGCAAATACTTGCGATACTATGGTTTTTCTATAGACACCTTAAATCACCTTTCAAACGCAAACAACCAAAATCATAGAGCCATAGTTTCAGGTTTACTGGATACTTCGACACCAGGTTTAATTAAGCCTATCGCAATTGCAGTTTTTCGGTTAACCATATCAAGGTATTTCAAGCGTGCATCTATAAGTTGACCATTAAGCCACCTCGAAGCCAAATCAGGGTCTTTATCCATAAGTGCTTTATAAGTTTTTTGAAAATCTTCAACCTCCTTTACAGAGTCCCGATTTAATAACATGCATCATTATATGCAGTTGATTATAGATGCGTTAAAAACCGTGTTTGGTTTTACACCAAGCAACAAACAAACCGTCGACGCAATATTTGTGAGTCCAAACTCCCCACTTGCGATTTTGAACTTGTCGCCCGATGCGTAGGGGGCCACAACAAAAGGTACCAAACTATTCGTGTGGCTGCTCATCGGTTTTCCATTTGGATATTTCATAATCTCGGCATGACCGTGGTCGCTGGTTATGATAAGGTTCACTTTCTCGTCTTTGCAGACCTTTAATAGTCGCCCAATGCACTCGTCAACCGTTTTACACGCAATAACCGTAGCATCAAAATCACCCGTATGCCCAACCATATCTGGGTTAGACAAATTTATTTTTATAAAGTCAAACTTATTGCTTTTAACCGCCTCAATTGCATCAGCGGTAATTTTTTCCGCCTGCATCTTTGGCGCACTATTATACATGTTGTTTAAAATATCGCTCTTAAACTCTTTCCAAGTTTCCAACTTCTTATCAAACGGTGCCGCACGGTTGCCGTTAAAAAAGTACGTCAAATGACCAAACTTGACCGTTTCGGTGACACTGTACTGCCTCACACCATGTTTCACAAGCCACTCGCTAAGCGTATTCTTGATTTCTGGAGGCGGACAAAGATACATCTGAGGAACTTTTTCTTCGGTGTCGTACTCAACGATACCTGCAAAAACACACTTGTTAATCAGGGCATGTTGTTCTTTTGAAAGATACTTTCCATAATCAAAAGTTTTACAAATCCCTACGGCACGGTCACCGCGATAGTTCACCAACAACACACTCTCGCCGTTTTTCATCAACCAATCTGGCTCCAAAACAAATGGTGGCATAGTTTCATCCGTCATAGTCGGTCGCTTTTTGTATTCTTCGTTTATTGCAAGAGAAATATCTTTTACAACCGTACCTTTGCTGTCTTTACTCCCTGTACAAAAATCAATAGCATCGGACATCATCTTTGTATTCAATTCGTACCTATCCATCCACATAACTCCGCGCCCAACAACGGTCACAATTTTTGCATCCGCACCAACTTTTTTAATGTGCGCGCGCGTAGCCTCAATATATTGCATAGCCGACTGAATCGGTGTATCTCGCCCGTCCACAGCCGCATGAATAGCAACCTTAATTCCTTCCTTAGCACAACGCTCAAGCAAGGGAAACATATGACTGTAAATATCACTGTGCGCCCTGCCGTCACTTAACAATGTAATCATATTAAGTTTCTTTCCCTTGGCATTCGCGGCAAGTTTCTTCCACGTCGCACTCTCGTAAATCCTCCCCGTTTCAAACGCCGAGGCCAAAAGTGCCATCCCCTGTTTTATATATTGACCACTGCCAATAGCGTTATGCCCGACCTCGCTGTTTCCTGGGTCGTTTACATCAACCAAGCCAACCTCTGGACCGCTGGCCTTAATGTTTGTTGATGGGTAGTTGGCAATTGCGCCTTCAAGGTTTTCCATCCCCGCTGCGTGTGCCGCATTTCCGTCTTTTTCGTTGTTGACCCCCAGGCCGTCAATTATGCAAAGCAAAGTTTTATTCATAAATCTATAATAATACATTTGACATAATTATGCAACAAAGTTGTATACTGTTTTTATGTCCGAGAAATTTTAATTTCGACGGGAACAAAAACGAGAGGAGCGAGTTTTATGGAAAAAAAACAAGACTTAGACGAAGCAATTGAAAAAGCCGAAATCAAACTTAAAGATATGTCGGCCGAACAACTTGAGGCCGTCGAAAAAGCAAAGATGCGCGTCATCAGCGCAAAGAGTTCTCGTGACCGTGCCGAAGCAAAGATAAAGGTTCTGAACGCAAAAGGCGCAGACGAAGAAATCTTGCGCGAAATGGCGATTAAATTGACCAAGGCCGAAAAATCCCTCGCAAACGCCGAGGCAAAAGTTGAATTGTTGAAACTTGGGGAAATGCCGACGGCAAAAAAGAAATCTCCGCCGAAACCAAAACCCGTACCTACACCTACGCCTGTTGTAGAGCCTACCCCACCCGCGGTTGAACCTGTTGTAGAGCCACAGCCCGAGCCAGCACCTATACCAGCACCTATGTACGAATCAACACCAACATTAGAGCCCGAACCTGTTTTGGCTACACCTACTGACCCTGAACCTGAGCCTGAATCTTTCGTGTCTGCACCCACTCCGATTGAACCCGAGCCTGCACCGACACCAGTTTTTGAAGAACAACCTTTTGAGGAACAACCCGTTGAACCTATCCAAGCCCCTGAAGAATATCAGCCGCTTGAAGATTTAGCCCCTGAACCGATAGCCGAACCTGAACTGACCCCAGAACCAGTTTTTGAAGAAACACAACCCGAGCCTGAAGCGGAACTTGAAGAAACCGTTGCAACACCAGAAATCCCAGAACTTAGTATTGATTCAGAACCGACCATGGATTTCGGTGCAACGGTTGAAGCCGAACCAGCAGTTGATGAAGCAGAAACTGTAGCAACTCCTGTGGAAGAAAGTGTTTTGCCAGAAACAGCAGTTGAAACCGAACCAACAGTGATGACACCAAGCCCTGTCGACACAGAAACCCCTGTTGAGCCAATACAAATGCCGCAAGTGGACTCTGGGCCCGAAATTGACCCTGATTTCATAAATCGAAACATTTTGCGAATCCAAGCAAACCGTGATGCGCAGATTGCGAAACTTGATGCAGAGATGAATAAGGAACTTGAGGCACTTTCTGTCGAAAAAACCGAAAGCGTCACACAGGCAATAGAAGAAAAAGATAAAGAGATTGAAACACTTTTACCTAAAAATCATTTGACAGAAACACCAGATGAGGTATAAAACATTGATTACCAGCAAAAAATACTAAGGAGGTTATTATGGATATTTTTGGATGGATTGTTTTCAGTTTGTTTTGCGCACTTGGGTTTGCCGTCGTAGGCTTTATAGTTTTCGAGTTTGCCTACGTGCAAATCAAACTCTTTCAAATGCGCGTGTCAGTTCAACTTGGCGTCAACAAAGTCGACATTGAACGAAGGGCCGAAATCAAACGTGAGCAACTTGCAAAGAAAACAGAAGAAAAATTTGGCGTTGCCCCAGCACCTGTGAAGCCCGAGCCAAAACCCGAACCTGTACAAGTCACACCAGCGCACGAACAATTCTCGGAACCGCAACCGTCAACCCCTGTTGTTACTGCTCCGCCTCCGACACTTACAACTTCTGTTAAGGAATTGAGCCTTTCGGACGAATTGCAACTTCAAAGAGCCGCGGAAACACACACGTCCGAAATCAAACCAGAGCCAGCACCCGAATACATGCCGCCGCCTGCCCCTATGCCAGAACAACATACCGAGAACCCGACATCCGACCCTTGGAACTAACACAAGACAAAAGCCACCCACCAAGTGGCTTTTTTATGACCTTTTTTTACTGTACCTTGATTATTTCGCAAGGTTTTGGACTTGGGAAAACGCTGTAATGTTTTTCTTTTGGAAAACCCCAAAAATATCTGCGAATCACACGGCTTATGCCTGCGTGCGTTATCACAAGAACTTTTTTACTCCCGCAACCTTTTTGCACTGCATCAAGAAAAGATACAACACGATATTCTATTTCTTTAAAAGTTTCTGCACCTTTGGGTTTGAACTTGCCGTCATAAAAAGCGGTAAAAACCTCTGACCGTTTTTCAAGGGCAACTTCACCAACGTCCCCAAAGTTGATTTCCACAATCCTGTCGTCAAAAATGATTTCTCTGTCAGGTACAGCAATTTCCGCAGTTTGTCGTGCACGCAAGAGTGATGAGCAAAAAACTACATCAAACTGTAAATCCTTAATGATTTGAACCATGTTTTCGGACTGGCGAATTCCGTCGGCATTGATTGGCAACTCAGAAGGGCTGGTGCCTGCCTTTCCATTAGTCCAATCCGTTTCGCCGTGGCGCATGATGAAGATTTGGGTTTTCATGGCATGATTATACTATAAACCTTGCAACTAAGCAAGACTATGTTATAGTTTAAACTTTCGGGGTGTGGCGCAGATGTATAAGGTTTTTCGCTTCGACTCAAAACCTTGCCACTGCACCGTCATACGTGCTAGCATACAAAGAAGCGTCGGGGTGTGGCGCAGTGGTAGCGCGCTAGGCTGGGGGTCTAGAGGTCGCAAGTTCAATCCTTGTCACCCCGACCATTTTTAAGGCATTCGAACAAAGGAGGTTGAAATGAAAATAGTTCATTCGTTATCAAAAAGGCACAAAAAATTCCTAAATGCTGGTTTGTCAAGTTTCAACAGAAACGCGTATGGAGAATTTGCGCAAAATGAAGGTAAGAATTTTGGTTTCTATTGTTTTGACGATAAGGCGTTTGCAGGCGGAATCTATGGAACGATAGACGATGGAGATTGGGTTTATATAGATTTGCTTTTTGTCGACGAAAAATATCGTGGCAAGGACATCGCAATCGAACTCATGAAAAAGGCCGAGCAATGGGCAATCGAAAACAAATGCACGGGAGTGCGCACAACGACGTGGGATTTTCAGGCAAAGGGCTTTTACGAAAAATGTGGTTATTCAGTTTATGGTGTTTTGGAAGACCACCCGCGCGGGGCGTCTGATTATTATCTCAAAAAGAAATTATGACTTATAAAAAGTGTCGACCATTTTTCATCATTGCAATACCAACAAATGTATGTTATACTGCCTATAATGAAAGCAGTTTTACGAATTCTGTTTTATGCGAAAGAATGGAAATGGATTATCGCATTTTCAACTTTTACATTGATATTGACCCAAGCCCTGCAACTCACCTGGCCAATTATCACGCGCAACTTTATTGACTTTGCGGTTTCGGATGCAGAGTTTTGGTCCTCCACATTTGTTATCTTATCGGTTTTACTTGTCTGCACGTTTATCGGGCGCGCAATATTTTCATCTTTGCATGAATATTATTCACATGACGTGGGCGAACGCATCAGTCACAAAATGCGACTAATAACCTATAATCACATCCAAACGTTCACCCCAAGGTGGTTTCAAAAAACCTCAACGGGTCAAACCGTAGCCCGCCTAATCACCGACACGACAAGGATAGAAACTTTTATCTCGCACACAATCCCCGATTTTATCAGTTCAATCGTTATGTTTGTCGGGGCCACAATCTTTTTGTTCTACATTAACACTACCCTGGCTTTGTTACTCATGGCTCCTGTGCCTATTATTTTCGTCGTGTCATTCATCGCCCGAAGAATCCGACGCTATTGGCGCATTGCAAAAGAAATCGAAGGTGAACTTGCAGGAAGTTTCACGGACAACATCCAAGGCATGAAGGAAATCCAAGTTTTCAACCGTCAAGGTTATGAAACAAAACGAATTGGCGAAGAATCTATAAAATTGAAAAACGCATGGATGAAAGGTGTCTTTTGGCGCGCGTTTGTAAACCCAGTAGTGTTCCTTATGGAGAGCCTTGGGCGAATCATCACGGTTATCGTTGGTGTAATTTTGCTTGCGAACAACACAATATCTGTTGCGGACCTAACCGCGGTGCTTATGTATATGTATCTGGCGTACGAACCAATCGCAAGGTTTGCCCGCCTGTTCGAGGACCTTCAGCAAAGCATCACGTCGTCCGAGCGCATCTTTAAAATCCTCGACACCCCAACCGAAATTCAGGACACAGAAAATGCCCGCGATGTTGGTGCCCTTAAAGGCAACATTAAATTCGACGATGTTGTTTTTAAATATACTAACGAGGATGCACACAAAAATATTCTGGACCAAATAAACTTCGATGTGAAAGCCAACACAATGGTCGCGCTTGTCGGCCCCACGGGTGCAGGCAAAACCACGGTCACGTCTATCTTGGCCCGATTTTACGACATCCAAGACGGCGCAGTCACAATTGATAACATAGACATTCGCGATATGACCATTGAAAGCCTTCGCAACAATATTTCCATTGTTTTGCAAGACGTATATTTGTTTAACGGCCCAATCGGCGAGAACATTGGGTATGGGAAAGAAGGTGCAACGCGCGAAGAAATCATTGCCGCGGCCAAGTCTGCCGAGTTACACGATTTTGTTGTGGGACTTCCCCACGGTTACGACACAATTGTTGGTGAACGCGGTACAAGGCTCTCAGGCGGGCAAAAACAGCGTGTTGCGCTTGCCCGTGCAATTTTGCGTGATTCGCCAATATTGATTCTTGACGAAGCAACATCCGCCGTAGACAACGAAACCGAGCGCAAAATCCAAGCCGCAATTGCACGAATTTCGGGCTCAAGAACAATGGTTGTTATCGCACACCGTTTGTCTACAATCAAAAATGCCGACCAAATTCTATACATCGAAGATGGCAAAGTCAAAGAACGTGGAACCTATGACGAACTTATCAAAGCCAACAAATGTTTTGCAAAACTCGCCAAGGCAACGTTTTAAATTTTCTGTTTTTTACTCGCAATTATTTTGAAGCGATTAAACGACCCGAGGCGTTTTAAGTTCGCATATAAAAACACGGGGTTACAAAGATTTTCCAGCGGTGTTTCCAATAAAAATTGGACCTCCTCGGCGGTTAAAAGTTTTAGTAGTTTAGAGCGGACTTCTTCATCCGTGACATTGGCGTTTATATTGTCGCGAATCCATTCAACTATGTTTTGCAGAGTCAAACGCTTTAGGCGCGCAACCACAGCAATGGCGACCTCAAGCATCATAAGCAAAAATGTAATTATACCAAGCGCAATCAGAACCACATACTGACCTAAAAACGGCACGAACCATGTTATTGGTGCCTGCATATTAAACAGGTTCAATGCGATAAAATTCGACCCGAACACATAATTGACGGCAATTGCAACGGCGATGAGTGGCCACAAAATAAGCGCAATATTCGCCCACCTATATCGCGTATAGTTGCCACTTGCGACCAAATAGATTCCTACCATACCAATTGCAAGGTGGTGCACCCACACCAATACCGACACAATATGCCATGCAGGGAAAAACAAAAGCGTGTTCATCATGAAAAATGTTGCGAACAAACACCCGCTGATACCTGCGAACACGAGGAAGTCTTTTGAAAACTCTCGCACCCGTCCTTTGAAAATTGCACAGACAGGCAGTAATATAAAAAACAGATTGCATATGTGAAATGGGAGGTACCACTCTAGATTATAAATTCCTGTGATGAGTGAAAATATAAATAGCCCAAGCGCACACGCTAACACCACAACCGACGACACGACAAAGACTTTGTTTATCCAATGTTTTTTCCGATAGAACAAAAATGCACTTAGAATCAACAATACAATGGTCAGAACAATCATCACAATATGCCCAGGCGAGAAATAACTATAGGGTGTTTCGGCTCCGTCATAATAACCTGCCAAAGAAAACAGCACATTCGGCTGAGTCATAATACCAGTAAAAAAATCGTTAAAGAAAAACAAACCAAGACCCAAAACCACAAAGAACAAACAACCTAAAATGATACTTTTGAAAAGCCGATTTTTCATTTACACCTCAACAAGACAAGAGGTACCAACATCTCACCTTTCGTCAAACCCGTGTGATGTCCCGCAAGGATTGCCTGCCCCTTTTTGAATTGAAAACACTTGTTTGACTCGTTCCCAACGGCGATAAAATCACCAAGTTTGTTTCGCCATTTTTCGTGCACAGTTGGTCCGAAAACTCCGCGCTTGATAAGTTCATTCGTCGTGTAGAGGTCAAAATCCGCTTTGTACGCGTTAAACGCAGTTTTAAACTCGGAATCCATACCAGGTTTAACATGAAATACTGTGGCCCTCACATCCATTGAAGGGGGCGCGGACAAGCACTTCATGAGCGCGGTATCTTTGTAAATCGGAACATAGTCCGCAATGTCAATCGCCCCGTGGTCTGCCGTAATTACGAACAAAGTATCTTTTGTTTTAGCCAAAAAATGCTCGAACATAGCATTAAGTTTTTTTGCACAGCGACGAACTTTTTTATGAAATACACCAAAATCATGTATCAGTTGGTCAATGTAATCCATATAGACATAGACGAATTTTTTGGCAGGCGTCACAAGAATTTTTTGCAAACCAACTTGTAACTCATGCGTGTTTGAAAATTTGTGGTCATTATCCGCAACAACTTTGAACTTCATTCCTGGCTGTCGAAAAGAATGTGTTTCAATATCTGGATTGTGCTTTTTCCAAATAAAATCGTACGCCATTTGCTTAGTTGGAAAATCTGGGTAAACAAGTTCCCTTGTATAATAATCCGTCCCTTTGAAAATTTCAATTATATTATCATCGTGTTGTAAAGACCAACCCAACCAACCATGCTCGCCTGGTGTCATTGCACTTTGGAGGCTCGTGGTCCCCGTAGGTGTCGTTGAGGGAAAAACACTTGTCACCTTTGCAACAATGTTTTTTCTAAGAACAGAATCCACTGGTAAAATGCGTTCTATGACATCGACCCCGAGTGCGTCGATAACAAAGAAAACAACGTTTTGCGGGTTTTTGGAAAGGGCTTCATCCAAAATTTTGATGCCACAATGGTTAGGATTGTTCCCTAAATACCGCGACATCGATGCCGACACATTTACAATGCTATTTTTAAAATCGGGGAGAAACACCATTACACTCATCATATATGATTTGCAGTTATATGTAAAGCAATTCAGAGTTTAAAGTGTCGTCGTTGCATGTGTGATTGCAATGGCAAGTGCATCAGCCGCGTCGTCCAATTTTGGTGCGCGCGCAAAGCCCAACAAGTTCGTCACCGCCGACATCATTTGTTTTTTGTCGGCTTTTTGGTCAAGGGCAACAGCAAGTTTCACCGCGTTAGGTCGGTACTCAAAGATGCGCCCACTGTGCATACTTGCGCGCATCATGATGACTCCACGAGCATGAGCCACAAGCATCGCGGTCTTTACATTTTTTGCAAAAAACAATTCTTCAATCGCAATATCGTGCGGTTTATAATGAGTGATAATTTGCGCAAGTGCCTCGTTAAGATACGCCAACCTCGTCCCCATTTCCTCGTCTTTTGGGGTTTCAACACAACCGAAACCAAGGCATTCTATCTTACCCTCAGCAAAACGAATTACGCCCCAGCCCATTCTTGCGTACCCAGGGTCAATGCCCAAAATTATTTTACCAACATCACTCTGCATTGTGAATGACCTCTTGGACATCGTCATCGTCCTCAAGCATATCCAAAAGTTTCCCAAATGCGGCTTCTTTTTCTTCTGGGATTGACACACTGAACTCTGGCAAATATTCTCCTTCGATTTCAACAAAGATGTAAGCAACCGAACCGTCTACACCCAAAGAGCCACCACTTTTTTCAAAAGCGTGCCGTACACTGGCGGCTGTGCGATTTTTGTTGTCGGTAAGGCACTTAATCATCACGGCAACCCCTGCTGGTCCATAGCCCTCATACACAACGTTCTCGTAATTTGTTTTGTCGCCCGAGCCACTCGCATTTTTAATCGCACGCGCTATGTTGTCGTTCGGCATACCCGCGGCTTTTGCCTTTGAAACAACATTTCGCAAGCGACTGTTTGCGTCTGGGTCTGCCCCACCCAACTTTACGGCCGCAAAAATCTCTCGCCCAAACTTGGTATACATTTTACCGCGAGCGGCATCCGCGGCACCCTTGGCGCGCTTAATCGTCGCCCATTTACTATGTCCTGACATAAATTGATTTTAATCTAGAAAGGTAAAATTTGTCAATTAGGTATTGACTTCCTCCCCAATTTGTGGTATGATCATATCATGAGAAATATTGAAGATATAAAATTGGATTCACTTGGCGAAATAGGGTCAAAGTTAGGTGGGGTGCTCAGGGGAATAAACCCATCAGCATTATCGGCTGAAGACTATAAGGATTACACGGATGTTTTGGAAGATTTAGAAAAAGATGTTGAAGAACTACATCGTTTAATTGAAGCAAAATTATGTGGATACAGCGACGACCTAAAATACTTTTCTGAAAGCCAAAAAGATTGTGACGAATTAAATGATTTAATTTATGGTTTGAACAAAGATATCGCTGATTCTGGCAGAGTTTTTAATAATCGTGCTATCCAAGGTAAAGAAGCCTACGCAAACGCAGTAACAGAAACACGTCTAAAGAGTATGGCATTGATTGACGAACACATGATGAATTGTGATATTTGTGCTGATAAAAAATTTGAACTTGTGCTCCAAGAACTTAACTAAGTTAAAAACGGTATTGCAATTTGGTCAACTTTATGATATAGATTATTGGGGAGTTTATTTAAAGGAGTAATTTATGGCAAGGGACAGAAAAATCGTAGGACACAGTGCACTCGGCACACCAATTCATAGCACACAGATTTTCACCGAAGAGGGGGCTTGGGAAAGACGTGCACCACTCCAAGGTGAAATGCACAAAGCATGGCTTAGATATTACAGAGAGCAAGGTTTATCAGTTGATATATTGGATTGCCTGCAAAAGGTTAAAGCAACTACGATTTGTGAAGATTCAATATACGTGACACCTATTGGAGAAGAAACAAAAACTGCGTCTATGCAAACAGAAAGCATATGGAACTTTATACGGCAAGGTGATGCATATGCGGAACTTGTAAGAGAGGCTTATGAAGATTTTTGGGACCCACAAGTTCGTGGTCGCTTTGTTGAAACCGTCGGTTATGTTCCAAGCCAAGACGAACTCGATGGTTGGAGAAAAGAACGTGACGAGGTCACAAAGTTGTGTACTGAACAACTAAAAATTGCCGAAGATTCTGACGCATACTTGAACAGTTTGGATGAACCAAGACACTATACCGATAGTCGGCTTGATGACCTAGGTACACCTGATGAAACCTCAATTGAAGAAAATGTAAAATATGCCGACGAAAAATTGTTTGAAATGAAAACACGCATGGATTATATGATGATAAAAGAAATTGCAAGACAAGATGTATTGCAATATAGTCAAACCAATGCAAAAAAGCGTGGGCTTGAAAAACTTGTAACCAGCGGAAAAACAAACGTATGGAAGTCGGTGTCACCTATCGAAGGTTAAAACATGAAAAACAATGACTTATTTATCTACAAAAACAGGGCGACAGTATCACTTGGAAGATTAAACGAACAAAGATACTGCCCTTTTACGTGTGCATTTTGTTCTGCACAAGACGAGGATACTGAACAATATCTCCCGAACGAAATAAGTGACATAATAAATTTTCTTGAGTCAAACAAAGATAAATTTGACATTGTTTATGTCAGCGGAAATACAGACAGTTTCGCCCCCCCTCGCACCGACAGAGGCATTGAACTGCTTGACCAAATCGCAAAGAAAATAGATACCGATATTTTGTTTACGACGCGCACAACATTTTCACCAGAGCAATTACAAAAGTTAAAAGACATTGTGACGTTACAAAAAGCAAAGAACAAAGAATTGTTTTCGGCAATCAGCATTACACGCTACTCTGAGAAAAACGAATACCTTGAACCATATCCGAACCCAACACCAGATGAAAGAATCAAAACACTTATCGCCTTGAAAAAACTTGGGTCAACCACAGTGTTGGCTTTAAGACCGTTTCTGCCAATGGTTTCTTTGGAAGAGTATATGACAATTCTCGATAAATGTGGGAAGCATACAGATATTGTTCTGGGTTGTAACTTCCATTTTAAAGATACAAAAAGCCAGTCGCTTCAAAGAGTTTTTAAAGGTAACCCAACTGACGAAGAAAACATAAAACTATCCCAAGTCGACTATTTTAATAAGAAAGGAATCTGGAACAATATTATTTGCGCCGATTATGAAAGCAAAATACGGGAGAAATGCGAGCAACTTGGCCCAGTGTTTTCAATGAGCAGTATCGATGCAATAACAGAATATAAGGAACAAAAAAATCTTGAAATAGTCAATTAACCCGTGTTATATTTTGTTCATGGATTACAAAAAACGATTCAAAGAAATTTTTTCCGAAAACATCAAACGCGAAGGCTCGGCGGAACTGTTAAAGTATCTTGAAACCACCGACTTTTTCACCGCACCTGCAAGCACGCGCTTTCATGGCGACCACGAAGGCGGTCTTGTCGAGCACTGTGTTTTGGTTTATGACCGCTTTGTAAAAATGTTGGCTTCCGAATACGGCGATAAATGGCTTGGTGACAAAAAAAATCTTGAAACCGCGACCGTCATTGCATTGCTACACGACCTATGCAAAATCGGGTGTTATAAAACCGAAATGCGCAACGTCAAAGAAAACAACACTTGGGTACAAAAACCGTATTATACCTACGATGACCCGCTCCCGTACGGGCATGGCGAAAAATCGGTATACGTCATCACGGGGTTCATGAAACTCTCGCGCGAGGAGTCCTTTGCAATTAACTGGCACATGGGAGGCTTTGACGCACGAAACGGAAGCAATAACTATGGAACAATCGCAGGTGCATTTAAGCAATTCCCAATGGCAGCCCTGTTTCATGCGGCAGATTTACTGACAACTTACCTTGATGAGAAGTGCAAAAAGAACTAACGTCTTGACAATCCATTAAAAATCTGATAATCTAAACGAATGATAAAAGACTTTGCACTTATAAAATTTTTTGAACAACACGAAGAGGACTTTGTCGCCAAATCCGTCGGTGATGTGATAAGGTTCATGTGCTTGGATTATTTGAGGGAACTTAGAAAAGAATACGACGGAATTTTCTCGGCGCTGGAATTACAACCCGTAGGCGGTGCGCCCCGATATCACTCGCAACAAGAGTTCGGCTTAAGCGTTCTTTCGATGGCATACCAAACTTATAAAATAAACGCCCAAAACACGATAGAGTTCATAGACTGGGTTGAAAACGACGGGTCTTTCCCGCTTAGTTATAAAGAATGTTTCGGCGATGTTGTTGCAAAGAAACACGTCTTAAAAACCAAAGAAAAAGAAGATAGGGCTTGGGTACGCGCGTACAAAGAAAGGAAACTCGCAGAAGAACAAGGCGAGGACGTCTTTGCGGACTGGAAAAACGCTCAAATCAAAAAGGTTCTCTCAAGCCCAATATTCCAACAAATCATGTACAAAAAAGTGGATAGACTCTATGAACGACAAAAAAACGAAATTGAATTTCACTCAAGGCGTGTGAAGGCGGGCGTAAGTACAAGCCGAACATGGCAAGGCTCAATAAGGAACCTAGAGCAAATATCAAACCTGCCGTCCAAAGTAATGCTCATCGACAAATATTTGGAAGAAGACTCTTGCCACCCAGAACTTCGCGAAATTGCAATAGGCATGACCCAAATGCTGACGTCAGCAAATGCCCCATCGTTTTTGATGCCTAAACAATCAAGCCATAGGGAACTCGAATCAAATACACCCGCTGTTTCCCCCACCACAATCGCATGAGGCAGATTTGCTGACGACATACCTAGATGAAAAATGCAAAAAAAAGTAGCATAAGTATTAAAATGACCAAAATCGAATTACCGCAAATTAATGAGAATGAAAAGTTCAGTTGCCATGTATTGGCATCCTATTTTATTGTCAAAGACAAAGACGCGAAACACGAACACATGGTTGGGACGGCAAAACACATTATTGGGTCACGACGTCTTGCTCTTTTTTCGCCAGAGCGTGACTCCGCTATTATATTCAAAGAAAAGAATAAAACCATGATTGCAAACATCGAATGGGAGAATCACTCTTACCACAAGATAATTGACCCTGCCAGCGAGTTAATGCAAAAACTTGCACATTTCAAAACAAAAGACTTCGGTCTTAAAAAATGCGCTAACATAATCACATGGGGAGGAATTTTAGATTTGTCAGAACAAATAATTGAACTAGAGAAAAAACTTATCGCAAAGCGCGAAATGGAAAAGATACTTAAAAGCGCAATGAAAGAATCCCATAAAAAACTATTCCAAGGAATTTCGTTTTAGTTTTTCAATGCCCCTATCCGAGTACGGAAAAGTATGAACTTTCACAAAACCGACATGGTCAATAATTTTGTTTGTCATAGCCAAATCCTCTGGAGTTTCCGTTGGATAGCCAATAATCACGTCGGTTGATATCTTTGCGTTCGGAAAATATTCACGCACAAGTTCCACCGCTTTAAGGTACTCGGCACCCGTGTACCTGCGATTCATATGCTTTAAAACGGCGTCAGAGCCACTCTGCAACGGAATATGGAACTTCGGGATGAAATTCCCGCACGACCTAAGTATAGTCATAAAAACATCGTTAATAATCCCAACCTCGATGCTCGAGAGTTCAAACGGCAAACCAACTTTGTCTAACTCAATGCAAAGTTCACCCAAGTTTGTCCCTAAATCAAGACCATAAGAAGACAAATCAATCCCCGAAATTACAACAGGTTTGTTGTTAAGGCGCACCTCTTTTATAACGTCGCCGATTTCGCGCGACCGACTCCGCCCCCTTAAATACGGGATAATGCAATAAGTACAAAAATTATTGCACCCGTCCTGAACCTTTATAAAAGCCCGCTTTGTCGATTGAACCGCCATTGCACTTGTGGTGTCGTTTAATTTTCTGTCGCCTGCACAGCCACAAACAATGACCTCGCCGCCTGCCCGCTTGGCTCTTGAAACGGCGTTTCGTGATTTCTTTTCCGCATTCCCTGTGACCTTACAAGTGTTCACTACATACACATCCGCATCAGGCACAAAGCGGTCAACGACATTGTAACCCTCGGTTCTGTACTTTGCAGCAATTTGGTTGCTTTCATATTTGTTGACTTTGCAGCCGAGGGTGATAATACAAGCGGTTTTCATATCTCCCCCATTTTTGACAATACAATTGACGCAGATGCAATTGCTGCGGTTTCTGCCCTCAAAATCCGCACCCCAAGTGACACCGACTGCCCTTTAAGTTCAACAATTTTTTTGCGCTCTGTTTCTGTAAACCCACCCTCTGGTCCAATAACAATTGCGGTCTTGCCTATTGGTTTCACGGACGCAATAGAAACACTATCTTGTGTTTCATCCGCAAAAACAATTGTATCAAACTCGGCTATATCTTTGATATCCGAAAATTGAACTTGCATAGGAAAACTGCGACAACATTGCTTGCACGATTGTTCAACTATGGATTGTAACTTTTCCAGTTTAATTGATGTCTTTGAAATATTACATCGCTCGGTGCTAAACAAACACAATCTCGTGACCCCGAGTTCATTAAGTTTCTCTACCACCAGTGACAAGTTATCATGTTTGATATATGCCAAGAAAACCGTGAGGTCCACCCTCGGGTTGTGTTCATTAACCGCTTTTTTTACGAACAAAAGTTGTGACTGCGACTTTGTGATGTTTGCAATTTTGTATTGATAGTCGTACTCGTCGCCATTGCACAAAATTATTTCGTCACCGATTTTAAGGCGCAAAACATTGGCGAGGTGATTATGCTCCGTCCCCGCCAACATTAAATTTTTACCAAGAGTATCTTTTAAAAAAAATCGTTTCATTTGAATTAGTTACGTGATTCTTTTCTTGCGCGCTTGCGTGCAGCATCGCTTTTCATCTTCTTTGCAACAGAAGGCTTTGTGTATTCAACTTTGCGTCGAATATCTGCAATAACACCGTCGCGCTGAACTTGACGCTTGAAACGCTTAATCGCATTCTCAAGACCTTCGTTTTCATTGACTTCAACTTGTGCCAAAAGTAATCACCTTCCTTTTACCTTAGATAAAGATTGTATTTAATATATATTTAATTTTACAAGTTGTCAATGACTATATCAATGTATTGACATATTTCGACATTATCTGTAATATGATTTTTAAGGAGGGTAATATGGGAAAAAGAAAATCATCAAAAAGCAATGATGCGGCATACTTCGGTCTTGGCTTGCCATGGATTGTAAATCTAATTCTTTGTTTTTTCTTGGGATGGCCACTTGGGATTTTGCAAAGACTTGTTCGCGGTAAAATCATTTTGGCAATCTTGAACATCTTCTTGGGCTTCATTTTCTGGTGGGTCGATTTCATCTCTTTGCTTTTATACAAAGACCTTAAATGGCTCGCGTAACTTGATATAAAAAAGACGTCTTTCGGGGCGTCTTTTTTTTAATGCATTGAAATTTCGGTTTTGTCGTTGCGGATGTATTTAAAAGTTGGGAAACGAAGTGAATACCCGTCATCATTTTGATTTCTTGAAAATTCAAAAAAGCCAATCTCAATTATTTTGTCCTTTATAAGGTTTTTATCCGCCCAAAATTGTTCGCGTTCTTCTTGTTTAAAGCCACTGCCCACCTTACATGTGTATTCTTTTTTATCAGGACCGATAAACTTGACATATACCGCACCAAGTTTCCCCACATTCGCGCCCGAGCCCTCCTCAACATCAACAACCAAAACATCGGCAGTATAGAATTTTTTGACCTTTAAAAGATTCTTTGTGCGCTTTGATTCATAAGGCGCATCAGCAACATTAAGCATGACACCCTCTGCCCCTTTTTTAACAAGACGGTCAAGGTGAAAGTCGATTTTTTTTGTATCGCGCCCCATATAAAAAATCTCTACGGGCTTTAACATAGGTGCAAGTTTTTTTTTGTGTAAATCTGTAATAATAGTATTAATTCGTGTCTTTCGGTCAATACAAGGCGTTAAATCGATACCGTTTTTGAAACCTTCGCGTGAAACCATGTCAAATATGTTGAAAACAACACCTTTTTTCGCACCGTCGGCATTTACAACTTTTACCGTCGCACGATATAGGTCATCGCTCTTTAAACCGTCTGGGTTTTCCAAAAGCAACTCTCCGTCATACACAAAATTCGGGTCAAGATGTTTGACTTGTTCGGTTAATTCAACTAGGTCAAAAACGGCTTGTCCACCACGTGTTCTAAATGATGGTTCACCGTTTTCAAACAAAAGCAAACAACGAATCCCGTCAAATTTTTCGGTGATTATGAAATCTTTATCAACGAGGTGCGGTTGGTTTTCTTCGTAACTTTCGGCAAGCATAACATCAAACTTCGGAACAAAACCTTCTCCAAATACTTTGTTAAGTGTCGTGTTTTGAATACCAAGTTTCAAATCGCGCTTTATAATCCCGTACATAAGTTCGCGATGAGGTGTGTTATTTGCAGAGTCAACAAGGTAATTAACATCTTGGTCACGTCCAGTGTTGTGTTTGCGAAAGTACGCAATAACATCCATGAAATCCACGTGCATCAAAGTCATAATCAACATCGGGAGTGCACCTTTCTTTTTGGCTTTGTCCAATTTTTTATCGCTTATCCCCGTAACAACATATGGGTCGAATAAAAATTTTAAAATCTCCAAGACATCTTTGTCCTTTGAATACTCTTTTAAATAACTTTCTTTTTCTAATCGTCCGCTGGTTGACAAAAGTTTTTCAACCAACCCGTTAAATCGTTCTAATGCATCCATTACTTATCCTTGTACAAAATTTTTCCGCATTCTTCGCAAAGTATATATCCCGCACTCACGGTTTTGTTAATCAATGACAAAGGCATTTCAAAATGGCATGCACCGCAACGCTTGTTGATAATCGGCACAACAATGTTTGTTGGTTTCATCTCGGTTTTTCGGCGCGCTTTGTATTTTGTAAACAAATCTTTATCAAGACCGCCTGCGATTTTAACCAACTCGGCATCAAAAGCATCCAACTGCGGTTTCAATTTTGCTTTTGAAGCCTCTAGTTGCGGAGTCAAATTTTTGATAATCGTCTGGGCGCGAATGACCGCAGATTTTTTTTCCTCGAACAACTTTAGTTTCGCACTTATGTTTCGCGCAATTGTTTCCAATTGATTTTCCAATGTTCCAAGGTTCGCGGTTGTTTCTGAAACCTCGTTTGCACTTGAATCCGTTTTTGACGCAATAATCTTCTCGGCGGTTTTTAAATGCCCGTTAAGATGTTTTGTAATCGCGTTGTACGTACTCTGTAAATTCTTCGCATCGTTTTCTAAATCAAGCAAGGCAACACGCGCATCGTTTAGCACCTTGCTGGCGGTCGTAAGTTCGGTCTTAATCTTGCCACCCTCCACGGATTGCAACAACGCCAAGCGTTTTTTGTCGACCTCTTGATACTCCAAAAGATTTTTCACATTTCAAGTTTACCACGTACAAATATAAACGTCAAGCGAACTAAATAAATATTCAGGCCTCAGGAAGTTCAACAATTTTGTCTTTGGGAACAAGTTTCACACCAAGTCCAACCAAAGCGTCTGATAGGTTCTGGTTCAATTTCAACTCAACTTTCGTAATAGTCCCACCATTTGTATTTTCATAATATTGGCGTATTTTAAAAATTTCTTCTGCGTCAAATTGCTCCATTTCTGATACGATATCAGGTATTTCGTCTTTATATTTTACGTTTGCCGCATCATATCCTTTGTCACGTCCTTTGTAACGCCTTTCATAGTCATCAGCACAATCCTCAGATGGATATACAATTATAACATCCGCTTTTAAAATGGCACGCGTTTCCAGTGCCTCACGAATAATTGGGATATTTGGTTTTGTAAAAGGAAACATTACGATATCCGCGCCATGAAGGTTTACCGCCTCCCCAATCTTGTGTTTTACAATATTGATATTATTAAATGGAAAATCTGGGTCCGCAACATTACTGTACTTCTCTGCCAATGTTGATTTCCCAGTCCCAGGATAAGCAATTACAATAGTCATTGTGAAGACACAATAACATACTTTTAGCAAAAAAGCAAGCAAAAGCGTATCATAAGTATGTACGAAAGAGGGTCGATTTATCTCGCCGACATTGGCGATAATGGTATAGGCAGCGAGCAAAACGGTCGCCGCCCCGTCCTCATTGTTCAAAACGATATTGGAAACAGATTCTCGCCAACCGTCATCGTTGCTTGCATAACATCACGCACAACCAAGGCGAACCTCCCCACCCACGTCAAATGGAATGAAAGCACTGTCTTGTGCGAGCAAATAAAAACCATAGACAAGACCCGCCTGATTCACAAGATTGATACTTTATCTTTTGATGACATGCAAAAAATTGCCCGCGCAATTCGCATAAGTTTGGATGTCTAAAACAAACTCAATCCAACAAACCGCATTCTTCAAGAAACGGGCTTGGTTGCATAATGTTTCTTGAGCCCATAAAATACCGCGACTCGGCATGACTTAGATACAAATTCCTCATCGCCCTTGTTGCCGCCACATACAACAATCTGCGCTCCTCTTGGTGCTGAGCATAACTTTCTTTTGACCGCTCTGTTGGAAAAATGCCGTCCTCTAACGCCACGATAAAAACCGTATCAAATTCCAAACCCTTGGCACTGTGAATAGTCGAGATTACAACCGCGTCGTTAATATCGGTATCGGTGTCTTGCACCAAAGCAACATTCTGTAGATAATCATCGAGCGTGGCAAACGGATGTTCATGCGCCCACGACTTTATTGCAATTTCCAATTGTCGAACGTTTTCCAATCGTGAGGCATCTTCCTCTTTCCCCGTATCCAAAAATTCTTCAATACCGATTGTTGAAATCAAACTTTTTGCAAGCACCCCAAGTGTCGTTTGCTTGTACATGTTCTTTAATGAAGCAACAGTTTCTTTGAACAACAAGAGTCCCTGTGAAGCCTTTGCAGGCAGTTTAGGCGGGTTTAATGCGGCGTCAAGCAAACATACCCCTGTCGCAGTTGCATGGTCGCGGAGTTTCGCAATCGTTGTTTCCCCAACACCTCTTTTGGGCCAACCAAGCGCACCCACAACCGCGGCTTCGTCTTTTGGGTTACACAAAATACGCAAGTAATTAATTGTGGATTTAATTTCGGCACGCTCGTAAAACTTAAAACCTCCCCATATAAGATGCGGAATACCAAAACTGCGGAACTCCTCCTCAAAGTTTCTGGTCGTCGCGTTCATGCGCATAAGAACCGCAAAATTTTTGTACGGGGTTCCGCGATTGTTGCGCTCAGAAGCAATCTGCATAGCAACTGAACGGGCTTCATGTCGCTCGTCAAAATAACTGTTTAATCGGATTTTGCCACTTGGCAAGTTACTGTGAAGAACCTTATCCAATCGCGTCGTATTGTGGGAAATCAACAAGTTCGCCATGTCGACAATGTTTTTTGCAGAACGAAAATTTTGTTCAAGTTTAAATATTTTGACGTCTGGAAAGTCCTTTAAAAAGGATTCCAAATTACCAATATTTGCACCGCGCCAAGAATAAATACATTGGTCCTCGTCACCTACTACTGTGATATTTTTATGGTAACCCGCCAAAATCTTTACAATGTTATATTGGATTTCATTCGTGTCTTGGAACTCGTCAACCAAGATATAACGCAGTGTTTTTTGGATATGCTCGCGCACAACCTGATTTGTCGAAAGAATCTCATGCGTCTTTTCCAACAACCCGTTAAAGTCAATCGCGTTTGAAGCCTCGAGTTTTTTCGCATACAAAATAGGGTCGTCATCAACTTCTTTCATAATTTTTGCACTGTCTTTTGCATCATAGATTGTAAAATTATTTGTATACGGAGGTCCAATATTCATGCGCAAAAATCTCGCACACCACGCGTGGAAGGTACCCAAATAAACTTTGCATTCACCTCCAAGGCCTTCCTCGATTCGGCGACGCATTTCACCCGCAGCCTTGTTCGTAAATGTAAGAGCCAAAATCTCGTGCCCAGCAAACCCATTTTCCAAAAGATACAATATACGGTTGGTCAAAACACGGGTCTTGCCCGACCCCGCACCCGCGGTAACAATACTAGCCCCCACTGGTGCCGTCACAATTTGTTTTTGAACTTCGGACAAATCTTTGTTAATCACATATTTAGGCTAACATACATTATTGTATCTTTCAATGCTTTTCGCGACACGAAAACTCATATTTAAAACGTATCTTTGTCGGTCGGCATCTGAAAGCGTGGACATATAATCCGCATCTAACATGTGCTGAAGTGGGTTTTCCTCGCCCTCTCGTAAAAAGGTTTCAATGCGGCGGTAAAACTGTTCGTCCGCACACATCGGGTCATTTATGTTTGTAAGAGAAACTTTTGAATGACCAACATCCCAAAAGCCCGCGGCTAAACGAGATTTTGCTTGCGACGCGTGTTTTCGCAACATAGATTTTTCACGCTTCATATTCCACCCCCAGCATCATCTTTGGTTAAAGTCTTTTGTATTAATAATAATCTAGCAAAAATAATTTGCCTTGGCAAACGATTTATCGTATAATTTTTTATGTATTCATACAGACCATCGCTCAAGTTCTTCCTTGTGAACGCAATCTTTTTTACGCTCGTTTGTTTAGGCATCCTGATTTTGTTGGTTGTGAACAACTTAATATCATGGATTGTTTTTGCCAGTGTTCTAGGCGGAATCATCGGGGCCTTTGTCATATTTGGATTTCTGCTCTCTAAGGCAACCATAAGCAACGAATATATTACGCACGCAGGTATGGGTGTTGAAGTCAAAACCATAACCTCTATTCGCATTAAAGAAATGTCGACCTGGACACAATCGTCCCAAGGAACCCAAGCCCTTAACCCCCAAGACGAAAGCATATTTGGAAAATTTATTTTGTTCATTTTTGTTCTAATATACTCTTGTGTGAATTGGTTATTGTCGCTCGTATTCCGAAAATCGGACTGGACAAAAAGCCACCGTGCAATAATCAACTATTCTTTTATTGACGAAGAAACCCAAGAAGTCATTACAGATTCAATTGGTCTAAATGCAAACGGTTTTGCGGCAAGTGTTTTGGAGAAACTCGCAAAAGCAAACGGTATCCCCTTTATGCGTTTAAGCAAAACTACACCATTGCCTGAACCCGAAGAAGCGACTTAGACATCCAAATCAAATGATTTAAGAGCAATATCAATAAAGTCCTTTTTTTCACAGTGTGGACAATTTTTGATATGCTTTGCAACCGCTTCCAAAGCCTTTGACGTTTCTTTAAAGCGCGAGTTTTCAAACGTCGACCTATCTTTTGGGCGCCGAGCATATTCTCCATCCCCAAGATACACTGACCTAAGTCCGCGTGGTTTAAGGCGACATACATTTAAAATTCTAGTATTTTTGGCCACAATCAATTGGTCAAGTTGATTGCAACCTGATTCTCTCTTTTCTTGAATCCTTTGCATAGCATCTAAAAAATCTTCATGTTTCATATTTTCATTATAACACTATGGAAGCATAAAGTCAATATAAATCCCATATCCGCGCGTAACATCGGTCGTCATAACGTGCGTGACCGCGCCAACAAGTTTTCCGTCTTGGATGATTGGACTGCCACTCATCCCATGAATGATGCCTCCTGTGCGGTCAAGCAACCTTTGGTCTGTTATCTTTATTGTCAAGCCCTTGCTGGCCGCAACATTTTGAAAACGATTTTTAATAATTTGGATATCATATTCTTCAATCGTTTGGCCATCAAGCGAAGTCAAAATACTCGCCTTGCCTGGCTTCACCGCATAGCGTGAGGCAACAGACATCCCGCGCTTTCTGCATAATTCTAAAACTTTGCTTTTGTCATCAAGACATCCATAAACCCCATGGTCGTTGCTCGATGTAATAGAGCCTTGTACTCCGCGAGATTTGTACAAACTTGCTTCGAAAACCCCGACCATCGAATTGTGGGACTTTTTGATACCCAAAACATTGCACATAAAAACGTCGCCCCCACGAAGGTCAGGCCGTGCGCCAGTTTCGCTGTCCACAAGTTTATGCCCCAGAGCCGCAAAGTTATTATTCGTTGGGTCGATATAAGTAATTGTTCCAACACCATTGACGTCGTCTTTGACCCACAAGCCCAAATTCGTGTCTTTGAGAATCCTTTTTACATCCTCGACCGACCTCACGGGTTGAGAATTAATAGACGTAATTACATCACCTTTTTTGTACCCATTAAAATCGGAAAGAACAATAACGCCCTCGCTTTTTGCGGCGAACCCAACAAGTGCCCCGCCTGCATACACATAATCAACTGGCAAAGTATCAACAGCGATGCGTTTGATTTTGATTAAGCCAAACAACTTTAAATCAACATATGTTTTTTTACTGCTATCAGTTTGGAGGTCGGATTGATACACTGTGCGAATAAATTTGTTTCGGGTCACGCCTTGTTGTTTTTCGATTTCAGATGACACAAGGCGGATTTCGTTCGGAGTAAACGCGGCTTCAGTAACTGGCAAAGCAACAAAGTGCGTCATCAAACCAATAAGGCATAAAAGTGCACCAACGAAAAGTAAACGCTTTGCAAAAATCCCCATTGTAACAAGTTTGTGCAAACCTGCATATATATACGCATGAATAAAAAACAACAAATTAGGATTATCTGTGTACAATGTCCAAGAATTTTGAAACCTGTCGCGCGAACGCTTTTTCGCCGTCATCTTTGTACACCTTGTATGCAGCAGACCCGATAACCGCAACATCGGCACCTGATTGAATTACCTTAGCAAGGTTTTCTTCGTTCACGCCACAATCAATTATGATTATCGTAGACGGTTCTTTCTCACGCAGGTTTTTCAGCCACGTAAACGCTTCTTCCATAAAAGGCTGTCCACTGAAACCAGGTTTTGCAGCCATAACAATTTTGGTTTTACCATCTTTTGATTCGGCAATAAATTCTTGGCTCACGTGGATGCAAATACTACGCGGACTAGATATAGTATGTATGTCACGCATAATACCACAAGATTCGGTATAATCCGCCATTATATGCACATCAACAGGATGAACCGAATTCTCCAAAATATATTTATATTCTTCCCTAGTACATTTGTTGACACCAACCATACTCTCGCGCATTATATCCAAATGCACTGTCACATCTTTTAATTTATTAACCACGGCAAGATATTTTTCTATATCGTTATTAATTACCGCAGGGTCCATTGACAGCGAAACTTCGCCAACTTTTTTCACAGCAACCCAATCTCCTTCTCTATTACTTTGCATGCGTCGTTGTAATCTTTAACCACAAATATATTTTTGCCACCCGCCAACTTTTTATAAAAATCGTTTGCTTCTTTATACAACCCAACAAGGATTATTTTTTTACCGACTTGGATTGCAAAACTTATTTCAGAGGACGTACCTGGACTCATCCCGCAGGCAACAAAAAAATCACTTGAAATTGCGTTTATATAATTTCTGCCCGCCCCCATGCCTGTGCAAATTGGTATATCAACAAAATCCGATACCGCCGACGTATCTTTGCCAGGCAGCAAACCGATTGTCAACCCGCCGCCGTCTTTTGCGCCTTTAAGCCCCGCATCCATGACACCCGACTTTACGCCTCCTGTCAGGACAACATATCCTTTTGCCGCGCAAAACTTTCCAATTTCGTACGCATTTTTTAAGTCATCCTTGGTCGCAGATTCTTCCCGTGGCCCCATAATTCCAACGATTTTTTTCATTTCAACCTCCTTATTAAAGTAATTTCAATCTTATTAAAACCATTCTTCTCATAAAAGTCAATTGCATTGATATTTTTTGCACAAGTACTTACTCTAATAGAATCCACATTTTTTTGCTCGCATTGCTTTTTGAACTCGTTAAACAACATGTTGCCAACTCCAAGTTTCCGAAATTCATCTAATATTAAAATATTTTCAAGTTTAGCAAATACATCGTGCGTATGACCTTTTTTGTTTTCCAACGAACCTGAAAGATACCCAACAATCCTGCAATCAACTTCGGCGACCCAAACAAATTGAGTCTTTATCATTTTAGCAAAAAATTCCTCTGCTTCTTTTGAAAAAGACCAATCCATATTCAAGGCTTTGTCAAATTGGGCATCCCACTTAAAAAGCAAATTATTTAAACTTTGGATTTCGCCCAAATCACCTATTTCTGCTCTGCGGATTTTAACCATTTTCGATACCTGCATTTTTGTTTCTTGCAACTATGATTTGCCCCGTAATAAAATCGAAGTCATCACCCACGTATTGAAGAACCAACCTAGCGACATCTTTTGGGTTCAAACAGGTTTCAAATGGCTCGTATTCTTTTGCTGGCGGATAAAATTTCTTATATGAATCGGTTGCTGTATCTGACGGACACACGCAGTTGACCTGAATTTTGTGCTCTCTGACTTCCTCGGCAAGACCAATAGTAAATTGTTCGATTGCTTTTTTAGAAACAAAATAATGGAGCCAACCTTTCGCGCCGTTTTCAAATGTACCAGAGATATTGATGACTTTGCCGTATTTTTGTTCAACCATTCTTGGTAAAAGAGTTTTCGTCAAAAGCATCGGCGCAATAATCCCGACCTCCATGACTTCCTTAATTTCTTCTTCATTCGTTTCCCAAATTCTTGGACCATAATAAGCCTTATCCCCGCTATGCCAAACACCCGCAACGTTTACGATGATGTCGACCTTTTTCAATTTCCTTAAAATAGCCTCTCCAACCGTAACAGCCTCATTTCTTAAATCGGCAACAAATATTTCTGCACTTCCTTTTTCTTTAAGCACAAGATTTTTTGTTTCCTCAAGTTTTTTTATGTTGCGACCCACAAGTGCGACTTTCGCCCCATGTTTCGCGAACAAAACCGCAATCTCGCGCCCAATACCTGAACTTGCCCCCGTCACAACTGCTGTTTTGTTTTGCAATGTTTTACTCATCCCATGACTCCTTTCATCCCAATTATGTATACAGCAAAATTGGTCAATCGTCAAGGTTACTAAAAATAAACTTTACAAAGCGACTACTTTCTGCTATGCTAAAAACATGAAAGCCGAATTGTATTCACGTAACCCACGTTCAAAAAATGGGGGCGAATTGTGGGCAAGGATAGAAGTCCTTACAGACTGATTTTGCTCCTTTTATAAAAACAACGTAAAAATAAAAGGAGCAAAAAAAATGAATTACGAAGATAAAAAAATTGTTGGTATTGTAGCAACAAATGTAGAGCCGTCTATTGCATTAAATGTCATAGGACATTGTGCAATCGCAATAGGCAAATGGTCAGGTGTTGAAATAATGGGAAAGCCTGAAATCTGTGATAAGACAGGAGTTAAACACAGGGGTGTTTCAAAATTCCCATTTATCATTACAAAAGTCAAGGCAGGTAAATTGCGAAATGCTATTGACCTTGCAAAACAAAACCCAAATCTACTTGTTGTTGATTATCCAAAAGAAGTTCTGACAACACGAACAGACGAGGAACTTGTTTCTGCAATAGAAAACAAAGACAATGCGGAACTTGAATATCTAGGTGCAATTATTTACGGCGACACAAAAGACGTAAATGAAATCACAGGTAAATTTCAACTATGGAAAGTTGATTAAAGCAAAATGCACATAGCAATTAAATCGTGGTCATGTCTGCATGGTCACGATTTTTTTGCACGGATTTGTTCCGCAACTGCCCACACGCCGCCATTATGTCCTGACCTTTACCCTTCCGCATGGTGCAAGACACACCATTTTTAATCAGCGCGTCCATAAAACGCATAGCAGTTTCCCTCGTCGGTGGGTTTAAAACTCCGCCGCCTGCATTCAAGTTAATCAAATTGACGTGATACGAAATTCGCAAACTCTTTAAAAGGCGCGCCAATTCCACCGCGTGTTGCGCATCACAATTCATGTTATCAATAAGCGCATATTCAAAAATAACTCGACGCTTTGTTTTTTGAAAAAAGTATTTAACACTATCCAAAAGTTCCGCAATCGGATGTGCCTTAGCAATTGGCATAATTTTTCTACGAATAATATCGTTCGGAGCATGCAAAGAAATACACAGATTCACACCGCGTTTTTCATCGGCAAAAGCCTTAATCTTATCAGGAATCCCACACGTCGAAACCGAGATTTTCCGCGCCCCGATGTCTACGGCGTTTAAAAACAGCATAAGGTTTTCAAAATTATCAAACGGCTCTCCCGTCCCCATAACAACAACGTGCGTCAATCGCGTGTTCGGAGGGCTTTGCTTGCTGGCAACCATTACCTGCACCAACATCTCCTCCATACTTAGGTTCCGAACAAAACCGTTTTTTCCGCTCGCACAAAACGCGCACGCCATTTTACAACCGACCTGGCTCGAAATACAAACGGTGTTGCCGTAATCTTGTAAAAGCAACACACACTCTACCAAATTCCCATCGCGTAGTTCCAGCAAAAACTTGGTCGTTCCGTCGCGCGAAACAACCGACTCTTTAATTTTTGTATAACTACCCAAGTTTGAAATCTTTGTGCCCATTTAAAAAGTCCTTATACGTAATTGGTTTTCCACCTGGTTTTTGAACGATATCAAGTTGCAACTCGCCATATTTAACAGATGCCTTATGCACACGAATATCCCCGAGGTTGGACTCGGCAAAAGCCATAGGCCACGGATTCATACCACGGACAAAGTTCACAATCTCTTTTGGTGTTTTTGAAAAATCAATTTTTCCATCGCTTTTTTTCAACATCGGATAATACGAAGATTTTGAATCATCTTGCTTAGTTCGCTTAACTTTACCGCTCTTAATCAAATCCAAAGTTTTCACTAACGCATCTGCTCCAATCACCGAGAGGCGCGCCGATAATTCACCAGCGGTTTCATCTTCGCCAATTTTGGTTGGTACTTGTAGCAATATATCCCCCGTATCAATCCCAATGTCGGTTTGCATAATGGTGATACCAGTTTCGGTTTCCCCCTTTATAATAACGAAATTTATCGGACACGCTCCGCGGTATTTCGGTAAAATCGAAGCATGAACATTGACTACACCGTGCTTACAATAATCGATAACGTTTTGTCTAAGTATCTGCCCAAAAGCACAAGTCACAATAATATCGGGCTTTTCAATTGTACTGAACAAAGTATCAATTTCCTTGCTTATGCGCTCTGGTTGAAAAACTGGGATACCACGTTTTTGAGCCAAAACTTTTGCAGGGGGCGGAATTAAATCTTTACCGCGTTTTCCAGGTCTATCGGGTTGGGTGACGACACATACTACACTATATCTTGTGTTTTGAATCAAAGCCTCGAGCGAAGGAACACAAAATTCGGGAGTACCGAAAAAAGCAATTTTCATACTTCACCTCCATTACAAATATCGTAATCAGTAATCAAGATACCATCAAGGTGGTCGACCTCATGCCCCAACACAACCGCCTCAAAACCTTTCAAATCCATCTCGAACATTTCCCCGAACCTGTCAAACGCGCGCACCGAAACACATGTTGGCCTTCTAACAAATGTCGAATTTCCTGGGATTGAAAGACACGCTTCGTCACGACCTTTGATACGTTTTTTACGCGTGAACTCTGGGTTAATAAACTCAACAATCCCCTCAGACGTCATTACAAGGCAAATGCGGTATAAAACTCCAACTTGAACTGCGGCAAGCCCCGCCGCTGGCATAGCCTCGAACGTATCGCGCATATCATCCAACAGTTGGTGAAGTCGCGCATCAAAGGCCTCTACGGGTTTAGATTTTTTCCGCAAAAATTCGGTATTTGTAACAATTTTAAGTATCGCCATAACACTCCTTATAAACCCCTACGACAGCGATTGAGGATTGATTTCCAAAAACACACTAAGGTTTTTTGGCTTGTTCCTGCTGACCACATCGTCTATGAATGATAACATTTCTGTTTCATTTTGTACATCAAATCTGCACAAAATTTGATATCTAAATTTATCATCTATACGCCCAAGCGGTGACTTCATCGCGCCAAGATAAAAAAAATCTTTTTGTCGCGTTCTTAATTCTGCCATTATAGTTTTCAGCGCATCTTTGATTTTATCATCACGCTCCCCCGTCACCAAGACCCGCACAATCATCGTAAAAGGCGGATACTTTGTCACAGCGCGCATGTTGACTTCTTTGTCATAGAAACGCAAGTAATCGTAATTTGCCGCCAGGCGATACACATAGTGATTCGGCATATGTGTTTGTAAAACAACGTGGCCAACATCTTTTTCGCGTCCACATCTACCTGCGACCTGGGTCATAATTGAAAAAGTTCGCTCTGTCGCACGGAAGTCAGAAAAGTGCAAACTGTTATCTGCATCAACAATTCCAACAAGCGTAACATCTGGAAAGTGGTGTCCTTTCGCCAGCATTTGTGTTCCCACCAAAATGGAAGAAGGTGTTTTTGTGAACTCCCCAAGCAAAGAAAGTAAATCATCCTTGTTCTTAATTGTGTCCGCATCCATGCGAAAAACTTTTGTATTTGGAAACTTTTCTTGCAATTCCTCGACAACTTTTTGTGTGCCAGTTGCCCCGAATTTTAACTGTGTACCTTTGCACCCTTGACACACAGAAGGAGCCGTAAAACGCGAATCACAATAATGACATTTAAGCATTTTGTCGTCTTTGTGAAAAACCATAGAAACATCACAATGCTCGCACCGCGCAACCCAACCACAGCCACGACACATGATATAAGATGAAAAACCCCTACGATTAAGGAAAACTATGGCTTGTTTTTTTTGTACCAAGGTTTGTTCAAGTCGCGCCAAAAACACGTTTGAAAAAATACCATTGTTACCTGCACGCAATTCCTCTGCCATATCTACGACTTCAACGGTCGGCATTTTTGCACAATTACCATCTACGTCACAACACACACGTTTGTCCAACGTCAATAATTTATATATACCACTCTGAGCCCTATAAAAAGTTTCAACCGATGGTGTGGCACTCCCGAGCACCAAATTTGCACCCCAAAATTTGCACCGAATTTTTGCGACCTCATGAGTATGAAACCGTGGATTTGACTCCGAGAAATAACTTGTGTCATGCTCCTCGTCAATGACGATGACACCGATATTATCAAGCGGCGCAAAAATCGCACTGCGCGCCCCAATCGCAATTTTTGCTTCACCCGTGAACAACCGATACCACTCGTCATAACGCTCACCCACTGTCAGGCCACTGTGAATAATTGCGACTTTGTCGCCAAAGCGCGCCCTGAAATTCCCCAACATTTGCGGTGTCAAACCAATCTCTGGCACCAACATTATTGCGGTTCGACCTTGCGCAAGTTCACGCTCTATCACGTTCATATAGACTTCGGTTTTTCCGCTCCCCGTCACACCATGAAGAACAAAAACCTCGCCCTTCGCCGAACAAATTGTTTTAACAACCTTGTCTTGTGCAGGCGTTAAACTGATATCCTTTTTTTTAATATCAAGCCCGTGAATTTCTTTGTTCTTTGGTTTACGCTTACGAACCCGCCCACGTAGTGACGACGGAATAAACATCCGCAAAATATCTATGTGGCGTAGTTTAAACTTTTCGCAAATCTGCGGTGTGATTTTGATTGCCTCAGTTTTAATCGCAGGAAAATCATCAAGAGATTTTATAACTTCTTTAATTTTATCATTTGGTAATTCGGTCGAGCCAACGATATCAAGAACAAACCCCTCGATCACTCTTGGACCGAACGGCACGGAAACGCGACTCCCTACCGATACTTCCAAATCGTCAGGAATTTTGTAATCAAACAAATTCTGCCCCCTACCCATAGAGGCATCGATAATTACACGCGCAAATTTCATCTTTGTTTATTTCGCGACTGCAACAAGTTTTCCACTCGCAACCTCGGCCAAAACGTACGAGAGTTCGCGAACATTACCTTCCGTAAAAAGACCTGGACTTGTGCGGTTTAGGTCTTTGATTCTCTTTGCCGTGACTGATGCAAGCACGTACTTGTTACCGACTTTTTTTGCCGAAGCGTCAATGTTAAAATATTCCATGTTTTTATGGTAACACGCTTGTATTTTTAACGCAACAATTTTATAATAAATTATGCTAACAACAAAAAACGGTGACAAAGTCTTCCCCATTGCAATCGGTACATGGACGATTAACAATAGCACCCGCGCCGAAAACATAGAGGCAATCCTATACAACATTTCAAAAGGGGGAAACCTTATTGAAGCCAACGCCACAAACCATTATTCAGGAGGCGAGTCTTTTGACGTTTGTGTCCAAGCATTGAAACAGGTCGACCGCGACAAAATTTTTATAACCGCGGTATTAATGGAAGCAAACAACGAGGACGACATAGATAAAAATTTGGAAATATATTTATCAAAACTTGGTACAGATTACGTAGACTGCATCAGTTGGGGTACAACCCTTGATAACCTCGGACTCCCAATAGAACGATATTTAGCAAAAATGAATCAACTAAAGAAACAAGGCAAAACACGTTTTGTTGGTATCAGCAATATCTCGCCCGAAGATTACAAAAAATATGGACCGTTTGATTATTTTGAAGGCTTGTATAATTTCGAGTGCAGAATAAACGAAGACAATGGACTTCTTTCGATGAGCGAGAACTTTTTTGCTTACCAACCATTAAGGCGCAACCGCACCGCAAAAATGAACTACCCCATACTTGTCGAACTTTCAAAAAAGTACGATAAAACACAAAATCAGATTATCCTTAATTGGCTCCTCAAACACAAAAAAATCAAAGTGCTCCTTAAGGCAGCCAATAAACAACACATAGACGAAAACTTTGATTCCCTCGGGTTTGACATGAGCCCAAAAGATTACACCGCCATGGACAATTTTCGGAGCGAGTTTTTTGACAACCTGCAAGTGGTTTTCCACACCCCGACTGAATCCGAAAAAGCCCAAGGTAAAATCGTCATTCACCAAATCCCAAACCAAGAACCATCATAAATCTATTTTATATAAGTGGGCAAAACTTATTTGCGACTTCAGCCCTAAAATGTATCGTTTCCGTCTTTTTATTGTGATTCCCAGAACCACAACCAATCATATCATTTTCCGTGTAGTCATCCACATGCCAATCCTTGCGTCCCATTTTTTGTGCGTTTTCAAGTAACAATTCGTCTAAGACATTAATTTGCAAATTACTCCCATACTGGAAATCGTTTTTAGTAGTTTTTTCACGTAATTTTGCACCCGAAGTTAGGTTTAAACCTTTTTCTTTTCTAAGTATTCCTAGTAAAAGTTTGTGTTTCTCTTTGCGAACTTTTTCTTTTCCGAATTGTTCTTCCAATTTTTTAATTCCATCTTCAAGGATAGCCTCGAAAAAGTTATTCGCTTTAAGACCGATATATGATTGGTCTTGTTGTTGTAGTTTTCTTATAGCATCAGCATCAACTTTACCATCAGCGTCAACTTTACCATACGCTTTAAACGCATAATCTGCCCCCAAGAATTTTTGCCCTTTCCTTGCAAGAACAAGTGGTTCCACAATACGAAAAATCGCAAAGGACATTTCCTCATCCTCTTGAACCAGCGGGTCGCTAGATTTTGTTTCGGCTAAAACCTCATCAAGGATAGTCATTTCTTCATCAGTTAAAATTATCATGAAAATGATGTATCACAAAATCAACAAAATGTCAATACACAAATGCTGTCACTATTGCCGTAACAAAAAAAGCAAAATCCCCGACGCCACCGCGACGTTAAGACTCTCGACCTCGCCCGACATTGGCACGCTGATAATTTCGTGTTGTAGATTTTTGATTTGCGCGGAAACGCCCGAGCCCTCGGACCCAAACACAATACCAAAATTTTTATCCGCAACATTTTTGATTTCACCGCCCATATCGGCGATAAACAATTTTGAACTTTTAAGGTCTTTATTATAGATATCCAAAAACCCATCGTGCGAAATTTCAAAAATCGACATCCCAAACTGTGTACCCGAAGCCGAGCGAATGACTTTTTGTGACCACACATCCGCCGAGTTTATTGAAAAAACCGTTTTGTAACCCAGAGCCTTCGCAGTCCGCAAAATCGTACCCACGTTGCCTGGGTCTTGGATTCCATCCAAAACAATATAAGGAAAAGTAATTTTTTGTGGCTTTGGAATAGGCACAACCGCCAAGATACCCCTCGGTGTTTCAAGCCCAGTAACTTTATCAAAGATTTTTGCATCAAAAAGTTGCACATCATCCTCGGTTTGTGGGGTCTTGTTTGTTTTATCAAAAATATCATGGCGTAAAAACACCGCGACAGATTTGCCACGGTGCTCTTTAACCAATTTTTCGCCCTCAACGATACACAAGCCCATCTCTCGGCGATATTTTTTCTGCGTCAACTTGACAAGGTCTTTTGCCGAAACCACGGTTACGCCAAAGCCTTCTTTGCTTTCTCGCAAAGTTCGGCAAACTTTGGTGCATCCATAATTGCAATTTCTGAAAGCATTTTTCGGTTAAGTTCAACACCCGCTTTTTTCAAGCCATCCATGAAACGGCTGTACGACAAACCGTTTGCGCGTGCACCCGCGTTGATACGTGCAATCCACAATTTGCGGAAATCGCGCTTTTTAAGTTTACGACCAACATACGCGTATTGACCGCTTTTCATTACTTGCTCGCGTGCAACACGGTAAAGTTTGCTCTTTGAACCACGATACCCTTTTGCAAGTTTCAAAATCTTGCGACGTTTTTTAAGTTTATTTACACTGCCTTTAATCCTCATTTTTTACCCCCAGCGTTTAAAAGTTTACGAACTGCCTTTTCTTGTGTTTCATCCACATATTCCCCTTGACGAAGTTTACGTTTTCTTTCACGTGACTTCTTGTTAAGAATGTGGTTTTTGTTTTGGCAAGACCGCTTTATTTTTGTTCCGCCTGATGTTGGCTTAAAGCGTTTTTTTGCCCCAGAATGTGTCTTTGCTTTTGGCATATCATTTTCCTCCTTTTGATTTTTTTGGACAAAGCACCATGATTATGTTGATGTTTCGCCCTGCTTCCCCACTTTTCGTGATAGGTTGGTCGATGTCCGCGATTTCGATAAGGTCTTGTGCAAACTTTTCCAATACCGCAACCCCTTTATCGACATTTTGTGTCTGACGTCCACGAATGCGGTTGATACAAACTTTTACTTTGTTTCCGCTTTCGATAAACCTCTTTGTGTGTGCCATTTTGAATGCAATTTCGTTTTCTTGGATATTTAACGAAAGTTGTACCTCTTTCAATTTCGTGGCTTTTTGCGCCTTGCGTTGCTCTTTTTCTTTGCGGAGTAACTCAAACTTGTATTTTCCATAGTCCACAATTTTTGCAACTGGAGGCTTTGCGTTCGGACTGATAAGTACCAAGTCCAAATCTTTCTCCTGGGCAAGTCGCAGAGCATTTGCCAAACTCATTACCCCAAGCATTTCTCCGTCTGCGCCAACTATGCGAAGTTCGGATGCACGAATGCTGTTGTTGATGTCAAGTTCCTTAAACAATGTTCCCCCTTTTTGATTACCAAGTATGCAGAGCCTCATCCCCGTGAAACCCTCTTAAAAGTGAAAAAAGAAGTGTTATATGCCACTCCTTTCGCAAAAAATACTTGGGGGAATATTTTTTGTATATCCAACAAACGTTAGTCGGCTGGAGAGAAAGTGGTCTTTCTTCTTTTTTTCAGACTATAAACATAGCACAACTTTTACGGATTGTCAATACTTATTTGTGCTTTTTTAGCAAATGATTTTTCGCGATTAATCAAGATTTTTTGCAATTTTATTATTACGGAATTTGGTCAGAACCGCCTTGGCACTGCGCTCGAGGTCAAATTTGCCTCCTGACAATATATGCCCCGATTTTTTGGCAAATTCCTCGAGGGTCAAACCTTGCTCTGTCACAACCAAGAGTTCGCGCGCCAACTGGACAATATCCAACACCTCGTCTTTGATACTCCCCACAAAAGCAAGGTTTCTTGCAACTTTTGTATCAGCCAAATCTGGCCACAAAACACCTGGTGTGTCCAATAAAAACAAACTAAATGAACCTTTTTGCGTGTCCAAGCCCTCGGCCTTGACCCATTGAGGGGTTCGCGTAACCCCAGGTCGGTTTTCGGTTTTTGCCTTACCGCGTTTTGCGAGGTTGTTTATAAGGGTGCTCTTGCCCGAATTCGGCACACCAACAACCATAGCATGAACAATATTTTTTTTAGGAAACAATTTTTTAATCCGAGCCACAACCTTGTTGGTGGCATTGCTCTGTGTAGAATTCACACGCACCCCGTCAACGGAAAACTCTGTTGCCAAATCGGCTTTGTTCAATATATAGATAACGGGTTTGCGCCTTACAAATTCATCGAACGAGGGATTAATACACGACCGCGGGCAACGCGCATCAAGGACATACAAAATCACATCGCATTGTCGCAAAAAAGAATCCAACCCCGCCAAGGTCTTTTTCATATGCCCAGGGTACCAATTTATTTTGTTGTTCGACGAACCAACGCCTCTGTTGTCCATGCAAAAGTGTACTGCATTGACTTTCATATGTAAACATGGTATTATACGATAATGATTAAACACGATATTGTTAATATCACAGAGTGGCAAACCAATCCCGAAGGACTTGATTTATGCGAGCACAATAACGAAATTCACTATCTAAAAAAAGTAGGCTTTGATAAAATTGAAGCCCTAGGCGAAGTTTTTCATTTTGAACTTTCAAAACTTTTAAACACAAAAAATGCCGAGTACAAGTTCGCGAAAAAACATAACAAAGGCACTTATGTCATTTCAAAATACTTCTTGAAAGAACTTGAAGAAATCAAGAGGTTTCTCAACATATATAATTATGAACATTATAAAGTAGCCGACACACAATATGCCCACATTTTTAGCACTGAAAATGAAACTCTTTTTTCAAAATATTGCTTCCAGTTTATAAACTTAGAAAAATTTGAAAAATTTGATGACAAAGAATTCACCGATGACATTGTACGCTTTTGGTTTAATGCTTGTATAAATCTAAACACAGATATCCAAGGCGGCTATAACATTGGCTATATTTCAGGCGGCCAAAACCCTCCTAGTGTTATTCCGAACTTTGACAATGCTTCTACTATCATAAATGTCATTGATGACCCATTAAGAATGCAATTCGCACCCGCAGTTGCTGACTATGGTTTCAAGCCAAACGTAAAATACATAAAAACCAAACACCCTGAGATAAGTGACCAATACACAGAGAACTTGACAAAACTCACAGACGACCCAACCACCTTTCAAGAACTTTGCCACAGTTTTGCGACCGACGAAATTGCAGATTTTTTAGAACAACCAAAGGACAAACTCTCTGTGCTCGGCACAAAAATTTACAAAACTTATTTAAATCACTTTAAAACACTTGTACAAAGTTTAAACTGAAATTTTGCCCTTGCAAACGCTGTATAATTTGATAGACTGGTGTCATGGAGAAACAAAAGATGAAAGAATTTAGACTTGGATTAGATGTTGGGTCGACAACAATAAAAACGGCGGTTTTGGACGAGAAAAATAATGTTGTCTATTCATCTTATAGACGGCACCTTTCTGACATAAGGTTGACATTAAAACAGGTTCTTGATGAAACCCTTAAAAAATTTGATAACATAAGTATCATCGTCACAGGCAGTGGCGGTATCGGTGTTTCAAAATGGCTCGGCATAAACTTTGTCCAAGAGGTCCTGGCAGGCACCCGCGCGATTGAGCACTATTTACCTGAAACAGATGTTGCTATTGAACTCGGTGGCGAGGACGCAAAGATTGTTTACTTTAAACCAACACTTGAACATCGCATGAACGGTATTTGTGCAGGCGGGACAGGTGCCTTTATTGACCAAATGGCGACCCTGCTCCACACCGATGCGGCGGGCCTTGACAAGTTGGCGGAAAAGCACACCGCCATATACCCTATTGCTTCGCGCTGTGGTGTTTTTGCGAAAACAGATATTCAATCTTTCCTAAACTCTGGTGCCAAGAAAAGTGACATCGCCGCGTCGGTGTTCCAAGCGGTTGTTTCACAAACAATCATAAATCTTGCGCAAGGTAAAGCAATTCGCGGAAACGTTGCCTTGCTCGGAGGCCCAATGCACTTTTTGCCACAACTGCGCGAGCGGTTTATTCAAAACCTAAAAGCAGACAAAATTTTGGTTCCTGAAAACTCGCAAATCTTTAACGCGATTGGTGCCGCACTATTGTCCGACAACAAAACTTTTTCCGCCGACGTTATTAAGAAACGACTGGCTGGCTTAAGCAAAGAAAACGAAGAAGTCGAACGTCTTGCACCATTGTTTGCAGACGACCTTGAGCGAGAAGAATTTTTCATGCGGCACGACAAAGAAACCGCAGGAACCAGCGATATTAAAAAACATACAGGCCCAGCGTTTTTGGGAATTGACGCGGGCTCTACCACAACAAAAGTTGTACTCATAAACGCAAACGGAGATATTTTACATTCGTATTATTCTTCCAACGAGGGCAAACCTTTGGAAACTGTTATCAAAGGTGTATGTGAAATATATTCTAAACTCCCCAAAGGTGCGTTTATCGGCAGAGCCACAGTCACAGGCTATGGCGAGCATTTGGTTAAAATGGCATTGGGCGTTGACAAGGGCGAGGTCGAAACAATTGCACACTTAACCGCTTCCGAAAAGTTTTTGCCTGGCGTGAATTTTATCTTGGACATTGGCGGACAAGATATGAAAGCCTTCCGCGTACAAGATTCTGTTATCAGCGATGTTTTGTTGAACGAAGCCTGTTCTTCAGGGTGCGGAAGTTTTATCCAAACCTACTCTGATGGGATTGGGATGTCAGTCAAAGAATTTGCCGCACTTGGGTTGGAAGGCAAATTCCCCGTTGACTTGGGTTCACGCTGTACCGTTTTTATGAATTCAAGCATAAAACAAGCACAACGTGATGGTGCAACAATCAACGATATTTCTGCGGGTCTTGCGTACTCGATTGTTAAAAATGCTTTGTTCAAAGTCATACGTATAAAGGACTTTGATGACCTAGGAGAAAAAATTGTTGTTCAAGGTGGAACCTTTTTAAACGACTCTGTTTTGCGCGCATTTGAAAAACTTACGGGTCGCACGGTTGTTCGCCCAAACATTGCTGGGCTCATGGGTGCGTACGGGGCGGCACTCATCAGTCAAAACGAGTACACAAAAGGCGCGACTTCTACCATTTTACCACTTGGAAAAATGAAAGAGTTTTCCGTCAAAAAAAATACCGCAACCTGCAAGCGTTGTTCTAATAATTGTCTTTTAACTGTGTCTACATTTGGTGACGGGCGCAAGTTCATCACCAATAACAGATGTGAGGAAGGCTTTGGCGAGCAAACCCAAACAAAAAAATCCAACATCGTTAATATGTACGAAGAAAAATATAATCGCTTGTTTGGCTATAAATCGTTGGATATTGACAAAGCCCCGCGTGGTCAAATCGGAATCCCGAGGGTTCTTAATATGTACGAAAACTATCCGTTTTGGCATACTTTTTTCACAACGCTTGGCTACTCGGTTAAACTGTCCCCCTCGTCCAACCACGAACTTTATAATCTGGGAATAAACTCTATCCCGTCCGAGAGTGTTTGCTTTCCCGCAAAACTAACACACGGACATATAGAGTCACTCATCAACGATGGTGTAAAGTTGATTTTCTTTCCATGTATACCTTTGGAGATAAACGAATACAAACACACAGACAATCACTTTAACTGCCCTGTCGTTGCGACCTACCCCGAGAACATACGCATGAACATGAGCGAAAGTTTTGGCGACAGTGTCAAGTTCATGTCGCCGTTTCTTCCATATAACAGCCCAAAGCATATGCTTTCTCGCCTGTACGAAGAGTTCCCTAATATCCCAAAATCAGAGATTAAAAAGGCACTTGATGCGGGTTATACCGAGGACAAAAAATTTAAAGCAGACATTCGCGTAATGGGTGAAAAAGCCCTTGCAAAAATGGAAAAAGAGGGCGGGCATGGCATTGTCCTTGCAGGTCGCCCTTATCACTTGGACAAAGAAATCAACCACGGTATCCCGCAAATGATTTCAAGTTATGGACTGTATGTTTTTACCGAGGACTGTGTTGCACATCTTGATGTAAAAAAAGAAAAGGTCAAAGTTTTCGACCAATGGATGTATCACAGCCGTCTTTTCTTGGCATCAAAATTTATTGCAACACGCAATGATTTGGATTTGTTACAACTAAACTCTTTCGGTTGCGGATTGGATGCGGTTACGATAGATACGGTCAAGGAACTCTTGGAGGGTGCAGGTAAAATCTATACGGGAATAAAAATTGACGAGATATCAAACCTTGGTGCTGCGCGAATTCGTGCGCGTTCACTTTTGTCCGTGTTGGAAAAACGGAAATCAATGGGAATTACAATAAAGGAACCAACACCGTCTAAGCCTCGTATTTTGTTTACAAAACAAATGAAAGCAGAGCGAACGATTTTGGCACCACAGATGTCACCGATTCATTTTAATTTCATTAAAAGCGCACTTGTCCGCTTTGGGTTCAACGTCGAGATTTTAAAAGACTCTCCATCAACGGTTGAGGCAGGACTTCGGTTTGTTCACAACGATGCGTGCTATCCCGCGATAATGACTGTCGGGTCTGTCATGGATGCGCTTTTAAGCGGTAAATACGACCTCGATAAAGTAGTTGTTGTTATCCAACAAACCAACGGCGGTTGCAGGTCGTCAAATTACATAACTATGCTGCGGCTTGCTCTGCAACAGGCGAAACTTGACCATGTGCCTGTGTTGTCATTGAACCTTGGCGGAAAAGCAGAAAAAAACCCAGGCTTCAAAGCAACTGTTCCAATGATGAAGCGTTTGTCTTTGGCAATTATTTATGGGGATTTGCTTTCACGACTTTTGTTGCGAGTACGCCCTTATGAAAAAGAAAAAGGTTCGGCAGATGCTCTGTACAAAAAGTGGGACGAAATCATTTGCCAAGCACTTGTTGACAAGAATGTGAATCTTGAACAAAACGCAAAAAAAATGATTGAGGAATTTGGTGCGATTCCAACACATGACATTAAAAAGCCCCGTATCGCAATCGTCGGCGAGATTTTGGTTAAATACCACCCGCTGTCAAACAACTACCTTATTGACCTTCTTGAAAATGAGGACTGTGAAGTTGTTGTTCCCGACATGACGGACTTTTTCATGTATGGTTTTTATCGTGATGTTGTAAGTCACAAACTCCTTGCTGGTTCATACGCAAAAAAACTTGGTGCGGATTTTTTGATTTGGTATCTGACTGGGCTTAGAAAAAATGTTGTTAAGGCCCTAAAAGGCACGAAATTCGGTTACCCAAACCACACAATTTATGATTTTGCAAAAATGTCGGAAGAAGTCATTTCACCTGGGAATGCGTGTGGCGAGGGATGGTTTCTTGCCGCCGAGATGATGGAACTTTTGGAAAGTGAAATTGACGGTATCGTTTGCGTTCAGCCTTTTGGTTGTATGCCGAACCACGTTGTCGGAAAAGGCGTCATCAAACCACTAAAAGAAAAATACCCAAACGCAAACATCATCGCCATTGACTATGACCCAGGGGCCAGCCAAGTAAACCAAGCAAACCGAATCAAACTAATGCTGGCAACGGCTTTCAAAAAAATTGACAATGATTAAGGCTTGATACTTCTCTTGTATTCGCGTAAAAAAGCAAGTTCCCTAAGGGTACAACTTTTATAGGCAAGAAATTCCAGCCAATCAAACCGCGGGCCTATTGCTTCCCATTTTTTTGTGAACTCGTTTGGGATTTCGGACTCAAAAATTTTTATTGCGTTTTCCAACGTGTGCCACTCTGTCACTTGTCCTGCACTTATTTCGCCCTCGGAAAGTTCAGGTTGCTTGAACGCACCAAACGTTTTAACGACATAGCAATAACTTATTTGAATCATCCCTTGCGTGTTTCTATATTCTATCGTTACACCAAGGTCGCCCACGACTTTGACTTTTGACCCGACTTCTTCCAAACATTCGCGGTGAAGCGATTGCATAATTTCTTCGCCCTCGTCAATACCCCCCCCAGGCAAATGATGGAATCCTGCCTTTGTATCATGTAATATTGCAACTTGGTTCTTGTCATTCAAAACAATAGCACGAACGGTCTTGCGGATTTTGTATTCTTTGCGCCCAACCTCTGGGTCAACACAGATTTCACCAATGAATTTCATCACGTCACCCCACTCTCAAGATGTGTCACGGCTTCGGATTGAACATTTGTTCCGTAACCACATCCGTATTTTTTCTTGAACGCATACAAAAGAAACGTATGCGCAACCAACGCCAGCATCATCCCAAAGATTACCCACGCAAACGCAACATAAGTCGTTCCAAACAAACCAACAAGGATTATCGAAATGAAGGCAATCACCCGCCCTATGAACAAGCCGATTGACTGTAATATTTTTGTTTCAATCACAAACTCTTTCCCACGCGCCCAATATTGTGGGAGTTTGGCTTTTTCGGTTTGGTACTCGGCGTATACCGCTCTTTTCACTGTCATGTAGACCGAATTAAAAATTATAAGCGTCAACAAACTAATCTCGATGATGAAAACAAAAGACACACTTAAAAGCAACACCCCCGATGCCAAGAGTATGAACTTTTTGTGTGCAGTTTTTTTGATTCGGGCATAAACGATTATCAGTAAAATCGAACTCGCCGCAAAGACCGTACCAAACGCACCGATACCAACGTTTGTTCCTAAAACCAAAACAATTAAAAGTGTCACACCTATTACAACAAACTCACCCATGCCTTTAAGCATCATAACAAAAAAGTTATGAATTATTGGCTTTAGGTAATTGTGTTCGCGCGCTGTTTTCAGGTACTTGCCCATAAAGAGCCCAAATTTCTGCGGTGTAAATTCGGACTTTATCATAAATGACGTCGCCAACATCACGATACAAATTACCGCTATGATTGTCGTTGCGATGAACAGATTCCCAAAGTCCAACACCAAACCCAAAGTAATTGGGAACAGCAACCGAACCGCGGCAATCAACGATGTGCGCCATGCCTTGAACGGATACATTTGTTCTTTGGACATGGATTGCATGATGATGACCGCCGCACCTGCCCAATAAAGTGTACTCGTCGCACCCCAAATCGCACCCATTAAAATATAGTGATGTTCAAGCGCGCCATCCCAAAACATGAGCATCACCAAAAACCCGCAAACAAGCAAACTCGACAACCTTATAAAGTGGACTGGGTTTATTCTTTTGCAAAGAACTGATGCACTTATATTTACAACGAATCGCACAGAAAATTCCGTCAGCAAAAATAACCCAACCGCCACAAAGTTATGATTCGTGAGCATAAAAACTTGGGCTATCAAAAAGATACTGACAAACAAACTGGTGACTTCTTTGCAGGTGTGGACGCTTAAAAGCCCAACAAAGTTCCGACTCGCTTTTTTTACCGCGAGCCCGTCCAGAATGATGGGTTCTTCATTTTCTTTTGTATTTTCAACTTCCATATAAAATTGTACCATGACAGAAAAAAAAAAAAACAAGTATTTTATTTATTTTTTTAATCTTTTGAAAAATTCCCCCTTTTTTAAAGAGGGTGTCGCAAAGCGACGGGGGTTTTACTTTTTACGCCACTTTTCGATTTCAGCGTGATTTCCGTCAAGCAAAACCTGTGGCACCACTAACCCCCGATATTCCCTTGGTCGTGTGTATTGGTGATGCTCGTGCGTATTGCCGTTTGTATAACTCTCATTCACCAAACTATCCGCGTTAATGACACCTGGTATGTGGCGCGCAACCGCGTCTATTAAAACCATTGCTGGAATCTCGCCGCCCGTCAAAACATATTCGCCAATTGAAACCTCTTGGTCAATACAGAGTTCAACAACCCGACGGTCAACCCCCTCGTAATGCCCACAGAGCAAAATAATGTGGTCATGCTTTGCGATTTGTATAACCGTTTTGTGTTTCAAAACATCGGCACTTGGTGTCAAAAAAATTCGGCGAGCCTTTCGCTCTGGGTCCAACGATTCGATACAATCAACAATTGGCTGAGCCATCAAAATCATACCTGGCCCACCTCCATAAGGTGTATCATCAACCTGTTTGTGTTTATTCGCGGAAAAGTCCCGAAAGTTCACAATGTTAATCTCAAGATGCCCCGCGGTACGAGCACGTTTAATGATACTGTGGTCCAGTGCCGAAAACATATCGGGGAAAAGAGTCAATACATCAATACGCATAAAATATTATTACATAAGGGTATTGACAAATCAAACAATATATGTTATAGTACCCACAATAAATTATTTGGAGGTATCTAAGCATGAACACAGAGAAACTCAAGGAATTCGCACAAGCACTCCCAGCAGCGGTTGTATTTACAGTACAGGCACTTACTTTCACAGGTTGCAGCACTGGCACAAGCCCTAACAACGTCCCAGAAGTTGAAGTAGTTGTACCAGAAGACGGAAGCCAAGAACAAGGTCGCCCTGAAACGGGAACTGGCCCAGGCGCAGGAACCGACCCAGAACCAGAAACTGGAAGTCAAGGTTCAGACCGTCCAAACGAAACCCCTGGCGCAGGTGACCCAATCCCTGAAACAGGTACTCAAGGTTCTGACAGACCTGACCTTAACCCAGATGCAGGAGCCCCAACAACAGGTACAGGCGATGGAAGCCAAACCAGCAGCAGCCCTGGTCTTGACGGCGAAACAATTGAAACAGGTAGTCAACCTTCAGAGACTCCTGAATTCGGAACAAGCGGAAACCAAGGCGGCAGCATTGCGGGTGAAACAATAGAAGTCGAAACAGGAAGCCAAGGCTCTGGTCGACCAGTGTCTTATGGACACGGAAACACACGTGCAAAATGCCTCCTTCAATCAAGCAACTTTAACCGCAACATGTTCAAACAGTATAACAATCGAATTCTCGGATAATTAGTTTTTGCTCGGTCATATTTGTTTCTATGACAAAGTGGTCCTCGTAAGGAAAAGACCCAAAGTCACAATTACAAATATATCCCCCTCCATAGTTATCAATTGATTTAAGGTACCCAAGTTGGGTGCCTTTTTCATTTACAACAGAAAAGCCAACAAGGTCGCTGGTCAAAACCTCGTCATCATCCAATTTGACATCCTTGCGGTCGGCAAAGATATCTTTCCCGCGCAAACGCTCTGCCAAATCAATGGTGTTTATGCCGTCCAAAAAGACATAACTCGCCTTGTCATCATGTGTGGCTTTTTTCACGGTGTATTCTTTTTCACCGATAAAAATTTTCTTGGGCATACGTTCAAACGGGTCGCATTTAAGTTCCCCTTTCAAACCCCTTGGTCGATTCACACGTGATATAAGACTTAATCGAACGTCTTGCATTTATCCTGCACCAATTTCACGAACTCGTCGAGTGGCATACTCCCAAGGTCTTGCCCTTCACGCGTACGTACGGCAACTTTGTTTGCCTCAATTTCTTTGTCGCCAACAACCAAAAGATACGGAACCTTCGCCATTGTATGCTCGCGAATTTTATAGCCGACTTTTTCGTTGCGGACGTCTTTTTCAATACGAACACCTGCCGCGTTAAGTTCCCGATAAACACGGTCAACATAATCAAGGTGGTTATCTGTGATTCCCATAACAACGGCTTGTGACGGCGACAACCACACAGGCATTGCCCCCGCATATTTTTCGATAAGCATTGCAAGAGTTCTTTCATAACAACCCATGCCAGAGTGATGAACGATATATGGGCGTGCTTTTTCGCCTTTTTCATCGGTATAGGTCATATCAAAACGCTCTGCCAACGCAAAGTCAAGTTGCGCCGTTATAATTGTGTCTTCTTTTCCATAAACATTTTTGTACTGAATATCAATTTTTGGTCCATAGTACGCCGCATCATCATCGGCCTCTACAAACTTCATCTTGCGACGTGTTAAAATTTTCCTAAGGGTATCTTCGGTTTCTTTCCATGCTTTTGGATTGTTGACGTATTTTTTTGTGTTCTTTGGGTCGCCCTTAGACAACCGATATGAAACATCACCACTTAGTTTCAACACGTCCATGAAGTATTGTATTTGGTCCAAAACATCGTTAAAGGCTTGGTCAACCTGATTAGCCCGACAAATCACATGCCCGTCCGAGAGTGTAAACTCCGCCACCCTAATAAGCCCGTGCATCTCGCCAGATTTTTCTTTACGAAACAAATTTGCTGTTTCACAATACCTAACAGGCAACTCACGGTAACTTTTCAAACTGTTTTTATAGATATAAAACTGGAACGGACACGTCATCGGTCTAAGCGCAAAAATATCCGCGTCCAACAATTCGTTCCCCATGACATACATACCGTCTTTGTACATCGACCAATGCCCCGAGATTTCATACAAAGACTTTTTTGCAAACCGCGGAGTTATCGTCAACTGGTACCCACGGCGTTCTTGTTCGTCCTCGACAAAGCGTTGCATTATCTGAACAACCTTTGCCCCCTTAGGCATCAACAACGGCAACCCTTGTCCAATGACGTCTACGGTTGCAAAATATCCAAGGTCACGACCAATTTTGTTATGGTCGCGTTTTTTGATTTCTTCTTGTTGGAGGTTATATTCTTCAAGTTCGGCTTTGGTTTTAAATGCCACACCATATATCCGTGTAAGCATTTTATTCGTTGCATCGGCACGCCAATACGCACCCGTGATTTTTGTCAACTTGATTGCCTTAATCGCAGACAAATATTCAATGTGTGGACCCGCGCACATATCGGTAAAAGTATCCAACTTGTAAAACTTAACTTTGTCTTTTTTTGGTATTTCAGAAAGGAGTTCCATCTTATATGGTTCACCAAAACTGGTTAGAATTTTTCGGGCTTCGATATGTGTTTTTTCCTCCATAATCATTTTGGGCTTAAGTTTAATAATCCGCATCATCTCGGCCTCGATTTTTTCCAAATCTTCTTGCTTTATCGGTGACGCAAAATCAAAATCATACGCATACTCGGTACCCGTATCATGGCTTACCCCAAGGCGTGTCTTGGGAAAGATGTTTTTCACGGCCGCAGCCAAAAGGTGCGATGCCGTGTGTCTTAATGGGTCATGTTCTTTTTCCATGCTTTAATTTTAATGCAAAATAATTATTTTTGCAAGTGATAATTAAACTTCAACTTCATCAGTTTTTTTAATTCACGATAACGCAAGCCCCAAACAGGTCTTTGATTGTATGTATTAAATCGGATTCTTGCACGTGCATAAATATCCGCTTTGGCGCAATGGAAACCAATTCACCAATAACACGCGCATCTGTTGAAACCTCGTCATTCACATGTGCGTATTCAATCGGGCTTAAACCAACACCGAGAACCCTAACAACACTGTCCTGCATAACAACGTGGGCCTCGTCGGTTGTGCTCTCGATATTTGCGATTAGAAATTTAAGAAGTTCGGTAAAAGTACTCTTGCACGAAAGTGCATACACATTATCGTTTGCCAAAGTACAAACTTCGTCCCAACGTGCTTTAAGGGCATCAATAGCAAAGTCATAAAAACTCCCCAAATTGAACCAACCGCCAAGTTTACAGTTTTGGAGTAATGACTTTGCAATAATTTTGTCGGTATCGCGGTCAAACGTCAAAAGTGCGCACAAAAAAACATGGCGTGAAATTTGGTCATGTATAGGCAAGCGGATTTTGCTGTTGATATAAAAAGATTTACAATCCGTAATTATGATATCTGATATAGCGTCCATGACCGCCCTGTTTTCTGAAGCCTTGGTCATGTTGATAGCGATTGTAGATTCGGTTTTGTCCTGCGCCAAAGTGCACGTAATGCCCCCAGAGGATAACCTCTTGTACACAGACATAACTCCCCTCTCGAACCGCGCGTCTGCGGCAACCACCAGTGTGCTTTCCATCCTGTTACAAGTAATATGCAATCAGCACCAAATTTAATCATACATTGGGCGCGGCAAAGATTGTCTTGGAGCGATTTTTGGAAAAAGATTGCAAACTGCAAAAATTAAATCCGCTTCACCTGTGCACACGCACCCTTTGCCGTGCCCTTTATACCTGTTATTCTGTTTCGACAAAAAAGTAAAAAATACTACAATTTAGCGTATGGCACAACGTCATGTCGCCATGTACCTTTACCCTGTTGTACAAAAAGAGGGGGGGAACAAATGCAACACGAAAATCTTGCTGATGTAATTGAATTACCAGCGAACAACAAAGTTCTGCTTTGCGGAACGGTAACAAAAGTCAACGAAACAAACGAAGAAGATACTTATGATTTGGTGCTTGGTGTTACGAGGCTGTCGGGGATGCAAGACAAGATTCCAGTAATCTTGTCAAAAGAATTAAAAGAAACCCAATTTCAAATCGACCAAGTAATTACCATAAGTGGCATCTTTACAAGTTTCAACAAAATCGTTGACGGCCGCAGCAAGTTGATTCTTGTTGTAATGGTCAACGAGATTTACGAACCCGTGGACCAAGACTATGATAATCCAAATGTTATTGAACTTATCGGTTATGTCTGTAAAGCACCGATTTATCGTACAACTCCGTTTAACCGCGAGATTGCCGACCTTTTGTTGGCGGTAAACCGAACGGGTACAAAGAGCGACTATATACCTGCAATTGCGTGGGGGAAAAATGCACGCTTTGCAAAGAACTTGTTGGTTGGGGAAAAAATCTGTGTCGCAGGACGCATCCAATCACGTGAATATCAAAAACGCCTTGACGACGACAAGGTCGAAACCAGAACCGCATACGAGGTTTCAATTTGCGGAATTACACGTTGGGAAGAACTTGGGGAGTAAGGGGGACAAAATGCAAAAAGTAAAATTATCAATCGAGAATTACACAGAAGAACAAATTGATATCCTAAAGCGCGCACTTGAGAGTCACAACGAGTTTGAATTGTGTCTTGGTGAAAAACACGAAACCAAAGCCGCAAACACACTTAACTCTGCATTGGTTTTAAGTCGTGCTTCGGACATATTTTTGTCCGTAGGAATACCTCCGCACATCCAAGGGTTTAAGTTTTTAAGAACCGCGATTATTTCTATAATAGAACGCCCTTCAATCATCAACGCAATAACGCGAGAGTTGTATCCTTTTGTTGCAAACAAATATGATACTACCCCGTCCAAGGTAGAGCGCGCAATTCGTCATGCTATCGAAATCGGTTGGTCACGCGGCAAGATTGAAAACATCAACACATTGTTCGGGGTCAAGGTATATGGACACAACGACAGGCCAACGAACGGCGAGTTCATGGCTCTGATTGCGGACAAAATAATGCTTGAAAATATGAAGTAACAAGAATATACTATAAACATGAGTTACAACGCAGGTGGCGCAATTGCAGGTGGGATGCTTGCCAGCAAAGAAAAGAATCCCAAAAAGATTTTTTTCTTGGGTTTAATTACCGCGGTCATAGTTATTGCAATCACAGGAATTGTTGTCTGGGTTTTGAGTTAAAAAAGCGGCGAGTTAAACCCTCGTCGTTTTTTAAACACACCCCAGAATTGCTCCTTAAGTTATTCAAACTCCGTACCCCCTCTCAAGAGAGGGGAACTTTTTGACCCGAGACCTTTTCCCCTCTTTTAGTTGTACAGATATTTTTTGGGTGTGTTAAATCCTGAAACGGTAAAAATTTCGGGCATTAAAAACACGTTCAACATACGCATTGGTTTCCTTGAAAGGCGTTGTTTCAAGTGTCGTTCTTTGTTGTTCGTTAAGCCACCTTGCAACATTCCCCTCACCCGCGTTATATGCCATGACCGCCGTGCGTTCGTCCTCGAACCTATTTAATAGATACCTCAAATACAGCGACCCCATACGAATGTTATCCGCGGGGTTTCGCAAATCAAAAGATTCAATGCTGTGCATAGAGGCAATATAATTCGCCGTGTTTGGCATGATTTGCATTAGTCCAATTGCACCTTTTCGCGATACCGCGTTTCGGTCAAAGTTGCTCTCTGTACGAATCACCGCCGCCACAAGTGCAGCGTCAAGGTTTGCCTCCGCCGCCGAAGCCCGAATTTCTGCACGGTATCTAAGCGGAAAAGCAAAGATTGTTACGCCGACAAAAATCAAGCCAATCACCAATATAAAGAAACAACTTATTGCAAAAATCTTCATATTTCAAAAGTATGTGCAAATCATGCTTGACAATGCCGTTAAGATGTAATAAAATTATGAAATGCAAACATCACACATGGCGAAAGAATCGACTATCAAGCGCGAGTGGCTCTTGGTAGACGCAACAGACATGCCCATAGGGCGTCTTGCTGCACAGGTCGCGGCAATTTTGCGCGGCAAACACAAACCAACTTTTACCCCGCACGTGGACACAGGCGATTACGTTGTAATCATCAACAGTGACCGTGTAATTTTGACGGGTAACAAAATGACAGACAAGTACTACTTCTCGCACAGCGGTTACGTTGGCGGTGACAAACACGTCCAAGCCAAAATAATGCTCGAGAAAAAAAGCGACTATGCTGTTGAACGCGCAATCAAAGGGATGCTCCCTAAAAACGCACTTGGTCGTCAAATGTTTAAGAAACTCAAAGTCCACAAAGGTGCGACCCACCCGCACGAGGCACAAAACCCACGCAAAATTAAATTACTTGGAGGCAAAGCATAATGGAAACAAAACCAGCAGTAGCGGCAGTCAAACCTGCCCCAGTCAAAAAACAACCGAAGATTAAAATGAACGGCACGAACGCGAGCGGTCGCCGTAAAAAATCTATTGCCCGCGTACGCCTTGTGCCTGGTTCAGGCAAAGTCGTCGTCAACGGACGTAAATTGGAAGAATATTTTGCTTCAGGCGTTTTGCGTTTGGTTATCAACCAACCATTCACCACTTCCGAAGTCAAAAACTTTGACGCACTTGTCAACGTCCACGGTGGTGGTCTAAGTGGACAAGCAGGTGCTATTCGTCACGGTATCGCGCGTGCCCTTGTTAAAAACGATGCCCAATTAAAAGCCGAACTTAAAAAACATGGTTACCTAAAACGCGACCCAAGAATGAAAGAGCGTAAAAAATATGGTCTTAAAAAAGCCCGCCGTGCCCCACAATTCTCGAAACGTTAATAAAAGGACTTCGGTCCTTTTTTTGTTGCAATTTCCGCATCCAGCATATACAATATTTACATGGTAAAAAGAACAAAAATAATTTTGTCGGTTTCAATTGCAAGCGTGTTGCTCCTCACAGGTGGAATTTTGACATGGCAATTGTGGCCAAACAACAACTTTACATGGCTCAGCCTCGACCGCATGGCAATTCGGGACTTTTCTGAATTTCAAAGCATCGGCGCAGGTTTTGTAAATGAGGATACTGTACGAACATCCTCGGGTCCAGGAAATCGCACCACAAGGTTGCTCGGCATCCGTAACGGCATACCTGAGGAAATCGTGTTCGAGGACGAAAACGGTAATGCCGAAAACCAAACATGGCACCTCACAACTTTTGCCCCGTTGCGCAATTTTACCCTCCTAGATTTTTCAACTTCACCACTAACAACAATAAGAAACTATGTTGATACGCCTAACGTTCTACACTTGCTTGCGCCAAATGGTAAACTTTACAACATTAGCGGTTGGCACTTGTGGAGTAACTTCGGAGTGGGTCACCTTAGTTTTACTGATTATAATAGGGGTAACACACCAAATTTGCTATGGGAAAGTGAAAACGCGTTGTTTGGCACTACTTCTGGAATGGGAGGTGGAAGAATAATCCACCGCCTAACGATTACCGACAATGACGATTTAAAAATCGAAGAAATGTTCAACACAAATCTTTTCCCTGCATTCAGAGACAGATTTTTTGTCTGTCGTTTTGGTAACATATTTTCTATGCCATGGCATGGTGAAATACAATACATGGTTCGCCCAGATAGAACTTTGGTTGCATTACCCACCCTCGGTATAACCGAACACGTGCGCCAATCCATGGCAACTGGTGTCGTGTACGCAGGCAACCAAGCCTTTAACGCAAACGGTCAACTTGTACCCGCAGATTCAATCACAATCACCGATACGGGCATTTGGCACCCTGGACCATATAATGGAATGTCATTACTTTTTGACCCAGTTATCTTGCAAAGATATAATAACGAAAATTTAATTTTCAGACTTGGAACAGGAAATTACACTGGGGATGACAGTTTTTTTGAAAGGCGTACGTACACAAGTACGTCAGAATTCACATATAGCAGAATTCAACTTAACGCAACTTTCAACACCTCTGACCAATTTATCTTTTTACGCGACCGCTTGTACGTCCTCACCGCCACCCAGTTGTTTCATCTGTGTATAAACACGGGAGAACGCACAAATATAACCACGAACTTTTTCTTGAAC
>Ga0209755_10000806_pt1 | contig 54205 bp, 47 predicted proteins | sample TergutCo191P1_FD_187301 | JGI IMG/M metagenome (GOLD analysis project Ga0209755, IMG submission 187301) | Cornitermes sp. P1 segment gut microbial communities from Petit-Saut dam, French Guiana - Co191P1 (SPAdes) (version 2) | ecosystem: Host-associated > Arthropoda: Insects > Digestive system...
ACGCCCCGACGCGGGAGGACTGGCACAACCTGCTTGACTGGCTGATGGACGCAGATGTGTACTGGGGCGGCAAGGGCCTGATTTATTTGGCGAAACTTTCCGACAGCCGCTACATGAAAATCGCGGTTGACGTTAGTCTTGACGGCGGAAACCATCGGGGGATGCGGTTTCGCCTGCCCAAAATAGACACGATGTATGCGCTGGATTTGGCGGAAGAAGGTACAAGGGGCAGCAACGAGCTAAACAGGATATTGCAAATGGAAAGGGTCAGGTAGGGCGGCCTTGGACGCAAACTTTCTTCCGTTACCGTCCGGCTGTGTTACGGCTCCCGCAGACGTGAGCCGAGCCGTCCCAAGGCTCCCTCCCGATGGCTACAGACTAGACCATGTCGGGCTGGTTGTCAAGGCTCTGCCGGCTATCAATCCATGCGAAAAGCCGGCGTCCTTTATTGCATAGTGCGCAAGTCCTTTGCAATCGGGCTTTCCAGTATACTCCGCTAAATTCCCCTAAATTCCGCCTATTCTCCGGCATTCGGGATTCTATTCTCTGGTGCAATCAAGAATCGCCCTACGTCAAGGAGAAAGAACACGGCATACACTGGCGCTACTGCCTATCACAAAAACAAAACGTCGCGTATTACCTCGAACCGTTTTTCAAAGGCCGACTGCTGGGTAAAATCACCACAAAGGACATTTGTGATTTTATAAACCACATGGGCGGGAAAAACGTGGGGCCGGCGAGAAAAAACATAGTGATAAAGGCTGGTACAATTCCCTTGCGCTGGGCTTTTTCCAAAGGCATGATAGAGCAAGACCCATCGCGGGGACATTTGCTGTTTTCCGGCACGACACCGAAACGAAACATACTGACACCCAGCAAGGGCGACCGCGGTGTTCAACGCGCCTTGGAAAGATGCGCGGGAAATGCTGGGAAACCTGTTGGCATCGCTAACCGGAATGCGGTGCGGCGAGATACAGGCTTTGAGGTTGCAGGACTTGGAAAGCGACCGAACACAGATGTACTGGTCATGGAACATCTTAGACAAGATGAAACCCACCAAGCACAAGGAGGCACGAACCGTGGAAGTGAACTGCCCGGAACTGATGGTGTGGGGTTCGTATAGATCGTTTCACCGCGAGTTGATATAACCAATGAATGAACCAGGAAGAAAAGAAACGGCTAGTCTGGGTGAAGCTGTACGAGCAAACCAAAGACGCCTGGCTAACCTGCAGAAGATGCGGAATATCCAGACCAACATTGCGCAAGTGGTTTCGACGGCATCAGGCGCAAGGCGAAGCTGGTCTGCGCAGCCAAAGCCGCCGCCACATCCGTTCCCCCCTGAAAAAAGCGGGCGGGCAAATGGAAGCGCCGATCCTTGGCCTGAGAAAGAAACGGAAACTGGGACCCAAACGACTGCGCAGCGAGCTGGAACGGCTCCATTCGATTTCCCTGTCAGTATCCGTGATACACAAGGTTTTAAGGCGGAACGACTGCAAGCCCCTTGCCAAACCGACGCGGAAGAAGGCGGAGTACATACGCTACTGCCGCCCGATTCCCGGCGAGCGGATACAGATGGACACATGTAAAATAGCCCCGAATTTGTACCAGTACACGGCAATAGACGACTGTACGCGCTGCAGAGTGCTCCAAATCTGCAAAAAACGCACCGCCTGCAGCACGCTTGATTTTTTGGAAAGGGTAGTTGATCAGCTGCCGTTTCCGGCGCAGCGCATCCAGACCGATCGCGGGATGGAGTTTTTCGCGGAAAAGGTTCAGCGGCGGCTTATGGAGCACGGCATAAGATTCCACCCCAACAAGCCCGGAAGCCCTCACCTTAACGGCAAGGTCGAACGTTCGCAGAAAACGGATCTGGAGGAGTTTTACCCGACCGTCGATTTGAAAGCCGCCGGCCTGGAAAATCTCTTGTCGGAATGGCAGCATTATTACAACTGGTTTAGGCCCCACAGTTCCCTTGGGGGCAAGAGCCCCGATGAGCGCCGTCTTGAGCTCAGCCCGGTAACACCGTTTTGGGATGAGGTGGAAAAAAATTACCACCCAGAAAAGGAACGGCTTCGGGTGCAAAATTATTATTATGATTTACGCCTTGCAAAATTGAAACGATGTATGTGAACCCCACAATTATAGCCCTGCGCAATCAGGTCTGATAGGATTTGCTCTGAAAACTCGCCGACGCTAGCAGCGCGCACTGGCCTGATTAGCAGGCCTTCGCTCTGCAATACGCACTCGGCCTCGTTGTCGAAGCCCAGCATGGCGTAATATTTCTGCGGTATGGTAAGCTGGCGCTTTGTCGAGATGCTTATGATTTTTCGCTCAACCCTGTCTTTTGCTGCGGCTTGTTGCATTGCTCCTCCTCTGGGCATGTTCGGCAAACCAAGTTGCGCGTATTTCCCTGTTTCCTTGTTTTGAGTATTGCGCCGAGGGAAGCGCTTGTCAATGGCTTTGCAGGCGAGCAAGGCGCTGGCGTCTTTTTGCTGCCAAGTGAAAAGGGATCACCCCGAACGCATCATCGCATCCCGCAAGGTCTTATTAATGCGTGTTTGGTAGCCCTTGCCTCCTGATTTGTACCATGCCAGCACATCGGCATCTATTTTAAGGGAAAGAGACACCTTTACCGGTTCCACTTTCCAGTATTCAGGGTGGGCTGGCTTCATTCGGGCAATCTGCTCCGCTGTCAGTTTGGGGCTGTCTTTGCCGTAGGCAACGGGGAAGTTTTTTATCTCCTGTATCCGCTCAGGGCTTAGTTTTTTTGAAGTAATCATCGTATTCCTCCTGCTCCTCGCTGTCCGCCTGGCGTGCGGAGATGATTCTCATCCGCTCGCGCATGGTATAAAAGACGATTACGCGCAGAATGCCGTTAAGGCACCCCATGCCGTAATACCGATCCTCGTTTTCCGAGTGCTTCAAGTCATAGCCTTCTAGAAAGGCAGGGTCGTCAAAGATTTCCAGAATCTCGTCGAATGAAAACCCGTGTTCCTTTTTGTTCAGGCGATCCTTGTCTTCATCCCACTCGAAACGGCCGTCTTCGCTGACTATTATCCTGCCCATATCTATGCTCAAATATAGCTGCCAGGATATATACTGTCAAGTGGATACTGGGACAGTACAGGGCTCGGGCGCTGCCTGCCCAAACGGGCGGAATTGTCCCTAAAACGGGGAATTTTGCGCTTTCTTAGGGTTGGAATAAGTCATGCTTCATGGCATAATAAGGGAAGAGTGTTTGCGTCCTGCAAGCGCTGCGCGGAAAGGAGAGGCAAGGGAAGCGGCGGGCGGGCGCTGCTTTGTCCGGAAAACGCAGAAGCCGAGGCGGCCATGAAGATTACCAGGCTAATTAAAGCGCTTATTGTCGTGTTTGCGGTTTTGGCGGGGGTGAACATTTACTTCTCCTGGCTTTCCGATAGGGCAAATGACGAAAAATCAGAGGCCTATGAGGTTAGGCACGCTTTTACGCTGGCCACGCACGAGCTGCGGACGGCTTCACTGGAGCTTACGCGAATATCCAGGGCTTACATCGTCACGGGGGAGGCTTTCCAGAGGGATCTGTACTGGGAGGAGTTCCATGTGGTTGACCGCGCCGGCGCTGCCTGGCAGACGATCCTTGAGCGCGGCGTTCCAGAAAACGAAGAGCGCCTGCTTAGCCAGGCGCTGAACCTCCACGCCAGCCTTCGCGCCATGGATCGCCGGGCGATTGAGGCGCGCGCCGCTGGGGACTACGAATTGGCGGTGGACATTTCCTACAGCGATGAGTACGAGGCGTACGGCTTTGCTTTTTTGGCCACGCTGCAGGAGCTGAAGGCTGCCATGTCGGCGCGCACCCAGCAAATGGTGGATGGCGCCACGGAGAGCTCCGAGCGCTACGGGGGCCTGGCGCAAACCGCGACGATTTTGTTTGCGCTGATAAGCGTTATTGGGACTATCATCATTTTGCACGAGGTCAAGGCTGCCATGAAAAGGGAGCGCGAGGCGCATGAGATTAACGAGATTTTCTTTAACTCGGCGCCGCTCGCGTTCAACTTGTGGGACGAGGACCTGAACCTGCTGGACACGAACCAGCATGCCTTGGAGCTGTTCAAGGTGAACAGCACCGAATTTTATCTGGAAAACTACAAGGATTTCTGGGACGAGCGCCAGCCCTGCGGGATGCTTGCGACGGAAAAGGCCGCCGGCTACATCAAGCGGGCTTTTCGCGAGGGGCGCGTTCGCTTCGAGTGGATGCATGTCTTGAACGGCGAGCCGCTGCCGACTGAGGTCACGCTGGTGCGCTTTCCGCGCCAGGGCAAGCATCAGGTGGCCGCGTACATCACCGACCTGCGCCCCATCAAGGCGGCGATGGAAGTTGAGCGCGAGCGCGAGCTGAACGAGCGCATCAGGCTGATGCTGGACTCGGCGCCGATGGCCGTGAACCTCCACGACTCGAACTACACCCTCATCGACTGCAACATGGAAGCGATGCGGATGTTTGGCTTTGCCGACAAAAAAAGCTGCTTCGAGGCGCTGAAAGACCGTTTCCTTGACTTCTCGCCGCCATGCCAGCCCTGCGGCACTCCGTCGCTCGAAAAGCTTCGCCAGATATCGGAAAAGGCCGTTTTGGAGGGCTGCTGCCAGGTCGAGTGGATGCACCTCACCGCGAGCGGCGCCGAGCTGCCCACGAAGGTCACCATCGTGCGCATTCCGTATCAGGAAACGTTTGCGCTGGTGTCCTACGTTCACGATTTGCGCCGAATCAAGGCGGCGCAGGAAATGGAGCGCGAGGCCTTTGAGCTAACGCAAATAATTCTCGACTCGGCGCCGTTCGTCGTGGGTCTGTGGGACGACAACCACAACGTCCTCAGCGCCAGCAAGCATGCGATAGACATGTTCAAGATTTCCGATCCGCAGGAGCTGGCGCATCGGCTTTTCGACTTTTCGCCCACGCTGCAGCCCTGCGGCACGCCCACGCGGAAAAAAGCCATCGCGGATGTTGGCGTGGCGTACAAAGAGGGCTACGCCAGGTTTGAGTGGATGCACAAGACGGCGGACGACGAGCCTTTGCCCGCGGAGGTTATTTGCAAGCGCTTCAGGCGCAAAGGCAAAGACATGCTCGTGTCGTACACCAGGGATTTGCGCGAGGTCAAGGGCGCCGAAAAAAAGGAGCGCGAGGCCCACGAAATGCTGAACATGCTTTTGGACTCCTCGCCTATTTTCATCGAGATTTGGGACGACCGCCTAAACCTGGTGGATTGCAACAGCCAGTTCATGGCGCTGTACGGGCTGGCAAGCAAGGCCGAATTTTTTGAAAAGTTTGACAGCCTTTCGCCGGAGCGCCAGCCCTGCGGGGCGCCGTCGAAAGAAAAATTAGTCGAGCTTTTGGAGCAGGCCCTGAGCGAGGGCTCCTCCCGATCCGAGTGGCTGCACCTCACCGCAGACGGCGAGGAGCTGCCCGTTGAGATTATCTACGTGCGCCTGACCCAGAACGGCAAGCACATTTTGGCTGGCTACAACCACGATTTGCGCCAGGTCAAAAAAGCCATGTCGGAAATGCAGCGCTTTGAGCTGGCTGCCGAAATGCACCGCCGCGAAATCGCCGAGGAGAAAGACCGCGCAAAGAGCGAATTCCTGGCGAAAATGAGCCACGAGATTCGCACGCCGATGAATGCCATAATCGGCATGGCGGAGCTTGCGCTGCGCGACGACAAGATGAGCGCCGCCCGCGAGCATATCATAACGGTGAAGCAGGCGGGAACGAACCTTCTCTCCATCATCAACGATATTTTGGACATTTCGAAGGTCGAGCAGGGCAAGCTGGAAATTTCGCCGGCGAGCTATCACTTTTCCTCGCTGCTCAACGACGTCATCAGCATAATCCGCATGAAAATCGTGGATTCGCACTTGCGCTTTGTTGTCAATGTTGACAGCAATTTGCCAAACTCGCTGTACGGCGACGAGGGCAGGATCCGCCAAGTGCTGCTCAACCTTTTGGGCAACGCCGTAAAGTTCACTGAAGACGGCGGCTTTGTCGCAATGCGCATCAGCGGCGAAATGATCGACACCGACACCAGCATGGTGAGCCTGACATTTGACGTCGAAGATTCCGGGCACGGCATCAAAGAGGAAAACCTGAAAACCCTGTTCGACGAGTACGCGCAGTTTGACAAGGAACGGAAGAAAAACTCGGACGGCGTGGGGCTGGGCCTGGCAATCGCGCGCCACATCGTCATGGCGATGGACGGGCAGATCAGCGTTCGCTCCGAATACGGAAAGGGCAGCACGTTTACCGTGACGTTCCCGCAAATGGTGCGCTTCGCCAGCCCGCTGACCCGCGTCGAAAACGCCGGCGAGCAAAGCGCTTTGGTCTACGAAAAAAGGGAGATATACGCCGGCTCGCTGGCGTTTGCGCTGAGCAACCTTGGGGTCGCATACGCGCTGGCCAACGACGATGCCGACCTGCTGGCGCATTTGGCCGACGGCAGGCACACGTTTGCCTTTGTATCGTTCGACCTGTACAGGAAAAACCGCCAGGCGATCATGGACTTAAACGCCGCAACCCAAATCGTGATTCTCACCGAGTTCGGGGAGACGGTTCCCGAAAAAAACCTGACAGTGCTGACCATGCCGGTGCATTCTCTGTCCGTGGCGAGCGTGCTGAGGGGAACGCAGGAAGATTTTTCGTATCACGGAAACATCGGCTTTGCGGTGAGCTTCACCGCTCCGGAGGCAAGCGTTCTGGTCGTTGACGATGTTTTGACAAATCTGAAAGTGGTCAAGGGCCTGCTGCTGCCGTACCAAATACAGGTGAGCCTGTGCAAAAGCGGCGAGATGGCGCTTGAGGCGATAAAGGCAAGCCGCTACGACATTGTTTTCATGGATCACATGATGCCTGGCATGGACGGCGTGGAAACCACGTTGCACGCGCGCAAGCTCGGCGCAACTGACAGCTATTTTTCCGAGCTGCCGATAGTGGCGCTAACCGCCAACGCCGTGACCGGCATGCGGGAGTTTTTCCTTGACAATGGCTTCACCGATTTCATGTCAAAGCCCGTGGACGTGATCAAGCTGAACACCGTCCTGGAAAAATGGATCCCAAAGGAAAAGCAGCTCAAGCTAACGGCGCAAAACGGAAACGGCCAGTAAAAATGTGCTTTGAGGAGGCCAGATAAGGAGGTTCGATATGAAGGGAAAAATTTTTTGGTGGGTCATCGCATTGGCGATGCTTGCAGCGCATGCCCAAGCCCGAGAAGGCAGCGAAGGCAATTGGTCTTTCACAGTAGCAGCGGTTCTTGGCAACAATACCGCTATAGCGGACAACGCATTTGGATACACCGCTGCAACTGGCGGACAGCAAAATCAGCAGCAATTTGACAGCGAGGCAGACTTCAGGTGGGAAAGATATGGCAGCGGCGTTGTCATTACCGGATATGCGGGAAGAAACACCGATGTGCGAATTCCCCCGCAAATACAGGGAATGCCCGTTGTCCGCATCGGCGATGAGGCATTTGCATGGAACCAGCTAACCAGCGTCACCATTCCGGACAGTGTTACGGCCATAGGGGTCGGGGCATTTTCTGAAAACCAGCTAACCAGCGTGACCATTCCGGACAGCGTTACGACCATAGGGACCATGGCATTTGCTATAAACCAGCTAACCAGCGTCACCATTCCGAACAGCATTACGACCATAGGGGCTGGGGCATTTGGTGGAAACCAGCTAACCAGCGTCACCATTCCGAACAGCGTTACGACCATAGAGGAATGGGCATTTCAGCACAACCAGCTAACCAGCGTGACCATTCCGGACAGTGTTACGGCCATAGGGGAGTGGGCATTTGCTGAAAACCAGCTAACCAGCGTCACCATTCCAGACAGTGTTACGGCCATAGGGGTCGGGGCATTTTCTGAAAACCAGTTGACCAGTATCACCATTGGCAACAATGCTGCAATTGAAACCAGCCCTGAATGGGAAAACGATCCTGAATATGTTTCTGACAGATTTTTCTCCTTTCGCCGGTTCTATGAGGGCAACGGACGCAGAGCGGGAATCTATGCCTTCGGAAATGGCATCTGGAGTTTTCAGCCAAGGTCACAGAAGGAAAAGACAGCTTGACCTAGCTTGGCAGCAAATTGAACAGTTTCTGGGCGACCTGTAACATTGCCGTGCCAGTGCGCCATTCCCCTAATTTCCGAGTGCCGTCTGCCATGCCTTTTTTTTACCGTCCCATTGTCCAGAAAAGCCAGATTTGTCATATATCGCGTCATAAACAGGAACTAAAAACGCCCTGATTGCCGTGATAATTTCCTGGAACTCAAGACCCTCGGCAACCCCGATACGGTGGCAGAAAGCCTTCCATTGGGCTTGCTTATCGGGCAAGGCCGAAAACCGCTTTGAAAAGATCGCTGGATTCTGCGGTAAGTCCGTTTTCCTGCACTCAAAAGTTTCGAGTATCGCCCTGTAGAGACCAGAACCTTCAAAGTTGCGGGAAGCGCACAACTCGTAAATGTCGTAAAAATCCTTCATCCTGCTATTGGCTTCTGCAAGGCAAACACCGGCATGAAACTTCTCGGCTATCACCGATTCCAGCGTGTATGCCTTGAGCTGCGGCGGTTCCATATTCAGCAGGGATGGATAAGCCATCGAAATCGGCCTGGGAATTACAACGTCCCCAAAACCTATGTCAAACTGCAAAACATGGCGGCTGCGATCAAGGTATCCCGTCAGTTTGATTCGCAGTCCCTCATATTCGACATCCTCTTTTATCCGCTCGGCAGTCAAGGTTTCGATATCAAACACCACGGCATCATCGGATGGCAAAACAGCTATTTCGGCAAAAATTTTCAACATTTTATCGGGAACATTGTTGATCCGTTGCGCCAGAAAATCTATATCCCGCGTTGCCCGTGCTTTGTGTTCCAGCACGGTATACAGGAGCAAACCTCCTTTCAGGATAAAGTTGTCGGCATACGGCGAAATGGACAGGCGATACAAAAGCCGCTCGATAAAATAGTGCATAAGGAGATGGCCAAAGTCCTTCCCAGTTTCGTCGGCGATTTTTTTTAGTTTTGCTTTTACATGGGCGGCGTTTGTCACACCAAAACTTCCAGATAGGGGTGAAGCACTCCTTCGATTTGCAGCCGCCTTGCATAGCCATAAAGTTTTTGCAGGTTTTTCTTGCCAGCCATATAATTTTTCAGCACTTCAAGAGCCGCATCCTTGCCTATTTTCAGGCGCATGCGGACAAAATCGCATACCGTTCGTTCTTTGTCGTACATTTTTATCATGACATTATCAACGCGGGCGATTTCCACGCCTATCCCGTGGATAGAAGGAATGGATTTATATACCTTGACATGAATATTTTTCGGCAGAACCGGCGTGCGCGCGTCGGACGGCAGGGTGATTTCGATTGATTGGGGGATGACCGTGCTTAGGTCGTGATATTGCGCCGCAGAAAAAAAGGAAAGAACGCCCTCGGGGACGAGGGACGCAATCACCTCAAAACCGCCAAGGTCGCTTTCGGCTTGCGCTTGGGCATAGTATCCCCGCCGGACTCTGTGGAGCTTCCCCGCATGAAGAAGTTCCGCTATATCCTTGCCGCAAAAACCAACCGCCCGAAGTTTAGCCGCTTGCAGGATCGGCGTATTCTGAGAAAACAGGCTGTCAAGTTTTCGGATGCGGCCTTCGGTCATGGTTTGCCCCCAAAACGTACCTTTTCGCCCTTAAGAATATACAAACCAGGGGAAAATGTCAATGGGCTGGTGGGGACAGCGCCGCTGCCTGAAAGCGCTGGCTTGGAAAGCGCTGACCAGCCAGCCTAGCGCTGCCTAGCTGAACAGCCCGGCCGTGCCAGTGCGCCATTCCTCCCTGGCCTCCATGACCAGGTGCTCAACCTCGTGCCAGTTGTCGGCGCGAGGGCCGGGCAGGTCTCGGTTAGTGGAATTGCTGAAAACGATTGTGTTGCAGCCCAGCTCGCGCAGGTTGATGATGTTTATAGGCGCGTCGTCGATGTAAACATGAGCGCCGACAGCGCCCTTGTCCTTCATGAAGCAAATGTCCCAGTAGGGAATGTCGTAGTTGTCCAGCCAGTCAACGGTCTGGGTGATGGTGGCGCGGTGCGAGTGCTTTAGAAACAGCCGATGCGTGATGATGCGAATGCGGATGGCTTTTTTGGAAAGCTTTCGCAGGATCATCGGCGCATTTTCGATGGGCTCCATTTTGCCGAAAATGTTGCGCTGCGTCACGGCAAAGCGATGCAGGCGCTCGTACCCGCCAAATTCGGTTAGGCCCCATTCGTCAAGGCCATAGCTCACTTCCGTGGTCAGGCTTTCCAAAGGCTTGTTCAGCCACTCGCTGGCGATTTTGCGCACCGAGCTGTAAAAGTCGCCAACCACGCCATCCAAGTCAACGCCGAAAATAAATGGGCCGTCTTTCATCATTTCTTCTCCACGCTCTTCGACAAAAGGATTACCATGCTGCGGGCATTCACCTTGTACCTGTACGGAAAGTTAAGCGGCTTTTCGCTTCCCTCTGGCAATATGTCCGCAGGGGAATTCTGGCTGGTGTCAACGGCCATGAACCAGCGCTTGAAATCGTTTGCCGGCGGGATGGAAAAAACCACCAGATCCGGGCTCGAGTTAAACATGATGAAAAAATCGCTGATGTCCCTGTCGCGCAAAACATCAGCCTGCCGGCCGTTTATGTGCAGCGCAAAAGTGTAGCCGATCTGATCCCAGTCTGGGCTGACGCCTTTTTCGTTGTACCATGTGATGTCCGGCGTCGCGTTGTAATTGCCCCCGCGGCCGGTGTAAAACTCCGGGCGCATAAAGCCGGGGTGGCGCAGGCGAAAGGCTATCATTTTTTTGACAAACTGGAACAGGCTTTTGTTTTTTTCCAGCAGCGACCAGTCGTACCATGAAATCTCGTTGTCCTGGCAGTAGGCGTTGTTGTTCCCGCCCTGCGTGCGGGCAAATTCGTCCCCACCGAGAATCATCGGCGTTCCCAGCGAAACCAGCAAAGTCGCAAAGAAATTTTTCATCTGGCGCTCCCGAATCCCTTCCAGTATCGGATCCGCAGACGAGCCTTCATAGCCGTAGTTGTAGCTGTAATCGTGGTTTCCGCCGTCGCGGTTTTCCTCGCCGTTGTCCGCGTTGCGCTTGCCGTTGTAGGAAACCAGGTCCTTCAGGGTAAAGCCGTCGTGGCTGGTGACGAAGTTAATCGAGTGAAAAGGCTTGCGCCCGTCGCGCAAATACAGATCGGAACTGCCGGAAAGGCGCGTGGCAAGATGCCTGGTTTCCTTGGGATCGCCGCGCCAGTACTTGCGCACGTCGTCGCGGTAGCGGTCGTTCCATTCCGCCCAGCGCCCGCCGGGAAACCCGCCCACCTGATAGGCGCCGCCGGCATCCCAGGCCTCCGCGATTATCTTCGTGGAGCGCAGCACCGGATCTTCGGCAATGCTTTCCAGCATGGGGGGGGACTCCATCAGGTTGCCATTTTGATCGCGCCCCAAAATCGAGCCCAAGTCAAAGCGAAAGCCGTCAACATGCATTTCCACAACCCAGTAGTGAAGGCAGCGCATGATAAAGGAGCGCACAACCGGATGGTTGCAGTTCACGGTGTTGCCGCAGCCGGAATAGTTTTTGTAGTAGCGCTTGTTTTCGCTCAGCATGTAATAAACGGAATTGTCCAGCCCGCGAAACGAGAATGTCGGGCCGTTTTCGTTTCCCTCGCCTGTGTGATTGAACACCACGTCGAGTATCACTTCTATGCCCGCCTTGTGCAGCTCCCTCACCATGGTTTTGAATTCCCGCACGGGCCCCCCGGGGCTGCGGTCAACGGCGTAGGATTCCTTTGGCGCAAAAAAGGCCACGGTCGAATAGCCCCAGTAGTTGGTCAGGTGCTTGCCGGTCCGCGGGTTCATGCGGGGCAATTCGTTTTCGTTGAATTCCTGGATGGGCAGGAACTCGAGGCTGGTGATGCCCAGCTCCTTGAAATACGGAATTTTTTCGATGACGCCGAGATAGGTTCCCGGATGCTTCGCGCCGGAATTGGAATGCGCTGTCAGGCCCTTGACGTGCGTTTCGTACAGCACGCTAAAGCGCAGCGGATAGTTCAGCGGCGCATCTCCCTGCCAGTCAAAATCATCGTCGTCGATTACGATGCACCGGGGAAGGTCGAGCAGGTTTTCCTCGCTGGAAAACGAAAGGTCGCCCGCCGCCAAATCCGCCATCGGGCCGTCCGCCTCCGCAGTGCTTTCAAAGGCCGTGCACTTGCCGAAATCCCAGTTGTCGGTGTTGTGAAGGGCCTTTGCGTAAGGATCGATCAGCGCTTTGTGGCGGTTGAAGCGCATTCCGCGCTCCGGCTCGTAGGGTCCGTCCGCTTTGTACAAATAGCAGGCGCCCGCCTTCAGCCCCTGAACATGGCAGTGCCACACATCGCCCGTTCTGGCGCCCCTCGTGTCCAGCGGAATTTCCACGTAGGCGCTGTCCCTTTCCGTGGACTCAAAGAGAACAAGAGTGACCAATGTCGCATGTCGCGAAAAAATAGCAAAGTTGACCCCGTCATCGGTCAGCGCTGCTCCCAAAGGCCTGGCTTTTCCGTTGCCGACCGAGAAATCTCCAAACTGCATAGGATAATTATAGCAGGCCTTCGAAGAAAGCGCCACAGCCCAAAGAGCATAGCGCCGGAAAGCCCGTCTATGCCCAATCAGAATCTGGCGCTATCGCAGGCCAAAATTTTCGTGTATGATGTAAAAAACCAGACAGGGTGGTATTCCATGAGCGCAGGGCAAAGCGCCGGCGAAACCGGCTGCTCGATAATCATTGCAACAGCCGCCAACAAAGATTCGGCAAAAAAAATCGCCAGGCTTCTCGTGGAAAAGCGGCTGGCGGCCTGCGCGCAAATGTTCCCGATCGAAAGCGTGTATCTCTGGCAGGGCGAAATATGCGAAGACAGCGAAACTGCGCTGCTCATCAAGTCAAAGACAGCGCTGTTCGGCGAAATCAAGGCGGCAATCAAAGAGGCGCACTCCTACGAAGTCCCCGAAATAATACAAATACCAATCACAAACGGCCTGCCGGAATACCTAAAGTGGATTGGCGACAGCGCCACGGCGTATAGCGCCATGGCGTGTAGCGCCCCGGCCGCAGCGCAAAAATAGGGGAGAAAGCAGCGGCTGAACTGCCGGGAAGCGCAAAAGTTTCAAATCCGCGCCGAAGCAATTGACCTATGTTCCCGGCCGCTGTATAATGGGATGCTAGGAGTGGCCATGATCGCAAAAACAATTGCCCTTTTTATCGCCTTCGCGGCGCTGTCCCTGCTGGCCTCGTGCAGCGAAACCGAGTGGGATGATACCGTCATAGTCAATCGGTCGAGCGCGCAGGTTGAGTTCATGTTTTATCCGGCAGGGGAATTTGTCCTGCCCCCGGGAAGCAGCATCCGCCTTTTCGAGTCAAGGCCGTTTCAGCATATGGCATGGTTCTCCTACTATGGCCATAGCTGCGCCACCTGCGAGGATGGGCCTCCTTTTGACCCGCTTAATTGCATCAGGACTGTGCGCTATATATCCGGCGTAACCGGCGGCGGCTATGCGATTCGGGAATTTCGCTCGATCTGCCAATGCGAGTCGCCTGGCGGTTCTGATTGCGCTGCTTGCACCTGTGATGAAAATAATTGTGCTGACGAGTGCGATGGCTGCGACTGCGGGGGCTGCGAGTGCGATTGCCGCGCCAGCGCCGGATACCGCGGCTACTGCAACTGCAACGGCGCCAGTGCCAGCGCCAGCGCTTAAGCGCTAGCGCAAAGGCTGATTCGCCAAGCCGTGCCTGAAACAAAAAGCGAGCCGCTGGCCGAGGGCAGGCACTTCGCCTCGGCTGGAGTGCATGCCGCCGCCGACCGCTTGGGCACGGAGCCCATAGGCCGGCTTCTTCTGCGCTTTTCGATTCCCGCCATAACTGGAATGCTGGTCAGCGCGCTTTACAGTGTCGTTGACCGAATCTTCATCGGGCAGGCCGTCGGGGAAATGGCGCTGGGCGGCCTTTCGCTGGTGATGCCGCTCATGACTATCTCGTTTGCCTTTGCCATGCTTTTCGGCATTGGCGCCGCGAACATGATTTCCATGCGCCTCGGGCAGGGCCGAAAGCAGGACGCGGAAAACGCGCTCGCCCATTGCTTTTTCCTGCTTTTCGGCGCCGGCATTTTGATGACTGTCCTCGGCACTATTTTTCTGGATCCCATTCTCTCGCTCATGGGCGCTGAGGAAGGCAGCCAGTCGCTGGCCTATGCGCGCAGCTACTTTCGCGTCATTTTGTTTGCCTCGGTGTTTGGCCTTTTGAGCTTCGGGCTTTCGCACTGCACCAGGGCGCAGGGCTTTCCGATCATCACGATGATCGCCCTGCTCATCGGCGCTTTGCTGAACATTTTGCTCGACGCGCTTTTCATCATGGTTTTCGGCTGGGGCGTGGAAGGCGCCGGCTGGGCCACGGTCATAGCGCAGGGCGCTTCCATGGCGTGGCTGCTCAGGTTTTGCATCGGGCGCAAGGCGGGGGTCAGGCTGAACCTGAAAACTTTTCGGCCCTCCTTTGCCATCGTCGCGCAAATCATGTCGTTCGGCTCGGCGCATTTCCTGTTTCAGGTCACCATGTCCGCCGTGCAGCTTTTGTACAACATCAGCATGTTCCGATACGGCGCCGAGCTTGGCCTTGCGGAAGGCGGCGACATAGCGCTGGCCGGAAAAAATATTGTTGTCGTCATTCACATGCTGATCCTCATGCCGGTTTTCGGCATCAACCAAGGCGCTCAGCCGCTGCTGGGCTACAACTATGGCGCGAAAAAGTTTGGGCGCGTCCTTCGCGTTTACCGGCTCGCCGTCGTCGCCGGCACTGCGGTTTGCGTTGCCGGCTTTGCCGCTGCCATGCTGTTTCCGGGGCAACTGGTTGGCATGTTCGTGACGGACGGCGACCCGGCACTGATGTACTTCGCCCCGCGCACCATGCGCATCATGTTTTTGCTGCTGCCCTTCGCGGCCTTCACGATCATCTCCACGACTTTTTTCGTCGTGACGGGCCGCCCAAAAATGTCAATATTTCTGGCCATGCTGCGCCAGTGCCTTCTCTTGGTTCCCTTCATTTTTGTCTTCGGCAGGATATGGGGGCTGTGGGGAGTCATCGCGGCAGCGCCGGTGTCGGACGCGCTGGCGCTCCTCGTCACCGGCGCAATGATATTTTTCGAGCTGCGCAAACTCAAAAGCGCAAAGGAGCAAACCGAATGAACGTGAAGTACAAGACCGTCATTTTCGACTGCGACGGCACGCTGGTCGACACCCTGGACGACATCGCCGCCGCCATGAACAGCGCCCTGCGCGAAAGCGGCTTCCCGGCGCTGCAAACCGAGGAATACCGCGACAAAGTGGGCTGGGGCATAGCCCGCCTGGCGGAGCTGGCCATGCCGGAAAGCGCCCGAACCGCCGAGGTCATCGAGGCAATCGCGCGCCATGCCACCTCGTGCATGGAGCAGCAGAGCGCGGAGGACAGCCAGTCAAAGCCCTACCCCGGCATTCGGGAGCTGCTGGCGGAGCTGAAGGACCGAAAAATAAAAATCGCCGTCCTGAGCAATAAAGACGATGCCGTCCTGCGCCAAATGATGCGCGACCTGTTCCACCCGCTCTCCTTCGACGCGATCTGCGGCCTTCGCCCCGGCGCCGAGCCAAAGCCCAACCCCGCCGCCGCGTGGGAAATGCTCGCCGAAATGGCCCGAAACCCCCACGAAACCATTTTCGTCGGCGACTCCGAAATCGACATCGAAACCGCCCGCAACTCCGGCTGCTTCCCCCTCGGCGTCACCTGGGGCTTCCGCTCCCGCGACGCCCTGGTAAAAGCCGGCGCCGCGAAAATCATCGACAAGCCCGACGAAATCTGGGAGCTTCTAGGCAGAAAAGCCGACGGCTGGGGCTAGGCGGGCGAAAGCGCTGGGAAAACCATGGAAATAACAAACATTTTGCCGATACAAACAAGGCGCGAATTGCGCGAGTGGCTTTGCAGCAATCACGCTGCGTCCAGCCATGCCTGGGTTCCCGTGCTGTCCAAAGCCCCGGAGGAATTGTCGTACCTCGCCATAGTCGAGGAGTCGATATGCTTCGGCTGGATTGACTCCACGAAAAAGCGCCAAAACGGCATGACCTTTCAGCGCATCTCCCCCAGGCGCAAATCCAGCAACTGGACGGAGCTAAACAAGGAACGCGCTAGGCGCCTCTCCGGCATGGGGCTCATGACCGAGCATGGCTGCAAATCACTGCCCGACATGTCGGAGAGCGCCTTTGCCATCCGCCCAGATATTTTGGCCGCAATAAACGCAGATCCTGAAACGCGCCGCAATTTTTCGAAGCTGCCTCCGCTGTACATCCGGGTTAAAATCGACAACATCCAGGCATTTCCCGCAGGCGATCAAGTCTACGAGCGCCGCCTGGCAAAATTTCTGGCCAACACAAAAGCCAACCAACTGTACGGAGACTGGAACGACAACGGCCGCTTGCCGCAGCGCGCAGAGCCAGCGCCGTAACCAAGCCGCCGCGCAAAGCTTTTTGCGCGAACGGCTTGGTTACGGCGCGCTGCATGCGGCACTCAAGCCGGCATCACGCGCTCTCCGCTTGCGGGAATGGCTTTTATGGTGTATAATGCCCGAAGGGAAACGCCGGCAATTGATGCGGCGGCGCTTTCGCCGTTTAGCATACGCAGCAAAAGGAGGAATGCCATGCAGGCAGCCAGCGATCTATTTGCCCATCGAAGGGGCGCGAAAACCGTAAAAGTGGCAAGCGAGGGGGGCAAGCCCGTGACCGTCAGGCAGGAGCGCCATCGTTTCCTGTTTGGCTGCGCTGAATTCAGCACCGTGGCTTACGCGAGCAAGGAAATGGAGCCGGCCGCCGCCGCCGCTGCCGAGAAGCGCTTTGCCTACATGGCGGACATTTTCAACTCGGTGACGCTGCCGTTTTACTGGGGGAACTACGAGCCCGAGCAGGGGAAGCCGGACCGGCAGCGCCTGGAAAGCGCGGCGCTTTGGCTGAAGGAGCGCGGCATGACGCTGAAGGGGCATCCGCTGTGCTGGCACACCGTTTGCGCGCCGTGGCTGCTAAGCATGTCAAACGATGAAATTTTCGAAACGCAGATTGCGCGCATCCGCCGCGACGTTGGCGCTTTCAAAGGCCTCATCGACATGTGGGACGTGATCAACGAGGCGGTCATCATGCCTTTGTTCGATAGCTATGACAACGCCATGACCAGGCTGTGCCGGGCGCGCGGGCGCATCAAGCTGATTCGCGATCTTTTTTCCGAGGCGCGCGGCGCAAACAGCGCTGCCACGCTTTTGATAAACGATTTTGAAACTTCCGAGTCCTACGACATTCTTGTCGAGGGCCTGCTGGAATCCGGCATTCGCATTGACGCAATCGGCATTCAGTCCCACATGCACCAGGGATACTGGGGCGTCGAGAAAACCGAGGAAATTTTGGAGCGCTTTTCCCGCTTCGGCCTGCCTTTGCATTTCACTGAGGTTTCGCTGGTTTCCGGCGCCATCATGCCGCCTGAAATCGTGGACCTGAACGACTACCAGGTGGAATCGTGGCCGTCCAGCCCGGAAGGCGAGGAGAGGCAGGCGCGGGAGACGGCAATGTTCTACGACTCCCTGTTTGCGCATCCGCTGGTGCAGTCCATCACCTGGTGGAGCTTTATGGACGGGCTGTGGCTAAACGCGCCGTCGGGCCTGCTCGACAAAAACAGCGAGCCCAAGCCGGCCTATCGCGAGCTGCTCAAGCGGATCAAAGGCGACTGGTGGTCGGGCGAGCAGCAGCTCGTGACCGGCGCTTCCGGCGAGATTGCCGTTTCGGGCTTTCAGGGCGACTACGTTGCCGAGTGCGCGGGGCAGGAAACGCGGTTTTCAATATGATTTGCGATGATTAGCGCTGGCGCAAAGCGCGGGTCTGGCTGGCAGGTCGGCTTGCGCTTTGCGCTTTTGCGGCGCCAGAGCCGGGCAGTGCTGGGGAAGCGCCGAATCGCTCAGTGCTGCGCGGCTCCGTCTCTTTTTGCGTGCGAGTATACCAGTGCAATCGCGTAAGCCAAAACGTCGCCCACAATTGTCACCACGCGGTGTATGACGGCGGAGGACAGCACGATCGCCGGGTTCAGGTAGCCGCCCAAAAACATGAGCAGCACCGCTTCCCGAACGCCCATCCCGCCGGCGGCGCCCGGCGTCATGAACCCGGCTATCCACGCCAGCAAGTAAAGCCCGATTACGGTGGGGATCATGTCAGGCGCAACCGGCTGCCCGAGCAGCTTCAGCGTGACGAGATACGTGACAGCCAAAACCAGGACGATAAACAGGCAAGTGCCCATCCGCTTGGCCCGCGACGCCATGGAAAAGTTTGCCATATTTTTTTTGTATTTTTTGAGCCACACCCGCAAGCGCCGGCGCAGAATAACGGCAAGCAGCGCGCAGGCAAGCGCGACCCCTCCCGCAATTATCCAGACAAAAAACGGAATGCTCACTTCCTGGCGCAAAAAGTGTATGGCCTCGTCGGACACGGAAATGGCAATGATGATTATCGCCGCCAAAAGTATAAAAACGCCTTCCATCATGGTGGCCAGCGCTATTTGCGCGTGGCTTACCCGCTTTGTCTCAAACGCTATGCGGTTGCGCCCGATCAGGTACATGACGCTTCCGGGCAAATATTTGTAGAGGTTTGAAACGCAGTAAACCTTGACAACCAGCCTGCGATCGATGGCCGCGCCAAAAATATTTGAAATGAACCACCGAAAATTAAGGCCCGCAAACGCGATGCCGAAGCCAAACACCAGGGCGGTCAAAAACAGCCCCGCGATAACCGCAGGGGAAGCCAGCACCGAAAAATCAACGTCGTGCCTCCTTATTTGCATCGCTATGAAAACAAGAGAAGCCGCCATCAGCGCTTTGCCGAGCACCGAGATGGTTTTTTTGGAGTATTTCATCGAAATTTCCGCCCTATCGTTGAAGTTTCGCCGAGCGCTGCGCACCCACCGCCGCCATTATAGCGGTGTTTTGCGCTTTGTTACAGAGCCTGACGCAAAGACTGCAGAAGCTGCATCACCATTTGCCCGCGCATGTTGGCCTGCGACAGCATGGCAATCCCGACCTGCGAGAGGATCATGTTTCTGGTGTAGCTAACCATTTCGCTCGCCATGTTGGTGTCCCTTATGCGCGACTCCGCGGCCTGCAAATTTTCGGCCCCTATTTCGATGCTGCGAATTGCGAATTCCAAGCGGTTCTGATATGCGCCGAGATTGGCCCTTTGCATGCTCACGAGCCTGAGCGCCGCATCCAGCGTGCCGATGGCGCGATTTGCGCTTTCAGGATCCGCGAGGGAAATGAAGGAGCCGTCGCCTGAGTCCCTGACCCCAAGGGCCTGCGCAGTCATGGCGCCGATGAAAACAGGCATGCGCTGGTCCATGTTTGCGCCGATGTGAAGCCACATGGAAGCGGTCGGCGCGCTCTCGCCCTCGGGCCGGCCGAAGCGCCCGGTCAGCAGATGCATCCCGTTGAACTGGGCATGGCTCGCAATCCTGTCAAGCTCCGCCACTAGCTGCGATGCCTCGACCTGGATAAACATGCGATCATTCGACGTGAAAATGCCGTTTGCCGACTGAATCGCCAGCTCGCGCAAGCGGTGAAGCGCGTCCTGGGTTCCCTGAAGAAAGCCCTCCGCGGTCTGAATCAGCGAAACGCCGTTCAGCGCATTTCGCGCCGCCATGTTAAGGCCGCGGATCTGCGCCCGCATCCTTTCGGAAACGGCAAGCCCCGCGGCATCGTCCCCGGCGCGATTGATCCTCATGCCGCTCGAAAGCCTTTCCATGTTTCTGTCAATCGCCGCCTGCGCGAGCCCAAAAGACCTCGCCGCAAACATCGAGCTAGGATTGTGGTTTATTCTCATCCCCGGTCCTCCAAAAGGCCTCGCTTTCTGTATTATACCACGATGGCGCGGGAAAATAAACCCTTGACCTTTTCGCCGAAAATTTGCAAAATAACCCATGGGGCAAGCGCCGCCCTTCCGAGCTTGCTCCTCCCGCAAGCAAATTTGTGTAATACATCGGGGTGTGCCTTGACCGCAGTTGAGTCCAGCGAGAATGCGGGCGACACCTTCAGCCCCTCCACGGTCAGGGCGGTATACACCCGTATACGCTCGCCAGGAATTGGGCGGCAGCAGCGTATATATTCCGCCTTCTTCCAGGTCGATTTGGCAAGGGGTTTGCGGCTGTTCCGCCTTAAGCAAGACCATTCCTCATGCTTGCCCGCCATCAACCGCGCGCCCCTGCCGCGCGCGCACCGGGCGCAACTGCTCCTCGCTGACCTCGCTGGGGTCGTCCACGCCAGGGGGCAGCTCGCGGCCTTCCTCGGCCTCGGTTTCCTCCTCCACGAAGCTCGAGTCGCCGTCCCACAGGCTGCGCTGCGGGGGCGCGGCGTTGATTTTCGCAACTTCCTCGTTCTCGATGCGCACGGAAATGAGCTTGGTCACGCCGGATTCTTCCATTGTAACGCCCAAAAGCGTGCCCGCGCCGGCGACGGTTTTTTTGTTGTGAGTGATAATTATAAACTGGCTCGTCGTGCCGAACTCGCGCAGAAGCTGCACGAAGCGCCCGACGTTGGCCTCGTCCAGCGCCGCGTCGATCTCGTCTAGCAGGCAGAACGGGCTGGGCTTCACCATGTACGTCGCGAAAAGAAGCGCCACCGCGGTCATCGAGCGCTCGCCGCCGGAAAGCAGCGAAATATGCTCGAGCTTTTTGCCGGGCGGCTGCGCGAAAATCTCGATGCCGGATTCCAAAACGTGGTTGTGGTCGGAAAGCTGCAACTCCGCGCGCCCGCCGCCGAAAAGCCGGCGGAACATGTTGTGAAAATTTTTCTTAATGCGGTTGTACGTCCGCATGAAAAGCTCGGACGACTCCGTGCGAATCTCGATGGCAAGATTCTCAAGATCCTTGCGCGTTTTTTCCATGTCCGCGATCTGGTTGCTCAGGAACTCGTAGCGCTCCTTGGTTTCGGCGAACTCCTCCGGCGCCATCAGGTTCACCGAGCCAAGCTCGCGCATCTGCGAGCGCGCCGTCGCGAGCTGCTCGCGCAAGTCCGAAGCCTGCGCCGTGATCGTGAAAATGCGCTCCTCGAACTCCATCAAATCGCGCGAGTGCGTGTCGCGGAAATTGTCCTGAATGTTGCGAATCTCGGTTTCCGACTGCACAAGCTCGATTTGGATTTTTTCCAAAACCGTTTGCACTTTGGAAAGCTCCTCCGTGCGCTTCTTGATCCCGTTCTGCTTGCCTGCCACGTCGCCGCTGCGCTTCTTGATGTCCGCTTCCAGTTTCTCAAGCTCGCGCGTCAGATTCTGCCCCTTCTGCTCGATTTCCGCGATGTCCGAATGCGCGTCCTCGATTCGCTCGTCGATGTCGCCCAGCCGCTTGCGGTCCAGCGCGAGCTCGTCGCGAATGCTGCGAAGGTTCGATTCCTGCCCCGCAAGCTCGCGCCGAATCAGCTTCGCCTGCTCCTCCGCCGAGTTCGCCTGCGCCTGCATCTGCGCCAGGTTCACCCGCAGGTCGCCAAGCGTCGCGCGGTACTCGTTGATCTTCGTCGAAAGATCGGCGTTGTCTCCCAGCAGCTCGCGGATGCGCGCCCGCCGCGCCTCGATTCCTTCCTTCGCGCCGCGAATCTGCGCGTCCAGTGAGCGCTTCTTCGTGATGATGCCCTCCGGCGCGAGGAACTCGTCGATGAACGACGGCGAATGGCTGACGTACCTCTCGAAAAGCGCGATCGCCTTTTCCGCCTCGCCGGACGCGCCGGCCAGCTCCGCCGCCAGCCCCTCCGCGATGCGCCGAAGCTCCCCCGCGTTGGCCGCCGCGCTTTCCGCCGCCCCGGCAAGGTCGCGCATCAGCGCCTCCCTGCCCGACAGAACCGTGCGCAGCCTGCCAAGCGTCTCGTTGAGCTCGCCCTCGATCCCGCGCCGCTCGGCCGACGAGTAGCCGGCCTTTTTCAGCCCCGCGTCCAGCTCCGCCACGATGTTGTCCGTGATCGTCGCGAGCTGCTCCTCGAAGGCGACCTGCTCCTTCCCCAGCGCAAGAATCTCGCTCTCGGCCTTTTCCACCGCGCGCTCGTTCTCGCCGATGCGCGTCGCCGCCAGAGCAATGTTCTCCTCGAACGAGCGAATATTCTCGCCGATCGCCTCCGCCTTTTTCCGCAGGTCGCGCGCCGCGTCGTCCTGCTCCGCCGCGTCGTCGTTAAGCTCCTCGATCTTCGCGCTCACCTGCTTCTCGCGCGTTTCGTTCTGCTCGACTTTGATTTTGCTCTGATTGCGCTGGTCGTTCAAAAGGCGCGCCTCGTTTTCCTTGGCGTTTTTCTCGAGCGCAAGCCCGTAGATGTTCTTTTGAACCTCCACGAACTGCGACTGCATTGAGTTCACCTCGTCCATGTGCGCCTCGAGCGCCCGGCTCTCCGCCTCCATCTCCTCGCGGATTCGATCCCTGTCCGCCGTTCGACGCGCCAAAGTCTCCTTGCGGTCGTCGCGCTCGTAACGAAACTGCTTCAGCCGCAAAAGCTGAATGTCAAGCTCGCAACTGAAAATCTCCTCGCGAAGCGCGCGGTACTTCAGCGTCTTTTCGGATTGCGTCTTCAGGCTGTCGTAAGAGCGCTTCACCTCGTTCAAAACAAGCTCGATCTGGCGCATGTTCTCCGAAGTCTTCGCCAAATTGCGCTCCGCCTCCGCCCCTCGCACCTTGAAGCGCGTGATCCCCGCCGCCTCCTCGAACAGATAGCGCCGCTCGTCCGGCTTCGCCGAAAGCACCTGGTCGATCTTCCCCTGCTCCATCACGGAGTACGCGCCCTTGCCAACCCCGGTGTCCCAGAAAAGCTCGCGAAGCTCCTTCAAACGAACCTGCTGCGAGTTTATATAATACTCGCTCTCCCCGGAGCGGTACAGCCGGCGCTTGATTTCCACCTCAGGGTCGGGCAGCGAAAGAAGCCCGGTTTCGTTGGCAATCTTAAGCGTTACCTCCGCGACGTTCAGCGCCTTGCGCGTCTCCGTCCCGTTGAAGATAACGTCCTCCATCTTCTCCGCCCGAAGCGACTTGTGCGCCTGCTCGCCCAGCACCCACTTGATCGCGTCCACCACGTTCGACTTCCCGCAGCCGTTCGGCCCCAAAAGAGCCGTCACGCCGTCGGAAAACGTGACCTCCGTGCGGTCGGCGAAGGATTTGAAACCCAGTATTGAAAGATGCTTTAGAAACAACCTGTACTCCAGTAAGTGGCGCCGTCAGCGAGCCGCCAGCGCGGACAACTCATGCACCATTCTAGCGCGCAGAGCGCCGATTTTTCAAGATCGCCCGCAGCGCTTTTGGCTTTTGTGCTTGCGAATGAAAGCAACGTGGCGCTTCGCTATGGCCTAATCCAAACAGCGCGCTCAATTTTCGTTTCCGTTCCAATTCGGCGCATTGCCATTCTTGGGCTTCGGCGGTATATTGAACCACATATGAACACGGCGCTATCGATTCCGGACGCTGCGGGGGCAGCCCACGACTTGCTGGCATTGGGAGCCTTGATTATCCGCCTGGACCCCGGCGTTGTTCCCTTTGCCCATGCGGACGACTACCGCCTGCACGTCGCGGGCGGCGAGTACAACGTTGCGGCGAACCTTTCCGCCTGCTTTGGCCGGCGAACCGCTGTTGCCACCGCCATGGTTGACTACCCGCTGGGCCGCCGGGTGGAGTTCGCGGTGCAAAAGGCCGGGGTCGCGCCCTACTACGCGCGCTTCAAGCACGACGGCGTGCGCGGGCCGAACATTGCCACCGTGTGGAGCGACCGCGGGCAGGGAATGCGAGCGCCGACCGTGTTCTACAACCGCGCCAACGAAGCCGCGCAGGCGCTCAAGCCTGGCAGCTTCGACTGGCCCGCGATTTTTGGCGGCGGCGCTGCTAGCGCGATTAGCGCTGACAATGCGAATAACATTGCCAATGCAATTAGCGCTGCCAATAAAAATAACACTGCCAATGAGAGCAGTGCTGCCAACGCGGCTAGCGCTGCCGGCGCTGCAAAAGCCGATGCCAGCCGGCAGCGCCCCAGGGTTCGCTGGTTTCACTCCGGCGGCATTTTCGCGTCGCTTTCGCCATCTTGCGCCGACCTCATAATCGAGGCGATGCAGGCGGCGAAAAAAGCCGGCGCCGTGGTTTCCTTTGACCTGAACTATCGGGCAAAGCTCTGGGCGGCAGCGGCGCTGGAGGAGGGGCTTAGCGCTGAGCAGGCCGGCGAAAGGGCGGCGCTGACGCTGCGAAAAATTGCCGCGCATGTTGACGTGCTGGTGGGCAACGAGGAGGATCTGCAAAAAGGCCTCGGCATCATGGCCCCCGGCGCTGAAGGCCGGGATGCTGGCGCCGGCTCGGAGGCGCAGGGCAGCCTGGACCCCGCCGCGTTTTTTGGACTCATCGAAAAAGCGGCGCGGGATTTTCCAAACATAAAGGCCGTGGCCACCAGCCTGCGCGAAGTGCGCTCGGCCAGCCGCCATTCCTGGAGCGCCGTGCTTTGGCTGAACGGCAAGCGCTGCCAGGCGCCAACCATGGAGCTTGACGTGTACGACCGCGTCGGCGGCGGCGACGGCTTTTCATCCGGCCTTTTTTACGGCCTCCTCAGCGGCGCTGCCCCGGAAGAGGCCCTAAAGCTCGGCTGGGCGCACGGAGCGCTGCTCACCACCACCCCCGGCGATACCACCATGGTTTCTCTAGACCAAGTCGAAGCCCTCGCCGCTGGCGCTTCCGCCAGAATCCAGCGCTAGCGGAGAAAAAAACGGCGGAAAAAGCAGTTGACATCTCCGCGAATTGCCCTATAATGGGGATTAGCTGGAAGGTGATGAGCGATATGATGTTTTTGTTAGTCGAAGATTCGCGGCCGACTCGGAATCTCATCAAGAATTACGTGAGCGAGATGGATCTAGGCGGCAACCTGGACTTCATCGAGGCCGAAAGCGGCGAAATAGCGCTGGACATGCTTGAAGCCTATCAGGCCGACTTTGTTTTTCTCGACTGGAACCTCTCCAGCAAAATGACGGGTCTGGACGTTCTGAAGGAAATTCGCAAAAAGGACAAGTTCAAAAACCTGCCGGTCGTAATGGTCACCAGCGAAAGCGACAAGCCCAACGTCATCGAGGCCATGAAATGCGGCGCAAACGACTTCACTGTTAAGCCCATCGACAAAAAAATTTTCACGGAAAAAGTGCTAAAAATTGCCATGGGCATTCTGCATTAGCGCCAGTCGCCGTCATGCCGTGCCGCAAATTTTGCGGCGCTGGCTGGCGCAGGCAGCGCTGCGAATTGTGCTTGACGTTTCCCACGAGGCCTGATAAACTACCCTCGTATACTTCAGAGGAAGAGGGGTGGGGAGCCAGAAAGCTCCGAATCCCCCGCTATCCCGTAACTGTGAAAGGGAAGATTCCGCCGCAAACGACCACTGGGCGACTGGGAAGGTCGGCGGAAGAACCGCCCTCAAGCCAGGAGACTTTGGTATACGGCGCGATTGCGGATTGGGGTTTTGCAAACCCGAAATTTTTTCAGGCTCCGCGGAAGGGCTTGGGAAATGCGCCGCATTTGATTAGCACGTTTTTCTCGATTTCGAGCCGCAAGCGCCGAAGGGTTTTGCGCTCAAGACATTTTAGATTTGCCGTTACTAGGGGAGCAAATAATGTTTGCGTCGATTATCAAAAGGGACGGAAGGACACAGGCGTTTCACGAAAGCAAGATCACCGACGCGATATTCAAGTGCCTCAAGGCGACGGGGGAAGCGGATCGCCCGCAGGCGATGGAGCTGACGCTTGGCGTCATCAGAAAAATAAAGCGGGACTATGCAGAGGACAATTTCACCGTCGAGGACGTCCAGGATATAGTGGAAACGGTGTTAATAGAACACGGGCATCCGAAAGTGGCGAAGGCGTACATCCTGTACCGCGAAAACAGGTCGCGGCTGAGGGAGGCGCGGAGCGAGATGATGAACGCGGTCTCGGAAATCCTGCGCGAGACGAACCGCGACAACGCCAACGTCGGCAATTCGCCTTCCGCAAAGGTATTGCAGATATCGGAAATCGCGTCCAAAAATTATTATCTAAAACGCGTTCTGTCCGAGAAGGAAACCAAGGCGCACATCGGCGGCGATATTTACATCCACGATTTGTCGTGGTACGGCAAGACGATGACATGCCTGCAAATTCCCCTCGACCGCCTGCTGCGCGAAGGCTTCAACAACGGGCACGGCTACATCCGCCCCCCGAAGGGGATCAAGACCGCCGCGTCGCTCGCGGCGATAATCCTGCAAAGCAACCAGAACGACATGCACGGCGGGCAGTCCTTCGCCTATTTCGACAGGGACTTGGCCGCGTACGTCGAGCTGGAAAAGGAAAAACAGGACAAGCTTATTCGCCGCAATTTGGAAGAGCTGGGGCTGAGCGCGGACGACGGCAAGATCGAGGCGCTTGCGCGCAGCCGCGCAAAGGAAGAGACGTACCAGGCGATGGAAGGGTTTATTTACAACCTTAACACCATGCATTCGCGGGCGGGCGCGCAGGTTCCTTTCTCGAGCGTCAACTTCGGCACCGACACGAGCGAGGCCGGCAGGATGGTGACGGAATGCTTTTTGCTCGCCTACGAAAAAGGGCTGGGCAAGGGCGAGTCGCCGCTTTTCCCGAACGTGTGCTTCAAGATAAAAGAGGACGTCAACTTCGAGGACGGGGATCCGAACTACGACCTGTTCAGGCTGAGCATGCGTGTCGCCTGCAAGCGCCTCTTTCCGACTTTTTCTTTCCAGGATTCGAGCTTCAACAAGCCGTTCCGCGACGAGGAAGTCGCCTACATGGGCTGCCGCACGCGCGTCATCTCGAACTGCAACGGGCCCGCGGTGACGAACTCCAGGGGAAACCTGTCGTTCACGACCATCAACCTGCCGCGCCTTGGCATCCGCGCCGAGAAAGACCTGGCGCTGTTTTGGAAATATCTTGACGAGCTTTTCGACGTCTGCGTGGAGCAGCTTTTGAGCCGCTACAGCATTCAGAAAAAGCTGAAAGCGAAAGACTTCCCGTTCCTCATGGGGCAGAAGCTGTACCTTGAAAGCGAGGGGCTTTCCGGCAATGACACTGTCGAAAAAGCGATCCGCCACGGGACGCTGAGCGTCGGCTTCATCGGGCTGGCGGAATGCCTCGTCGCGCTGACGGACAGGCACCACGGCGAGAGCGCGGAGGCGCAGGCGCTGGGAGTCGCCATCGTCAGCCACATGCGGCGCAGGTGCGACGAAATGACGAAAAAGCACGGCCTGAATTTCTCGCTGCTCGCCACTCCCGCGGAGCAGCTTAGCGGCAAATTCACTCAGATCGATCTCGAGCGCTACGGCAGGATTCCCAGCATAACGGATAAGGAATGGTACACGAATTCCTTCCACGTGCCGGTGGAGCACCGGATCGGCGCGCTGGACAAAATAGCGATCGAGGGGGCTTATCACAAATACTGCAACGCGGGGCACATTTCCTACGTCGAGCTGCAAGCCGCCCCTGACAATAACCTTGAAGCTTTCGAAGCCTTGGTGAGGGCGATGGCGGAAGCGGACATGGGCTATGCCGCCGTGAACTTTCCCGTTGACATCTGCTGCGGCTGCGGGCTGAACGGCATCATCGATGGAAGCGCCTGCCCGCGATGCGGCGGAAGCGACATAAGCCGCGTGCGCAGGATCACCGGATACCTTTCGACGCTCGACCGCTTCAACGACAGCAAGCTGGCGGAAGTCCAAAGCCGCCGTGTCCATCAGGATCTGTAGGCTCGGGCGGAAAGCTGATGCGCTTGTCGGGCGTCGCGCCGGAAAGTTTTGTTGACGGTCCCGGGCTGCGCTACGTCGTTTTCGCCCAGGGCTGCCCGCACGAATGCCCGCACTGCCAGAACCCCGAGACCTGGGACGCCGGCGCAGGGCAGGAATTTTCCGCGCGCCAGGTCGCGCGCATGTTGAGGCAGCACAAAAAAACAAGGCGCGGGATCACATTTTCCGGCGGCGAGCCGTTCGCGCAGGCCGGCGAGCTCGCCCAGGTCGCGCTCGCGGCTCGCCGGCTCGGCTGGGACGTGGTGACGTACACGGGCTTCACCTACGAGGAATTGATTGACAGCGATGACAGCGATATTATGGCTTTGCTGTCCGCCAGCGATATATTGATTGACGGGAGATACGTGCATGAATTGCGGGACGCGCCGGCGCGGTTCAGCGGCTCGTCGAACCAGCGCGTGATAGACGTTGCGCGGACGCGGGAAAGCGGGCGCGTCGTGCTGTGGGAGAGCCCAGGCATAGAGCGAGCCATCCATTCCGATGACAGCTTGTCTTGCCCTGTGGAAATATGCGCCGGCGCTGTTTCGCTAGCCTAGCAGCTCCCCTTGACTGCGGCGCAAATCAAGTTGCGGAAAAAGCCCGGATGCTGTATAATCACCTGAATATGGCGTCACGAACAGCAGTTATTGGGGCAGGCGCGTGGGGAACGGCGGTTGCCAAGATTGTCGCGGAAAAGGGGGGCGATGTTACCCTGTGGAGCTTTGAGGAGGACAACAGGGACGACATTAACTGGCGGCGCGAAAACTCGCGGTATTTGCCGGGCATAAAGCTGCCGGGGAATTTGCGGGCGACCTCGGACATCGTCGAGGCGGCTTCCGACAAGGAATACATCATACTGGCGATTCCTTCGCTGTACTTGCTGCAAACCGTCAGGCAGATTCTTTCGGCGCCGTCGATTCAGGATGGGAAAACCGCGATCGCGGTTATTACAAAGGGGTTTTTGCCGACCGAAAAGGGGCCGCGGCTCATCGTGGAAACTTTGGAGGATTACCTTCCGGGGTTTTACCAGCACTCGCTGGTGTACATCGCGGGGCCGAGCCACGCCGAGGAAGTCTCGAATGGCAAAATCACTGGGCTTATCGCCGCCAGCGAGAATGCGCGGAATGCGCTGCGCTTTCGCGACTTGCTGAAAACCAAGGGGCTGTTTGTGTTTCCCTCGCTTGACGTGCGCGGGGTTCAGGTTGCCGCGGCCGCGAAAAACGTTGTCGCGATTGCTTTTGGCATGCTGGACGCCTTCAAGACTTTGAACAGCGCGGCTTCCGGAAATGCGCTTGACGAAACTGTCACGGATATTGCCAGGCTGTTTGGTGACGGGACCGAGTCGCTGCTTCTTGCCGCTGGCCTCAACGAGATACAGGCCCTCGGCATGGCGCTGGGCGCCACGCACCCGGAAACTTTCACTTCCATTTCCGGCATTGGCGATCTTGACGTTACCTGCCGCTCGGTTTTGGGCAGGAACAGGCGATTTGGCAAGGAAATCATCGAGAAAAAGCTTCTCGAGCCTTTCGCGGATATTGACGATCTTATCGCGCGGATAAGCGAGATTGGCTACCTGCCCGAGGGCGTCGCCGCGGCAAAATACATCAAGCTGCTTGCCGAAAGGCACCAGCTCAACATGCCCATTTCGGTGGGGCTTTACCGGCTTTTGAACCGCGAGCTTGAGCCGCCGGATTTCTTGCTTAAGTTTTTTGAGCGCCTGGGCTTTTAGGGAGCGCTGGCCGGCGGGCGCGGGGCGCGCAAGGCGTTTTTTGCGCGTCAGAAATCGGCTGCCGGCGCAAGCTCGAAAAACCAGCCGGCATTCGCCGTGGAGAATCCCTCGATCTGCGAGACAAACCCAGGATCGTCAAATGCCAAAAATTCCGGCTCCATGGCGCGTATTGTTGCCCTGCCGTAGCTCCGCCAGTTGTCGTGCGAGTACTCGAATTCCTCATAGCTCCCGTCGCGCCAGCGCCACTGCGATGTAATCGACGTGCCATCGGGCCTTGAAACCAGGTACGTTCCGTTGATCGAAAACAAGAAAACCGTGCCGATGGAGTCGTCCACATTGCTGTCGACGACCATCCACGTTCTGGCGAACAGATCGGTTTCCGGCGTCCTTTCCATCGGGGCCTCGCGCGCGGCGGCAAAAGACATTTGCGCTTCCGGCTCGTCAATCGGCGCAAAGGAAAAGCTTATGGCCGCGCCGTCCCTTGATTCGATGCTCAGGATTCCAAAGCCGATCATGTCGATAAGATCGTACTCGGGCAGCATGGCGTATTCGCCGAAATGAACCAGCGGGCTTTCCTCGCCCTGCCTTTCAACCACGATGAAATTGCCGTCCTGATTGAACTCGAACGATTCAAACCTGCTTCCCGGCTCCAAAACCCATTTTTCCGAGATGGCATGGCGGCCGTCAGGGAAGCGCTGCGGAATCGGCGGCTCCATTTGGCCTATGCTCTCTGCGGCGCGCGGATGAGGGCGCGCCGCGCCTGCCAAGTCCTCGCCTGTCAAATCCTCATCGAATGCAACGGGCGCTTCATCAGTCCCGGGCTCTTCCCGCAGCCAGACTGCGCTGAAGCCGGATCTGTAAATTATATTCAGCACTGACGAAATATGCCGAGCGCCAATGCCGGCCAGCGCCACGCGCCTGTAGCCCAGGTGATTTTCAAAAATGGGATTCAGCCCTGCATTGCGCAATGTGCTGAAAGCTCTTTCCGCGTTGGCGGGTTCCCGAAAGGCGCCCACCTGAATGCGGTGCAGCGCATCCGTTTCTTCCCTAATCCAGATGGTGCCGCCAAAGCCGATGCCGCGCATCATGTCCAGCAAATACGGAATGTGGCGCGCGTCGATGCCTGGCAGTGCCACCCGCGTGTATCCCATGTGCTGCTCAAAAATCGGGCTGAGCCCCGCATTGCGCAATGTGTTGAAAGCTCTTTCCGCGTTGGCGGGCTCCCGAAAAGCGCCCGCCTGAATTCGGCGCAGGCCGTGGCCGCCCTGATCGCCAGCCACGCCGGGGCGCATTCTCAGCCGAACCGTCATTACGCCAGTGTCGGGGCAGACTCCTATGACTTCGGCGCCCTGCGCAAAAGGCAGCGCGAAAAAAAACAGCAGGCAGCCGAGCAGCGCTTTCCTCATGCCGGCAGCGCCAAAAAGCCGGCAGGCCGAAAGAAAAGCAAATGGCAGCGCCAAGCGAGTCATGGATTATTGTACATGGCGGCAGGAAAACTGTCAAGCGCAAAACTTTGCCGCATTTTAAAAAAATTGCCGCGAGATCCCCGGCGCTATCAGCGCTATCGGCGCTGCCGGCGCCGGCTGCGCAGCAGATTGCGGAGGGCTGTCAATTGCGCGGAAAAAATGCTATAGTCTGGCATGGCTGGAACGCGGCGGAAAGCCTGCGGCCGGCCTTGCAAGAGCGCCGCTGCCAGGCGCCGGCCGCGCGAGGCGGCTTGGGAAAGGGCGGGGCGGCATTTAGGGGGATAAAATGTTTGACAAGCTGACGCAAAAAATAACGGACGCCATGCGCTTTGTCGCGGGCAAGTCGGCCATTAGCGAAAAAAACATTGAGGATGCCGTTGACGCGATCAAGATGGCGCTGCTTGAGGCGGACGTAAACCTGCGCGTGGTGCGGCGCTTTGTCAATTCCACTATCGATGAGGCAAAAGGCGAAAAGGTTCTGCGCGCCGTGGATCCCGGGCAGCAGTTTGTCAAAATCATTCACGACAAGCTTGTCTCGTATCTGGGAGGCGACGACCCTGCGGAGCAGAAGCTCAAGCTGAAGGGGCCGGATGTTATTTCCACGGTGCTGATGCTGGGCCTGCAAGGCTCCGGCAAGACAACCAGCTCGGCGAAGCTGGCGCTGCGCCTAAAAAAAGAAGGCCGCAAGCCGCTGCTTGTTGCCTGCGACCTTGTGCGCCCTGCCGCCATGGAGCAGCTTGCCGTGCTGGGCAAGCAGATCGGCGTGCCGGTTCACCGCGAGGAAGGCGCCACGGACAGCGCAAAGGTTTTTCGCGACGCGCATTTGTGGGCCAGGCAGAATCTCATTGACACGCTGATCGTTGACACCACCGGCCGCCTGCAAATCGACGAGCCGATGATGGCTGAGCTTTCGCGCCTGAAGGACGCGGCGCAGCCTGACGAAATGCTCCTTGTCGCCGACTCGATGACCGGCCAGTCCGCGGTTGACATTGCAAAAACCTTTGACGAAAAAATCGGCCTCTCCGGCGTGGTGCTGACCAAGTTCGACTCGGACACCAGAGGCGGCGCGGCGCTTTCGCTTAAGACCATTACCGGCAAGCCGCTCAAGTTTACCGGAACGGGGGAAAAGCCCGAGGACTTTGAGCCCTTTCACCCCGAGCGCATGGCGGGGCGCATTCTGGGCATGGGCGACGTGGTCAGCCTGGTGGAAAAAGCGCAGGAGGTCATCGACCAGAAAGAAGCGCTGGCGCTCCAGAAAAAAATGGAGAAGGAAAACTTTACCCTGGAGGACTGGCTCACCCAGCTTCAGGCGGTGAAGAAAATGGGCTCCCTCCAGTCGATGCTGGAAATGATTCCCGGCATGCAGGGCCAGATAAGCGAGGAAGACATCGATAAGGCCGATCTGAAGCGGCAGGAAGCGATCATTTCCTCGATGACCCGCAAGGAGCGCGCCAACCATTTGATAATCGGCCCCCCCCGGCGCGCCCGCATCGCCCGCGGCTCCGGCACCTCGGTGGCGGAAGTTGCGCGGCTCATCAAAAAATTCGAGAAGATGCGCGGCATGATGAAAAAAATGGCAAAGATGGGAAAAAATCCCGCCAGCATGATGCAGAACATGCAGAACATGCAGGGGCTGTTTGGGCGCTAATCGTCCCCGGCGCGGATAATGGCAATTTTTCTAAGGACATAGCGCTGGCCGGCAGAAAGGCCGTTTGCAAAAAACAGCTCGTAGCTATGCTCCTGCGCTTTGACGGTAACCGTCTGCTGCTGCAGGCCCATAAGCTTTTCCTGCTCCCTTTGATCGATGTGCCACTCGCGCTCCTCCCCGGTAATCACCAGCGTAGGGAAAAGGCTGGTTCCCACCAGGCGCACCACGCCGGTTGCCTCGATTTTCCGCGGCTGCCCGGCGCTTTGATCCCTGCTGCCAAGCGCCGGGATGCTCGGCGCCGCGCACAGCAAGGCCAGCAGAAAAATGGCCGCGGTTTTTCTTGCCGGCATTTACCGCTCCCCGCTTATTTGCTTGCTGCGCAGGGAGAAAAAGTCTGAAATTTCTTTTTCCCCGCCGCGCATCAGAATGTAGCTCGCGGCGCCAACGGCGAAGGCGTCCGCAAATGGGGCCAGGGGCTTTTCGGCCTGCCTCGCCGCGGAAGCCGGAGCGCCGGTGAGAAACCCGGTTTCTGGCCTGTGCCGGTGGTTGGTGTTGGCGTTAAATGTCAGCAGGGTGGTGCCGGCGACGGTTTCAGTGCCGAAAGAGATGGCGCCTGCGGGGTTCAGCCCGGCATAGCGAATGTTTGCGCCGCCGGGAGCGGGAGCAATCAAGCCATTCTCAATGAGGCTGAACACGCCTTCGCCGGGATACAGCGAGATTGACTGCTGCCCGGAAATATGCCGCGCATTTAGCCGGTGAAATGCGTCGTCGCGATATCCAAAGACAGGATGCGCCGGGTAAAAATTGGCGGCATGCCATGTTTTGAGCAAAGTCTCCCAATTATCCCAATCAGGATTGATTGCGCTTGCCAGGCTGGTGATAATTTCGTAGTTGGCGTGCGGCGAAGTTACCATGTTGAAAAACAGGCGGTCGCGGCTCGCTTCCGGCACCCGCAAATACAGCCAGCGGAAAAACAGGTAAACCGTGGCATAGTCGTCGAGGATGGAATTTGGCGCGTCTGCGTGATTGCCCCAAACAAAAAAATTGTTGCCCCTCGAAATAGTTCCGGCCCGGTCATTATTGAACCAGTTGATGTGGCTCTCAATGTTTCCGCCGAGAAAAATTTGCTCTCCCTGCGAGGCAAGCCCTTCGTCAATCCAGAGATCCATTTGCCCGCGCCCCAGCAGGAGGCTAGTGGCAAAGTTGATAAGATGCACAAGCTCATGCGCGACGGTTAAAAGGGCCTGCTCCGGCATTTTCGCCAGGCCCGGGAAAGTATCGATGTAGATCATGTCCCTGCCGTTGGAAAAATGGGCCGTGCCGGGGATTCTCCCCTCGCTGAAAAAGTCCCCGCTGAAAAAATACCCTGCGATGTAGGCGTTGTCCGGCGTCCAGCCATCCCTGATATCCAGCAGAAGTATGGTAAGCTTTCTGTCGTCCCTGCCCACCCGCCAGTTTGCGAAGTCCAAAATATCGTCAAAGCGAATATCGCTGCCCTGGTGGGAAACTGTGAAGTCTTTTTTGCCAAATGCGCCGACGATTCTTGGGCGGATATAGCTGTCAAATTTATCGGCAATGCGCCTAGCCTGCTCGTAAGTAACTCCGGAGCCCCGCTCGGCCCAAACCGTGCTGTGCGCGCCCACCGCAATCGGATCGGCAGTAATTATGTAGTATTGCCCGGCGACAAAGTCGAAGGCAAAAAATTCGTTTTCCTCCAGGGCGCGGTGCGTGTCGTCGGGAGTGGCGAACATGTAGCAGGACGGCAGCGCCGTCAGCAGAAAAATGGAAACGAAAGCGGCCAAAAGCGCTGGCCGCAGTTTTTGCTTTTTCATCGTTTTGCGCCCCCCAATAATATAGTCCTTTTTGCCGGCGCGGGCAAGTCTCGCTGCGCTTTGCGCTGAAAAAAGCGCCGATTAATCAGCGCTTGGCAAAAAAACTGCCGCCGATCCGCGCTTTGCGGCGCGGGCCGAAAGAAAGCGCCCACTTCCGTTTTCCAGCGTTTTTGGCTATGATATGCAGGGGGCCGAGCGAGGCGCCCAAACTGAGAGCATGGAGGCTAAACATGAAATCCCTGATTATTGGCGTTGTCATTCTTGCGGCGGCGGCTTTTGCGGTGCTGCCATACGACAGGGCCGGCTTTGGGCTGGGCTGGGGAGACGATGTGCTGGCGTTTCTGCGCGGCGGGCTGCCGGTTATCGCGGCGCTTGTCGGGCTTATTGCCGTGTTCATCGGCATTGCCGACATGAAGGATCGCGCCGAAGCCAAAAGGGAAGCGCGGGCGTCCGAGGAGCCGGCGGAAAAGGCGCCGGACTGAGCGCGGGCGCGGCTGCCTTTTGGCGCTGCGCCGGCCCGCCGCGGCCTTCCCCCGCTTAAGGCAGCGCTGCCGTCAAATCGCAGCGCCGCCCGCGGCAAGCCCGGCGCCGACCGCCGTGGTGTATTCCGCGTCCGCGGGGTAGGCAAACTCCACGCCGTACATGCCGGTGATTTCCGCCAGGACTTTCTGCCCCACCTTGTTCCTGCTGCCGTTGCCGGTGACGATCACGCGGTCAAGGCTTTTCGCCCTGGCGGCGAACACGGAGAGCATCCCGATTACTTGGTAAACCATGTTGATAATCGCCAGCGCTATGTCCCCGCTGGAGGCGCCGTCCGCCATTTTGCCGAAGTTGGACGCGGTGGTTTTTTTGTTGAGGAAGCCCATGTCCTTGTCCATGATGTCTTCCAGGAGCAGGTCGACGGCGCTTAAATCGCCGGTCTGCGCCAGCTTCACGATTTCGCTGAACTCCGCGGTGGGCAAAAGCTTTTTCGCAAGGCCGATTATGGTGCCGCCGCCGACGCCGGAGCCGCCGAAGTGGGAAACGCCGCGCCCGCTTGCCTCGATGATGGCCGTGCCGGTGCCGACGTTTGCGATGATGATGTCGTCCAGCCCGGAAAGGAACATCCCGCCGGTGCCGATGGCGCTGATCTCGTCGACCCTGCTTGTCGGGATGCCAAAGATTCTGTCCTTTATTTGCGAGGCGCCGACGCCCGTGATTCTGATGCCCTCGATGGCGCCTATCGAGATTTCGTTTTCCAAAAGCAGCTTGCCGAAAGCGCCGGTCGCGGCGGTCACCGCGTCGGAGGCCCTGGTTTTTACCTTTCGGGTGAGTTTGCCGTTTTCGATGAAAACGGCCTTGGTTATGGTGGCGCCAACGTCAATGCCTATAATCAAGCCAAAGCCTCCGATGCGCGCGGGAAAGCCGCCTCGAAGCCCAAGCCCCGCGGCGGCATTTCGCGCTTCACTGCCAAAGCGCTTCCGGGTAAACGCCGGCTGCGGTTAGATCGGACAGCCTTTTGATCGCCGCCTCGCGGTCTTCGCGGTAGGTGACGCCGAACCAGTCCGAATCCGCGTCCAGCGCCTTGATCCGCGCGATTCCCCGTTTGACAAACAGGTCGGCGGCGCGGGGGATGAAGCACTCGCTTTTGATTTGCCCCGGAATGTCCGCGGCGAACGCTTCCAGAAAATCGTCAAAGTATTTGCGAAACTCGGGAAGCAGTCCGGCTGGGAAGCCCCAGAAGTTCATCGACACCGGGCTGTCCTCCGCCAGCTCGCGAGTGGAGCCGTCGGGGTTTGCGTTAACGATCGCGCCGTTTTTTTTCTCGATGGCGGTGAGCTCGTCGACGGAAACCAGGTAGCCGTCCTTGATCTCGCAGACGCCGCGGGCGACCGTTCCCTGGGCGCTGAGGGTTTTGCCAAGGCGGTACGGCACGATCACGGGCTCGGCGCCGGCGGGGCCGGAAAGGTGCCGGCCCAAAACCTCGAAGGCCTCGCGCCCGTAAAAGTCGTCGGCGTTGATGACCGCGAAAGGCCCGTCGATTTTGTCCGCGGCGCAGAGCAGCGCGTGGGTCGTGCCCCAGGGCTTGGCGCGCCCGGCCTTTTGCGCCCGGGCGAAAAGGTCGGGCGGGATCAGGCTGTCCATTTCCTGAAAGGCGAGCTCGCAGCGCGCCTTCGATTCCATGCGCGAGAGAACCGCCTCGCGAAAATCCTTTTCGATGTCGCGGCGCACGATAAACACCGTTTTTTCAAAGCCCGCCCGAACGGCGTCGTAAACCGAGTAGTCGAGCAGCACCTCGCCGTTTTTTCCGAGCCTGTCCATTTGCTTGAGCCCGCCGTAGCGGCTTCCCATGCCCGCGGCAAGCACCACCAGAATTGCGCCTTTCATTTTGCCTCCTTCGGCTGCGCCCTAGTATAGCTGATAAACGAAAACCCGTCAAAGTCCTCGGCGCCGGTTTTTTCCCACAGCGCTGGGTCTATCGGCGGGAAGAAAGCGTCGCCGTCGAAATGCCGGCGCAGCAGCGTAAGCTCGATTTTGTCGGCGACGGCTAGCGCTTCCCGGTAGATCTCGGCGCCGCCGCAGACAAAAACCTTCGCGCTTCCCCCGCAGAGCCGCAGCGCTTCCGGCAGCGAGCGCGAAACCTCCGCTCCTTGTGCCACTCCAAGCGCTGCCCTTATCGGCGCCGCCGCCATCGATCGCGAAACCACGACGTTGAGCCTGCCGGGAAGCGGCCGGCGCGGCAGGGATTCCCAGGTTTTTCGCCCCATGACGCAGGGCCAGCCCATGGTCAGCGCCTTGAAGCGCCCCAGATCGGCCTTTCTGAAAGCGGCCAGTTTTGCATCTGCGTTCGCTCCGGCGGACGCGGACGCTGCCGCAGACGGCGCCCACGGCAGCGCGTTGCCCTTGCCGATTGCGCGGTTTTCAGCCATAGCGGCGATTATTGTCACTTCCATTTGCTGCCCCTGCCCCCGCGCTAAACCGCGATTTCAAACTTTATCGCGGGATGCGGATCGTATCCCTCGACGACGGTGTCGGTGTGGCGCCACTCGAAAATCGAGGAAAAACTGTCCGTCCTGATTTTCGGCAGGGGGCGGGGGGGGCGCGCCATTTGCTCGCGGATGCCGTCAATGTGATTGACATAAATGTGGGTGTCGCCCAAAAAGCCGATCAGCTTGCCCTCGGCGAGGCTCGCCTCTTTCGCCAGCAGGTGAAGCAGGCAGCCGTAGCTCGCGATGTTGAAGGGCAGGCCCAGCGCCACGTCCACCGAGCGCTGGTTCCACAGTAGGTTCAGCCTGCCTCCGATAACGGTTGCCTGGAAGGCGTAGTGGCAGGGCGGCAGCGCCATTCGCGGAAGATCCGCGGGGTTCCAGGCGCTGACTATCATGCGCCGGCTGCCGCTGTCTTTTTTCAGCGCCTCCACCAGCGCCGCAAGCTGGTCCACGCCGCCGCCGGCATTCTCGCCCGCATTTGCGGCGCCGCCGGCATTCTCGGCGCCGCCCGAGCCGGCATTTGCGGAAGCGCCTTCCGGGGGCTTGTCGTGCGCCACGTACTTCGCGCCGAAGCGGCGCCACTGCCAGCCGTAAATCGGGCCCATTTCGCGCTCGGCCATCATCCGCGCCTTGGTTTCGGCGTCGGTGGCGTAGGGAACCGCGTCGGGCGAGCACCACTCGTCCCAGATGCCGTTGCCCCGCGAGCGCAGCCATTCCTTGTCGGTGATTCCGCGGACGAAAAACTCCAGCTCAGAGGCCACCAGCCTGAAGGGTATTTTTTTCGTGGTGAGCAGCGGGAAGCCGTCCGCCATGTCGTGCTCGAACATCATTCCGGCGATCGCCAGCGCGTCGGTTCCGGTGCGGTTTGCCTGGCGCTGGCCTTCCGCCAGGATTTTCTCGGCTATGTCGTGATAGGCTTTCATGCCTGTCCAGCGTAGCATTGCGGGCGGAAAAAAGGAATATCCCGCGCCGCGCTTCCCTCAGGCGTCGAAGCTTTTCGGGAGGCACTGCGAGGGGGGGAAGCCCTTCAGGTGCTTGAACTGCTTGTAGAAGTGCGAGGTGTCGGTGAAGCCGCAGGCGTCGGCTATGTCGCCCACTTTGTACTCGCCGGAGAGGAGCATGTTTTCGGCGTTTTTGATGCGGGCGCTTATCAGGTAGCGGTTGAAGCTCACGCCGGTGGTGCGCTGGAACAAGTCGCCAAAGTAGGTGGGGTTAAGGCTGACCAGGTCGGCCATGGATTTTACAGTCAGGCGCTCGGAATAGTTTTTGGCAATGTAGCGAATCACCTTCGCTATGCGGAAGTCGCCGACGAACGAGCGCTCCTTGCTGACTAGCAGCTCCAGAAACCGGTGGAGGATTTGCAGGAACAGGCCCCTGCACTTGAGCATGTAGCCGGGGTTTTTGTCCATCCAGGAAAACGTCAGCTCGTGGAACCAGTGGATGATGTTTTTTTGCTTGCCCGGCGCCGAAAGGAACGGGAACGGCGCCGGCAGATCCGCGCCGGCGCTGCCGCTCAGGGAAAAATCCACGGAAAAGCAGTGCATCAGGCGGTCGGGGAAGGTGACGGCCCTGCGGACGCTGCCTTTTGGGAGGACCAAAAGATCGCCCTGCTTCACGTCGATGGGCTCCTCGTCCACGGTGTACTGCGCCTCGCCCTGGAGGAGGTAGGTCATGTTGATGTTCTCCAGCCTGTGCTCGGGCATTACCCAAACCGGGGTGCATTTTCTGTAGACTACGTGCAAGATGTCCGGAATCATGTTTTCGTCGAGGTTTTCGGACATTCGCTCCTCCTTGTCAATGCTCGGGAGTGGGGCCGCCGCGGCAAGCGCCGCCGCGGGCGCCCCAGCCCCCTTGCATCATTATACATGCAATCCGCGCGCTGTTGTAGATTTTTTCGCGTCGCGGCGCTTTCGCACGCAGGCATTGCCTGAATGGCGCTTTCGTGGTACAATGCGAACTGATGAGCGCATTGGCAGTTTCGCCCCTGATTGGAAACGGCATGGTGATCCAGCGGGGGGTTCCCGTTCCCGTTTGGGGGGAAGCCGCCCCCGGGGCGCGGGTTTCCGTAAAATTTCTGGGCAGGGTTTTCCGCGCCAAGTCCGGCGCCGACGGCAGGTGGCGCTTTTCCCTGCCCGCCCAGCCCGCCGGGGGGCCGCATGCGCTGTCGGTTTCCTCCTCCGGCGAAAAAAGGCTTTTTTCGGGCATTTTCTTTGGCGACGTGTGGGTTTGCTCCGGGCAGTCCAACATGGAAATGCCGATGCAGCGCCTCAGGGACGATTTTCCCGAGGAATGGGAAGCGCCGGCCAGCCCTCTGATCCGGCAGTTCAAGGTCCCGCAGGAATGGGAGTTTTCGGGCCCCAGGCAGGATCTCTCCGGCGGGAGCTGGACAGAGGCCTCGGCCGCGACGCTGGGCGAGTTCTCGGGGACGGCGTGGTTTTTTGCAAAGGAAATGGCCGAAAAGCGCGGCGTCCCGATTGGCCTGGTGCTTGCCGCGTGGGGCGGCACTCCGGTCGAGGCCTGGATGAGCGGGGAGGCGCTGGCCGCCTTTCCGGAAAAGGCGGCGCTTTGCAGGAAATACGCCGACTCCTCCCTTTGCGCCTCGATAGCGCGGCAGAACGCGGCGGCGATAAAGGTCTGGAGCGACGCGCTGGCGATCGGGGACAGGGGGCTTGTCGAGAAGTGGCACAAGCCGCAGGAGGCGCTGTCGCAATGGGGCAAGATAGCGCTGCCGGGCGTTTTTTCAAAGGCCGGGCTGGACAAGTTTTACGGCGCCGTCTGGCTGAGAAAGCAGGTTGACGTTGGCGCCGACTTCGCGGCGCGGGACTCGATGCTCTGGCTCGGCACGATTGCCGACTCGGACACGGCCTACGTGAACGGCGTCGAGGTGGGCGGCACCGGCTACCGGTACCCGCCGCGCAAGTACGCCGTGCCGGCCGGGCTTTTGCGCGAGGGCAAAAACTGGATCACCCTGCGGGTGGTGTGCAGCGCCGACGGCGGCGGCGTCACCGAGGGCAAGGACTTGCGCCTTTTTTCCGGCCTGGAAAGCATAGACCTCGACGGGACGTGGGAATACCGCGTGGGCATGCGCGTGGCGAAGCCCTGCCCTGAGATGGTCTTTTTCCAGCGCGTCCCAATGGGCCTTTTCAACGCAATGATCTCGCCGCTGCTGGGCCTTCCATGCAGGGGCATTCTCTGGTACCAGGGCGAGTCGAACGAGCCCAACGCCTCCGAGTACGCCGCGCTTTTCGCCGCACACATCGCCGACTGGCAGGCAAAGTGGCGCGCCGCCTGCGGCTGCGACTTGGCAGGCGACGCCGGCGCGAGCGGCGCGGCCGAGGCAGCAAGCGCGGTCGGCGCAGGCGGAGCAATCAGCGCGGCTGACGCAAGCGGCGCAGGCAAGGCAGCCGGCGCAGGCGGGGCAGCCAGCGCGGCTGACGCAAGCGGCGCAGGCAAGGCAGCCGGCGCCAGCGGGGCAATCTGCGCGGCTGACGCAAGCGGTACTGGCAGCGCCGCTAATGCCACCGCAGCCGACACGGCAAGCGCAGCCGACGCAGGCGCGGCCGATTCTGACGGCTTCGACCGCCCCTTTGGCATAGTGCCGTTTATTTTCGCGCAGCTTCCCATTTTCGGGGCGCCGGAGGACAACAGCGAGGCCAGCTCCTGGGCGGCGCTGCGCGAGGCCCAATGCTCGGCGCTCGCGCTGCCCGGAACCGGCATGGCGGCGGCGCTTGAGCTGGGCGAGTGGAACGACCTGCACCCGGTGGACAAGCAGGGCGTGGGGCGCAGGCTGGCGCTTGCCGCCGAGCGCCTGCTCTTCGGCGGCAAAAACACGGCGCCGGGGCCCATGCTCAAAAGCGCCGAGCTAAAGGGCGGCAGGCTGCGGCTCGCCTTTGACAACTGCGGAAAGGGGCTTGTCGCGCGGCAGGAGCCCTTCGTCACGATCGTCGCCAATGGGCAGCGCCACCGCCTGCCCGCGGAGATAGCCGGCGCCGACTCGCTTTCGGTGGACGTGTCGTCCGTGCAGGCCCCCGAAAAAGTGCTTTACGCCTGGGCAAACAACCCGCGCGACAGGCACCTGTTCAATTCCGAGGGCCTGCCGGTCATCCCGTTTCGAGCCAAGATAAAGGCCTAGCGCCGCGCGGCATCCGGCGCCGTCAGCGCCTCGGGCCGGCGCTCCCTAATCCCCCGCCCCACCATGCCCAATCGCCGCAACCTCCGCGGCGTATTGCAGGCTCCAGATATAGTGGTAAAACCCGCGCAGCGCCATCAGCTCCTTGTGGGTTCCCCTTTCGATGATGCGCCCCTTGTCCATCACCAGAATCAAGTCCGCGCCGCGGAACGACGAGATGCGCTGCGCGATGACGATTTTCGTGCAGGGAAAGTCAAGGTTGCGAAGCTGCTCCTGGATGAACTGCTCGGTCTCGCCGTCAACCGCGGAGGTCGTGTCGTCCAGCGCCAGAACCGCGGGCTTCACCGCCAGCGCTCGGGCAAGGGCGATGCGCTGCTTCTGCCCGCCGGAAAGCCCCACGCCGCGCTCGCCGACCAGGGTCTCGTAGCCATCGCTCATCTTGCCAACAAAGCCGTCCGCGTCCGCCTGAGCCGCGCGGGCGCGAATGTCGCCGTCGCTCATTTCCGGATTGCCGTAGGAAATGTTCCCCCCGACGGAATCGGAAAACAGGAAAACCTCCTGCATGGCGATCCCCAGATTCCGCCGCAGGGAGGAAAGCGAGCGAGCGCGAATGTCCTCGCCGTCCAGCAGCACCTGCCCGCTGTCCGGCTCGTAAAAGCGCGCAAGAATATTGACAAGGGACGTCTTGCCCGCGCCGGTGCTGCCCAGGATTCCGACGGTGGAGCCAGCCTCCGCGACAAAGCTGACGCCTTCAAGGATTTGGTTCCCGTCGATGGAAAGGCTGACGTCGCGAAACTCGACCTTTCCGGCGGGCCGCCCGGCAATCTCCGCGGCGCCTTCCGCGTCGCGAATGCCCGGCGGCGCCTCCACCACCTCGCGGATCATCTCGCCCGCGGAAGTGTAGCGCTCAACGTCGGCGAGCAGCGGCCCAAGCATCCGCAGCGGGCCGGCAAGCGCCCATGTAAGGGAGGAAAACGCCATGTACTGCCCGCTTGTCAGCCAGCCGCGGATCAGAAAATAGCCGCCGACCAGCAGCGTCACGACGATGAGAAGCTGGCTAGCCGTTTCCAGCATCGGCTGGTACTTCGCGATAATCAGCGCGTTGCCGTAGCTCGTGTCGCGGTATTCGGCGTTGAATTTCTCGAAGCGCCCCTTTTCGTGCTCCTCGCGCGCAAAGGCCTTTACAACCCGGTTGCCGCCGATGTTTTCCGTCACCGCGGTTCCAAGCTGCGTAAGCTTTTGCCGCAGCAGCAAAAACCGCGGCTGCAGCCGCTTCCTGAACCTGTGGCTGATGAACAGGATGAAAGGCGTGACCGCCACCAGGCACAGCGCAAGCTGCCAGTTGATAACCATGAAAAGCGCGAAAACCGAAACGAACAGCACCGCCGCGTCGACGAACTGGTAAGACACCCAAGCCACCGTGTGCCGCAGGCGGTCAAGGTCCTGGGTCATGCGGGTCATCAGGTTGCCGGTGGCGAAGCGCCCCAGAAAGCGGTGATCCTGCCCCTGCACCATTTCGTACATGTCCCTGCGAATGTCGGTCATCACGCCCGTGCTGGCTTTTTCCATCAGCATTATCATAAAATACCGCAGCGAAAGCCGGGCAATCTGGACGGAAAACATAATCGCCAGAAGCCGAAGGAGCGGCTCGGAGTTCTGCGGAACGATGACGTCGTCGATAAGCCGCTGGGCGAGCATGGGATTGACGATCCACATCGTCGCGCTGACCGCCGACACGGCAAGCCCCGCGACGAAAACTGCCCGCCGCCCCTTCATGTAATTCCAAATCCACCGTATCTGGGACATGCCCGTCTCTCCAATTAATGCTGCCTGAGTTGATATTGTCCGAAAACGGCTTTTTTGAAAAGCCCTCGGCGATGGCCTGCGGGAATATGCCAGGCTTTGGTTTTCATGGAAGCAGCCAGAAAAGGGAAATGCCAATGCGGCGGGAGCGCTTAGGCGGGAACAGGCTCCATTGCCGCAACTGTGAGGTTCACATAAGACTTGGGCTGCCAGACTTGTTGGGGCGGAATTTTATGCCACGCTCCATAAGCCGCCTCTGTGCCTTTTCCGCGAAAAACTTCATCCCGCGGTCGGTCTGGACATGCTGCGCTGGAAACTACAGCTCCTCAAGCACCTTGTCCTAAAAATCAAGCGTGTTGTCCGCTTTTTTGGAGCTAATGGGAATTGAACCCATGACCTCTTGAATGCCATTCAAGCGCTCTAGCCAACTGAGCTACAGCCCCAAGGATATGCCCAATCTATCGAATTTGCGGGATTGTGTCAAGCCATTGCGGGAAACCGCGGGTAAAATTTCTTGCCGCGGGCGGCGCTTGACTTTGGGCGGCGATCAAGGGCAACATTAAGGGGTTGTCCCATCGATTTTGGGCTAGAACCAGCAGGGGGTTGCGCGTTGAAAATCGTGGTGATTGGCGCCCAGTGGGGCGATGAGGGTAAGGGAAAAATTGTCGATTATCTGGCGAGCGATGCGCAGATAATCCTTCGGTTTGCCGGCGGCGCCAACGCCGGGCACACTATTGTCATTGACGGGGAGCAATATGCGCTGCATTTGATTCCCTCGGGGATTTTTTACCCCGGAAAGGTCGCGATTCTGGGCGCGGGCATGGTCATTGACCCAAAAGCGCTGTTCGACGAAATAAAAATGCTGGAAGACCGCGGCATTGACACTTCTGGCCGGATTCTGATTTCGGACCGGGCGCACTTGGTGCTGCCGCGCTACATCAGCATTGACAAGGCCCGCGACGAGGCGCGAAAAATGCCCATCGGCACGACCGGGCGCGGCATCGGCGTGGCCTACTCCATGAAAAGCGAGCGCGAGGGCATTCGCGTCGCGGACCTTGCCTGGAAGGGCAGAATGGCGGGGCTGGAGCCCGAGGATCGCGAGTTTCTCGAGCCCTACGCCGAGCGGCTCCTTTCCATGTCCATCAACCTCTCGGCCTACCTGGCTGACTGGAAGGACTCGCACGTTTTGTTCGAAGGCGCTCAGGGGACGCTGCTCGACCTTGACCTGGGGACTTACCCCTACGTGTCCAGCGGAATGTCCGGCGCTGCCGGCGCCGCGTCGGGCGGCTGCGTGGGGCCGAGGGCGCTGGACAGGATTCTCGGGGTTTTCAAGGCCTACTCAACGCGCGTTGGGAACGGGCCGCTGCCCAGCGAGTTTGACGCGGAGTCCGAGGACGAGCTTTGCCGCTTTGTCCGCGACACCGGGCGCGAGTACGGCGTGACAACGGGCAGGCCCCGGCGCTGCGGCTACCTGGACCTCGTTTCCCTGCGCTATGCCTGCCAGACCAACTCCATCGACAGCCTGGTTATGACGCACCTTGACGTGTACGACGAGCTTGAGGAAATCAAGGCCTGCGTTGCCTATCGCATTGGCGAGCGCATTGTTGAGAAATTCCCCGCCTCCGTCGATGAGCTGAGCTGCGCCAAGCCGGTTCTGCGCTCCTTTAAGGGATGGAAGCAGTCGCTTTCCGGCGCTGCGGGCTACGATGATTTTCCGGCGGCAGCGCGGGAGTACATCGAATTCATCGAAACCTACTGCGAAACGCCGATTGACATCGTTTCCGTGGGCTACGAGCGCAAGGCGACTATCATTCGCAGGGACCCGTGGGCGCCGACGGCAGAGGCGCCGAGCGCGCCCGCAAAGCCGCAGGCCAAGCGCGGCTAGGCGGCGGATAAGAGCGGCCAGAGCTGGACATGAGCGTTTTCGAGGCGATTTTTCTAGGGGTGGTTCAGGGGCTGACTGAGTTCCTGCCGGTTTCCAGCAGCGGGCACTTGGTTCTGTTCCGGCAGGTTTTCGGCGTGCAGGCGCCGCCGCTGCTGTTCGACACCATGGTTCACGTAGGGACGCTGATCGCGGTTTTCGCGGTTTTGCGGCATGACATCCTGGCGCTGCTGAAAAAAATCCGGCAGCCGCTCACGCTTTACCTGATAATCGGCACGATTCCAGCCGTGGCGGCGGCGCTGCTCTTTCGCGGCTGGCTTGAAATGGCCTTTGAAACCGGCAGATACATTGGCTTTGCCTTTCTGGCAACGGCAGCGCTGCTGTCCGCCGCGGAGCTTCTGTCGAAGCGCGCCGCCAGGCGCAGGCTGGGCGGCTTGGCCGGGCTGGCTGAGCAGCGCCGGCCTGACGGGCAAAGCGAACTGGCTGAGCAGCGCGAGTTGGGCGGGCAAGGCAGCCGGGCGGGAGCCTTGGCGCTGGCGGATGCGGGCTTGGCGGCGGGCGGCGCCGAGAGGCGCGATCCTGGGAGGCTGGGCTGGCTGGACGCGCTGGTAATCGGCCTGTGCCAGGCGCTGGCCGTCATTCCGGGCATTTCCCGCTCCGGCGCCACCCTGTCAGGCGCGCTTTCGCGGGGGCTCGACCGCGGGCTTGCGGCGCGCTTTTCGTTCATGCTTTCCATTCCGGTGATACTGGCTGCGGCGCTCTTCCAGGCCGTGGAGATGATTGGCGGCGGCTTGGCAACGGCGCTGCATTACGAAATGCTGCTTTGCCCCTGCTGCCGAGTCGATGCGCTGCTAGCCGGCGCTGCGGCGGATATGCCAGCAGCGCTTGCGGCGGCGCCGGCAGCGGCGGCAAGCGTCGCCGTCGGCGGCGGCGCCGACAGCATTGGGGCGCTGGCAATCGCTGCGGGGACTGTGACTGCGGCGGTTGTGGGCTTTTTTGCGGTACGGATAATGCTGAAAATCGTCAGGGAAAAATCGCTGTGGGGCTTCGCGATTTATACCGGGATATTGGGCCTGCTGGTGCTAATCGACCAATTTTTGCTGAATTTGGTGTTTTAGCCGCAGAATTTTTTCCGCCAGCGGCTCTGCAGGCCCTTCTTTTTGGTTTTTTGCGGCGGATTTCGCCAAACGCTTCGTAAGAAAGCGCTGTTTCGCCGTGCGGATACTTGAATTATATCGAAAATCAGGGTATTCTGGCAGAAAGGCGAAGGCGGCGGGGAGCCGGCTTGCGCTTTTGCCCCTCGGCAATGTAACTTGGAGAAACAGACCATGTCAAAACTGGTGAAGCGCATCGAAAAGGAGTTTTTTCTCAAAATCCTGTACGACGAGCAGCTCCCCGTGACGTACCACAAAAACAGGGCTGAATACACCCTGTTCCTCAAATCCTCCCCGAGGGAAACACTTGTTTTCAAGACAAGCCGCCCCATCGACGAGCTGGGCGTTTCCAGCAGAATCAGCCTGATGTTTGCCTATCGCGAAGATTCCATGCTTTTCGACGTTGACGTGATGGACATTCGCGACGGGGAGATCATTTGCAGCATCCCCGACAACATCCGCAAAAACCTCGACCGCTCCCACATGCGGGTAAACCTCCCGCCGGAAGTTCAGATAAAGATTTCGTTTTGGGAAGACCGCTACAACCTCCCGTTCACGCGGCTGCGGCAGTACCATCCCGTGGCCGGAAGCCTCGCGACCCTCCCCAGCCTCAAGGCGCAGGTGGAAGCTATGGCCAGGGCCAACGACTATGGCTATAAGCTGGTTATTTTCACAAAGGACATCGAGCTTTCAGCCACGGAAGAGCAGGTGCTGGCCCACACCGGAAAAATCCTCTTCCTGCCGGAAACCAAGCTGGGCTTCCCGCAGACAGACCCTTACAACCGAAACAACCGCATAGTCACGGAGGACGTGTTCAACCGCTACCTTCTCGAAACGTCCGGCATCGAGGGCAGGCCCGCCGAGGCCGTCGCCCTGCGCTTCATTCAGGACAAGGCGGCCAGCGGCGTCTGCTCGGATGCCTGGGTTCCCATTCTTTTTCAGGAATACGCGGTCGGCTACATCCGCGTCTGGATTCACGACACGGAAAAGCCGCCCCTCGACTACATGGTGCTTGACACTTTGCACAAGTACGCCGAGGCCATGGCGCAACTGCTCAGGGAAAGGGGCTATTTCGACAAGCTGAAAATGCCGAGCCCGTCTTTCAAGGCCAGCGTGCAGGACATCAGCGTTTCAGGCCTGCTTTTCACCTGCCCTTTCCCGGAAATTTCGATGAAGCTCATGGCGGGCTGCGATTTAAGGGTGACAATTGCCACCCTGCGCCGCAGCCTCGACATAAAGGCCACGATAACCCGCAACTACAGGGACAAATCCGCCGTTTTCGTCGGCTGCCAGTTTAAGGACATGAGCCCCGAGGACATCCGCTACCTTTTCGAGTGCATCTACGCCAAGCCCTTCTCCGAGGCAAAGTTCCCCTCCTAGCCCGCGAGCAGCGCCGGCGCTTTCAGCCCGGAGGCCAGGCGAGGGCGCGGCCGCCGAGGATGTGGATGTGCAGGTGGCCGACGGTTTGCCCGCCGTCCGTTCCGGCGTTGATAACGAAGCGCGCTCCGCTTTCGCCGCAGCCCAGCTCCCTTGCCACTTCCTGCGCCCTGTGCAGCAGCCGCCCCGCGAGCGGCGCGTCCTCCGCCTCCAGCTCCAGCAGGCTTTTGATGTGCTTTTTCGGGATGAGCAGGCAGTGCGCCGGCGCAACCGGGCTAATGTCGCGGAAGGCCAGCATTTCGCCGTCTTCGTAAACCTTCTGGGCGGGAATTTCCCCGCCGGCAATTTTGCAAAAAATGCAGTCGCTCATGGGGAAATTATAGCGCCGGCGGCCGCTGCGGGAAAGCGCCGCCCGAGAAAAAGCGCGGCCCATTGCAAAACCGGGCGAAAAAGCGTAGAATTTGGATATGTCTGCCTGATTCTGAGCCGCTTGGCGCCTGGGGAGTCGCGATTCCCCGGAAAGCTTGGGCAGGCTTGCGGGGGTTTGCTTTTTTGCGGAAGATAGCAGCATTTTTTCGAGGCGCCGGCGGCTTTTGCTTTGCTCGCCGCTCAAATGCCGTGCGGATTGCTACGTTTCTCTTCCTCGCCGCGGCGCTTTGCCTGCATTTTTTGCCCGTTTTGGGGGGCGGGGCGGCTTCGCAGGCCTCGGAGCAGGCGGAGCTTTCCCTGCCGCGAAACGGCATCGGCGGCGCTTACTTTGAAAGCGCCGACTTTGCCAATTTCGAGCAGCACCTGGCGCTGTTCGCGCAGGCGGAGGCGGCAAGGGCGGAGAGCCTGGAAAGGCCGCGCCTGCTTCTGTTCGACACCCACCGAATCCAGCGCGGCGACCTAATCGGCAATCTTGCCATCAGCTTCGGCCTCAACGAAGACACGATTCTCTCGGTAAACAGCATTCGAAACTCGCGGCTTTTGCAGATCGGCCAGGTGCTGCGCATCCCCAACCAGGACGGGATTATGTCCACGGTGGAGGCCGGCGACACCCTTGAGTCCATGGCGGAAAGGTACCGCTCGGACGCGCAGGCCATTCGGATTGCGAACCAGCTTTTTTCGGAGGCGGCGCTGCCCGGCACGGCGCTGTTCATTCCCGGCGGGCGGCTGAGCTGGGAGGAGCGCCAGGAGATAAACGGCGATCTGTTTATCTGGCCTGTTTCGGGGCGCATCACTTCTGGCTTCGGCTGGCGCAGGGATCCTTTCGGCAGCAGCCGGCGCGAGTTTCACAACGGCATCGACATTGCGGCGCGCATGGGGACTCCCATCCGGGCTGCAATGGGCGGCCGCGTGAGCGTCGTGGCCTTCAACGACGTGCTTGGGCATTTTGTGATTATCACCCATCCCAGAGGCTATCGCACTCTGTACGCGCACATGAGCAGGGTGAGCGTGCGGCAAGGGGCCTACGTGGGGTCCGGCCAGCGCATCGGGTATGTCGGCAGCACCGGCCGCAGCACCGGCCCTCACCTGCACTTCACGGTTTTTAGGCAAGGCGTCGCGATAAACCCCAGAACCGTGCTGCGCTAGCGGCTGCGCCCATGCCAGGCATAGCGCTTATCCTTGCGATAATTTTCATTTCGGCAATTCCTGCCGCGGCGGCGCTTCTGTGGTTTCGCCTCGCCCGCTACCCGTTTTCCCTGGCCAAGTTTGCGATTTCCCTTCTTGCCGGCGCCACCTCGATATTCATTGCGCTTTTGCTGCAAGAGCTCCTTGCCAGGGCCGGAATCCTCCCGCCATTGACGGGCAGGGCGGGCCTGTTCGCCGAGATTTTCATTCGCATCGCCTTTACCGAGGAGCTTAGCCGCATTTTCCTGCTAGCCCCAGCGCTTTTCGCCTTTCGCCGCTTTGCGCTGCGGCGCCCCTCGGCGGAAGGCCTCGGCGGCCCGCCTGGCAGCCCGGCGCCATCGGCGCTGCCCGAGGGCTTTCGCCCCGACGCCGACACGATGGGAAAGGTCTGGGGGCTGGTCGCCGGGCTGGGCTTTGGCATTCTTGAAAGCGCCATTTACGGCGCCTCGTATCCCATGAACGCCCTCCTGCGCGCCTTCACCGCAACCCCCCTGCACGCCGCCTGCGGCTCCCGCGTCGGCTCCTCCATTATGATTTTCCGCGAAAAGCCGGCGCTGGCCGTTTTTCAGTTCCTTTCCGCCGTTGCCATCCACGGCATTTACAACCTGCTGATTTTCACTCCCGGCGCCCTCGCGCCATGGGTCGCCATTTTTGTCGCCTTTTCAGCGCTGGCCTCCTCCATCCAGGCCATCGTCCGCGGCATGCGCGCTGACAGCGGGGAATAGCGGCGCTCGGGCTTGACAGATTCGCGCAATCGCTGCAAATAAAGGCTTTACGCTGGCAGGGTTTGGTGCGATAATTATTTGTGCGGGTGGGGAAGATTTTTCATGCACGGGAGGCCCGCCAATGCTTGCAGGGCATGAGCCAAAAGGCGCGTTGAAATTCTTCGAGCAAATAAGCCGCATCCCAAGGGGCTCGGGCAACGAAAAGGCCATCAGCGATTTTTTGCTTGAATTTGCAAAAGAGCGGGGGCTTTGGGCGCGCCGGGATGAGGCCCTTAACGTTGTCATAAAAAAACCTGGCGCAAAAGGCTGCGAAAATGCGCCGGCCGTTATTTTCCAGGGCCACATGGACATGGTTTGCGAGAAAAACGCTGGCACTGCGCATGATTTCGAGAAAGACCCCATCAAGCTTGTCGTTGACGGTGATTTTTTAAGGGCCGACGGAACGACGCTGGGGGCGGACAATGGCGCTGCGGTGGCCATGGCGCTGGCGCTTCTCGACAGCCAGGATCTTCCCCTTCCCCCGCTTGAAGCGCTGATAACCACGGGCGAGGAAGTGGGCCTGCTTGGCGCGGCGGCGCTTGACGGGAGCTTGCTTGACGGCAGGCTTTTGCTCAACATGGATTCCGGCGAGGAGGGCTTTTTCTGCGCAAGCTGCGCGGGGGGGGCTCGGGTGGATTTGTCATACGCGATTGAGCGCTGCGACTTGCCGGCGGGATATGCGCTAAAAACCCTGAAAATAAAAGGCCTCAAAGGCGGGCATTCCGGCGTTGACATTGCCAAGGAGCGCGCAAACAGCAACCGCCTGCTGGGCAGGACGCTTAGGATTTTGCAAACAAAATTTGCCGTTCAATTCGCTGACATAAGCGGCGGCTCAAAGGAAAACGCCATCCCGCGCGAGGCGCAGGCCGTCATCGCGTTCGCGGAAGCGCAAGGCAAGGCGCTTGCCGACGAAGTGAGGCAAATCGAAAAAAGCTTTCAGCGCGAATACAGCCTGAGCGACGGCGGGCTAGAGGTCTGCCTTGAAGACTGCAAGGAAAATGCCAAAAAAATATTTGCGCCGGCGCTATGCTCCAATATCGTGTCGGCGCTGCTCCTGCTTCCCAACGGCGTGCAGGCCATGAGCCTGGCACTCGAAGACCTGCCGGAAACTTCCCTTAACATCGGCGTCGTGACCACGACGGAAAGCGCCGTTGTCGTGGCCGCGAGCCTTCGCAGCTCTGTTGGCTCCAGAAAAGACATGCTTCTCGATCAGGTTCGCGCGGTTGCAGAGGCAACCGGCGCTAGCGCTCACGTCAGCGGGGTTTATCCCGCGTGGGAGTACAACGAAAAGTCCGCTCTCAGGGAAAAAGCCATGCGGGTTTTTGCGGAAATGTTTGGCAGGGAGGCGCTTGTGCGCGGCACGCACGGCGGCCTGGAATGCGGCATTTTTTGCGAAAAATTTAGCGGCGTTGACATTGTTTCCTTTGGCCCTGACATATACGACATGCACACTCCCGACGAAAAAATGAGCATCTCGTCTTTCAGACGGATGTGGGAATTTCTGACAGGGCTGCTGGCAGCGCTGGCGCAAAAGCCGTAAAGGCTGGCAGCCTATGGCCAGCGCAGAGCGGCTCAAAAGGCCCGGGATTCAAAGGCTCCTGGACGGAATTGAATTGGCCGGCAACAAGCTGCCGCACCCCGCCGTTTTGTTCATCATTTTTGCGCTTTTGACGATTGCCGTGTCGCATATTTTTTATTTGACAGGCGCGCATGTTACATTCCAGCAAGGCGCCAGAACAGTTGTCGTGGAGGCCAACAGCCTGCTGACGCGCGAGGGCATTGCGTGGATGTTTACCAGCGCCGTGGGCAACTTCACCGGCTTTGCGCCGCTCGGCCTCGTGCTTGTGGCCATGCTCGGCGTTGGCGCTGCCGAGCATGTTGGCTTGCTCTCGGCGCTAATCAGGAAGCTGATGCTCGGCGCTCCCAAGTCCCTCATTACGCTGATGGTCATTTTTGTTGGGCTTTTGTCAAGCGTCGCAGCCGATGCCGGCTATCTCGTTGTGATTCCCCTGGGCGCCGCGATTTTTCACGCGGTGGGCCGCCACCCCCTGGCCGGCTTGGCGGCGGCATTTTTCGGCGTGGCGGCCGGCTTCAGCGCAAACATCGTTATATCGCTTCTGGACATTATGCTGGCTGGCATCACCCAAGAGGCCGCCAGCATGGTCGATCCCTACATCGTGATCGCGCCGACGAGCAATCTCTATTTCATGATCGTGTCAACATTCGTCCTGCTGGCCTTGGGGTATTTCATCACCGAAAAAATCACCGTGCCAAGGCTGGGCGAATACAGGCGCGGCGGAGACGGCGCCGCCTTCGGGGCAGAGGAAACTTCGCCAAGGCTGACCCCCGAGGAAAACCGCGGGCTCAGGTTTGCCGGCCTGTTTCTGCTGGGCGCCGTCGCGTTTTTGCTGCTGCTGTCGCTTCCGCCTGCGGCGCCATTGCGCCATCCGGAAACGGGAGCGCTGTTCATCGCATCCCCGTTTATGTCAGGAATGGTTCCCATCATCATGCTTTTGTTCCTGGCGCCGGCGGTGGGCTATGGCGTCGGCATGAAAAGCATGAAGGACGACAAAAGCATTCTGGCCGCGATGACAAAATCCATGGAAACCATGGGCGGGTATTTGGTCCTGGCCTTTTTCATGGCGCAGTTCATCAGCTATTTCAGCTACTCAAACCTGGCCACGATACTTTCGGTAAACGGCGCAAACTTTTTGTCCGGCATCGGGTTTACCGGCCTGCCGCTCATGCTCGCCTTCATAGTGCTGACAACATTTCTTAATTTTTTCATGGGCTCCGCCTCTGCGAAATGGGCGATAATGGCGCCAATTTTTGTGCCAATGTTCATGTACCTCGGCTTCGACCCGACCTTCACGCAGCTTGCCTACCGCATCGGCGATTCTGTCACAAACGTTATAACGCCGCTTCTGCCCTACTTCGCCCTGATCGTGGTTTTTGCCGAAAAGTACGACAAAAGAACAGGGCTCGGCACTGTCATCTCGCTGATGCTGCCCTACTCGCTGCTGGCGCTGCTCGCCTGGTCGCTGCTTTTAGTGGCATGGTACTTTACAGGCCTGCCCATCGGGCTCGGCGGGGGGATATACTTGTAGGCGAAGCGCGTTTCATGCAGGCGCGGCGACCGCATGAACTGGAATGCTTGCCCTGCATGTTAAGCACAGGCGCAATGCAACCAGGGCTTTGACAGCAAGGCCCCGGTTGCATTGCGCCTGTTTTAAAGGCGAATTGCGCTAGCGCCCTCGGCGCAAATAAAACACGCCGGATACTCCCATCTGCACCGCCAAATCGGCGTATTCAATGCGAAGCGTGTTGTTGTCAACCAACCGATAATGGAAAAACGCCCCCGTAACCAGGCCCCGCGTGGAGAAGACGGTGCCCTCGCGGGAAGACCATCTCCAGCCCTGCGCGCCGTAATCCACGCCTATCCAGAGGTACGTGCCGTCAGCGTTAAGCACCATAACTCCTGGCATGTGGCCCTCCACCCAATCCCATGAGCCAACCAAGGCCGGGTTGATGGAGCCAGCCGCCTGGGCGAACGCGCCCGCCAATGCGATGCCGGCAAGCATCACGGTCATCACTGCAAATCTTTTCATGTGTCCTTCCTTCCGTTTATTTTAACGACCCATACGGGCCGTTGATTCCATTCCACGCGCCAGAGCGCCAGGGAACCGCTGAACAACTCACAGAAACCAGCGACTCCCTTGGGCATCGTCCCGCCCTTGGAAGATTTTACCAAATTAGCAGCGAAAGCGTCAAGCGGTGCCTCGAGGCTTGCAATCGCAAGCAGGAAGCCCGTACTCCGCCGACGTGGTTGGCGCCGAGCACTACGACACCGCGCTTCGCGCCCAGCAAATCCTCCAGCGCTACAAGGAATTGCAGGACATCATCGCGATTCTGGGCATGGACGAGCTTTCCGCCGAGGACAAAGTCGTCGTGGCGCGGGCGCGCAAGGTTCAGCGCT
>Ga0209755_10000807_pt1 | contig 54166 bp, 56 predicted proteins | sample TergutCo191P1_FD_187301 | JGI IMG/M metagenome (GOLD analysis project Ga0209755, IMG submission 187301) | Cornitermes sp. P1 segment gut microbial communities from Petit-Saut dam, French Guiana - Co191P1 (SPAdes) (version 2) | ecosystem: Host-associated > Arthropoda: Insects > Digestive system...
CTGCCGCCCATAGCCGTCTACGTTACGGGCGATGTTCCCGATAACGAGAAAAAGGCGTTTGGGACAATCATGTTGGCCACCCTCGTCAATAGCGGGAAGTACAGGGGGATAGAGCGGAATGAATCGTTCCTCGCCGAAGTGGCCAAAGAACACATCAAGCAGCGCAGCGGGGCGATAGACGACAATCAAATCAGCCAACTGGGAAAGCAGGCGGGGGCAAAGTTTATCTGCATAGCCGACATCACCAAAGCGTTCAGGACGTATCAAGTCTCCGCCCGCATTGTTGACGTGGAGAGCGCAGAAGTCCCGTTTATAGGCGAGACCTCAAGCCCCCTGAAGACTATGGACGACCTCAAGGACGCATCCGACAAAGTGGTGGAAAGCATGTTCGGCGGCGGGATTGTGCCGCGCAGGAAGAAAACGGGTATGAGCATTGGCGTAGGCGGACTGCTGTCCACCGATTTTGGCGGCGGGATAAGATGGAACTCATCCGCCGGGAAGATTACAATGCCGTACTACGGCGGCGGGGCGTACCTGTTCTTAGACTACAAATACGCGCAAGTATCGGTCGCTTACTCTACAGGCGGGGGCAAGTGGGACAGCCCCAACGTACACCCCGACAGCCTGTTCGATATGTCGCGGTCGTCCGTGAGCATTGGCGTGTTTGGGAAGTACCCGTTTGCCCTCGGACAGTTCGGAAATGTTCGGCTCTACCCGCTGTTAGGCGTTGATTATGAATTGTCTATTGCCGGACAGCTTGTGCGGTCTAACGGCAGCAAATACGTTTTCGGAAGCGGCGACAAGCGGCACGAACAGGCGGGCGACTTGAGCGCGTTGTGGTTTAAATTTGGCGGGGGCGCGGATTTTGATGTGAGCGATGCAATCTATTTGCGCGGCGAATTGCTCTACGGGATGAGGACGGCGAACAAGTTTGAGAATGACGGCGTTGACAGAAGTGCGGATTATTCGGCAGAGACAAGGCTTGGACACGGGCTGATGTTTCGGGTTGGCGCGGGAATGAAGTTCTAAGGGGTTGCGGTAATTACTAATGACATTAACCAATTAAATTAACACGGAGGATATAATGACAAAATTTATGTTGAGGTTGCTTTGCGCTGGAACGGTTGTTGCGGTGGTGATGCTTTCGGGGTGCGGGGATGACTGGATTAGGGGCGGGGATAGTAGCGGGGTGAATGAGTTTCTGCGGTATTTTGGCGAAAGTCCCGATGGGGGTACTGTTATTGTAGAGTGTGGCGATTATGGCTACTCGTTGGCGGCAGATGTTAATCCCCAACATGGTGGTACGCTCTCCATAACCGAGGGTATTTGCTATTCCCCCGGAACGGCGGTCAATATAACGGCAAAACCAAATACCAATTACGTGTTTAGCGGTTGGACGGGTGCGAGTACGTCCAATGATACTACTACGACAATCACCATGAATGGCAATCGGATGCTGACGGCTAACTTCATTAAGCCTACCGTAAATCCTCCTAATGGCGGGACTGTAACGACATCACCATCAAACAATACGGCAACAGCAACATCGAACACCGATTACGTGTTTAGCGGTTGGTCGGGCGCATCGACTTCCAATTCTACTACGACAAGAATCACCAATAACAGCAACCACGAGACGTTGACGGCTAACTTCATTAAACTCAATGTAAATCCCCCAAATACTGGGACAGTAACATCAACTGGTAATACTGCAACAGCAATACCAAATGCTGGCTATTACTTCAACGGCTGGTCCGGTGCGTTGACCTCTATGGATAACCCGGTAGCGGTTACAATGAACAGTACTTTGCTGCTAACCGCGAACTTTAAACAATACGGCAGTTTTACCGATACGCGTGATGGTAAAAACCAAACATATTATACTGTGGAAATCGGTGATTTGACATGGATGGCACAGAATCTCAATTACACGACGAGTGATAGTTGGTGTTATGATAATGACCCTTCCAACTGTGAAAAATATGGCCGGTTGTATACTTGGGATGCCGCGATGAGCGCTTGTCCGTCCGGGTGGCGTTTGCCTACACGAGATGATTGGCGTGATTTGGTTGAGGCCGCAGGTGATGTTGCCGGTACAAAACTTAAATCAAAGTCACCAGATTGGGACGGTACGGATGCTTTTGGATTTTCGGCCCTGCCTGCCGGCTTCGGCGACACGTATGGCGGCTCCTTCCTCTACGCCGGCAGCTACGGCTTCTGGTGGAGCGCCACGGAGTACGGGAGCGGCGGTGCGTGGTGCTGGTACATGGGCTACAACTACGTCAACGTGGACGAGTACTTCGACGCCAAGGGCTACGGGTTGTCGGCGCGGTGTGTTCGTTGAGACTGAAGCGGCAAGGCGTAGCCAAGCCGCCGCCGCGAGCCGCGTGTTTTTGCGGTACGGGGCGTTAGATTTTGCTTTTTAATATTGTCGCCGCACGGCGGTTACTAAATCTTGAACTTTTGGGCTACGGAAAGGCGGTGGAAAATGTGGTAGCGGTGGTGGAGTGGTTGTATAATGGTAATTCTTGATAACTAAATTGTAACAAACAAAAAGGAGAGTATTGACATGAATATTTGGAGAATTCATTTAAAGACAGAGGCAAAGCCTGGTTTTGATGTCCCTGATTTTTGCATAAAAAAAGGGATTGTCGGTATTGGTTGGAGGGTTGACGATATGGGGAAGCCGCAATCGCCGGAAGAATACGAAAAATGGGCGGAAAGCAAATATAAAGATCCGGGGTGGAGGAGGGCTGCAAACGCGATGGCAAAAATGGAGATTGATGATATTATTTGGACGAGGGATAATTCTGGAAATTATTATGTAGGGCGTATCACAAGTGACTGGGAATATCTGGGGTCGGAGAATTACGATATTGGCAGCATTCGTAAATGCGAGTGGTACGAAGTTGGGAAAATAGAAAAGGTTGCTGGAGATATTGCAAATAATTTTATACCACCGGCGGCGATTCAACCTGTTAATAGCGATGCCGTGGAAAAGTTTTCAAAAATAATTTATAATAAGAGAAAGTAGGCAGAGCTATTACAGAATTTATTCGTTATACGGTCGACCGGGGACGGTCGACCGCTACGGTTTTTTGTTCAATTAAAGCGACAAGAAACTGTTCTGTTGATAGAAAAACAGATTAATACTCATCAATACAAAGGGTTAGGAGGATATCTATGGCAAAACATTTTTCCGCGATTTTAGTAGTTATTCTGATTGCGATGCCGACCTCTGTTTTCGCGCAGGAAAACGGGTTGAACTCCATCGAAAATATTGCGTTATCAATATCGGAACTAACCGGAATCGCGATAAGTCCGTTACTTGTCATTACCTGCTTAGGTGTATACAAAAACATTAAAATGTCACCGGAAGAACAGTTACCGTGGTGTTTTCACCCCAAATTTTTGATGGTATGCGGTATTATAGCGGGGCTGTCGCTTTTGATAGGTCTTCCATCAGATATTGTAAATGCTCCTAAACCACTATCTGCAACTGTCAAACTTTTAGAAAATAAAGTAGGCTTATTATTAATTACACCTGTAATTTTTGACATGCTAACCCCTGTGGCTACACCGTTGGCAAACATCGTGTATTCTACCTTAAACGCAGAACAGGCGTATCTGTGCGCATCACTTATTCCGCTGGGCTGGCTTGCCGGAGTGCCGGAATTTATTTGGTTTACTATAATTAAGGTGATGATGTTTTTTGTCTTTGTTGCAATATGGATGTTGAACTATACGTTTGATGCGCTTATTTTTCTCTGTCCGTTTGGCTGGGTCGACGCGCTTCTTAAAAGCGCCAGAGGGGCCATTTATGGCGCGTTAACAACCCTATCGCTCATATCTCCTACGTTGGCATTTATTGTAACGCTGCCGATAATATTTATTGCAATCAAGCTGTTCGGATGGTCTGTCCGCAGGATTGTCATGATTTTTACGTTCGTGCCTGACTTTTTTAATAGGAAAAAGGAAACGGTTATTGACAATGAGAGGGGTATAGTTGTGTTTTCCGAATCGGGGTTAAAAATGCCAGCAAAGCGTATGGGGTGGTTAAAGGAAGATAGCGGCGAGTGGTCATTCACGTACAAAAAGTATTTTTTATTCAAAAAGACGGTAATTATAGATAAAGCAGAGCCTGTCTTGAAAAAGGGTTTTCTTTATTCTACTATTCGCAGTCAAAAGGCGGCCGTTTGTTCCCTGCCGCCAAGATATCAAAAAATCACGAAACAAGTGCAGGCATATTTAGGCATTGAAAAACTTGTGGAAGGTAAATTAAAAAAAGGTTTAAAGGCGACAGTTGAGTGGGTAAAAGATCTTTTTAGGCGTACCGAATCAACAAGTGACGCTGTACCTGTTGAATTGTGACCGCACTGCGTCTACAATATAGTATATTTATAAGTATGGTGCACGAATATCGGAAAACGATGCCCTTGGAACAGGCCATCAAAATTTTTATCCAGTACATTGGATAAAAACGCAAAAATTGCCATTTTATCCAATCTATTGGATAAAAACAGGTGAAATGAAGGTCACCAAGAGGCGGCGGCGGGGCGGGATGGGGAATTCAGGCAATGATAGAATCAACACCCCGCCAACTCCCATTTACTAAATAGAATGGGAGTAGAGCCAATAATATTCACGTATACACCCGCCGGTTACTTGGACACAAACTGCATCTTGCCCTGTTCTATCACCCTGCCCTTCGATTCTACTTTCCAGATGAGCATTTGGTTCGCGGCGTTCAGGTTTGTGTTTGCCGTTGTTTGCGCGCCTGACAGCTGCATGGAGCGCAGCAGTTTTCCTCGGCTGTCGAAGATTTTCAGGTTTGCCGTTTGTACGCCGCCGAGGTTGTATTTCAGCGTTCCGTAGTTGTCGAACCTGAATTGCGGCGGTTGTTTTGTGCGAGCTGCTATCGGCGGCGCTATGCTTGTGGTGGGGGCCGGCACCCATTCAACAGGGGTGTAGTTCCAGCGGTTTGCGGGGGATCTGTCTCTAACCCAGTTCCAGTAGTAGCGGATCTGCCACTGGTCGTACTGGTTGAGCGTAGCGGTATTTGCGCTTCCCGGCGCATAGGTGGAATAAGTAAAGTGCATCATTGTCCTGCTGGTATTTCCGTACTCCGGCGGATTGCGGGAAATGCCATTAGCTGCGCAGTTACCTGTTGCTGAACCGTACCAGTCGTAAAAGCCGAAGCTGTGCCCTATTTCATGCACCATAGTGCCGTGGATTAAGCCGTTGTTGGCGTGAGAATTTGCCGCGCTCGTTCCCGAACCGCTGCTTCCGGGCCCTTGCTGCCCCCAACGAAACCCCCAGTCACCGCCTTCGGCTGAACCGTTGCCGCCTTCTTTGTTTTTGGTAAGCCATAAATACATATCGAAACGGCCATTAAGCCCTCCAATGGAATCGGGCCATTTGTAATTGGCGTGCCCACCCGAAGTATTGTTGACAGCATTGTAGTTGAGGAATCTTGATCTTGCGCGGGACGCGGAAGTCATGAAACCGGTGTTGTACCCGCTGCCGGGGCCATCACTGGCGGAGTTTACCCATATTGTCTCGTTTGGCTGCCGGTCGCGTATCAGATCCGCACTCTGAACAGCCCAGCCGACAACAGCCACGGGGATTTCCCCGAAAGGCCAGTCTTCATATCCCATGAGGGGGCGGAGCCATTCATTGGTCCCGTCGTAAAGCATAGCCGCAATGCGCCGGCGCTCCTGAAGCGACACCGTATCGTTAGACTCCCACCTTACAGCCCAATTGAAAGAACCGTTACCCGCGAAAATCTGATGGAATTTGAGGTTTCCCGCGCTCCCGCCGGAACCTGTAATTACGGGTTCGCATACATTGCGGACATCCTTAACCCAATCGAAGTGCTCTTTCTCCATCTCCGGTATCTGGCTTATATCCCGAACCGTTTTAGTTGTCCACCTCGCGTAAACAGTTGTGTTTTCGGTGAAGTTCGTACCGTTCGCGCCCGACAGCACCCTCGTGCCGCCTGCCGCCGCAGACGACGTGAACCACCCCCTGAAATCGTAACCGTCTCTAATCGGGGACGGCAGAATTAACGGTGCGTTCATAGCCCCGGTCAGGCAGCCGTAATCGTCTGTCTCCACGAGCATATTCCCCGGCGCTCCGGGGTAGTTCTGATCGAGGGTTATTGTAAACCCGGCCGCCGCACAAGTCCATGTCATTACTGCCAGAGCCGCCCATAAAAGCATCTGCTTTTTCATGCTATACCTCTTCCTTTATTGGTTATAGGATACCGCAAAAACATCATTATTTCTAAAACGCCCATATTTTCGGCTCTAAATATGAAGATATTATGTGGTAAACAGGGAAAGCAATAAAAACTCGAAGTTTTTCCGCGCGCTACAATGCCGCCCCCTGCGGGCAGGGGCATAAATGATACTTGTTGACACCTCTGTCCTCGTCGGTTTTTTCAAAAACATTGACGGCATCCCCTGCCGAAAGATGTGGCATATCATCGAAAATGACCTGCCGTACGGCATCTGCGGCTACGTCTATCAGGAACTGCTGCAGGGAGCCTTGGATAAGAAAGAATTTGAAACGCTTAAAAGCTATCTTGACTCGCTGCCGTTTTTTGAGCTTACGCTCGGAAAGCAATCTTACGAAAACGCGGCGCAAACATTCTTCAACTGCCGGCGAAAAGGCATCACGATAAGAAGCTCCATCGATCTGCTAATCGCCGAAATCGCAATAGAAAACAATCTGTACCTGCTGCACGACGATATGGACTATAGACGGATGGCTGAAGTAAATAAAAAATTAAAATTTTATTAGTCCATAGCCTTATTGGTAAAATGTTTTGTCACCTCAGTCTAATGCCAAAATCAAAATCTTATTGGATAATGTTTTGTCGGTGCCTTGAGCCAGCGCCATCCCGTGGTACGGAGGGAAAGAGGCGGCTTGCGGCACCGGCGGGAGCAGATGGGAGGACATTGAGCGGAATGACAGACCCACAAAGCATTCGCAGTGAAACGCTAATTCAATCTTCTTCCCTTTCGCAAATTAGAAACAAGGCCTCTTATATGGCTCCGACTTCCTCCGCCAAACTGTCCCATTCTGCGAATTGCCTGTCCCAATTTGTTTTGGGGCGATGCCGCTTTCCAGACATGATTTCCACGGCCTCATCGAATGCCCCGATGACCCCCTTGCCAACTCCTCACGCGTGATAACATCGTCTCTCTCTTCAATGGCAGCTTTCATAATACGTCCTTTGGAATCGGTATCGGTACGTGTAAATCATTCCACAGTATAAATATAATATAAATCCGTAAAAAAATCAAGGGAAATCTGCTTTGGCTTCGCCTGCGAATTGCCTCAAATTAAATCAAACCGCCGGAACGAAAGTATTTGAGACTTTTCTATTCGTTGCCTCATAATTAATCTAACCGAAGGATTACAGCTAAAAAGGGGATTAATTATGGGTCAGATGGACAGGAAAGCGTATTTGGAAGCGATACGTCCGCGTTACCGTGTGGCAGGGCGGCCGGAGAAGAAGCGGATTCTTGACGAGTTCTGTATGATATGCGGTTACAACCGTAAATACGCGATTGTGCTGTTAAATAAGCGCATTGCGGGGCACCGTAAGGCTAAGTCAGGGCGGAGGCCAACCTACGATAATCAGCGTTTTTTAGAGGTTTTGCACAGGATCTGGAAGACGTCAGACTTTATGTGCTCCCGCAGGCTCACGGCGATTATCCCGCTTTGGCTGCCCCACTACGAGAAGCTGTACAGCCCGCTGGACGATGAGACCAGAAACTTGCTGCTCTCGGTCAGCCATGCCACGCTTGATCGGCTCCTCAAGCCCCTCCGCCTTCGCCACGGCAAGGGGCTTTGCGGGACCAAGCCGGGCACCTTGCTCCGCAATCAGATACCCATACGTACGGACAGCTGGGACATAGACGGGCCGGGGTTCATGGAGGCGGATACGGTGGCGCACTGCGGTACTTCTTTGGAGGGGGACTTCGTCTGGAGCCTTACAATGACCGATATACACACCGGCTGGACCGAATGCAGGGCCGTGTGGAACAAGGGCGGGCTGGCCGTGCTGCAAGAGGTGATGGACATCGAGCGAAACTTGCCGTTTAAACTGCTGGAGTTCGATTGCGACAACGGGTCGGAGTTCCTCAACCACCACTTTGTGCGGTACTTCGCCAACAGGAAATCCCCGGTCCGCTTTACCCGCAGCAGGCCGTACAAAAAGAACGACAACGCCCACGTAGAGCAGAAAAACTGGACCCATCCAAGGCATATGCTCGGGTACGACCGCATCGACAACCCAGACTTGGTTGCTATGATAAACGACGTCTACGCTAATGAGTGGTCCATGTACCAAAACTACTGCTGCGCTTCCGCAAAACTGCTCCATAAAACCAAAATCAACAGCAAATACAAAAAAATCTACGACAACCCGGCTACTCCATGCCAACGCCTCATCGAATCTGGCAAAATACCGGACAACATCAAAAACATGCTCACCCAACTACAACCCACTCTCAACCCCTTCAAACTAAAAAACACCATAGAACGGAAACTAAAACTTATTTTTAACCATATTAGGGTTAGGTCTAATGTGAGGCAACGAATATAGCACAACAAATACCTTCGGTTAGCTTTTATTATGAGGCAACGCGCCTGTATGCAAAATGTTGGCGTAACTCATTGATTTACAGTCAGTTGCATGTAGGACGCACCCCGGTAACCGTAAAGATGTCGCTTGTGCGGTGTAACCTGCCGCGCCGCTCGTAACCGGCATTGGCGGAGATGTGCAAAAACGATGTAGCGGGCCGCAATGCGCCGGTTAGATTTAATTTGAGACAATTCGCCCAAAAAAATTTTTAGCGCTATTTTTGCATTTTTTCCAGCTTTGTTGTATATTCACAGGTATGGAACTTGATTTCGAGATAGACGAAATAACCGAGTCTATAGTAGATACGCAAACCGGTGAGCGCTTGGAAACGCTTGTTGTTCCGGGAAGTATAGCCGACCTAAAAGAACTGACTACAGTACACGGCTGGCGCTTTGACTGGTATTTCGAGTTGGCTCAGTCCGAACGGTTCGTGTATAAACTGATAATCGAGAACGAGCCAGACATTGTTCAGGGCTTGGTTTCTTTCGTCAAGAGAGAAAACGAAAAGTTGGTTTATATGCCATTAATAGAGAACGCACCCTTTAATATAGGGGAAAACAAGCGGTATCAGGGAGTTTGCGGGAATTTAGTAGCCTACGGCTGCAAGATGTCAAAAGAGTGTGGTTTTGACGGATATCTGTCTTTTTTGTCAAAAACGACATTGATCGAACACTATATAAAGACATTGCGAGCCAAACACTACGGCGGACAAAGAATGGGCATAGAACCCGAAGATGCCGATTGGCTTATAGGCTGTTATTTCAAATAACCGTTCAAAGAAGGTGTTATGACAAACGATATGAAATTGTTGGCAGAACTCGACGACATCGGCTTCATCGGTATCCCCAACCACGTGCCGAGTGCGGAAGATATGGCGTTCTTTGCTCAGAGAGCGGCAGAGGCAAGGGAACGGTATAGGACCGCACAAAAACAAAGCAGTCCCGGTAACCGTAAAGATGCCGCTTGTGCGGTGTAACCTGCCGCGCCGGAGGTGCGCTCAACGATAGTACCTCCTCCCGTACCACCCGACCCAAAGACCACACAACCACCGGTACCGCCGGGACACGGGCGGCGGGGGGATTGGGGTAATTTTCGCCCTTTTCAGCCCCCGTATAAAAAATTTTAAGAGAAACTTGATTTTTTCGAGGCTGACACTTATAATAATATTATCCCCTACGTCTCTTAACAGTTGAACCAAACACATCCTAATAAGGATTTTTTATGAAATCAGATTTGTGCGAATTTGTGCGAATACCCTGAATTACTATCAGGAATAGAACGGCTTATAGAGAAGACAAGCAGAAGCGCGGCAATATACCTGAACGCCGAAATCAGCCGCCTTTATTGGGCCATCGGGAATTATATTATCACCGAAGTGCACTACGAAACCTACTCCCGGCACGGGCAGGAAATTCTTGCGACACTGTCGCAACAATTAACCCAAAAATTCGGCAGGGGCTACTCATATTCGGCGTTAACCAGAATGATTAAGGTCGCGCAGGCATACAGCGAAGAAATGTTTGCGACACTGTCGCAAACTTTGACTTGGAGCCATTTTATAGAACTCATCGCCATAGAGAATCCCGCCAAAAGGCTTTTTTATCAACAGATGTGCGCCCTTGAGAACTGGAGCGTCAGGGCGCTAAGGCAAAAAGAAGACTCTATGCTCTTCGAGCGTACGGCTATAGCCGCAAACCCCGATGAAACAATTATACAAACATTACAAAAAATAGACAACACGGATATAAGCCCCGATTTAGTATTCAAAAGCACCTACGTCCTCGACTTTTTGGGCCTTAGTGGATATTACTCCGAAAAGGAACTTGAAGACGCCATTATTTATCAATTAGAAAAGTTTATCTTGGAATTAGGGCAAGGTTTCGCATTTTTGGAACGGCAGAAACGTCTGCCAATTGATAGCGTGGACTACTACCTCGACCTGCTTTTCTACCACCGCAAGTTAAACCGCCTGATAGCAATTGACCTGAAATTGGGAAGATTTAAGCCCGAATACAAAGGACAAATGGAGTTGTACCTGAAATATCTCCAAAAACATGAACGACAGCCGCACGAAAATTCGCCTGTTGGCCTGCTGCTCTGTAGCGAAGGGAACTCAGAACACATAGAACTATTGCTGCTGGACGAAGAAAACATCAAGGTAGCGCAGTACCTCACGGCTTTTCCCGCTAAGGAGTGGTTTATCGAAAAGCTCAACAGGTCAATCGCCATCGCACAACAAAGCGCAATGGTACAGCCGCCCCGGTCATAATACCATACCCGTACCCACGATGCCAATCGCTCAACGGCCACACAACCACCAGTACCGCCGGAACGCGATGACGACCCGTGGGGGATCGCGCACAAGGTTTTGGGAAAGGGGAAAGTGCTGTATCGCAGGGGGTGAAACTTGCTTTGTGGAATTATGTTTCGCCGGAGCGAGATAGGACGAATTTTTTCACAACCCTCTCAAAGTTTCACTACCAACTCAAGCCCCCACCCAATATGATGCAGGTGCGGCGAGGGCTTAATGTATGGTATTCTAAAACAATTTTTAATATTAACCTTTTTGTTCATATTTTTTTTGCAATAACGTTATTACATTTTTACATTCATCTACCGACAAATAAGGAACCTTGTCCGTACGGGCGTAAAAGAAACTGTGCCTAAGCTCCATTTCGAGTTCTCCCGGCGGCAAACCGCGTAACTCTTTTTCACATGTCGGTAAATTTTCAGGTACACACCACTTAACAGATTGGTACATTTCGCCATCTCCGCTATTAATGAGTTTCGCGTCAGTTGAGGTTATTACACCTACGGCCACAAGACCATATCCTTTATGGTAGAGTAACACATAATCGTCTTTCTTGAACCTGTTTACATACTCTTTTACGCTACCATACGCGCTGACTTTTCCTTTTTCAAGCATATTCCATATGGCATCAGGGGCGTAACTTTTATTTGAATCGAAAAGAATGCCCTTCCTGTCTGCCGGATTAATATGTATATCATACGGTTTCGCAAAAAACTCAAAATGCAATTTATTATCTATATTATAAAATCTGTACGGAATAAAATCGATATCTAAACCCTGCTCTTTCCAATAATTAACGGTATTTAGTGATTTATTGTCAGACGCATTGCCAATAATAATCAAACGCTGTTTACGATTAAACGCTTCCGGTGGCAATGCCGCTTTTAACCCCATAACTTCACGATGTTTCTCCGATAGGTTTTCAACTGCCTGAGGTGTATAATTTTTATAATAAGTCTCTAATTCAGAATACTTCTTTTGCCCGTATTTTTGGGCATAACGCAGAATTTGTAGTGTAGTATCACTTTCGGTAGCATAGCGCTTCAACTCAAAAATCACAAGATTTCCTTGCTTGTCCAATGCTATAATATCAGGCTCTTCTTGGAACTTTCGCTCCTGAAAAATGGTCATAAGCGCTGATTCCTCACAAAACAGACCCTGTAAGTTATCAGCTATTAGATTTTCAAGCTCTTTTTCCGTTCCGTCAATGCTACTGAACGGGCGTGGCTCCAATATTCCATCTTTGACTGAATACAACATACGAAAACCTCCTTGCGGTATATGGTTATAAAAAAAGACTCTTCCGAATTTTCCGTAATATACTTAACTCAATTCCAGCCTAACACCACCCCACCGCTACCACATTTTCCACCGCCTTTCCGTAGCCTTAAAGTTCAAGATTTAGTAACCGCCTCGCGGCGACAACACACAAAACATAAAAACAAAAAGTCAAAAGTACGGCCATTGCTCCGCTATGGCCGGCGGCTTGGCTTACGCCATGCCGCTTCAGTCCCGAACACAGCGCAACGAAAACAGGATAGTCTTGAAGTAGCTGTACCTTTCCACAACGTCTTCGTAGAAGCTTATGAACCGGCTTCTCGCGTTCGTGGCATCGTACTCCGTGGCGCTCCACCAGTAGCCGTCGTAGCCGGCATCGTTGAAATCGCTATTGCTCCAACGGCTGCCGCCGGGCAGGGCCGAAAAGCCAAAATCATCCGTACCGTTACCACTAATGCCGCCACTACGATGACTCCAACCGCTTGTCGATTTCAACTTTGTACCAGCCGTTGTACCCACAAAATTCTCCAATGTTGTCCACTCCGCATCACTCGGCACATGCCAGCCTTCGGGACAAACTCCCTGAACTCCGCTGGGACTCAATGTTGAACTTGATGCCCCGTTCATTACCGTTGCCCAATTATAAAGACGTCCGTATTTGGCGCAACTGTCCGGCGCGTTATTATAACATACGTCCGTAGTAACTCCCGGCACATCGTAATTCAAATTTTCCGCCATCCACGTCTGCGTACCAATTTTGACCCATTTGTAAGACGTTTGATCGCGCACATCAACAAAAGTACCGCTTTCTCCCCCACTGACCGTAGCAGTCCACCGCGCATACAATGTTATGTTACCTGTTGGCGTGAACGATTGCCCGACACCGTAGTTGGTTCCCGTGCCGGACGCATTGGTATTCCATCCGTCGAACGTATACCCACTCCTCGAAAGCCCGTTGCCGTTATTAACTAATACGACACTTCCGGCGTTGACAGTTCGCGCGGCTGGCGTTGTTCCGCTGCCGCCGTTGATGTTATAGGTTACGGTGTAGGTTGTGGGAGTAGGGTTATCGGGCAGGCATCGAGCGCCATCCGCAATGCTGACGTAGTCACCGCAGTGCTCCGGCATTGATGCACAGGCACAAAGGAGCAGCGCGAGGCTGCAGAACCATCCGTGTAATTTGGTCAATGAATTTTTTTTGCAGTTAGTCATAATTTATCCCTTAAAAGAGTATGTGAACGGTGACTCCGCCGATCAGTGCGGCGATACCAATTCCGTATACTATGTTTCTGGTTTTGATGGAATTTGCCACTTTATCGTGTTCGGCCTTGTTTTTATACGGCCCGACGTTCCCGTTTTCGACTATCCCGTAGACGAGCAGCCCCGCGCCCAATACGTCGAGCCCTACCGCCGCCCAGAATGATGCGGGTTTGGAGGGCGCGGCTGGGGCTGGCGGTAGGGCTTCTACCCGTTGGCGGCCGTCTTCCATTACGTTTTCGGTTGTTCGGGCGAGCGGCGACGGTTCGGCGCGGCGTGTTTGTGTCTCGGCGGCAGCTTGCGGCTGGGGCGCGGGTTGTCCTCGGAACATAATATTCACCACTTCCTCCGACACGTTCGTCAGGTCTTTTGCCGACCGCAGGGGGCTGAAAGCCTCGCCTATGAAAACGACCTCTGCCGTTTCCACGTCAACTATGCGTGCGGAGATTTGCCATGATCCGAATGCCGGGATAATGTTAGCTATGCAGATGTACCTGACGCCGAATTGCCTGCCCAGTTCGCTGATTTGGTTGTCGTCTATCGCCCCGCTGCGCTGTGTTACCTGTTCTTTCTCAATCTCTGCGAGGAAGGCGCTTGAGCGTTCGATGCCGCGGTACCGCCCGCTGTTTATGAGTGACGCGAGGATGCGTGTACCGAGCGCGCTCTTCTCATTTTCCGGGACTTCGCCGGTAACGTAGACGGCAATCCGCGGCAGGTCTTGGGCGAGCGCCGAGGCCGTCAGGATGGCAAACGTGGTTAGAAACAGCGTCAATTTCTTCATCATCTAATAATTCCTGTCTTGGGATATATGGCCATATAACGCGCACAGAGGCCCGTTAAAGGCATTTGTTTTTGGGGGGTATTCAAATGGGTATTTTTTGCGTAAAGTGTCTCTATGAGCCTCGTATGGCCCTTTAAATGCAAATGGGGGGGGGGGGGGGGGGGGCACGTAACATATTGATTTACAAGGAGTTAGATGGCCTGAGTTGTATAATTTATATAACATAAGTATGCCAACTCCTCCGCACATCATAACGGCGGTGCAGGTTAGCGCGAATATCGCGGGCGTAATTGTCATCATATCCAACACCATCTTATAATCCTTTCAGTCCAACCAGTCAACAGAACCCGCCAATAGCGTCCCTCACTGTCCGCCTGTTCATATTATTAATTATAGATTGCCGCGCCCGAAATATCAACTTTTAAAACTTATTTTCGCCCCGCGCCTCAAACTTTTTCGCTCAGGGTATTGACTTTCGATTCCAATTTACGTATATTATCAATATGGAAGTTATGGGCAGCCTGTGCCGAGGGGGTTAGCGTACGCATTTTTTCTCGTGCCTTTCCTAATGTACCCGCGAGTTGCCCGATTTTTATACACTCCAGCGAATACAGTCTTTTCCCGTGTAGTACGCTCTCTTTCAGTATTATATATGCCGCCGCCATTTCCGGGCGGCTGCAAAAAAAATATTTTTTCCTTGATTTCCCGCCGCGCATGATATATTTTGGTATTAATTGAACAAAGGCGTTCATCGGGCAGTGTTTGGGGGCGGCCGGGATTTTTGACCGGTTTTCTGCCGAAACACTGCCCGGTGGACGCTTTTTTTGTGCGGTCATTTGCGGGAAAGGGGCAGAAATAGTATATGAAATACGTCATAATAGGCAACTCGGCCGCCGGCGTTGGGGCGGTGGAGGGGATCCGGCAGGCAGACCGGGGCTCCGAAATTACCGTAATAAGCAGCGAGCCGCACCACACGTACTCCCGTCCTTTAATATCCTACCTGCTGCTCGGCAAGGCTACAGAGCAGTCCATGAGGTACCGGGGGGATGGCTTCTATACCCAAAACGGTGTCAATTTTATCCACGCCACGGTTACGGAGGTAAGCGCGGGGGGCAAGCGGGTGGTTTTGTCCGACGGCAGGAAAATACCGTACGATAAGCTGCTTGTCGCCACCGGGTCGTCGCCGTTTGTCCCGCCTTTTGAGGGGTTGGAGAGCGTCCCAAATCAGGTTACGTTCATGAGCCTTGATGATGCCCGGAAGTTGGACGGCATACTCGACAAGGGCAAGCGGGTGCTGATAGTGGGTGCGGGGCTTATCGGCCTCAAGTGCGCCGAGGGGATTTTGGACAGGGTGAGCAGCGTCACGGTGCTGGCGCGCCCGCGTGTCAAGACGCCGGAGGTTGAGGGCGCGGAGCAGTTGGCGGGGATTACCGTGGTAGACCTCGCGCCGCGTATTTTGTCAAGTATTCTTGACGAGGACGGGGCGGGGATTGTGCAGAGGCATCTTGAGGGCAGGGGGGTCGAGTTCAAGCTCTCCAAGAGCGTAAAGAAGTTCGATAAAAATACCGCCGTCCTTGAGAGCGGGGAGACCGTTGATTTTGACATTCTCGTATTGGCGGTTGGCGTGCGTCCCAATACCGCGTTATTAAAGGGTATTGCCGAGATAGACCGCGCGATTGTCGTCAACGGGAGGTCCGAGACGTCCGCGCCGGATATCTACGCCGCGGGGGACTGCACGCAGACGCTTGACGTGTCGAGCGGGGAGAAGAAGGTCATGGCGCTCTTGCCGAACGCCTATATGCAGGGCGAGTGCGCGGGCATAAATATGGCTGGCGGGTCAAAGTCGTTCGATGCGGCGATTCCCATGAACGCGATAGGTTTTTTCGGCCTGCACGTCATCACCGCCGGGAATTACGTTGGGGAAGTGTACGCGGAAGTTGGAAAAGAGGGGTGCAAGAAACTATTTTATAGCGGCGACAGGCTGAACGGTTACATCCTCATAGGCGACGTTGAGAAGGCCGGGATATACACGGGCCTGATACGCGACCGGACGCCGCTCAGTTCGATAGATTTCGCGCTTGTGTGCGAAAGGCCGGGGCTGATGGCGTTTGCGAAGGAGGACCGGATGGCTAAATTGGGAGGGACGGCGGCATGAGTACAAAGATTTCGGCGCTGGAGCTTGATTTCAGGGAGCTGAACCTGCGTGTGCGCGGGGCGGACGGCGACGTGTGCATAGACGACTGCTTGGGCCAGCGCTTCATAGCCAGCGCGCTTCACGGGCGGACGGTTACGGTCAACGGTACGCCGGGCAACGCCTTGGGCGCGTATCTCGACGGCGGCGTTATCGAGGTGAACGGCAACGCGCAGGACGCGGTTGGCGACACCATGAACGACGGGAAGATTGTCATCCACGGCAACGCGGGCGACGCGCTGGGTTACGCCATGCGCGGCGGAAAGATCTTCGTTAAGGGCGATTCGGGGTACCGCACCGGCATCCACGTGAAGGAGTACAAGGAGAAGAAGCCGGTTATCGTCATAGGCGGGCGGGTGGGGAGTTTTCTGGGCGAGTATCTTGCCGGCGGGGTGATTGTCGTGCTCGGCATCAACGCGGGGGACAGCGTTCCCGTGGGCAACTTTACCGGTACGGGGATGCACGGCGGGAAGATTTTCATAAGGACGGGCAGGGAGCTTAAAGATCTGCCGGCGCAGGTTCTCGCGGAGGTTGCGTCGGGCGATGATTTGCGGGAGATAGAGGGGTACGTGAAGGAGTTTGCCGGATATTTTGGCATGGACGCGCCGTCGCTAATGAAGGATAAGTTTTATGTATTGAGGCCGAACGCGAAGAATCCGTACAAGCAGCTGTACACGGCCAATTAATATTGTTGATGATGATATATCATGGGCGGCGATGTTGTCCGCCGCGGTATAAAATGGTAATATCTTAATGGTATTATCTGATGATAACAATGACTTTTCAGGGGCGCCCTTAGACGGGGCCGCCCGCAATATCGAAGAGAGGGGTAATTTATGGACATCACCACCAGAGAGGTCCTCGAATTCGTACGGGAAAACGACGTGAAATTCGTCCGCCTCGTTTTCTGTGACCTCTTCGGAATCCAGAAAAACATCGCCATTATGCCCGATGAGCTGCAGGCCGCGTTTGAGTCCGGCGTTTCGTTTGACGCGCACGCGATCAAGGGGTTCCGCGATATTACCGAGTCTGACCTGTTTCTCTTTCCCAACCCGTCTACGCTGGCTGTGCTGCCGTGGCGTCCGGGGCCGGGGCGGGTCGTGCGCTTTCTATGCGACGTCAGGAATCCCGACGGCACGCCGTTTTCGCGCGATATGCGGAACATCCTCAGGCAGACGGAGGAGCGGTGCGACAGGATGGGATACATCTGCAAAATAGGCGCGGAGTGCGAGTTTTACCTCTTTAAGAACGGCGAGGACGGCGAGCCTACCGATGTTACGATAGACCGCGGCGGGTATTTCGATATGCAGCCGCTTGACAAGGGAGAAAACACCCGCCGCGAGATATGCCTGACTCTTGAGGAGATGGGGATAAAGCCGGAGAGCTCGCACCACGAGCGCGGTCCGGGGCAGAACGAGATCGATTTCAGGTTTGGCGGCGCGCTTAGCTGCGCGGATAATTTTTTTACGTTCAAGTCGGTCGTAAAGGCGATAGCGGCGCGCAACGGGCTGCACGCCTCCTTTATGCCTAAGCCGATAGCCAAAGCGCCGGGCAGCGGGGCGCACATAAATATCTCGCTCGTTCAAAACGGCAAAAACGTTTTCAAGAGCAAAAAGGACGGGCACTCGGACGTCGCCGAGAGTTTTATGGCCGGCATACTCGCGAAGACGCCGGAGATGACGCTGTTTTTGAACCCGCTCGCCAATTCGTACGAGCGTTTCGGGGAGTTTGACGCGCCCAAGTACGTATCGTGGTCGCACCAGAACCGCTCGCAGCTTGTGCGTATACCCGCGGCGGAGGGCAAAAACGTAAGAATGGAACTGCGTTCGCCCGATCCGTCCATAAACCCCTATCTGGCTTTCGCGCTGATCCTATCCGCCGGCCTTGACGGGGTGGAAAAAGGGATAACGCTGCCGGAGCCGCTTGACGTGGATTTATACACTGCGGACAAGAGCATTACCCAAAAGCTAGTGAAACTGCCGGAAAGTTTGGACGAGGCGATAAAGATAGCGGAGGGCAGCGGGTTTATCAAAAGCGTAATAGGCGAGGATTTGCTGAATAAATACGTTGCCATAAAGAAAGACGAAGCGGCAGCGTTCGCAGACGCGGAGGACAAGGCGCTGTTTTACAGGGAGAAGTATTTTTATTGCGTGTAAAGAGGGCAGTGTGGAGTTTGAGGCCTGGAGGCTAACGTCAAAATCAGCGTTAAAAAACCCGCACTTCAGGCTGTAAACTGTAAAATTACAGGATAATGAGACAGTAATATGGAAAATGCGCTGATAGTCTCAACCTCCGATAAGAGCGTGGCGTTTTTTGCCGATATGCTTCATGCTGCCGGGTGCGGCGCTGTAACCGTTTTGAAGACGGGCGCCGAGACGAGGCGGCTTTTTCCCGAACGGGACTTTGATATCGTTATCATATACTCCCCTCTGCCCGACGAATCCGGCGAGAGCCTCTCAAGGTTTATTGCCTCAAAGGAGTCGGCGCAGGTTATTCTTGTCGTAAAGGGCGAATACTTTGAGGAGATGTCGGCGGTTACCGAAGACGAGGGCATACTCGTAGTCGCGATGCCGGTAGACAGGGCGCTCTTCTGGATAGCGCTGAAGCTCGCGAAATCGGCGCAGAGCAGGCTTAGGAAGATGCGCTCCGAGAACATCAAGCTGAAGCAGAAGATTGAGGACATAAGGGTTGTAGACCGCGCGAAATACCTGCTTATATCGTACCTGAATATGAGCGAGCAGGAGGCGCACAGGTTCATAGAAAAGCAGGCCATGGATATGCGCACGGCGAAAAGGGCGGTCGCCGAGGGCATATTGAGGACCTATGAGAGCTGATTATTGAAAAAACGATTAAATATTATACCAGAACCGCCCAGCAACTGTACGACAGCCGTGATGTTGCAGGGCGGTAGCCGGTATAATATTTAGTCGTGGGATCTATAACAATCTACGCATATTTTGCGGGGATTACGAGGCGAAGGAACACCATAAAATATGGCAGCAGACGGCAAAATAAACGAAGAGTGCGCTGTTTTCGGCGTAAGCCTGAAGACCGACGAGGCTGTTGGCATTACATATAACGGGTTGCTCGCGCTGCAACACCGGGGTCAGGAGGGCGCGGGGATAGCGGTGGTGGACAAACACAATATCGTATGCGTCAAGGACGTTGGGCTCGTAAGCGAAGTTTTTAGCGGGGATGAGATAGCGAAAATACCAAAAGGGCAGACGGCGGTGGGGCACTGCCGGTACTCGACCACCGGCAAGAACACAAAAGAGAACGTAGGCCCTTTCCTCACCGAGTACCTGACAGGCCGCATAGCTACGGCGCACAACGGCAATATCACAAACGCCCCCCAAATAAGAGAAGAGCTTATCGCCCGAGGCATCCAGTTCAACGCGACAAGCGACAGCGAGGTGCTGTCGTCGCTGATAGCCTATCACATTACTCAGGAGACAAGGACCATCGTAGGCATAATAAAGGCTCTGGACTGCCTGCGCGGGTCGTTCTCATTAGTTATTGCTACAAGCAAGAACAAGCTCGTGGCCATACGCGACCCCAACGGCTTCAGGCCGCTTTGCATAGGGAAAAACGAGAGCGGCTACGCCGCCGCATCGGAAAGCTGCGCGTTGGAGGTCTGCGGATTCGAATTTGTAAGGGACGTGCTGCCCGGCGAGGCCGTTGTAATACAGGGCGGCGAAATCACGCACGAAGGCCTGTGCCTCTACAATAAAGAGGAGGGGCGCGGCCTCTGCATCTTCGAATACGTCTACTTCGCGCGGCCAGATTCGGTCGTAGACGGCCTGTCGATCTACGAAGCGCGCTACACCATGGGCGTCATCCTCGCGCAGGAGTACCCCGTAGACGCCGACGTAGTCTGCGGCGTGCCCGACAGCGGCCTCGTGGCGGCAACGGGCTACAGCGCCCAAAGCGGCATACCGCTGATGTCTGGCTTCGTCAAAAACCGCTACATCGGCCGCAGCTTCATCTACCCAACGCAAACGCAGCGCGACAGCGCAGTACGCCAAAAGCTCAACCCGCTCGCGGCGAACGTCAGGGGCAAAAGAGTAGTATTGGTGGATGACTCAATCGTTCGCGGCACAACAAGCGAGCGCATTGTCCGCAGCCTCAGAAACGCCGGTGCGAAAGAGGTGCACATGAGAATATCCTCCCCGCCGTTCCGCCACACATGCCACTACGGCACCGACATAGGCAGCGAGGAAAATTTAATCGCTAACAAGATGAATTTAGACGATATCACCCGCAAACTCGGTGTTGACAGTTTGGGGTATATAAGCATAGACGGATTAAAAACGGCGTGCTCCAAATGCGTATTGCCGTTTTGCGACGTTTGTTTTACCGGAGACCGGGTATTGGCCCATACAAAGAAAAATATTTTCGAATAGGAAAAAATATAATGTCAAACACAGCGTATCTGATTTTGGAAAACGGAAAAGTCTTTGAGGGAGAGCGTTTCGGCGCCGATGGCGATGTTACAGGCGAAATCGTCTTTACAACCGCGATGACGGGGTATTTAGAGACGCTCACCGACCAAAGCTACCACGGCCAGATCGTAATGCAGACGTTCCCGCTTATAGGCAACTACGGCGTTATCCCAGGTGATTTTGAAAGCGGCGGCGTGGGCGCTAAGGCGTACATCGTCAAATACCCCTGCGCCAGCCCCTCCAACTTCAGAAGCGAGGGCAGCCTCGGCGAATTTCTGAAAGAGCGGGGGATCATAGGGCTTCACGGCATTGACACGCGCGAGCTGACGAAGATTATCCGCGAAAACGGGGTAATGAACGGGAAGATTACCGCGGCAAAACCAACGGACAAAGACCGCGAAGAGGCGAAGGCCTATGCCGTTGTCAACCCTATAGCGTCCGTCTCCTGCGGCGCCGTTACAAAATTGAGCGACGGCAAGCGCAAGGTGGCGCTTATGGACTTCGGCGCGAAACGGGGCATAGCAAACGCGCTCGCCGCGCGGGGCTGCGAGGTGTGGTCGTTCCCGTACGCCGCGTCCGCCGACGAAATCATGAAGCTCAACCCGGTAGGCATAATGCTGAGCAACGGCCCCGGCGACCCAGCCGACCCCGGCAACAAGGGCATAGTGGAGACTATCCGCACACTCTCAAAAGGCAGCATCCCCATCTTCGGAATTTGCATGGGACACCAGCTCCTGGCGCTGGCCAACGGCTACAAAACGACAAAGCTGAAATTCGGCCACCGCGGCGCGAATCAGCCGGTTAAGGAAGTAGCCACAGGCAAGGTCTACATAACCAGCCAAAACCACGGCTACGCTGTAGTGGCCGAAGACAACTCATTCATAAACGTAAACGACGGCACGTGCGAGGGGTTAGACTACGGGACATCATTCTCCGTACAGTTCCACCCCGAAGCCTGCGGCGGCCCGCTCGACAGCGGATTTCTGTTCGACCGGTTTGTGAAGAGGATGGAGAGGCGGTAACCGTTCCGCAGGGACCGGTTGCGGATTGTTCAGTTGCTGTCAGCTCTTTCCCAAGAGCCATTCAAGTACGTTTTTATGCTCGATGCCCTTGTACGTAGTGCTGTCATAGTCACAAGTGTTTTTTAATAAAATCATAAACTTTTCATTTTTTTGTGAATCTTTAGGATTTTATTAAAGATTTTGCGGGCAGCCGGCGGCCTGCCCGGCAGCGCTCTCCTGTTCGACCGGTCTGTCAGGAGGATGGAGGGGCGGTGAGATGCCCCGTCGGATATGCCTGTTTGAGCCGTATATGAAAATAATTTATTTTTTTATTGACACACAGGCCCTATATGTATTATGCGGATGTACCGATGAAGCGCGTAAAATTGCGGAAGAATGGCTCACGGACGAAGACGTTATTCAGTTCGTAGATGACATCATACACTCAAAGCGCGACAAATACTGAAAGTAAAACGCTAATTCAATCTTCTTCCCTTTTGCAAATCAGAAACAAGGCCTCTTATCTGGCTCTGACTTCCTCAGACAAGCTGTCCCATTCTGCGAATTGCCTGTCCCAGTTTGTTTTGGGGCGATGCCGCTTTCCAGACATGATTTCCGCGGCCTCATCGAATGCCCCGATGACCCCCCTTGCCAACTCCTCACGCGTGATAACATCTTCTCTTTCTTCAACGGCAGCTTTCATAATACGTTCTTTGGAATCGGTACGTGTATATATATGCCGCCAAAATCCACAATCGTTCTCCCATAAAAAGTCTCCCGCGCCGTCCATCCGGTCCGACCGGGTAATATCCTGCCTATCTTAGTATAGAATACGGGCAGGCAGGATTTCAAGATAAAGCTGAAAATCTGCCAAATTTTCCGGTCCGGGAGCTCTTTTAGGGGGTACCTGGGGCGTTCGGCGGGGTTTTTGGAAAAAATATGTTAAAAAATTTGACTTTGATACCATTTTTTAGTATATTTATGGTATATATGTCAAAGGAGTGTGCTGTGAAAAATTACTCAAAGCTCGTTGGTTCGGCCAAAAACGGCCTAATCCGAACAAAGGACGTAACTGCCGCCGGGATTGGCCGCGATTACCTGCGGTATGCGGTAGACGACGGTGTTATCGAAAAGGTAGCCCGGGGTATCTATACCCTAAAAAGTGAGTTGGAGGACCGTATGCACATTTTTCAGTCAAAAAACACCAAACTTATCTTTTCCGCCGGTACGTCAGCCTATCTCCTTGGTCTGACAACGAGGGACTCCGACGCCTTCAATGCCGCTGCCCCGTTAAATTATAACAACCCCAGACTGTTGGGGCTTCATACCATTACGCGGGAAAAGGAAGAGATTTATAAATTAGGCTTATCCGAAGCCAGCACGATGTTCGGAAACCCGGTAAAAGTTCACGATGCCGAAAGAACGGTTTGCGACCTGTTCAGCCCCAAATACGCCGGGGATAAATTCGTACAGATCGAAGCGTTGAAGAACTACCTGCAATCCGCGCACAGAAATTTAGCCAAGCTGTTCGAATATGCAAAACATCTTGGCCTCTACAATGAACTGAAAAAACGCGTTGAGGTGCTGCTATGAATACATCTCAACAGCTTAAGGATTTAATAAACAACAAGGCGAAGGAGTTTGATCTTAACCCGCAAGTTCTATTAAACCGCTTTTTCATGGAGCGTTTTTTAGAACGCATTTCTATCAGTAAATACAAAAATAACTTTGTATTGAAAGGCGGGGTATTGATCTCATCTATTGTTGGCATTGACACCAGAATGACTAAAGATATGGACCTTACGATTCAAAATCTTCCGCTTAATGAAGATGTTATTAAAAATGTCATGGGAGAAATTATAGCAGCCAACATTGACGATGCAACGACATTTGTACTTATAGACCTGATTTCAATCCGTGAGGGGGCCGATTACCGTGGATTAAAAGTAAGATTTAATGCCGCGTTTGATAAAACAAGAACCACTATCCAAATAGATATTACTGCCGGCGACAAGATAACGCCTAAAGAGATCAGCTATAACTATAAACTTCTTTTGGGAAACAGAAGCATTGATATTATTTCCTATCCGATAGAAACAGTTCTGGCGGAAAAAATCGAATCCATACTGTCGAGGAGCGTGGCCAATACCAGAATGAAAGACTTCTACGATTGTTATCTCCTTTCGAGGTCGCACGAAAAGATAATCAACTTTGAGATATTGTTTACAGCCGTAAAAAACACCGCTAAAGAAAGACGTGCAGAGTCTATTTTTGAAAATACAGATAAAAATATCGAACTGATAAAAACCGATGATTCCATTAAACACTCGTGGTTTGCGTATTCAAAACAATTTTCCTACGCCAGCGGAATCTCATTTGACGCAATCGTTTCTGAATTGGAGGTATTACTCAAAAAGGTCGGGATATTATAGCGTCAGCACATAGTGCGTACACCTCCTCGTTTTCGCGGGATCGGCAGTATCCCGCAACCGGCTCATGCATTCATATCCGCATCAAGCGCGTCATTCCCACTCGACCGTGGCCGGCGGCGTTACCGGTATGCGCCCGTACTCCCCGATATCGCCGGGTTTGACCTCCCTGCCGAGGATGTGGCACATCATCTGCATACCGTAGCAGATGCCGAGGATGGGTATGCCGGGGTTCAGGATTTGGGGGTCGCACATCGGCGAGTCGGGCAGGTAGACGCTGTTTGGGCTGCCGGTCAGCACTATGCCGATGGGGTTCAGCTTCCGGACGGTGTCGGGGGCGGACAGACGCAATCGTTAATCTTAGGGCCGGTAAGCAGGGGTGACGGGCGCAATCTTTAATCTTAGCGATAAGCAGGGGTATGTTTAATCTTGGGATTAAAAAGAAAATTTTTCTGCTTGATTCCCGGCGCGGCATATATTATTTTATGTAGGAAGTCAGTACATCCAATTGCAAACAGCAAAGGCGCTGTTAGTCCCCCTTGGGGGCCTAATAGTGCCTTTTTTGCGATTTTGGGCAAAATTGACGGTTTTCGCGCAAAGGATGAGAGTTCATGCCTCTTGATAGAAGTATAAAGAAAGTTCTGGTTATAGGCTCCGGGCCCATAGTTATCGGGCAGGCCGCCGAATTTGATTACGCCGGGTCGCAGGCCTGCCGGGTGCTTCGGGAGGACGGCATCGAGATCATCCTCGCCAACTCCAACCCCGCCACCATAATGACCGACAGCAATATGGCGGACAAGATATACATTGAGCCGCTGACGCTCAAGACCATAAAGCGCATAATAGAAAAGGAGCGGCCCGACAGTATCCTCTCCGGGCTTGGCGGGCAGACCGGCCTTACGCTCTGCATGCAGCTTGCCAAGGCCGGCTTTCTTAAGAAGATGGGCGTGAAGCTGCTCGGCTCATCGCCGGAGACTATTGACAAGGCCGAGGACAGGAAGATATTTAAGGATACGATGGTGAGCATCGGCCAGCCGGTCGTCCCGTCCGTCATCGCTACGGATGTTGAGACCGCAGTCGATTTCGCGAACGAGCTTGGGTACCCTGTAATCGTGCGCCCCGCGTTCACCCTCGGCGGCAGCGGCGGCGGCAACGCGGTCGACGAGGCTAAGCTCCGCGAGATCTGCGCGAACGGCCTGGCGATGTCGCCCATCCACCAAGTGCTCATAGAAAAATCGATAGCCGGCTGGAAAGAGATTGAGTTCGAGGTGATGCGCGACCGCGCCGGCAATGTGATTACAGTATGTTCGATGGAAAATTTTGACCCGGTGGGAGTGCACACCGGCGACAGCATCGTCATCGCGCCGTGCGTTACGCTTGCGGATAAGGAGTACCAGATGCTGCGGACGGCGTCGCTTGAGATCATCAAGGCGCTCGGCGTTGAGGGCGGCTGTAACGTACAGCTTGCACTGCATCCGCACAGTTTTGAGTACGCGGTGATCGAGGTCAATCCGCGCGTGTCGAGGTCGTCGGCGCTGGCGAGCAAGGCTACGGGGTACCCTATTGCCAAGGTGTCTACAAAAATCGCCCTCGGATATACGCTTGACGAGATAACGAACGCGGTAACGGGCACGACATACGCCGCGTTTGAGCCTGCGCTTGACTATGTGGCCGTGAAATTCCCCAAGTGGCCGTTTGACAAGTTCGTGTACGCGCAGAAGGAGCTGGGCACGCAGATGAAGGCGACCGGCGAGGTGATGTCCATAGCGGATACGTTTGAGGAGGCGCTGCTTAAAGCGGTGCGCGGCGCGGAGATTGGGCTGAGCGGGCTTGATATGCCACGGCTGGTGAAGAAGTCGGACGGGGAGATACGCGGGATGCTTGACACGGTGACGGATGAGCGGCTGTTTGTCCTGTATGAGGCGATAAAGCGCGGGTTTAGCGTGGATGATTTGCATTTGATAACGAAGGTTGACCGTTGGTTTTTGCATGGCCTTGTTAATATATTGAACAGGCCGCCGGCAGGTAAAAAATCATCCGGCGATAAATCACATTCGTCAGCCGCTATCACCCCCCCGAAATTTGTCTACAAGATGGTAGACACCTGCGGCGGGGAGTTCGCGGCCAAAACGCCGTACTTTTATTCGATAGAAAACGCTTCCGAAAACGAGGCCCTGCCGTTCATCCAAAAAAGCACGAAGCAGCGGATCGTCGTATTGGGCAGTGGCCCGATAAGGATCGGTCAGGGCATTGAGTTTGATTACGCCTGCGTGCACTGCGTATGGACGCTCAGGAAGATGGGCTACGAGGTCATAGTCATCAACAACAACCCAGAAACCGTTTCCACCGACTTTGACACCGCCGACCGCCTCTACTTCGAGCCTCTGTGCATTGACGACGTGATGAGCGTTATTGAGATAGAAAAGCCCATAGGCGTTATAGTGGCCTTTGGCGGCGGCACGGCGATAAAGCTGACCAAAAAGCTGCGCGAGCGCGGCGTTGAGATCATCGGCACGTCGGCTGACAGTATTGACATATGCGAAGACAGGGAGCGCTTTGATGACCTGCTTGAGCGCCTTGACATCAAGCGCCCGAAGGGGTTCGCCGTGATGACCGAGGCGGAGGCGCTGTCTGCTGCGGAGAGGCTCGGTTATCCCGTGCTCATGCGCCCATCGTATGTACTTGGCGGGCAGAACATGATTATCGCGTTCTGCTCCGACGACATCCGCGAGTACATGGAGATCATCCTGCGGTCCAAACAGGAGAATCCGGTATTGATCGATAAGTATTTGAGCGGGTTAGAGCTTGAGGTAGACGCGATTTGCGACGGCGCCGATATGCTTATTCCCGGCATCATGGAGCACATTGAGCGCACCGGCGTGCACTCCGGCGACAGCATAGCCGCGTACCCGCCGTTGCATATCGACGACGCACGGGTTGACGAGATTTTTGATATCACCAAAAAACTTTGCATGGCGCTGAACGTCCGTGGGCTTGTGAATATCCAGTACGTTCTTTATGACAACGAGATTTACGTTATAGAGGTAAACCCGCGCGCCTCGCGCACCGTACCCTACATCAGCAAGGTTACCGGCGTTCCCATGTGCGAGCTTGCGACAAGGTTAAGCGTTGGTGAGAAGCTGGCCGATTTGGGATATTCATCCGGTATCGCGCCAATCCCGCCGTACGCGGCTGTCAAGGTTCCCGTATTCTCATTTGAAAAGCTGGCGGGGCTTGATACGCACCTTGGGCCGGAGATGAAGTCGACCGGCGAGGTTCTTGGCATAGGAAAAAATCTGCAGGAAGCGTTATATAAGGGGTTGATTGCCGCTGGGTATAAGATGAAGAAGAGCGGCGGCGTGCTGATAACCGTCCGCGACGGCGACAAGGGCGAGATCGCCGGCGTAGCGGAGAAGCTCGCGAAGTGCGGGTTCACCCTCTACGGCACGCGCGGCACCGCGAGGTTTCTCAACGCCAAGGGGCTGAACGTGGCCGCAGTCGACAAGATATGCGCCAATACCGATAACAATACCGCGTCCCTGCTGGAAAGCGGGCGTATCAGCTACATCATCTCCACATCCGAAAAAGGCCGCGACCCCGCGCTCGACGACGTGAAAATCCGTAGGAAAGCGTGCGCCCTCGGCGTCCCCAGTCTCACGTCAATCGACACCGCAAACGCGCTCGCCGACAGCCTGCTCTCCGACTACAGCGAGATCAACACGGAGCTGGTAGACATAAACAACCTGCGCACCGCCCGCGTGCGCCTGCCGTTCACTAAAATGCACGGCTGCGGCAACGACTACATCTATATAAACTGTTTCGACATGGAGATCAACTCCCCCGAATCGCTCTCCGCGCTGCTCTCCAACAGGCACACGGGGATAGGCGGCGCCGGCGTTGTGCTGATGCTGCGCTCCGCCGATGCCGACGCGAAGATCCGCGTGTTCAACCTCGACGGCAGCGAAAGCGCCATGGGCGGCAACGCGATACGCTGTGTGGCGAAGTATCTGTACGACAACAACATAGTCAGAAAAACAAGCATGAGGATCGAGACGCGGAGCGGTATAAGGAAGCTCTCCCTGTCCACAAGGAACGGCTCGGTATCGTCTGTAAAGGTTGACATGGGCCGCGCGCTGTTACGCCCTCAGAATATCCCCATCAACCTGACAGGCGACAACATCATAGCGAAGGAAGTGGTAATAGGCGGCACACTGTACACCATAACCTGCGTGTCTATGGGCAACCCGCACGCCGTAGTTTTCTGCAAGAATACGGACAAGCTGAACATAGGCGATATAGGCCCGCGATTCGAAAACGACCCGCTGTTCCCCGACAGGGTGAATGTAGAGTTTGTGGAGATTATGGACAAGAACCACCTGAAGATGCGCGTATGGGAGCGCGGCTGCGGCGAGACAAAAGCCTGCGGCACCGGCGCCTGCGCCTCAGCCGTAGCCGCCGTACTAAACGGCCACTGCGACAAAGACGCCGACATAAAGGTGAGCCTACCCGGCGGCGAGCTCGTAATCAGGTATACCGACGAGGCCGTATACATGACCGGCGACTGCGTTACGGTGTTTGAGGGTACGGTGGAAATTTAAAAGCCTGCCCTGATACGTACTGCTGTTGCGCAGCCACATTGCCCAGCAGGTTCGTTGACTCTCCGATTTGTATCATGTTAAAGACGCAGGCTTCGGCGAGCATATTGTTTTCCAGAAAGTTATCTTTGCACTGTTCGGCGCAGTAGTCAAGAATTTTTTCGGCGTACCCTATAATTTTTTTGACTACATCTACCACCTCTGGGCGAGCCTCAAAGATTTGGGCAAAAAGTGGTTCGCGTTTTCCAAGATGGGGATGGGCGGGATTGAGTTGATTGGAAAGATTAAGGGCGTGACCTGACAATCGTACCGCCAAAGATGCCGCACCCGAACCACCCGACTACCGTACCTGAGGACATCTGCACCAATCGGAACAGACATTGCCAGTATCATATAAAAATGGTATTGTAGGGACGCCCGCCCGCAACATGTAGGGTTGCAATATCCCGCCTGCAAAAAAAATAATTTTTCATTTTGATTCTAACACCGCATCATATTATATTTATTATTGTACAGTAACTCTATCATTCACGATCTAAAAACGCCTCTAATCGTGAATTTCCGCTAATTACATATTTTTACAGGTCGCGGTGAGAACCGCACGAGCGCCGATATTCAAGATTGGATGCGAAAATGCAAGAAAACAATGCAGCAGTTGTAGCGGAAACTGAGAACCAAAAGCTACCGTTCAATATGTCCCAAGATCAGATCGAGGCGCGGAAGGTTAAGGCCGAAGAAATCCGGAATCTTCCGGCAAGTATAGTTAAATTAGGCGAACATATTGACAAAAAAACTGCGGAAAGCATAGTGCGTGAATTTTCGCCGGTAACCAATGCCAATGATGGACGCACGGCCTCTGTCCCAATATCTACCGTTGGAAAAATTTTGGGAAATAAAGGTTTCGACACATCACGGATTATCAGGAATATCCCAACCCTGTATGAAACATCCGTATTGGCGTGGTCGGAACCGGAAATACAGAGGAGCGGGCATAAACCGCATAACAACATCAGCGGATATCATCATTACGTAAACAAATTCGCAGACAGCGCCGATGAATACTATATCAGGCTTACCGTTACCGAAGGAAAAACCGGCAGATCCGGCAAAAACAGAAAAAATATTCTTCACGCTATTGCCATCAGCAACATCACCATATACAAGAAAGGCGATGATTCGCAACCTGACCGGCTTCGTTACCCGGAGGGAGCTAAGTCACCGCCTTTCGTGGACAAAAAGACTGCGAGAGTTTTTCGAGTCCACATTAATAAGATAATATAATTCAAGCCGAAAGTCAATACCTAACGCAAAAAAAATCCGGCGGGCAGGGACAGGGCCGGAAGGGGCTAAAAACAGTTCCGGGTGCCCGTAGCGTATGGATTGCGGCACGCCGCCGGGGATGGCGCTGGGAATCGGAGGGAAGTGAGACTCGTACCGCCATAGATGCCGTACCGCAACCCGGACGGCAAAGACGCCCACCTGCCACCTCGGAGCGAGCCTCAAAGATTTGGGCGGAAAGTGGTTCGCGTTTTACAAAATGGGGATGGGCGGGATTGATTTTTCAAATCTCCATAATATATTTTTGACCAGTATACCGCAACTCGCGGTTAGTTCATAGACAATCAGGTGGATTGCAGGTAAAAATGGCACTTGCAAATGCCGCGGCAGCACACACATCTTTTATCGAATCCGGCGGCAGTATAAAGGGTCCGCCACCCGGAAATAACCACGCAGGACTACCTGAACCTGCAAGCCATTGTGGACAACGCACAAGTGGTTGTGCAGGATGGCCCCAATACATTGGTATTCATAAACATAAGCGATAAAATTTATCACGTGGCGGTAAAAGCTACGCAGACAGGCAAGGGGCTGTTTGCGACATCGCTAAGAATAACACACGAAAAAGAGGTGGAGCGGGTGAAGAGAGTGGGAAAGGTTGTAAGAGAGTAAAAATTAGGCTTCGGGTGGGGCCTCCCATCAACCCCACATAGCGATCCGCTCAACGAGCGTCCTACGGCCGGGAGAATATCACCGTGTCACCGAAGCCTGTACCTACAATATACTAAAAAAACGATAAAAAAGCAAGAAAAAAGTTTCACCCGCGCAAAATAGCCGCTCAAGACAGGGGATAACGCTGGAAACCGGGGGGATGCGAGACGCCGCACCGCAACCCGACCGGCAAAGACGCCTGCCGCCTCGGGGCGAGCTTCAAGGATTTGGGCGGAAAGTGGTTCGCGTTTTACAAAATGGGGATGGGCGGGATTGAGGTGATTGGTAAGATTAAGGGCGTGACGGCATAATAGCGCCGCCTCGCCAGCCAAAGCGCCGTAGCCGAGGACCTCCCGCAGCCCCAAGAACAACCGTTGCCGGTACCACACAACCACCAGTACCGCCGGGACACGGGCAGCGGGGGGAGCGGAGCGAGGGGGTGATTAGGGGGCGTGCCCCTCCGCATTTAACTTGTAACACGGCATACATTAACTCCATCATTGGATTATTTAATGTAATACCTGATATGTGACACAAATAATGAAACCGTATACGCAAGTATGACCGTATACGGTCATCAGTACATAGTAACTGTTCAAAAAAATTGAGACACTTACTCCAACAACATACGAAAAAGATTCTCTACCACCACTCGAAGGCCGCAACCTGCAAGAAAACGTAACAATTTCCTTATACGAGAGACGTTTTTTAATTGATCTTCATCGGAACCGCCATTAATAGAATATCGCATTATATGAATAAATGATGCTTTTTGTTTTTTGTCTATTTCTACCGAACCATCAATCCTAGAAATTGCATTATTAACTTCTGATACAAATTGCCTATAGTCAATGTTACTTGCAGTATTCCTATTCCTTTCAACGCAATCAACACTTACTTGTTGGGCTTCTTCGATAATACGTTCTAATGTTTTCTTCGCTTTAATCGAGGCGACAATTTTACCGATAACCTCAAAAATATCGTCAACCTCCAGCTTATTTATGTTAACAGTATCAAATCTACCGATATTCTCTTCCCAAAGAAGTATACACGGCAATTTATTTATTATGCCGTTTTGTGGTATGGACTTCATTTCCCCGATTATTTTATAGCAGGATCTTTCAAAATCATTCTCAGCGTAGTAAATATCTAAAAAATTACCTGATATTTTATGTAAAACATCATGCCATTCCGTCATAAGTTCCTTATGTATATCTGAGTCTACTCCAAACGGCAATATCAAACACTTATATTTAATATTATTGTCAAAGTATCTGTCGCTTTTTGTATCACAAAGCCAATCGAGTAACCGGGTTTTCAGTTTTTCAGTATCCTCTGCTGAATGCCTATTGGCATTGAAATATTCATTAGCCTTTTCCATGAACCAAATTTTGGTTCTCTCACGGGTGTTACGCTCTGAAAAGCCTGACCATTCTCCGGACGTAACTTTGGCTTTGAGCCATTCGCAGAAATCAAGATTTACCATATCTGGTAAGGGTGCCATATACTGCTCCTTTTTTTAAGTTATAATACACAGTTATATTGTACAACCAACTACCCAACTACACCACTACTACCGCCCTCTCTACCGCCCGTACCACCTCCATTCTAATGTTAAAAGTTAGCCCCCACACCGCGTGCCGCAAAAAACGCGGCTCGCGGCGGCGACTTGGCTGCGCTATGCCGCTTCAGTCCCTAAGGCAACGCACAGAGTAGCCGAGCGTCTTGAGGTTGTTGCTCTCGCCCACATTGTCGTCGCCGGTGCCCACGTTGCGGCTGTAGGCGCCACTCGCATTGTTCTCCGTGGCGCTCCACCAGCTGCCGTACGTGCCGACACCGCTGAAGTTGCTGGGGTAGCGGTAGCCGCCCGGCAGGGCCGAAAAGCCGTACGTATCCTCACCGTCCCAATTTGGCGACCGTGCTTTAAGTTTTGCACCAGCTGCACTACTACCACCGGCAACGTCAATCAGTCTTCTCCAATCAGCGGTATCAGGCAATCTCCACCCATCACCCAGTCCCTGACATGCGCTCTTTGCCGCAGTCCAAACATACAACCGTCCATATTTTGTACAACTGTCAGCGGCGTTATTATAACACCAACTGTTATCTGTTGGGTAATTCAGATTTTTCGCCATCCATATTATGTTGCCGATTTTTACCGTGGGATATCTCTGCCCCTGATAGACAAGTGTATCGCCTTCTTCAACGCCGCCGCTCTCACATTGCCCACCCGTCAGCTGCGGTATCGTCGAAACTATTTCCGTAGTGCCGCAATCGCAGCTTCTGCTCACACGCCCGGGCGCGGCGCACGTTGCGGGCGTTGTGGATTCTGTCCAGGAATGTGTATGCTGGATATGGCAGCTCATGTGATTCGGATTGAACTCACAACATGCCGCGCTCGCCGGATTGCTCGTACACGGGTCAGGCGGCGGTATTACTGGGCAACTCGTATGGTTCGGGTTGGCATTGCAACACGCCGCGCTGCCCGGATTGCTCACGCACGGGTTGACTGCCCCTGTACACCCGGGAAATGACGAATCTTTCTGGCAGCAAAGCGACCCCGGAGAGGCGCTTGTCAGGCCGAGGCACGGGTTATAATCGGGGCATCCCGGCGTAATTTGCGGGGCGATGGCGCATTGGTCGGCGTTATCGCTGCGCGTAAATCTTGCGGTCAGCGTTGTGTTGCTGCCGGAGATGTTGATTGTTTTGGGATTCTCGGTGCCGCTTGCCGCCCCCGACCACCCGGTAAAAACATACCCATCTGCCGGCCGGGCTAAGGCGGTTACCGTTGTTCCGGCGTTCTGCGGCGCGGCGCCCATCAGCGCGGTACCGTCTACGAACACCGCGCCGCCCTCTTCGGGGACTGCGGCGGCCGTGAGCGTGTACACTAAGGGCGAAAACATTGCCACAAGCGTTTTGCCGGCGTCCATTGTAATGGGGACAGAGCGGGACGTAGACGTTGACGCTCCGGACCAGCCGGTGAACGTGTAGCCTGATTTCGGTTCGGCGGTTACGGTTACTTGCGTTCCGGCGGCGTAGTCGGGGCCGTTTTGGTACGTGACGGTGCCGCCGTTTTCTGGGAACGCGCTGGCAAAGAGCGTGTACGTACTCGCGCCGGCCTCGCTTACCGGATTGAACATGGCCACTACCGGCTTGTTGCCGTCCATTCTTACCGACAGCATCGTGCTTGCTGATATCTGCGCACCCGCCCATCCGGCGAACGTGTACCCTTCCGACGCCTCCGCTATCAGGATAACGTCATATCCGGCTGGATAGTTCGGGCCATCTTCGGTTCGTGTTATGCTGCCGCCTGCGGGTGGGACTGTAGCTGTTGTCAACGTGTACCCAGCGCATGGTGCGCCCGTTGGTACAAAGCTCTGGTCGGCGCACATTGTACCCAAAATATGGTTCTCGCAGATGTCCGTCAGCGGGTTGTATTTCTTCCCGCCGCAAAGGTCGCGCGCCTTGCCGGCGAAGCAGAATTGGTAATCGGGGTTGTACCACGTCTCCGGCCCCTTGCCCCCGCAATGGTCGGGGACTTTCTCGCAGGTAAAGAGAGATGTTGCGATAATCAGGCAAACCATCGCGCCCGTAACCCCCGCGTCCACCAAATTTCCATTTTTATTGTTTTTCATATTCGCCTATATCCTTTTTAAAATAAAATGTGAATGGTTATACCGCCCGCCAGAATCGCCCCGCCCGCGATGTACGCGGCGTTGCGCCTTGTCGCGGCCCTGTCGGCCTCTTTTGGGTCGTTTTTGTCGATATGTTTTATTACATTGCTATTTTCGAGATAACCGTATGCCAAAGCTCCGGCTCCGAGCACATCAAGCCCTATCGCGGTATAGCGGAAGATTTTCTTTCTCAAAAGGCGCGCTTTTCTCGTCTCTTCCGGCTCTATCAGCTCAAGGGCGATATTACGCGCTACACGGCTCATTTCGTTGGCATCTTTGAGGGTGCTGGTCTCGGTGACGGAGCGCTTGATTTCTGCGGTGACAACGTCCACCAATCGCGTGTCAAGATAGTAGCGTTTGCCTACCGGGTTGATATTGGAAATGCTGAGATACTGCACACCGAGTTGTTGTCCTAACGCTTTTATCTGGTCATCATCCACCGCGCCGCTGCGTTGGTATATGTGTTCTTTGGCGAGTTGTTCGAGGATAATTTCTGTACGGTCAACGGCAAGATATTTATCGCTCCCGCTGATAACTCTCGCAAGTTCACCGCCCATGATATTGTGTACGCCTTGTGCGCCAGTCGGTTCATCCCCGGCCATATAGATAGCCACTGCCTGCTTGCCCTGCTCGGCAGCAATATCGGTGAGCTTGGGCGCTTCCGCAGGAGTTTGGGTGGTAGCCGATTCGGGGGTGAATCGTTTTCTACCGCCCTCCATTACGTCTTCGATTGACCGGGAGGACGGTGCCGGTTCGGGTACTGCAATCGGCGCGGCAATCGGCTCCGGCTTAACTTCGATTTGGCGTGTCTCCACAAGCATTATCTCCACACGCCTGTCCCGCGTACATTCTCCAACCGTATTAGTTGGGGGATTGACGACAGTAGTGATATTTGCCGTGGGCACCCCGTTGGCCCGCAGATACTTCACCATAGCCTCAACGCGCCGGATAGAGAACTGCATGGAGCGGTTTTGGGCCCCGTCATCGGGGCAAGTATGCCCGTGTACCTCGTAGCGGTGCTGTTGGTTCCGCTTGACAATGGCGGCTACGCTGTCGAGCGCGGTTGACGACTGCGGGGTGAGCTTCGTACCGTCGGGCTCGAAGTTGACCGCTATTAATTCCGAACGAAATTCAGCCGTAGTGTAGACGGGTTTGGAATCCTGCGCATCTTGGGCAAATGTCGCGGCGGTACAGAATGTGCAGACAAGCATGGCTGAAAACAGCGTTTTAAGCTTATTCATTTACGAGTTCCTGTCTTTGAAGAAATGAAGCAATAGGAGGCCAATAGAGGCCGTTTATGGGTTGGGGTAAATTCTCTTTTATCAAGTAACCCGCGTGTACGACGCGTATTTGCGTCATCATAACAATAGCGCGCACCGCAAGAATCGTTGTTGACATAACAATCATCAGCATAATATAAATCCATCACAGCATCCGGTCAATAAAAACATCTTCAAGGCATCCCTGTAATCCGCCCGTCCCTACCATAAGTATAGATTACCGCGCTCTGAATATCAACAAATCGCCAAAAAATCCCGCCCATCGCCCCATAAGCCCCCCCCCCCCCCCCCCCCCCCCCTTTTCTGGCGGGTCTTGCCCAATATTGACGAAACACGGTCTTGCGCGGCGTTTGGCGGGGGTAGAAGGGGCTAATTTGGGGCAGTGGGGCAATTTTTGCCGTTTTTTTGCTTTTGGGGCGGGAATGTAGTATATTATAGCATGGAGAAAATGGCGAATGGCCGAACTTAAGCAAAAATCGAAGAAGATTTGAAAACCCTTATGGCTATAGGAGGCGATATTATGATACAGGCAGTAGAAGCGTATAGGAGTGTGTCTGCGTCGGACGAGTTAAGAGAACTTGAGCGTATGCGCGACCGTGCGCGGCGCAATGAGGCGTCGGCGTTGGCGTATGAAAGGCGGCAAATTGCTAAAAAATTTAAAGATAATGGTGTTGATGTAGATACCATAGCGAGATCGGCCGGCCTCACGGTAGACGAGGTCTTGAAACTGTGATTGTCCGAACAATGGAAGAGGAACTAGAGCGTATGCGCGATGACGCCCGGCGTAATGAGGCGTCGGCGCTGGCTAATGCCGAGCGTAAGGCTAAATTAAAAATGGCGAAAACACTCCTTGCCGAGGGAGTTGGCGTTGAAACAATAGCTCGCTCTTCTGGTTTTACAGTTGACGAGATATTAAAGCTGTGAAAGACCGAACAGCGGAAGAGGAGTTGGGGCGTATGCGCGATGACGCCCTGCGAGCTTGCGCTGAACTTTTTGGGCAGACCGGAGTTTGCCGCCGGCGGGATAGATTTTTGCCTCTTTGATACCGCGCATACGAACCCCGGCTATATTTTTGATTTTCTGATGGCGCCGCCGGATGAAGGACGGTATAAAGAGCGTGCTGGGCGAGGGGAACGTCAGGCGCGTCAAAAAACTTTTTTCAAAAAAAACTTGACCTTGCGTTCGGAATTATCGTATATTAGGAAAGAGTTGTAGATATTTCATGGGGGAGTAGTTGCCCGGTGCGTTTATCCGGGCGGTGCGAGCCAACAATCACGGTCGCCGGTTTGTACGCGGCGGTCTGGCTTGTCCGGTCAATGAGACTAATGAGACTCATGTATAACCGTTAAGCGCGTTTTCCGCCGTTTTGGGGGGAATCGTTGGGTTTGACGGTTATACATGGGTCTTTTTTTTGTCTCCGGCAGATTATGTGTAGTTGCTTGTATAGTTAATGGAATTGATATTGATTTATGGCATTTTGTCAATAACAAATTAAATGTGGTGGAGGGTGTATGAACGAATTTATGGCAAACAGGGCGGATTTGGCCCGCGAGTTTGGGGTTGATCCGGGCGCGGGGCTGAGCGACGGCAAGGTGCGTGAGAATCTCGAAAAGTACGGCTCGAACGCGTTGGCGCGGACTAAGCCGGATTCGCTATTTAAGCGTATTTGGGCCTCGGCGACCGAGCCCATGCTACTTTTGCTGCTTATGGCCGCGCTCATTGCCCTCGGCGTAAACATCGCTGCCGCGGTTACGGGCGGCCACGCCGATATTTTGGAGGTAGTGGGGATTTTCGCGGCGATTTCGCTGTCGGTGGCGATCACGGTCGCTATGGAGGGGAAGAGCGCGAAGGCGTTTGAGGCGCTCAACAGGATAAACGATGACATAGTGGTAAAGGCGCTGCGCCACGGGTCGGCGGTTATGCTTAACCAGCGCGACATCGTGGCGGGGGATATATTATTGCTCGGCACAGGGGATAAGATCCCGGCGGACGGGCGGCTGCTTGAGAGCACGGAATTGTCTGCGGATGAGTCGGCGTTGACAGGCGAGAGCGCGCCCGTGAATAAGGACGCGGAGTTTACCCCTGATGATGAGAAGACCCCGCTGGCCGAGCGGCGCAATATGCTGTATTCTGGTACATATATTACAGGCGGGTTCAGCAAGCTCTTAGTGACGGCTGTCGGCAGCCATACCGAGTTTGGGAAGATAGCGCGCGAGCTTACCGGCGCGCATAAGACCACTACGCCGTTGCAGGAGAGGCTTGGCCGTATGGGCAAGCTGATCACCTTTGTAGGCGCGGGCGCCGCGGCGGTGCTGTTTATATCCCAGCTGCTCTCGTTTGTGCACAGCGGCGCGCTGAATTTCATGAATATCACAGAAGCTTTTTTGATGAGCATCGTCCTGATCGTAGCCTGCGTGCCGGAGGGGCTGCCGACCATAGTTGCGATATCCCTCTCGCTCAATATTATCAAGCTCTCTAAACAAAACGCGCTTGTCAAGAAGATAATCGCATCTGAGACGGTGGGGTGTATCAACGTTATCTGCTCGGATAAGACCGGAACGCTCACCGAGAATAAGATGACCGTAAACGGGTCGATTGCCGACGAGACGATACTGGCCAATATCTGCATCAACAGCACCGCGGAAATCGGCGAAAAAGGCATTTTTATCGGCAATCCTACCGAATGCGCCTTGTTGATGGCGGCGGGGAAGGCTGGGTGGGATTATCATCAGAAAAGGCATAGCGCTAAAGTCATTCACGCGTTCCCGTTCTCGTCCGAAAAGAAGAATATGACAACTGTTGTGGAGGATGATACCGGTTTTACCGCGTACAGCAAGGGCGGCCCGGAGAAAATTTTTCTGCTGTGCGGGATAAGCGGCTCGGAGAGGGCGGATATTGAGAAGCAGATGGCGGTGTGGCAGGAAAAAGCCTGCCGCATCATAGCCTTCGCTCACCGCAAATTTGACAAGTGTCCTGATATTGATGAAAAGGCGGTGGACTGCGGGATGACGTTCGACGGGTTCGTGGCGATCTCCGACCCGCTGCGCTCGGATGTTTTCGATGCCGTTGAGCAATGCCGGTCGGCCGGTATCGACCTGAAGATATTGACAGGTGACAATATCATCACCGCAAGGGCAATTGCCGGCGAGCTTGGCGTTTTGAAAGACGGCCATGTTGCCGTAGAGGCGAGGGAGCTTGAGCCGCTGTCTGACGAAGAGCTGACGGAGAGGCTGAAAACAATCACCGTAATCGCCCGCAGCACACCGGGGATAAAGATGCGCGTCGTCAACCTGCTCAAGGCCGCCGGCAATGTAGTGGCCGTTACGGGCGACGGCATAAACGATGCCCCCGCGCTCAAACACGCCGATGTTGGGATCGCGATGGGCATCTCCGGCACCGAGGTCTCAAAAGAGGCGAGCGACATCGTCCTCCTGAATGATTCTTTCGCGACGATAGTGAACGCCGTGCGCTGGGGGCGCGGGATATATGAGAATTTCAAGCGGTTCATCTGTTTTCAGTTGACGGTCAACGTGGCCGCGGTGGTAACGGTTTTGGCCTCGGTGCTGCTTGGCCTCAAGGCCCCGTTCACCGCGCTTCAGCTTTTGTGGATAAACATCATCATGGACGGCCCCCCGGCGCTCGCGCTGGGGCTGGAGCCTATACACGGCGATTTAATGAAGAAGCCGCCGATAAAGCGCAGCGAGGACATACTTTCGCGGCCGCTTCTGATAAGGATCGGGCTGACCGGGCTTTTTATATCGGCCGTGGCGCTCTTGCAGCACAAGCTTGATTTTCTCGGCGCCGCCGCGCTCGCCGCGGGCGATCTTGCGTTGGCCGACGCTTACAAGAGCACGGTGATCTTCACGCTGTTTGCGCTGTTCGCGCTGTTCAACGCATTTAATTGCCGCGAGATCTACATTACCTCCATAGCCAGGAACTTTTTGAAGAACAAACTTATGCTCATAATTACCGGTATCACGATGCTCGCGCAGGTGCTGATCATCCAGTACGCCGGCGCGGTGTTCGGCACGGAACCGCTGCCGTCTGATATGTGGCTGAAGCTGTTCGCGGTCGCGGGGAGCGTTGTGGTGGTGTCGGAGGCGGTTAAATTGTTTATGTGGATTGGGGCCGGGAGTAAGAGGGCGTGACATAAAATTTTGATATTTTATCCGGCAAAATATATTTTATCGTATCATTCAACAAAAGAGGGACGTACTGATGGAAAAGAATCGGATATTCGACTGGCTGCTCAGGTTCATCAAGGGCGGGGTTATGGGGATGGATTTTGTGCTGCCGGGGATCAGCGGGGCGGCGCTGGCTGTGGTTTTTGGCCTGTATGAGCGGATAGTCCGCTTTATCGCGCACATCACTACCGACTTCGTCAAAAACGTCTTTTTCTTCATCCCCGTTGGCTGCGGCGTACTGATCGGCATTTACATGGTCTCGCACCCCATGAGTTTCCTGTTGGAGAACTACATGACGCCTGTCCTCTGGTTTTTCGTAGGCGCGATTTTGGGGACGATGCCGGATTTGTGGCGGAAGTCCGGCGAGAAAGGGCGGAAAGCCCTGCATATAGGGATGCTGGCGGCGACGTTCGTCATCGCCGCGCCGCTGTTCATCATTATGGCGGGAAGCGAATCTTTTGGGAACCTGCAGGTCAACACGTGGACGGCGTTCGGCGCGGGGGCCATGGTCGCGTTTGTCGCGTTCATCCCCGGCTTCAGCTCGTCTACTTTTTTGGTGATGCTCGGAATGTACAGGGACCTTATCGATTCATGCAAGGCTTTGGACTTGTCCGTATTGATTCCGTTCGGTTTGGGGCTTTTAATCTTCGCGTTCCCGTTCTCCCGCCTTATTGAGTTCCTGCTCAAGCGGGTGTTCACCGGATTTTTCCACATCATAATCGGGTTCGTCCTCGCCTCCGCCGTGCTCGTTGCGGTGAAAGCGTCGGAGGGGTACAATTATCTGCAAATCGGCACCGCGGCCTGCGCCGTCACGTTCGTCGCCGGCGGTATCTTTTCGTACTGGATGTGCAATGTAAGTAAGAAATACGGTGTTTGATGGAGATTAATTGGAAGAAGAACGCTGCCCTGTTCATAACGGGGCAGGCGTTGTCGCTCTTTGGTACGATGGTCGTGCAGTACGCCATCCTCTGGCACGTCACGCTCAAGAGCCAGTCGGGCACCATGATGATGCTCTTCACGCTCGTGGGCATGCTGCCGATGTTTGTCATCTCTCCGTTTGCGGGCGTGTGGGCCGACCGCTACAATCGCAAGTACATCATAAACATAGCGGACGGGTCTATCGCGCTTTTCAGTTTGATCGTCGCCATATACCTCATGCTGGGGATCGAGACGTACACGATACTTTTTTTGTGCGCGTTCGTGCGCTCGCTGGGGCAGGGCGTGCAGAATCCGGCGGTTGGGGCGTTTATCCCGCAGATCGTGCCGCAGGAGCACTTAACGAGGGTCAACGGGATTCAGACGAGCATTCAATCGTTAATCTTTCTGACAACGCCTATGCTAAGCGCGGCGATGATGACATTTGTTCCGCTTTACGCGATGTTTCTGTTAGACGTAGTTACCGCCGCGATAGGCATCTACATAGTATTCTTCTGCGTCAAGGTACCAGCCGAGGCTCACGCGCTGGCCGCGGCGGCGCAGCTGAAGGGCACGGGGTACTTCCACGAACTTAAAGTGGGCCTCAAATACGTCATAAACCACGGCTACGTGCTGAGGACGGTCATCATAACCGCAATCTTCCACTTCCTCATAGCCCCAGCCTCTTTCCTCACGCCGCTTCAGGTCGTGCGTAAATTCGGCGACGACGTCTGGCGCCTCTCCGCTATAGAGATCGCCTTCTCGTCCGGCATGATGCTGGGCGGTATATTCATCGGGATGTGGCCCGGCTGCAAAAATCGCGTACACACGATGGCGCTGACGTGCATGTTCTGCGGGATAACCTGCGCCGCGCTCGGAATAACGCCTGTGTTCTGGATCTACCTGGCGATCATGGCGGTAATGGGGTTAGGCGTGCCATACTACGGTACAACCTCAATGGTGCTGCTGCAAACCACCGTAGACCCGGCCTTCATGGGCCGCGTCTTATCCGTCTTCACGATGGTGACAAGCTGCATAATGCCAATGGGTATGCTCCTCTTCGGCCCTCTTGCAGACAGGGTATCTATCGACATCCTCCTCATAATAACAGGGATAATGATCTCCCTACTCGGTATTCCCATGATGACAAGCAAAACGCTTAGGGCGGCGGGGATAAAGCACCTGCCTTCGCCCGCGCCCGCCGGGGATGAAAAAATTTGACGGAGTCGTCCCACGGCGAACCGGCCGCGCGCAAGCTGCCGGCGCTGTCCCGCTGGCCGTGGTTATCCCTGATGCCTGATATCCCGCTATCCGCTATTCAATCCGTGCCCTATTGGAAATACGCCCGCATTATCGCCTCGGTTCTCTTCTGAACAACGTCCATCCGCTCCTCCTTGGGCGGTTCCGTCTGAGGCTGGGGCTGGGCGCCGGCTTCCGAGTTCTCCGCCTCGCGGTTTTTCTGCAGCGCCAGAAGGGCGGCAAGCGCCATGCGTGCGCCGTTGGATATGCTCACCGTGTCGCCAAGCTCGCCGACGTCCGCGATAGTGCCGTTAGCGATCTGAGACCGCACCTCATGCACCATGGCCTTCGCGATCTCCGTCTGCGTTGGAGTGTTATTCGCCGCGTACTGCTGCGCATAAGCATTGTACCCGCCAATTGATGAGAGACTCATTTTACGTTCCTCCTTAATTATAGTGTAAATATCCGGCGCCGCCTCGGCCCCCGGCACGGGTCCATTCCCGCGTCATTATATAGATACAGCAAATCCTGTGCCGTGCAATGGCGGGTGGGTATGGTTGGATGATGTAAGTTGTTGATTTTTATGGAGTTATTGGGTGGATTGGGGTATTGTACGGATGAGCGGTGTTGGTGCTATTTGCGGATAATGGCGGTTGGTACTGGGAAAAATCGTTCCTGCGGGGCGGAATTTTCCAGCAGAAAAGCGGTTCGGTTTTTGACTTTATTGTTGGGCATTATATGAAATATCTATTGTCCATCATATATTCAATGACTTAAAATTTGTGCAACAAGCTGTTGCACAATAACCGTAGAGATATAGTATATATCTTATGGAAAAGTTTACTTGCAAGTCAGCAGATAATTGATATGTTGAAAATCAATGACTTAGAAATTCTGCAACAGCTGCTGCAGAATTTGCCTTGGCGGCATCAAATGTCCATTATGGATTACTAAGACGGCGGTCTCGGTTCGTGCGAGAGTGCGTTACTTCGAGGGTCTGCCCCCGCTCAGGCTCCTGACCGACTCCGAAAGGTTCAAAATCGTGTCCTGCTGAGACTTGATTATCTCCATCAGATTTACCTCCCCACCCGGAAAATCCGGCGAAGACTGGGCCGGCGCAGGGGGCGCAACGACTGCCGCCTCAAACATCAGTTCGTCCGTAGGGATGCAGAAATACTCCGCGATCTTCTTCACCTGCGCCGGACGGGGGGAGGCGCCGCGCTTCCAGCCGGTAACGGTATTTGTGCTCATTTTAAGGTCTAACGCCAGTTTGGATACCGAAATTCCACGCTTAAAACAGAGTTTTTTTAACTTTTCATAGAACATTTACGGCTATCTCCCCCGGCAAAAGAGTTCAAAAAATATTGACAGATTACGTCCCCGTGCCAAAAAAATTTCAAAAAACTGTTGACAAGAGATTGTAACTATTGTAATTTATGTATAAATATCAGTTTAAGGCACCCTCTGGCAGTTATTGAGCAGTTGAAGAGGAGTATGCGTAACTGTTGTCAACACAACATAAGTAAAATAAACTATTGCCAAGTCAAAAGCAAGGGACAGGCTATGGAAAAGATGTTTACTGCACAGGAGGTAGCCGAACGCTATAACGTGACTGTCGAAAGCGTGTGGCGCTGGATAAGAGACGGGCGCCTGCCGGCCATGCGCCTGACACAACGCAATTACCGTATACGCCCCGCCGACTTAGAGGCTTTCGAGCGCGGGGAGGGTCAAAGCCAAACAAATGTAGAAAGCCGCTAATGCTTGAACTGAAAAATATACATAAATCCTTTGGTGATGTACAGGTCCTGAACGGGACCAATCTTCGCCTGGAAAAGGGTTTTATATACACGCTAAAGGGAGGCAACGGTTCGGGCAAGACGACATTGATTAATATCATCTCCGGCTTTCTGAAACCGGATAAAGGTGACGTTGAACTGAGGGGTGAAAAGGTAATGCGGTTTCTGCCGTACCGCGTGAACAGGATGGGCATAGGCCGGACGTTCCAGGACTTGCGCCTCGCCACGCAGATGACGGTATATGAAAATATTTTGCTGGCGTTAGAAAAGAGAATGTTCGCCTTTCCCGACAAAAACCAGCAAAAACGGGCGGATGAAATTTTGAAAACCGTCTCGCTGTCGGAAAAGCGAAACGAACTGGCGGGCGAAATATCATACGGGCAGCAAAAATTGCTGACCATAGGCTGTTGCATAGCCAACAACGCCGAAATGCTCTTGATAGACGAACCGGTTGCCGGGATTGACAAGGACAATCGGGTGAGGATTATAGAATTGGTAAAACAGTTGAAGCAGGAAGGAAAGACCATATTGCAGATTGAACACCACCCTGATTACATCAAGGAGACGAGCGATCATGTTCTGCAAATGGAGAAGGGCGTAATATGCTGACTGTGGAACACATAACCACCGGTTACGGCAAAAAGCAGGTGTTGACGGATGTCTCTTTTACCGTAGAGAAAGGCGATGTGGTTTTGCTCAGCGGCGGTAACGGTTCCGGTAAAAGTACGGTATTGAAAACCATATACGGCTTACTGAAACCGTGGGCGAGTGAGCAGGAAGGGAAGATTACGTTTGAGGATAAGAAGATAACCGGATTGCCTGTTTCGACGATGATACGAAGCGGCATTGTGTATATGCCGCAGAAAAAGAATGTATTTGAGGATTTTTCGATAGAAGAGAATTTGTCCGTTTCGGCAGGGATTTACCAGAAAAAAGAAGCTAAAGAGCGGGCGGAAAAGGTCTTTGAGATCCTGCCCAAGTTGAAAACGATGCGGAAACGAACGCCTTTCCATCTTAGCGGTGGGGAAAGACAGTTATTGGCTTTCGGAAACGTATTGGTTCATTCGCCAAAGCTGGTGTTGCTCGATGAGCCGTTGGCGGGGGTGGATGGGGATAATTCGGAGGTGTTTTTTAGGTGTATGGTTGAATTAAAAGATGGGGGTGTGACGTTTGTGGTTGTTGAGCATAAAATGCAATTATTAAAAAATGTTGTAGACAAAGAAATTGGATTGGAATTGGGGACAGTAAAATGAGAATTATAGGAATACAACCGCAAAAGATAGAAAATATCAATATTGTTACCAAAGGAACTATAGGTGAACCTTTGGGGTTAGCAAAAATTTTGGCTATTGCCGAATCAAAAGGACATGATATTAGGTATATCCCCTATATAAATAATATAAATGAACTATTGTCTGATGTGGAATCTTTCTTGCCGGAAATGGTCCTTTTTTCCATTATGACTTCTCAATACCCATTAGGTGAAGAAATCGCAAAGGGAATCAAGAATTTGTTCCCTGAAATTATAATTATAGCAGGTGGGTATCATCCAAGCAGTAGTATTAAACCTAACTACCCGTTTAACTTTTTTGTAAAAGGAGAAGGAGAAATCCCGTTTGAACAATTGTTAACGTATTTTCAAAATACCGATAAACACATCCAACTAAATGAAATTCCGGGTATTTCATATTATGATGAAAATCATACATATATATCTAATCCGCCGGAAAGGGTTTTAGATATTGATAGTTACCCATTGCCTATAAGAGATGCAGGCGTATTGCAGCAAAAATATTATAGTTTAATTTACCCTCATTATATGAATCAAACGGGTTTTGCCTATATTGAATATTCTCGCGGTTGTTACAATAGTTGTTCTTTTTGTTGTAAAGAAGCAATGTATAATGGAAACAAAATCGTCTTTCGTGATTCGACTAATGTTATTAGTGAAATAAAGCATCTAATTGATAAAAATGTCAATTTATTATGTTTTATAGATCTCAATTTTACGGTTAGTCATAAAAAAGTATTTGATTTGTGTAATGAAATTATAAAAAACAATATCAAAACTTCATGGTTCTGCATGAGTAACGTCAACACCGCAGATAATACAGAGCTTTTGAATGCAATGTCGGATGCCGGCTGTGTTAAAATAATGTATGGGGTAGAATCGCTATCAGATGGTATAATAAATGATACGAAAAAGAATGATAATAATAACCTTTATCAAATAATGATGCAAACAGCCTCTTCTGGAATACTATGTCAAATATTTTATATGATTGGGTTTCCTTGGGAAAATGAACAAGATGTATATAATGCTATCCCTAAAATTATACAGATACCGGCTCATCAAATACGTATTGGCATAGCAACACCGTTGCCGGGAAGTGCTTGGTTTAATAATGTGAAGCAAGAAAATATATGCAGTATCGATTGGTCTTTATATGATACAGAAAATATTATTTGGAATGAAAATAAATTTTCTGACATAAAATCGCTAATGAAAGACATTTGTCGTCAGTTTTATACAACGGATTTGTACTCAAAAAGACTCGGAAACTTTTTACATTCATACCCTAAATATACGGAAAGTTTCAGTTACTTTTTCAAATCGTTAGCCGAACTTGAGATATTAAAAAATAAACTTGAAATAAATAAACCCTATTTAAATAAGGAGAACGTATGAAGAGAAGTTATTTTGGCCTAATTAGTGTTTTATGCGTACTGTTTTTGCATTCCTGCAAACAGGGCGGGTACTCTACAACGGTTGGAGTTATTCTTCCATTGACTGGAGATGTTGCCGTTTATGGAAATGCCATTAAAAATGGTATTGATTTGGCTCTGGATGAGTCGGATATAAAAGAGGATATTAGATTAATTATAGAAGATGATCAGGGTGAGACAAAAACAGCAACAACAATATTTAATAAACTTTTATTGCAAAAAACGGATATTATTATCGGAGGTGGCATGAGTTCAGTTGCTGCCGCGTTAGCTCCTATTGCTCAAAAAGAGCAGATTACATTATTATCTCCGACGGCATCATTACCGTCTTTAACCAATTCCGGCAAATATTTTTTTCGAATTTGGCCTTCTGATAATTATGAGGGATATATCACTGCTGACTATATCGCTAATATAATGCAGAAAAAGAGAGCCGCCGTATTATATGTCAACCTTGATTATGGCGTTGGTATGAACAATGTTTTTTCTGAAGAATTTTCAAAAAGAGGAGGTCAGATTGTATTTAGTGAAGGATACGCTCAAGGAGCTACTGATTTCAGAACTCAATTAGTTAAAATTCGCAATAACAACCCGGATGTTTTATATATACCAGGTTATTATCAGGAAGTTGCCAACATTTTAAGGCAAGTAAAAGATATTAACCTCGATGTTCAGATATTGGGAATCAGCAGTTTATATGATGAACGTATCATTCAATTGGCAGGAGATCAAGCTGAAGGTATCATTTTCACATACCCATCGTATGATAGTAATAGCGAAGATGAAACTGTCCAAGTATTTGTGAAAAATTATTCCGCAAGATTTGGAAATACACCTGACGCTTTTGCTGCACACGGTTACGATGCTATGAAAGTAGTTGAATATGCAATTAAACAGCTCAAGAAAAAGAGTGCACCAGTTACAAGAGAAACTTTAAGGAATGAAATTTCTAAAGTGAGCGATTTTAATGGTGTTTCAGGAAAATTCTCTTTTGATGAAAACGGCGATGTCATTAAAAGTATGAGGTTTATGACGGTGAGGAACGGGGAATTTGTGCAATTATGAATAAACTGAAACATTATTATGATAATAGCAATGATAATTGCTATATACAGATAAATAATTTATTAAAAAACGTTATTTTAAAAAGGTTGTCATATGACAAAAAATAATTTTGCCAAAACGCATCCTCAAAAAGAGCGAACTCATTTATATGAGGAATACGCCCTTGTTGCTGATGTACCGTCAATTAAAAAACAATGGGAACTTCAAGCAATAGAAATAATAAATATTAATCCAAAAAATATTTTGGCGATAGGAATTGGTTTTGGTGATGAAATAAATTATTTGATTGAAGAATTAAAAAGAAAATATGCATCTAAAGATTCTTTAGGAAAATTGGAATCTATAGAATGGATTGATCTTGATGATAAATATGCCGGCAAAAGACTTAAAGATTTTTCTTCTTTTGTAAAAGTAGAAAGAATAAAGCCTGATAATTTGTTAGATATTGTTGATGAAAAAAGATGGGATTGTATTTTATGCAGTTTTGTTTTACATGACATAAAATACGAAGACAAAAAGCAAGCCATTGCTATTCTGCGTAAAGCGTTAAAGCCGAAAGGGATATTTATAGTATCTGAAATGTTTTTGGATAACAAAGTGAAATCAGATTATATAAAAGATTTAGAACGAAAAAGGAAAATAGATACTTTGTATGGAAATTTTTATAAAGAAGTACAAAATGAAATAAACAATATGGCTATCGGTAAAAAAAAAATTTTAAACGAGTTGTTAAAAATTAAAGAGGAGGCAAGGGATGGGAAGCGAGATTATTTTTTGACAAAGCAACAGACTATAGATTTATTGCGTGCGTATAATTTTGTTGTGGACGTAAATGAAGGTAAATACTATATTGAAAATGAAACAAATCCTTATTTAGGCATTATCATTGGAAGGATGCAGAAATGATTATATATTTTTAACATTTGAAAAAGAAGTTCAAGGCATAAATGATGTAATTAAATGTATATTTGATGGCAATGCAATTAAACCATTAACAATTATGGAGGTTAAAGATGGGTAGTTCTAAAAAAGGAGTAAAAAGATGGCTTTTGGACACCAAAAATGAAGTATGGTTGTCTTTAATAGCCACCGTTGTTGTTGCATTGATTTTTTGGTTGTGTAGGCAAATTCCAATATCAGACACGAAAACTTCTTTAGATTGGACGTTGATGATTTTTGTAGAAATTGTTATTCTAGTATTGTCTTTTTTTGCTATACGAAGTGGCATCCGATGGCTTGTTTATGAGTCTGTATATAACGACTTCTTTGTACCAAAAGAAAGTAATTTTAAACTTATAGCAGAAGGTAAGGGTGGAGAAATATTTGAAGAAAAAATACAATTGTTGCGTAAAATCCCAAGTGTTGAACAGATTATTGCTCAATTTATATCAGAAAAACTAAAAAATGATTTTGTGGAATTAAGATTTAAAACTACTACGGTTGCTTATTCTGATTTCGCTAAAGAGTTATTAGATAAAGCAGATGAAGTTTTGTTGGCAAATGCATTCAATCCCTATAAATGGTTGAAAGCATTGTTTACAGGAGCTGATTTCGAAGATGTAAAACATCATCTATCTACAAAAAAGAAATTTGGGTTATGGATAGAAAGTGAAAGAAAAAGATATACTCCAGCGTATATTAAGCAATTGATAAAAATTGATGAAAAAAATAGAAAAAGGTTGATTATCTTAAATAATTTTGAAAATCTTTTTTTGTATGAGACATACTATTTGTACTTTAAAGATCTCAACGAAAGTACCCCAAATGACACTCGCTTTACAACATACGATTCATTAAAGAATCACCATGCTATCAATATTGATGTTAAACGTTATGATTATGTAATGTTCAACGACAAAATTGCGTTAGAGTGGAATTTCGGTGGTAGTGGTAATTTGCAACTAATAGCCGATTCGAGTAATCCTATAGTACAGGCACTAAAAACCATTAAATCGCGATGGCTAAATAGTGGAAATGACGGATTTGAAAGTATAGAAGAGATAGAAAATAAAATTAATAGATCAAAAAGAAAATATTTTAAAGAGATAATGGACGAAAATCCTGACGTTCATTCGTATTGTTACCATGCTTATGGCGCAGATTGTTGGGAAAAGATAAATAAAGATACACATGAATACTATTTGGGAAGTAATGAGTTTAATTTTTTAACCGAGATTTTTTTGCCAAGATTATCAGCAACAGTACTTGGTGGAGACAATGCGGGGCACTGTAATGTTTTACATATTGGTGTTGGCTCAGGTATGGAAATAAATTCTATTATTACCAATGTTCACAGATTTAAAAAAATTAATAAATATGCTATTGTTGACATTAGTCAAGGCAATATTGAAAAAGCACTCGAAAGGATTGCATTTGATAGGATAGAACATCGAATGGAACCTAAAATTGAAATTCTTTTTGGTGATCCTGTGAATGTAACTAATGCAGATTTGGGGGCACTAAAATTTAATAGGTATTCCTCTATGAATACCGGTGATAATGAATTTTTAAGTGGCCGTCAACTTCTTGCCGACAATTGTCCTCTAATAATCGTTTTGGTAGCGAATGGATATTTATTTTCCCAAAAATCATTGTTGGAACGGCTAACTTTTTTTATGAGGCATGGGGATTATCTTTTGGTGACAACAGAAGTTAATAATTCTTGTGGAAACAATGACTCCGATGAATTTAAAGAAATAACCAAATCATATAAAGCAGAATCAGTATTGAAGTTGTTTAATATTTCTTTAAATCCACTGAACATTGATGTTTTTGAGAATACAAGAATTTTTGCTGGAGATTATTTTCATTTTCGTTTTCAAGAATTGAATTCGATGACTAATCATGCGGAATATGAAAAGGATATTTACGAGGGTTATTTTAACTTGGTAAAATGGAGAGAAAACAACGGGATTTTTAACTTAAATGATTTTGATGGTATAGAAAATATGAATAGCGTACTAGAGTTTTTAAATACTAGATCTGAGTTAAAAATATTTCAATCATATAAACCATCTGGGAAAAAAAGCATCGAATCCTATATCCGTAAATTTGAGGATTTAGAAATATTAGATATCATCTTAAATATTGAAGGTACCAACAGTCCAAACGATAATATTTTTGGGCCAAGCAATGATTATAATCAAGTTGGTTTCGTGATTAAAAAGGAATAGACTATGTACTCAAATACTTTTTATACGCAATCTAATTTTCACGTTTCCGATAATGCCTTTGGCGCATTATCGGAAACCGCAATAAATCATTATGTCCCATCAGACATAACCGACATCCGCACACTCCTGACCGAATGCCTAAAAAACACCGAAAAAAAAACGCAAATAATCGACATCGTTTCTACTCAAAAACAGGCAAAACACAACAACACATTACAAGCAATTATCCCACAATACCACACAAGCAAATGCATAGACAACTGCGCCTATTGCGGCTTCAGAAAAAGTAATTCTAATGTATTACGGACAGAACTTGATGACAACGACTTTGAAAAGGAGCTGAAACTCATTCTTGACTGGGGCTACTCCGTTATCGAATTTGTCTATTCTACCGACACAAATTTCCCCGCAAAACGAATTGCCGAACGAATCCAAAAAGCCAAACGTATCGGAAAATCTATCGGTAAAGAACTCGAAATCGGCATAAATGCACCCTCGTTATCATTAGATGATTATAAAATCCTGAACGAGGCCGATGTTGATTTTGTATTGCTGTGGATGGAGACATATTCCGATAATTATAAAAAATGGCATCCCGACAATACGCCAAAATCGGATTTCAATTATAGGATAGATACTTTCGACAGGTCAATTCAGGCGGGAATAAAGAAATATGCTTTTGCGATTTTATTCGGACTAAGCGATTGGGTTGAAGATGTATTGAGTTTAATTGCGCATGGTCTATATATAAGAAAAGCGTATGGCGTAGAACCATATATTATTGGAAATCCACGATTGAAACACGCGATGGGGTTGTCCGTTGAGAACAGCCCATTTATAATTAGTGATGAGGATTATGTATTTATTAACTATTTTCTGAAATTAGTATTTCCAGAAACCAAGCTATTTATTAATACACGTGAGGAAATAGATATTAATTTGGAATTGATAAAAGGCGGGGGTGATTTTTTTACTATTGATTGCGGTACATTTCCCGGCGCATATCTTAATTTCGGATTAGTCAGAGACGGTCAGGAACAATTTCATACGTCATACTATAATCGCGAGAAAACAATCACGCTATTGCAAGAAAAAGGGTACAAGGTGATTTTTTGAGTATGTTACAGATAATCATAAATATATTACTATCGTTTGCCTTATTCGTTTTAATAGGTCAATCATTTTCGTTGATTTATTATAGTACCCGCTTTTTCCATATTGCCCATGGTGCGGTACTAACCTTTTCAGCTTATTTCGCCTACCTGTTTCTCGTGCAATTAGATTTGCCCGGAGCAATTTCTATTGTATTAGCCATTTTTTGTGCTATAATTGTAGGGGTATTATCTGAAATAGCCCTATACAGACCACTGAGAAAACGTAATGCCTCTTTTATGATATTAATGATTGCCTCATTGGGTTTATATACTGTTTTGCAAAATATAATATCTATGTTTTGGGGTGATGCTACCAGAAGTATACGCACAGGCAGTAATAGTATAGGTAATGACTTTTTTGGGGCCTACATTGCGGATATTAAAATTATTACGATAGCGGTTTGTTTGACTTTATTTGTAATATGCGTATTCTTTATGAGGTACAACCGTATCGGGCGGAATATTCGCGCTGTAGCAAGTAATCCTGAATTGAGCAATATTGTTGGTATTCCTTCCGACAGGGTTATTTTATGGGCGTTTGCTATAGGGTCAGCGTTGGTGGCGGTAGCAGGGATTTTAATTGCTTTGGATACAGATATGAGGCCAACAATGGGGTTTAACTGGTTGCTATTCGCTGTGGTGGCAGTGATTATCGGGGGTGTAGGCAGTAATTGGGGGCTAGTGGGTGGTGCGTTGTTGCTGGCAACGGTACAGCACTTAGCGGTTTACTACATCGGCGGCCAATGGATGAACGCGGTAGCGTATATAATTTTAATTCTGTTTTTAATTGCCAAACCGCTTGGATTTAGCGGCAAACGATTAAAGAAAATAGAGATTTGATATGGAATATTTATTGCACGTATTGATATTAGTGGGTATATATGTCATGCTATCGCAAAGCTTGAGCCTTTCCGCTGGCTTTGGTGGTATGATCTCGTTGGCTCATGCCGGATTTTACGGCGTAGGAGCATATACCGCAGCATTGCTTGCCGTCAATTACCAACTTTCTTTTTTAATAACCTTACCCATAGCCATGCTGTTAAGCGGATTAGTGGCATTGATTGTTTCCGCCATCGCTTTACGCACTATAGACGATTATTTTATTGTTTGTACTTTGGGTATTCAGGTTATTATCTTTTCGCTTATGAACAATTGGATGTCGCTTACACGAGGTCCCTTGGGCATACCGGGTATTCCAAATATTCAGTTTTTTAGCTTTGAAATAGGAATAGGAAACAGATTAGTTTTTCTGCTACTGACTTTATTTTTTGCCGCATTGATATTTTTCTTTCTAAAAAAACTGACAGATTCATCTTTCGGGCATACCCTGCTGGCGTTAAGCGAAGACGAAATATTTACGCAATCATTAGGAAAAAATGTCTATCTTACGAAAGTTATCGCATTTACCGTAAGTGCAATGATTGCCGCCGTTCCGGGGGTGCTTTATGCTCATTATATAAGTTATATAGACCCAACAAGTTTTACGGTGGACGAGTCTATCTTTATTCTCTCTATCGTGATTATCGGTGGTATGCGGAATTTGTGGGGAAGTGCCATAGCCGCCGCGTTTCTTGTCTTGTTGCCGGAAGTTTTGCGCTTTGTGGGTATGCCCAATGCCATTGCCGCCAATATGCGCCAGATTATCTATGGGGGGGTATTGATTTTTATGATGTTCAGGTATAGTAAGGGGTTAGTAGTAAAAAATGGCGTCGGTAATACTTAGTGTAAGAATTTTTATATTTTTCACATATCAACGATTCAAGACAATGGAGTTTGCAGTATGGTAACATCGGGTTGTAGCAGTTGGTCAGGCAGTAAAGCGCGGGTGTATTTCAGCGTATTGACAGCGGTGTTTTTTTTCGTATCGATATTGGCGGGAAACACGTTTTCTGAGGATATAGACGCGCAGGGGTGTGGGTTAGCCATACACGTGGCAGCATTACCTTAAACTTAGACCCCCGGCAGTACCAGAATGCGGCGGTCTCCCTGCACTCGGTAAACGGCAAGCGGATATTGAGCGGCAAAGCGT
>Ga0209755_10000808_pt1 | contig 54154 bp, 48 predicted proteins | sample TergutCo191P1_FD_187301 | JGI IMG/M metagenome (GOLD analysis project Ga0209755, IMG submission 187301) | Cornitermes sp. P1 segment gut microbial communities from Petit-Saut dam, French Guiana - Co191P1 (SPAdes) (version 2) | ecosystem: Host-associated > Arthropoda: Insects > Digestive system...
CCTCGACGTAGGAATGGTCCTCCTTCGCCGGGTTGGTGTCGTCGAAGCGCAGGTTGCACTTCCCGCCGAAGCGTTCCGCCATGGTAAAATCGATATAGAAAGCCTTGCAGTGGCCTATGTGGAGCCAACCGTTGGGCTCCGGGGGGAAGCGGGTATGCACGTAGCCGAACCGGCCGGCCGCCAAATCTTCCCTTATAAACTCGCTTATGAAGTCCGAACCCTCGCGGGTTTCCGCAGGGTTTTCCGCGCCGTCGCCTTCGGTCGCGCCTATGTCCTTGTCCATACATTCAAAATGATGCGTTACCGGAAAATAGTCAACACGCCATGCCGGCATCGAAGCGTTGATCAACTGTCGATTGTGTGATATTACTAATGGCATGACCCGCCGCGAATTTATTAAAAAAATGTTGTACGGGACGGCATTTTTGCTTTCCACCGGGAAACTTACCGGGTGCAGAACCCTTGAGGTTCCGGTGGCACAGGCTCCCGTCCAGGAACCTGTTCGCCAGCCCGTTCGCCGTTCCGGCCCGTTGCAAATCCGTTCGGATAATCCGTCCATAATGCACAGTTACGATAACTGCGGGGAATGCGGCGGTTGCCAGAGCTTTTGCCAAAACACGATGGACGTGTTTGGCCGGACAACCGCCGGCGGCGAGGACGCATGTACCTACTGCGGCCAATGCACCATTTTTTGCACACGCGGCGCAATCACCGAGCGTTTTCATCACCGGCAGGTAAGCGGGGCCATCGCCGCTTCCGACAAAATCGTAATCGCCACGACGGCCCCCGCGATTCGCGTCGCGCTTGGCGAGATGTACGGGTATCCCGCCGGCACGAATGTCGAGGGACGAATCGTCGGCGCGATGAAACATGTCGGCGTGGATCACGTATTGGACGCGACTTTCGGCGCGGACCTGACGGTTATGGAAGAGGCGGCGGAACTGTTGAAGCGGCTCGAAAACGGCGGCAACAACCCGCTGCCGATGTTCACAAGCTGTTGCCCCGCCTGGGTGCGTTACGTCAGGCTGTTTTACCCACGCCTGCTGCCGAACCTTTCCACCGTGAAAAGCCCGCTTTTGATGCAGGGCGTGTTGGCGAAAACCTACTTCGCGCAAAAGATGGGTATAGATCCGGCAAGAATCGTCAGCGTCGCGCTTACGCCCTGCACCGCGAAAAAGGCGGAAATCCTGCTGGCGGGGATGAACTCCGCGGGTGTCAAGCACGGGAAAACGCAGATGCGCGATGTTGATTATGCTCTTACCACCCGGGAGATTGCGTATCTGCTGAACGACAGCAATGTCAATTTCGATGAAATGCGCGACGCTCCCTACGGCGATCTTATGGGTACGGGAAGCGGCGCGGGGATGATTTTCGGCAACACCGGCGGCGTTATGGAAGCGGCGTTGAGAACGGCATACAGATTCCTAAATGGCCATAATCCGCCCGCCAGGTTTTTCAACCTGACATCCGTTCGCGGCCTTGAATCCGTGCGCCGCGCGACCGTGGACATGGGCAGGAAAACGCTGAATGTCGCGGTCGTTCACGGCACCGGCAACCTAAGGCCCTTTCTGGACTCCATCCAAAACGGCGCGGCGAACTACGATTTTGTCGAGGTCATGGCCTGCGCCGGTGGCTGTATCGGCGGCGGCGGACAGCCTGTAACCGCGATGGATCCCGTGGAGCTAAAACGGCTTCGCAAGAACGGCCTGTATCACCACGACAACAACAGCGCCATTCGAGTGAGCTACGACAACCCGCAGATAAAGGCGATTTACAGGGATTTTCTGGGCGAGCCGATGGGGGACAAGGCGAAGCGGTTATTGCATACGTATCATGTATAAGGTTCGTGGTAATGTCAACTAATCACACAACCGATGGAGGCAACGTGGCGACAACAACGCTTTTCAGCGAATCCGAAGACCTGCTCGACATTCGCAAGGACAATATCTTCAAGGCGGTATTCACCAAGGACACGAGCGACTCAAGGCGGGCGCTTTCCGGGCTAGTCTCGGCGATCGTCGGCAGGGAGATGGAGGTTCTCGACATAACGGCGAACGAGCCGGCGCCGGAGGACACGCGGGATCGTCAGATCCGCTTCGACATAAACTGCAAGACCCCGGACGGCGAAAAGGTGAACGTGGAGATGTGCCTCAACCCGAACAGTTTCGAGCCGGTGCGTCTGGAGTTCCATGCGGCGAGGCTGTTCATCACGCAGGACATAATGGGGAAGGACAAGAGCTTCGACGACCTGAAGCGGACGTATCAGATAGCGATTCTTGGCAACAAGACGTACTTCCCCGACGGGGACGTTTTCCACGAATTCGAATACTACGACCCCGCCCGCAACGTGTCGCTCGGCGGCAGAACCCGGATCTTCACGGTGGAACTTGCGAAGCTGGGGGAGGTGGCAAGAAAGCCGGTTGACGAGATGGGTAACGCCGAGCGGTGGGCGGTGTTTTTCGAGTACTTGACGGATCCGGCGATGCGGACGAAAATAAACGAGATAGCTGGATGCGAGGAGGGTATCAAGATGGCTGGTGGAGTGCTTTTGAACATAAGCCGCAACGAGGTCGAACGCGCGCGGCTTGAAAGCGAGTACAAGGGCAAGCTTGACTTGCAGACCAAGCTGGTTGACGCAAAGCGCGAAGGCTGGGTTGAAGGCCAGCGCGAAGGCATGGAGCAAACTGCCCGAAACGCCCTGGCGAAAGGTTACCCCTTTGAACTGATTCACGACATTACAGGGTTTGACATTCAGACCATCAAAAGCCTTCAGCCGCAATAGTTGGGTCGGGGCGAGGGGTAGGAAAGCTTCCCTGGCTCCGTGCCGCGACGCGCCCGCTTCGGACATGGGATAAATGCCTGGCGCGTGCGCGTCGCGGCACGGAGAGGGGGCTGTCATTTCGCGTTTCGGGTGCTGTTGCGCCTGCGTTCCATCAGACAGTAAAAAGGTGCTGGTCATTTTGCGCGGAGGATTAAGGATTTTATCTTTGTCATCCCCAGTAAAAAAGTGCTGGTCACCCCCCGGGGGGTACGCTACACCTGTAGTGTACCCCAGTGTGTACCTACGCTATGACTTTTTGGTGACTGACACTCCGCGCCTACAAGAACGGCCTGTATCACCACGACAACAACAGCGCCATTCGGGTGAGCTACGATAACCCGCAGATAAAAGCGATTTACCGGGATTTTCTGGGCGAGCCGATGGGGGACAAGGCGAAGCGGTTATTGCATACGTACCATGTATAGCGAAACCATTTCATGATCCCGGTTGATAGGTCGGAGGCGGTGCCGGTCACTTTCGCGTATACCTTGGCAAACACGCCAAGCGATTCTTGCACTTGAAACATTATGGGGTTTGGTACATACTGGCCATAGTGAAAACGAACCCCGCCAGCCGCGGCCATCCGGCCATCCGGCCATCCGGCCATCCGGCCATCCGGCCATCCGGCCATCCGGCCATCCGGCCATCCGGCCATCCGGCCATCCGGCCATCCGGCCATCCGGCCATCCGGCCATCCGGCCATCCGGCCATCCAATTATGATTCTGCGCTAAACAAGCGTGTCAACCACCTAACGGCATGTTTTTCGCATCGCTATAAGCGTGTAATTTCCCGTCTTTTTGAGGAAACGCCCCCTGCGCGTTCGCCCGTCGCGGACGCCGGGGTGTTTTTGCATACAAACACACAACAAGGAGGTTTTTCGACATGAAAAACACAAGGACACTACTGGGCGTTGTCGCCGTCATCGGGTTTGTCGCGGTATCCTGCGGCAACAATACCACGCCGAACGGCACAGTTCCGGGCGGCACCGTGCCGAGTGGCCCCACCATGCGCACGGTAACCTTTAATACCGCCGGGGGATCCGACATTGCCCCGGCGCGGGTGCCGGACGGGCAGGCGGTGGCAAGGCCCGGGCAAGACCCGACAAGGGGCAGCTATGTCTTTGCCGGCTGGTATACGGCGGCCGCCGGCGGAACGGCGTTTTACTTTGGCACGCCAATTACCGCGAACACGACCATACACGCAAGGTGGGCCGCGCCGGCCCCGACCATGGAAGTGGAGATTGCCGCCGGCATTACGATGGAGATGAACTGGATACCTGCCGGTAATTTCACGATGGGGCAGAACGACTTGCCCGATTGGTCACCCGCACCGGAACGCCAGGTTACGCTGACCCGAGGCTTTTACATGGGCATACACGCGGTGACGCAGGAACAGTTCCAGGCGGTGATGGGCTACAACCCCAGCCACTTTTCCGGCAGTCCCGCCGCCGGGGAAACACGACCCGTGGAAATGGTGAATTGGTACCACGCGATAGCGTTCGCCAACCGGCTAAGCATAATGCAGGGGCTGGATCCTGTGTACTACGTATACGGTGTAAATTGGGAAACATTGACGTTTACAGACGTGCCTGTGGATTGGAACGACCCTAGGTGTACCTATTGGGATGCGGTAACCGCAAACTGGAATGCGAACGGCTTTCGCCTGGCGACCGAGGCCGAGTGGGAGTACGCTGCCCGCGCCGGTACGACGACGCAGTGGAGTTTTGGTGACACGGATGACGACAGTGATTATTACGCATGGACAAGCAGTAACTCCAACTGGATGACGCGCGAGGTGGGGTTGTTAGAGCCGAATGCCTGGGGACTATACGATATGCACGGAAACGTGTGGGAGTGGGTATGGGACTGGTTTGGGGAACTCGACGCGTCCGCCGCGACCGATCCCACGGGTGCGGTTTCCGGCGGCGACCGCGTGTTACGCGGCGGGGGTTGGAGCTTTCCGCCCGGGGACGCTCGGTCGGCGATTCGTGTTCACGGCAGTCCCGATAATCGGAGCGCCCATTTTGGTTTCCGGGTTGTCCGCCCCTGAGTTCTGGGCTCAATTTCGAAGGGACGGCAACGTAGCGCCGCCGCGCGCCCCTGGCGGGCGGGGGGCGCGTAGTAGGCGCGAGAGTGACAGTCACCGGTTTTTAAGCCCCTCGCGCGGGGTGACTGGCACTTTTTTACTACTGCGGGATTATTAGCGTCATTCTATCTTGCCGACCGTACCTGTTTTGTAATCCCGCTGTAGCCCTCACGCTGGGTGGCGATGCGCACGTTCCGTGCATTTATTCCATGCACGGGGCGGGCGCATCGCCTTCCAGCGTGCCAGGGGACTTTCCAAGGCGCGAGGGAGTAGGCGCGAAAGTGACGAATCGTATATCGAAATTCCCAGCCCGCCTTGGGCAAAGGCGGCGGGGCAGGCCAGGGTCTTTGCCGAACCCCGGCGGATAAGTTATACTGGAAACATGCGAGCGTTTCACCGTTTTTCGGTAATTGTGGTGTTGGTGTCGTTTCCGTTGGTTTCCTGTTTTCCTAGGGGGGCGGGCGACGGAATCCCTTTGGACGGACTTGCGGGGGAAAAAATAATCATCGTGGGCAACTTTGAACGGGACAGGACGGATCGCGACGGCGAATTTGCCGCCAGGCTTTCCGCCGTCATGCGGAACGCCGAGCTTCCAGAGGAACTGTACGTAAGCATCCTGGAAGTCTCGGCGTGGAACCCTGCCTTTGTTAGGGATCTTCACGCCATTCTTGCGGGGCCTGGGTACCTGCGGGTATTGGTCGATAAGCAGAACGCGCTTCCCGATGGCTATTCGCCCCCGGATCTGGTCGGGCTGGCGACCGACGGCGCGTACCGTGTCAGCAGGGCCGGGCTGATGCTTAGGCGTTCAGCCGCCGCGTCGCTGCAGGAAATGGCGGCGGCCGCTCGCGCCGACGGCGTTACCCTGGTCGCCTCGTCCGCGTACCGCTCGTTCGACCACCAGACGCAGGTGCACAACCGGCTTGTGCAGCAGATGGGCCGGGCCGCCGCCGAGCGGGTCTCGGCGCGGCCGGGGCACAGCCAGCACCAGACCGGCCTGGCCCTGGACTTCGGCGACATTACCAACGCCTTCGCGCGGAGCCCCGCCGGCCTTTGGATGGACGCCAACGCGACCCGTTTCGGCTGGTCGCTTTCGTATCCCTACGGCTACGAGCATATCACCGGCTATAGCTGGGAAAGCTGGCATTTCCGTTACCTGGGCAGGGATCTTGCCGCCTTTAAGGACAGGTACTTCGGCGGCATCCAGCAGTTCGCCCTGCGCTTCCTGCACGAATGGGAACGGTTCCGGTGATCTAGTGGAAACTCCCCCAGCGCCTTCCGGTTTCCACGCTTACCCGCAGGGGGACGCTTAGGGTCATGGCCTGTTCCATTTCGGCTTTTACCAGTTCCGCGGTTTCGTCGGCAAGCTCCTCCGGGCATTCCAGAATCAGCTCGTCGTGTACCTGCAGCAGAAGGCGGGCCGGGCTTTTCTCGCGGGCTAGGCGCCTGTCCAGGCCAAGCATCGCGGTTTTTACGATGTCGGCCGCCGATCCCTGGATTGGCGTGTTTACCGCTATGCGTTCGGCGGCGGCCTTTTCCGTCTTGTTTCCCGAGTTTATGGTTTGGATGTAGCGGCGGCGTCCCAGGATTGTCGACGCGTAGCCAAGCTCCTCCGTTTTGCCGATAAGCTCCTCGATAAAACGCCGCACCCCGGAGTACGTGTTAAAGTAGGCCTCGATAAACCGCGAGGCGTCCGTGCGGCTGATCCCCAGCTCGTTGGCAAGGCGGAATGCGCTCATGCCGTACATGACGCCGAAATTGATCGTCTTGGCGATACGCCGCTGGTCGCTTTTCACCTGATCCTCGGGCGTGCCGAAGATCAGGGCGGCGGTGCGGGCGTGGACGTCGGTGCCTTCCCGGAAGGCGGCGACCAGGTTTTCGTCCCGCGAAAGATGGGCCAGTATTACCAGCTCTATCTGGCTGTAGTCGGCGGAAACCAACAGGCGCCCCGGGCCGGCGACGAACGCCTCGCGGATGCGGCGGCCCTCCTCGGCACGGACCGGGATGTTCTGCATATTCGGCTCGCGGCTGGAAAGGCGGCCGGTCGCGGTTCCGCACTGGTCGAAGTTGGTGTGCACCCGCCCGTGCGCGTCCGCCATGCCGGCCAGGGTGTCAACGTAGGTGGATTTCAGCTTTGCCAGGGTGCGGTGCCTTAGAATCAGGGCGGGAAGGGGATCCTCGCGGGAAAGCTCCTCCAAGGAAGCGGCGTCGGTCGAGTAGCCGGTCTTGGTTTTTTTCCCGGGCTTCAGCTTGCGCTCGACGAACAGGATTTCCTGAAGCTGCTTGGTGGAGGAAAGGTTGAACTCGCGCCCGGCCATCTTCCATGCCTGGCCCTGGATGTCCCCAAGCTCGGCCTCAAGCTCCTTGCCGTAGCCTGTCAGCACGTCCGCCTCGATTTTTATCCCGGCGCCTTCCATTTCGGCAAGAACCGGCAGCAGGGGCATTTCCAGGGTCTCGAAGAGCGACACCGCCTGCGCCTTTTCAAGCAGGGGCCGGAAGTGCCGCATCAGGCGCAGGCAGATGTCGCTGTCCTCGGCGGCATAGTTGGCCGCCGTTTCCAGGGGCACCGCGTCGAAGCTGCGGCCCTTGGGCACGATGTCCTGGTAGGAAACCGGCGTGTAGTCGAAGGTGTACGAGGCGAGCGAGTCCAGGGAATAGTTGTTTCGCTCCGGATCGCAAAGCCAGGCGGCCACCATCGTGTCCCAGATTTTGCATCTCCAGCGATCAATGCCCCAGCCCCGGCTTACCTTGTAGTCGTACTTGGCGTTGTGCGCCGCCACCGTCATTTCCGGATCGGCGAAAAGCCCGGCCAGAAGCCCCCGGACCTTTTCCGGATCGCTGTGCCCGGGATCCCCGGCGGCGCCGTCCTCGCCCACGCCGTGCGGGGCCACGGGCACGTAGAACGCTTCCCTGGGCTTCAGCGCCAGCGAGACGCCGATGGGCCTTGAGTTCCATGCGTCCAGGGAATCGGTCTCGAAGTCTATGGCGATTAGTTTTTGCTTTCGGGCTTCCAGCAGAATAGCCTCCATCTCGGCAATGTCCAGGATAGTCCTGTACTCGCCCTTGCCGAACAGGGATTTGTCGGCGGAATATGTCGAGTGCGCGGGCCCTTCGGCGGCCGCCTCCCTGGCCGGGGCGTCGCCCGTTCCCGCCGACGCCGCGCCGACCTCCGGATCAAGCTGTTTCGCGCCCTGGCGCAGGCCCTCGCGGAAAAGCACCCGCGCCGCCGCCTGGCGGTTCAGGTTTTGCGCGGAAAGCCCGGCCGGATCCGCGAATGGAAGGGGGACGGCGGTATCCAGCCTTATCAACGACTGCGAAAAGTACGCTTTTTCCTTTCCCTCGGCAAGTTTCGTGCCCTTTGCCCCCGTGATGCTGGCAATGTTCCGGTAGATTTCGTCCAGGGAACCGTAGCGGGCTATCAGTTCCACGGCGGTTTTTTCACCTATGCCCTTTACCCCGGGGACATTGTCGGAGGCGTCGCCGCAAAGGGAAAGCAGGTCGAGTATTTTTTCGGGCGGAATCCCCCACTCGGCCTTTACCTGCGGGGGCCCGATAAGCTCCCACGCGGGGCCGCCGGAGGACGCGGGGGATTCGCCTTTTGCCGTTTTTGCCGGGCGCAGGGCGTAAACACCGCTACCCACCAGTTGCAGGAGATCCTTGTCCGACGAAATAATGTAGCACTGCCGGTTTTCCGCCGCGCATTTTTTCGCCAGCGTCGCGATAATGTCGTCCGCCTCGTAGCCGTCCGCCCGAAGGCTTGCGACGCCCAGCGAGGCAAGGAATTCCTCCACCAGCGGGACCTGGGCGTGAAGGTCGTCCGGCGTTTTCTGCCGCGTTGCCTTGTACTCGCTGTACATCTTGTGCCTGAACGTGGGAACCCGCGAGTCGAACACGGCCGCCAAAAGGGACGGCGGTTTGACTTCCCCGGCCAGGCCGTCGGGGGTTGCCAGGGGGGCTCCTTCGTTCAAAAGGCCGACGACGGCGCGGGAGAAGCCGAACAGCGCGGAAACGTTTTTTCCCGCGCTGTTCCGCAGGGGACGCGCCAGAAACGCGAAGTACGAACGGTAGATAAGGCCGTACGCATCGATTAAATATAATGGAGGAAGCATGGTTCAGCATAGCACTTTGCCCCGGCGGGGTAAATGGTATGCCGGAACCGCAAGAATCGCAAAATTTTTTCGATTTGGAGCCAATTTTTTCGCCGCTGGCATATTCTTCACTAGACGTGGTATTGATCTTATGTTACCATTCGAATGTAGCTTCGTAAAGCTGGTTAGGCATTTACGAATGCGATCGACAAATCCAAAAGATTTTGAAACGGTTGACAGGCAGCCGTTACAAAAAAGGAGAACCCATGTCTAAAATAGTACAGTCCCCCGGGGAGTTCCTTTCGAACATGCTGGAAAAGCACAAGCTTTCCAGCCTGAAGCTTTCAAAGGATATCTATCTAAGTCCGTCCGCGGCAACGTCGATTGCCAACGGAAAGACCAGGATTTCGGTGCCGGTCGCGCTCAGGCTGGCAAGGTACTTCAACACAAATCCCGAGTACTGGCTTAAGATGCAGATGGATTGGGATCTTGCCGAGGCCGCCCAGGACAAAAAGCTGATGGACGTCGTAAAGAAGATCTCCAAGTTCCAGAAGGATCCGAGTGCCGGCAAAAAACCCGCCGCGAAGAAGCCCGTGGCAGCGAAGGCCGCCGCGAAGAAAACCGCGGACGGAAAGGCCGCCGGCAAAAAAGTCGCGGCTAAAAAGCCCGCCGCGGGAAAGGCCGTCGCGAAAAAACCTGCCGCGGGAAAAGCTTCCCCGGGAAAAGCCGCCCCCGCGAAAAAGGGCGCCGCAAAGGCCGCGCCCGCGAAACGGGCCGTCGCCAAGGCGAAGGGTAAACCCGCGTCGGCCAAGGAAAAGCCGGCCGCCAGGCGCCCCAAATCCGCGCCGGAGCAGGGATAAATCTTGGAGGCGGGTGGGCTTGAAAGACCCCGGTGTCCTTGTGGGGGGTTAACCCCCCAGGGGCATGGGCTTCGGGTCTAAAGCCCGGGGTCGATCCTTTGGTTCCGCCATGCTTCTGCGTTACACCGAAACCGGGTTTCTTGTTATTCTGCCGGAGGACGACCCGCACGGGGTTGTCGACGCCATGTTGGAAACCGGCTATGGCGAGGATTTTTGTGTCTCGTTCGATTTTGACCCCGATTTTATAGCCGGGCTTATGGAAGCCGGGTTTCTTGTGATGTCGGGAAAGTTTGGCGGCCAGGCGGATGACCCTTCCGGGTCGGACCACTTTTACCTTTCCCTCCCTAAGCTGCACCTGGTTCGTTCCGCCCTGTTTTTCGACAGGCTCCACGTAAAGAAGTCGATTAGGCGCCACCTTGGACGCTACGATCTGCGCCCGGACTCGGACTTTGGCCATATCCTGGATCGCTGCGTGGAGGTTCACGGCGACGAATGGCTGACCCCGCCCCTGGTCGCCGCCATCGGGGAGATCAGGCGGCACCGGCCGCGAGGGGTGCACCCAATGTCGTTTGCCCTTTACCGTGACGGAAAGCTGGTCGCGGGGGAATTCGGGGTCAGGGTCGGCAGGGTCTACACGTCCTATTCCGGTTACTACGACGAAAGCAACGGAGGCACGGTCCAGCTTGTCCTTACCACGCGCTGGCTGCAGGAGCAGGGCTTCGCCTTCTTCGACCTGGGGATGCCCCTGGATTACAAAAACGATCTTGGGGCGGTGGACATAAGCCCGGACGAATTCGTGAGGCTCTTCCGCATGGCCCAGGATCCGATCCGGGCTCCCCGCTTTCTTGCAGAAGACCGCCGGTCTGATGTACCATAGAACGACACGTATTAGGAGGATCGCTTTGACGAATTCGCACGCCGAGTACAGGGCTCCGGAAGCGCCAATGGCAACCGGGCGAACGCTTACGGATACCATGCTTGCCCACCTGAACGGGGCGGCCCCCTGGCTTCGTTTCCTGGGCGTCCTAGGCATCGTTTATTCCGGCCTCATATTCCTGGGCGGCCTCTCTTTCGTCTTCCTGATGGAGGGGGTCTTGGAAGGGCTGCTGGGTTTTGGGCTCGCGGAGATGTTCCTTGCCGCGGGGGTATGGTTTGGGCTGTTTTACGCCGCAACGGGACTGTGCGTGTTACTGCCTTCCCTTTTCGCCCTCAGGTTCGGGGGAAAAATCCGCAGCTATTCCAAGACCGGCAGGGACAGGGACTTGGAGATTGCCTTCAAAAACAACAAATCCCTGTGGAAATTTTGCGGAATCCTCTGCATTGTAGGCCTTGCCCTTGGTATTCTTGCGATATTCCATGGAACATTGGTAGTTAGGGTTCTTGGCTCGGAGGGATTTCTGTAAAACCGCACATTTATGTTGCGCTTTTCCTTCTTTGCGGTGTATAATGATGAGAGAGGAGATTGAGCAATGACAATCCTTATCGTCGATGATTCCAGGATTATGAGAAACACGGTCAAGGGCGTGTTTTCCGGGGTGGGAATGCCTTTTACGTTTGTCGAGGCCAGTAACGGCGAAGAGGCGTTGGCACTTTTGGAAGCTTTTTCCGTTGATCTGGTGCTACTCGACTGGAATATGCCCAAGTTATCGGGGATCGATTTCTTAAAGGAGGTTAGGGCCATGGACAAATACAAGACCTTGCCGATTGTCATGGTTACAAGCGAATCAGCCAAGTTCAACGTGATCGAGGCCCTGAAGAACGGTGCCACTGATTATATCACCAAGCCAATCAGCTCGGACACCTTTAGGGAGAAAATAGCCAAGCTGCCGCAATTTAGCAGTTTGTTGAGGAGGTAAACTGCCATGGATGTACTGGAACTCTATGTTAAGCCTTTCGTGAAATCCACGCTTCACACTTTCAAGGACTTCGTCGGTTTTGATCTTGTCGCAGGCAACCCGCATTTTTCCGGCAGGACGCTGGATTTCGAAAGGGATATCTCTGCCGTAATCGGGCTTTCCGGCGCGGTCAGGGGCGCGGTCGTAATATCCATGCAGAAGAACTTTGCGATAAAAATCACCGACGCTCTTGTCGGGACCTCGCACGAGGAGCTGGATGACGATGTCGTCGATGCCATAGGCGAGATAGTCAACATCATTGCGGGGAACATCAAGCAGCATGTGGACGGCGGCGAGCAGATCGTAATCTCGCTTCCCACGGTCGTAAAGGGAAAGGACCACAGGTTTGCCTGGCCGGGCAAAACCACAAGGATACTCTGCATTTCCTTTAAATATAATGACGAGTCGTTTTTCCTGCTCGCGGACATGGAGAAGGCGGAAGGTTAGCAGGTGTCGATTATTACTAAGGACATCCGATGAAGCATGTGTTTGTGTTAGAGCCCGAGGCGTTCTCCGGCCAGCAATGGAGGATGGACGGTCTGCTTGACACTATCGGACAGTATTTTAGGACCCAGGAAAAACCCAATTTTACGACGATGGTTTCGAAATTCCCCAGGGAGGCCGTGGGGCTCATACAAAAACAGGTGAACGAGGCCGGCGGGGACACCGTGCGGGTTTACGCGGTGGGCGGGGACGGTATCCTGTTCGACTGCCTGAACGCCATCGTGGGACAGCCAAATATGGAGCTCGCGGTGTTTCCGCACGGGGCGAACACCTTTATTCGCTCGTTCGGGGACGGCAAGGCGGAGGCGTTCAGGGATATCGCCACGATTACCTCGGCTCCCGTTATCCCCACGGACGTGGTTTCGGTCGGCAACACCTATGCCATCTCCGGTTGCGCCGTGGGGTTTTCCCCCGCCGTGGCCATGAGGGTGGGGGATCTTGACGAATCGAAAATCGTAAGGAGCCTAAGTCGTTTCGCCGGCGGTTTGCGGTGGTTTTTCACCGGCCTTTCCTTTATCTTCGACAGGAGCATAGTCGCCCGCCAGTATAAGATTACTGTGGACGACAAGGATTACAGCGGGGCGTACAGCCTGGTCAGTGTGGTCAACGGGCCGCATTTCGGCAGAAAGAGGACGGGTCTGGCGGATGTAAAGCTGGACGACGGTTTCCTTGACGTGATACTCATCAAGTCCGCCAGCGTGCTGACCACGTTAATAAATTTCAGGAAGGCCTCCCGAGGAAAATTGCCTTCTGGTTGTGTCCGCGTAAAGGCAAAAAAAGTGGAGATGCGATCGGACAAACCCATGTGGATACAGACGGACAGTGAATACCTGATGGATACCAATATTACCTTCGAGGTTCTTCCGGGGGCGGTACAAGTTGTTGCGGTGGGTAATCTGACATACCAGGAGTACTGAAAATATGGGGACGGCTAAGGTCAAGGCCAAGGTTGCAAGGCATTTCGTGATTGCAAACACGGCCACGATTATAATGACCATATTCCTGGGCGGCATTTCCCTTATGGACATCATAACCGGCGGTGGTGGCGGTATAACCGCGGCGGAAAGCACGATGCTGGCCATCATACCTACGGCCTTTCTGATTTTATTATTCGCCTTAAAGGCCACAAACAATTTTTCCAAGCTGGCGTTTTTTTTCCCCCTTGTCCTGTTCGTGCTGAATTTCGTGGCGTTGTCTTCGAACGTGCAACATGCCCATTTTTATTTGCTGGCCTGCTTTCTTATCTGCGGTATCAGTTGCCTGTACACCAATTTTTTGCAGACCTTGTTTTACATAATTGTGCAGGCCGTCGCGATCGTGGCGTTCTACCTGATGGGGTTTCCCGTCGCGGGGTACGACGTGTCGTTGGCCGGGTTGTTCGGGATTGGCTTTATTTTTGTGTCCTGCTGTGTCTTCCTTGTCGTCATCGCCAAAACCTCCACCATCGATCTTAAAAAAATTTCCGAGGAGGCGAATTCCTTCAGGACATACCTGGCCACCACGCAGAACTACCTTGCGATGCTCGACAGCTCGAACAGGATTGTCTACGTAAGCAAGTCCATGTCGAACCTGGCCCGTATCGAAAACCCGGATCTGACCAAGGGGCGGCCTTTCATCGATTTGTTTCCGAACAGGGAGCTTAGGCTTTTCGCGTACAACATGCTTGGCCGAAGGGAACTGTTCGAGGACAACTGGGAATTTACCCTGTACAGGCAGAAACGCTACTTTAAGGCGGTTTCCAGCGGCATAGTGGAGGGCAGCCGTGGCGGGAACCTTGTCACGATGCTTGACATGACCCACCTGGCGGAAAGGGACGAGATTGCCGCCATGAAGGACAGCCTGAAGATCGGCATTTTCTTCATGGACCGGGAGTACCGCATACAGGACAACTACTCGCGGCACCTGGAGGAATTGCTGTCGGACGGCGATCTAAAGGGGAAGCTCTTTACCGACATCATGGAAGCCTCCCTTACGTCCAAGGAAATGGACGCCATAAAGGACTATCTGGAGATGGTCTTTGACCGCACCTTCGACCAGTCCACTCTGCAGGAAATAAACCCCCTTAACGAGATGCAGTACGTGGATCCCGAGGGGCATAAGAAAATATTCCACTGCACGTTTTTGACGGTTGAGCTGGGAAAGGGGGATACCCTTATCCTGGTGACGATCTACGACGTTACCGCCAAGGTCGAACTGGAGGAGCGGCTTCAAAGGGAGGAACGCAAGCGGCAGGAGGAGATGAGCAATCTTTTCGAGCTTCTGCAGGTGGATCCCTCCACGTTCAAGGCCTTCCAGGAGGACGTGGAATACGAATTCGGCCGCGTCGACGGTATCCTGGGCAACGGCAAGCTGTCCAACCACGAGATCCTGGTGGACGTGTACCAGTCGGTCCACGCGATAAAATCCAACGCCGTTACCCTGGGGCTTAACAACTTTGGGTCCAAGGTGCACGACGTGGAATCGGAGATTAAAAAGCTCAGGGACTGCGGGGGGGAGGTGCCTTTCGACGACATGCTGCACCTGACCATAGAGATCGAGCGGCTCGCAAAGGAGAACGAAAGTTTCTCCGCCGTTCTGGATAGGATAAATTCGTTCAGGGTCGACGGCGAGGTGCAAAAAAAGTCGGCCGAGAGCCTTCTTGTAGAATCGCTGGGCAAGGCCGCTGACAAGGCGGCCATGGACTTGGAAAAGAAGGTGCGTTTTGTCGCGGCGGACATAGATCCCGAGGCCATAGAAAGGGGTCCAAAGCGCGTGATCAAGGAAGTGCTGATGCAACTGATCCGCAACTCGGTTGTGCACGGCGTCGAACCGCCCGAGGAGCGCGTTTCCATGGGCAAGAACGAGACCGGGACGATCCGGCTTTCCATCAAGCATTCCGACCAGGGCGTCCACATCAGGCTGGGGGACGACGGGCGGGGTATTGACTTTGAAAAAATTCGCGAAAAAGCCCTGCGCATGAATCTTGTCAAAGAGGACGAGGCGGGCAACAAAAACCAGTTGCTTAAGGCAATATTTTCCCCGGGGTTCAGTACCGCCGAGGACGAGGAGGGGATTCACGCGGGGCGCGGTATCGGCCTGAACCTGGTCAAGGATCGCGTGCGCGATGCCAAGGGTACCATAAAACTGCAAACCGAATTTGGCAAGGGTACGGTGTTCAATATTGTCTTCCCGGTGGGAGATGCCGAAGCCATGGATAAGGCTTCCTGACGACTATGGCGAGGACGTAAGTTATGGAAATGAGCAGGATTAATAATACGGGGCGTTACACGATTGCCAACGTGTCCGCGGTTCTGATGACAATATTTCTGAGCTCCATTTCCGTTTTTGGCGCCATGGAAGGCCACGGCGCGACCGTGGCCGGAAGCGTGCTGTTCGCCACGATTGTAATGGCCTTGCTGATATTCTCCTTCCAGGCGATAAAGGATTTTACCAAGCTTGCGTTTTTTGTTCCCTTCGTCCTTTTCGTTCTGAACTCCGCCGTGCTGGCCACGAACCCGCAGCACGCCTATTTCTATCTGCTTGCGTGCCTTTTTATCTGCGGAATCGGATGCCTGTATACCAACTTCCCGCAAACGTTGTTTTACATGTTTTTGCAGACGGTCACAATCCTGGTGCTCTACTTGCTGGGGTTTCCCGTTACGGGGCATGACGCGCAGGGAACCGGGTTGCTGGGCATTTTCTTTCTGTTTCTAGCGAGCTGTCTGTTTCTGCTGGTCATAACGAAGAAGACCACGACCAGCCTGAACAAGGCGACCAACGAGGCGAATTCTTTCAGGACCTACCTGTCCACGACCAAGGACTACCTTGCCATGCTGGACAACTCGAACAGGATTGTCTACATAAGCAAGCCCCTGGCAACCCTGGCCCGCATCGAAAACCCCGAGCTGACGAGGGGACGCCCTTTCGTCGATCTGTTTCCCGGCATGGAGCTTAAGCTTTTGGCGTACAACATGCTTGGCCGGCGGGAACTGCACGAGGAAAATTGGGAGTTTACCATTTACAGGCAGAAACGTTTCTTTAAGGCTGTTTCCAGCGGCATGGTCGGCGGAGCCAGGGGCAACACCCTGATCTCCATGCTTGACATGACGCACCTTGCCGAGCGTGACGAGGTTGCCGCGATGAGGGACAGTCTTAAAATCGGCATTTTCTTTATGGGTCGCGATTACCTGATACAGGACAACTATTCGCGGTTCCTGGAGGAGGTTCTGTCCGACCACGATCTTAAGGGAAAGTGCTTTATAGATCTTCTGAAGACCTCGCTTGCCGCCAAGGAACTGGAGGCCATTAAGGACTACCTTGGGATGGTATTCGACCGCGCGTTCGATCAGACGACGCTGCAGGAAATCAACCCGCTTAACGAGCTGCGGTACGTGGATTCCTCGGGCGTTCGCAAGATCTTCCAGTGCGAATTTTCGACGGTGGACGTCGGGAAAGGGGAGACTTTCATTCTTGCGACGATTTACGACATAACCGTAAACACCGAGTTGCAGGAGCGGCTCCAAAGGGAGGAAAGGAAGCGGCAGGAAGAGATGAGCAATCTTTTCGAGTTGTTGCAGGCGAATCCTGTCACGTTCAAGACCTTTCAGGAGGACGTCAAGGACGAGTTCAGCCGCGTGGACGATTCCCTTGGCAACAGTAACATGTCCAACCATGAGATACTTGTGGAAGTATACCAGTCGATTCACGCCATAAAGTCCAACGCCGTGACCATCGGGCTTAGGACTTTTGGTTCCAAGGTGCACGAGGTGGAATCGATGATAAAAAAACTCAGGAACATCGAGGGCGAGATTCCCTTCGACGAGATGCTGAGCCTGACGATAGAGATCGAGAAGCTGGTTCAGGAGAACGAGGGGTTCAGCGTCATGCTGGAGAAGATAAACGCGTTCAAGAGCGGCAGCGGGATCCGGGTAAAGTCGCGCGAGGCCACCTTTCTGGAATCGCTGATCAATACCGCGACGAAAGTGGCCACCGATACGGAGAAAAAGGTAAGGTTTGTCGCCTCGGACGTGGATCCGGAGGCTTTGGAGAAAGGGCCAAGGCGAGTCATGAAGGAAGTGCTGATGCAGCTTGTCCGTAATTCCGTGGTGCACGGTGTGGAGGGTCCCGAGGAACGTGTTTCTAGGGGGAAGAACGAGACCGGGACGATACGGCTGTCCATCAGGCAAACCGGCGATAACATTCACATAAGGCTTGGCGACGACGGCAATGGGATTGACTTTGACAAGGTTCGCGAGAAGGCCGTGGGCTTGAACATGATTAAGGAAGACGATGTAGCCGACAAGAACCGTTTGCTTAACGCGATATTCTCGCCGGGGTTCAGCACCGCCGACGACGAGGGGATGCACGCCGGGCGCGGTATCGGCCTGAACCTGGTTCGGGACTGGGTGCGTAATGCCAATGGTACGATAAAGCTGCAAACCGAATCCGGCAAGGGTACCGTCTTCAACATTATTCTTCCCGCGGGAAACGCCGAAACGATGGACAAGGCTTCCTGACAACTACTGCGAGGTTATTATGAACGAACGGCTCACTTCCATGCTGAAACGCTACGAGGAACTGTCCCTGCTGATACAGGATTCCGATCTGACAAAAGACCAGAAGCGTTACCGGGATACCATGAAAGAATATTCGCAGCTTAGCGAGATCGTTGCGGCGCGGGATGAAATCGAGGATCTGGCTAAACAGCTTGGCGAGACAAAGGCAATCGCCCAGGAGGAAAAGGATCCCGGGATGCGGGAGCTTGCCAGGGAGGAGATGCGGGAGCTTGAAACCAGGCTACGAGGATCCGAGGACAGGCTAAAGCTTCTGCTTGTTCCCAAGGATCCCCTGGACGAAAAAAACATTATCATGGAAATAAGGGCTGGAACCGGCGGGGACGAGGCCGCGCTGTTTGCCTCGGATCTTTACCGCCTGTACTCCCGTTTCGCCGAAACGAAGGGCTGGAAGTTCGAGATTATGAATTCCAGCGAAACCGAGCTTGGCGGCATAAAGGAAATTGTCTTTTCGATTAGCGGCAGCAACGTGTACGAAAACCTTCGCTACGAATCTGGTGTCCACCGCGTGCAGCGGGTTCCCGCGACGGAGACGTCCGGCAGAATCCACACGTCGGCGGTAACGGTCGCGGTGCTGCCCGAGGCGGACGAGACCGAGGTCGACATTAAACAGGACGACCTGCGTATCGACGTGATGAGGGCGGGGGGCCCGGGGGGGCAGAGCGTAAACACGACGGATTCCGCGGTGCGTATTACGCACCTGCCCACCGGCGTAACCGTCCATTGCCAGGACGAAAAAAGCCAAATCAAAAACAAGGCAAAGGCCATGCGCATACTGCGGTCGCGCGTTTACGAGATGGAAGCGGCCAGGGCCCAGGCGGAACGCGCCGAGGCTCGCAAAACCCAGGTGGGTTCCGGCGATCGTTCCGAGCGCATCAGGACCTACAATTTTCCCGACAACCGCGTCACCGATCATCGCATCGGCCTTACCCTGTACAAGCTGGATCGCATAATGGAGGGCGAGGCGGCCGAGGTTTTCGACGCGCTGAAACTTTCCGCACAAGAGGAGCTGTTGCGAAGTTCCAGTTCCGAAAATGACCGTTCGTGAGGCTCTTAACGCCGGAAAAGCCGGCCTGGCGGCGGCGGGCATTGAAAACCCCGCCCTGGACGCGGCTCTGCTTCTTGCCGAGGTTCTTGGCGTAAGTCGCTCGTCCTTGCTTGTCGCCGCCGGCGATTTGATTGGGGAAACAGCGCTTGTCGCGTTCGAGGGGCTTGTAGGGCGGCGGGCGGCCGGGGAGTGCGTGGCGTACATCCTGGGCAGAAAGGAGTTCTACGGGCTTGAATTCCTGGTGAGCAAAAACGTCCTGGTTCCACGCCCGGACACGGAAACGCTGGTGGAGGCCGCGCTCGCGCGTTTGTCGGCGTATGAAAACCGGTCGCCGCGTATGCTCGATCTATGCACCGGCTCCGGCGCGGTGGTTATCGCGGTCAGGCACCGGATGCCCGGCCTGGAAGCCTGGGCCACGGACGTTTCCCCCGACGCCCTGGAAATCGCGGAAAGCAACGTGGGGCGCTTGCTGCCGCCGGGCTCCGTCCGTTTCCGTTGCGGCAACCTGTTCCAGGTGTTGCCGGATCGGCCTTTGTTCCACCTAATCACAGGAAACCCCCCCTATGTTCCGTCCGGGGATCTCCCCGGCCTTTCCCCGGAGGTTCGCGCGGAACCGGCTCTTGCCCTGGACGGCGGCATTGACGGGCTGGACATTGTCCGGGGCATAGTCAGCCAGGCCCCGGGTTTTCTTCACCCTGGCGGCACGCTGATGCTGGAGGCGGATCCGCGCCAAATGCGGGAAATCGCCGGCATGTTCGAGGGGGCGGGTTTTACGGACGTGCAAATCCACAAGGATCTTTCTGGCATGGATCGGGTGATAGAGGGGCGGAAGTGACGCGGGTTACTATTGGAGCAATCCAAATCCGTGCCGTCTGGTAGTCACCCAGGTTAACCCGCCGAGGCAGGGCTTTAGCCAGGCTTCAACAGTATGCTTTTTCGGCGCGTTTGCCTATAATACCCACATGCGATTCGACCTTAGTCCCGCGCTGATCGACGAGATCCTCTACGTCATGGAAGACCAGGGCGGCGAATTCCTTTTGGACACACGCGAGGGGCTTGTCCTTAACACGGCTAATGGCGGCGCCCCCCCCACGGAAGACGACGAGCGCTATATCGCCCTGCCGAAGTGGGGGCCTTCGGACGGTTTCAGGCTGATGGGGCGTTTTACCGCTGGGCTTCGTAACACGCCGGTGCGGCAGGAGCTTTCCGGCGCGCTCGACAGGGGCAAGGGGGTTTTCCGCGCCTTTAAGGACACGCTGGCCAGATACTCGGAAACGGAAAGGCTCTGGTTTGCCTACAAGGAAGGCGAGATGAAGCGGAAGGTGCTTGTCTGGTACAACGCCCTGCGGGAAGCCTGGGGGCTGGAGCTTATCGGCGAGGAGCCGGAGGACATAGCCGGGCTCGCGCTGGAGGACTTTAGATTCCGCGAGGGAACGCCAGAGGACGCGGCACAGGCCGGGGATCTCCATAGGGTCTGCATCGAGGAATGCCGCAACGTGTTGGACAATACCATGGAAACGGTCGCCGACGCCCTGGGCGAGTGGTTTTTCCCCGGCGATCTAAGCTTTGTCGCGGAAACCGCCGGGGGCGACTTCGCCGGTTACGTCTGCGCGGTTCGGCCCTGCGACTCGGTTCTTAGGATTTGCGCCGTCGAGGTGCCGGGCGAATACCGGGGGCTGGGGCTGGGCAAGTCGCTGGTGGCCCGCGTGTTGGAGCAGGCGGACAGGCAAGGGATTCCGCAGGTCGCCATAGACCTTCCCGCAGGGCAGGAGTATTTCTCGCGGGTGCTGTTAAGGGAATTTTTCAGGCCATGCGTTCAGCGCTACGTTCGAAACACACAATCGGGCAATAATTCCCCGCAACCAAGCTGAAAAAATGCCACAAACCCAAAAAATAGGATAATTGGTACTTGACAAAATCGCAAACTTGCGGCATTGTACCAACGTCATTTATTGTGGCAAATGAACGGAGGTGCTTAAGTGGAAGTAGCCGACAGAAAAGGAAAAACAGATACGCTTGCCAAGGGCAAGCCCCGGAATTCCGAGCAAAAAACCGAGTGGCAGGTATTTGTCGAGGATATGGAACAGTCCCTCGCCAGCCAAAAGGCTGAAATAGTCGAGAACCTTATAGCCAGCAGCAACGACTTCAAGGAAATTGTCGAGGGGATGGATCCCAAGGATCTGGCGGACATCGCGTCCGACGACATAGACAGGCGGATGATCGAGGCCATCGGCTCGCAGGAACTTAAGCGGCTGAAGCTTATAGATTCCGCCCTTACCCGGATCAAGCAGGGGAAATACGGTTCCTGCATCAAATGCGGCAAGCGCATCCCCCAGGAAAGGCTGGAGGCGCTGCCCTACGCACTTATGTGCATAGACTGCAAGTCAAAAGAGGAAAGACGCGGCCCCTAGGCGGCGGCTCGCGCCAAAAACAAGGGCCGCCAGGGAAACGTTAAGCTTCCGGCGGCCCAAAGTCCTATCTTGCTGGGTTACTTCACGATGGCGATAATGTCGGCCATCTTGAGGATCAGGTGTTCTTCCCCGTCGATCTTGACCTGGGTTCCGGCGTACTTGTCGTACATGACCTTGTCGCCGGCTTTTACCTTGATTACCTCTTTGTCGTCACCGACTTCCACCACCACGCCCTGCTGGGTTTTTTCCTGGGCGGTATCGGGGATAATTATGCCCCCGGCGGTTTTTTCCTCGCCCTTCTCCAGCTTTACCATGACACGGTCTGCCAAGGGTACTACCTTCATTTTTGTCCTCCATATCGTAGAATTTTGGCCAATAAACAAGCGTCGGGGCTGGCTTACTGGCGTTTTGTTTTATAAACTATACAGGAAACGGCTCCAAGGGTCAAGAATGGCCGGAACTTTCGCCCCTTTACATCCGCCCAAGCTCCAGCCTGGCGCTCAGGTTGTTGGGGTTGAACTCCAGGGCCAAAAGCAGGGCGCCGCGGCTTTCGTCCACCCTGCCAATCGTCCTTAGGCAACGGGCGATGCGGAACTGCAGCATCGAGGCGGTTTCGTACATGCCCGGCGCCGTTTCCATAAGCAGGTCAAGGGCCATCCTGTAATACTCCAGCGCCCTAGCCGAGGCGTTGCGGGCCTCGAAAATTCGGCCCAGGTTGGCGGCCAAGGCCCAGTCGGGGCTTTCCCCCTGAATCGCCTCCATTTTGCCTATGGCCGCGTCGAAATCGCCCTCGCGGATTAACCGCAGGGCCTCGTGCGTTCCCATCCAGTTTCCGGAGAAACCGTGCCTTTCCGCGGTCCTTAGAAGCATCGCGCTTTCGGTAAAGTTACGCTGCAGGCCGAAGTACCAAGCGGCCCATTGGAACAGGCCCTCTGTCTCGGGGTTGCGGTTCAAGAGCATCCATGTCTCGGCGGTAATGCGGGCGGGATCCCCCACCGCCGTGCGCCTTTTCAGAAGCTCCAGCTCGATAAGCGCGTTGACCGGGATCCCCCCGACGTAACCGGCGTTGGGAGACCCAGCTTCCGACTCCAGGAAGGCTATCGCCCTGGGGGTATCCAACATGCGGGTAAAATTTATAAGCCCCACCCCGCGATACGCGTCACCCTGCCGGCTTTGCATTACAAGGCGCTCGAACAGTTCCCCGGCTTCCCCCGGGCTTTCGGCCGTCACGGCAAGGTTGTACAGGGATCTGGTCGCCCAGGTTCCGGACTCGCCGGCGGCAAGCGAGGCCCACAGAAGGCGGGCGTGCTCGGCGTACCCGGCAAGCCACAGCGCGTCCGCCTGGCGGCCGCGAGCGTCGTCGCCGGGAAGCATGTGGAACAGCTCCGCCGAACGGACGGGGTTTCCAAAGTCGTAGATAAACTCGGCGGCGAAACGGATGAAGTCCGGCGAGGCCCGACCCCTGGCCAGCTCGGCCTGGATGGCGGAAAGGGCTTCCCAGGTTTCCCCTTCCAGGATTCTTAGGATCACCAGGCTGGTAAGAATTTCGTCCGCGTCCTGGCCGATGGCGGCCGTCGCGAAATCCCCCAGCATGTTCATGGCGGCCCTTTCGGGGCTGTGGAAATCGCCGAGCAGGACGTGGAGGTTCAGGCGCAGGGGAACAAACCGCGCGCTTGTAAGGAGCGGAAGGATTTCCCTTAGTTCCTCCTCCATTTCCCTGGTTATGGCGGCGTCGCGGACGGCGGCGGCGGCGGCAACGGCGGCGATGGGCTCGGAGAAGGGGAAGTCGCGCAGGGCGCGGCGGGACGACTGCCTGTAGGTCTCGGCGTGGCGAAACCCAGCCCCCGGAACATCGCCGGCGTGGGCGACAAGCTGGCGGCGGCGCTTAAGGACGGAAAGCCAGTTTTCGACCCCCTCGGTCCTTGTCTCCAGGTGGTCCAGATCCCTGCCCAGGCTGTCAAGGTTATGGTAGTTGGCGGGCTGCCCGGCTCCCAAAAGCTGCCTGTACCTGAAATCGTACTCCTGCAGGAGCCGGTGAAAGGTTATTTCCCCGCGGGCGGCACGGAGCGCGGCGCCGCCGACGGTGGTGTAAAGGAAGACAAGCCCGCCGCCGAAAACAAGAAGCAGCATGAGACCCGAGAAAAAAGCCGCCCGCAAAAGGCCAGCGCCTTTGGGAACTATCCTGTCCTTCACCCCGGCCGCTCCGCAAGAAGGGTTCTGCGAATGCCGTCCAGAACCCCGTTTATGAACCGAAAGGAATCGTCGGTTCCGAATTCCTTCGAAATGCCGATAGCCTCGTCGATCACGATCGAGGGGGCTATTTCGCTTTGATATAACAGCGCGTACACGCTTATCCTAAGGATGGCAAGATCCACCCTGTTTAGCCTGGAAATATCCCAGTTCTGCAGGTGCCGTTTGATCATGCCGTCGATGGATCCGATGTTCTCCACGGTTCCGGCGATCAACAGGCGGGAAAAGACGGCGACACCCTCGTCCAAGGTATCCCGTTTGTCGCCCAGCCAGGAGAACAGCGAAAGCTCGTCCACGGGAATACCCGTGGATTCCCAGCAGTACAGCGCCTGGAACGCCAAAATGCGGCCTTTTCTGCGGGACGCCACTTTACTATGCGGCCCTACCAGTTCAGGTTGGCTTCGAAGACCTGGAAAGTCCTTCCCGCCCGCAGGGTGTTGTGGAGTTCCTGTACCGCCTGGGCGAACACCGTCATCTGCCGCTCCTGCATCATCACGTTGGCGATATAGGCACGGACGGTTATCGGCGAGCCGGGCTGAAGGATATCGTCCAGCTCCAGGCTCCTCATGGCGTGGGACTCGGTCACCTTGATAATCTGGTAACCCGATCCGGGCGGGCCCTCTATAACCCTGGAAATCTCGCCCGGGCGCATACCAAAGGCAAGGTTGACGAAATCCTGGCCCACGCGCTGGACCGCCTCCAAATTCCTGGGCATAAAACCGAAGTCCCCGCCCATAAAGCCGGAATTGGGCGCCTGGGATCTGACGACGACCTCGTTGAACCTGGTCGCGCTGTTGCCTATCTCCCTGGCGAAATTGTCGATCTGCTGCCTGGCCCTGCCCCTGGAGGCGGCGTCCTGGCCGTAAGGTACCTGGATCATGGAAAGGCGAACCGTCTCCGGCCTGACAAACTGCGACCTTGTAAGCTCGAACATCGAAACCACTTCCGCGTCGGTCGGAGGCCTCGCGCTTTCGAGTATGCCCTGCTTCTGGGAAAAGAGGTACCTTTGCTGGATAAGCTGCCGCCTTGTCTGCTCCCGGAACGCGGGCATCTCGAGCCCGGTCTGGTTCCTTACCGCCGTGGCGAATTCCGCGTCGGTGGGCTGCCTGCCCAGCATGGGGGTCATCTGAGCCCTAAGCTGGTTGATATGCTGGTTAAGCTCGTTGTCCGTTATGGCAATCCTGTCCCTTTCGGCGGCCTGGAGCACAAGCCGCTCGTTAATCATCGCATCCAGAACCTCGCGCCTTTGCTGCCCGTTCAGGGGCTGCCCGAAGGCAGTCTCCATCCTTTCCACTTCGGTACGGAGCTGGCCTACCGTTATCGGCTCGCTTCTTATAAGGTTTACGACCGCCGCCGGCTGCAGGCCCGCCTGTGCAAACGCATGGGGTACAAGACAGAAAGAAACCAGAACCAAAAGTGCAATACGTTTTTTCATGACTACCCTCGTATAGTGCATACTATGTTACCACAAAAACAACCCTAGCACAAGAAGGTTATACGATCCCCGCCGTGGAGGGCAACACGGCCAAAGGATTTTTATCCCCGACCGGACGTTTTTCGCCCCAGATCCCCGGGATCGTTCCCCGGATCGGGTCTTTCGGAATTTTGCCCGCGAACCAAAGCAAAACCGCATTTTCGCGCATATAAGAGAAACATCCTAAAAAACGCCCGTCCTGAACGTCCCTGGCAGCGAAAAACTGCCCCGCCGCTACCAGCACCGCGAGGAAAAGGAGCACGACCGACTTAGCGCCTTGACGGAAATCGTCTTCTACGAGTCACATGAGCCATTTGAATTGGTTTGAAAAGTGGAAATCGAGCATTGATCAGGCGCCGTTTGGCCTAAAATCCAATTCTTCGTATGCTTCCTCGATAGAAGTGCACCACTTTACCAGAATTCTGCCTTCGGCTCTGCAACGATCATAGTTTGTTCCTTCCTACCTAAATATAGGCGTGGTACGCGGGCTTGGTCAAGGGCTGTTTTTTTTTGCCCTTGTCCATGGAGCTTTTTTACTTGCAAGAGGTCAACCCAAAGGTCAACCGCCACAAATAAAAACCGGTGTCTGTCACTCTCGCGCCTACTAGCGGTTATCGGCCGGCAAGTTTTTTTTGAAGGTCTTCCACCGTGCAACCCTTGGAGATCAGGGACAGTAGTTCATCGCTCAACTCATCCCTGCCTTCCTTTCTGCCTTCCCGCCTACCCTCGCGCCTTTCGAAAACCATGTCGCTTTGAATGTCCAGTAGGTTCTTTTCCTCGCTCCTCAGCCTGGCGCGTTCCGCCTCGTCACGGCTGATCGTCAGCAACACCTCCGCCGCCATAGCTATGTCCTCCTTCCGTTTCAGGATCGCGTTTATTATACCACGCATCTTCGGGTCGGTCAGGTACTGGAAAAACATCGCCCACTGTTCGCGGTTACTCATCTGGTCGATGGGCTTTCGCGACACGCCCGCCAGCTTCGCAAGCTCCAGTGTCATGATTCGGGTTCGGCCGCCCAGGGACACGCCGCGAACGGGATCGTGGTATTCGAATGAGTGGAAGAAATCCCCGTCGCCGAAGAATTCCTCTTTCGCAAGTATCGCGATCTGGTACGCGGGTTTCAGGTCGTCGTAGGTTTTGTCGCTGCCCTTTATGCCCTGGCCGGCGAACAGCTTCGCGGCGTGGTACTCCAGGCGCACGGGTTCGAACTTCCTCGGGTTCAGGCTCATCTCCACGTTGACCAGCTCGCCGTTTTCCGCGACGCAGTTTATGTCGAAGCGCATCTGGCGGTCGCGCACGTTTTCCACCGCCGGCTCGTTTGCGGTCAGGTTCAGCACCTCCATTTTCCGGTCGGTTATGTCCGAAACGAGCCTTGAAAGCGCGGTCTTGGAATTCGGGGTGTCCCTGGTAAAGACGGCCTTGAAAACGTTGTCAAGGCGGATGTCGAGGATGTCCTCGGAGTCGTTGAAAATCACTGTCGCTGCCACCGGTTGTATCTCCTAAGCCAATATGACACGAGACCCGGGGGGTACGCAAGTGCCCGGAAAGGTCCACGGTGGTTCCAGTTTGTCATTCCCGCACCCGCACTCCGGCCGAACATGAAATAAATGCCCAGCTGGAGTGCGAGGCGGTACGGGGAGGCGGGGTTGGGGGGAGGGGGTGAAAAAAGTGCCAGTCACCCCGCGCGGGGGGCTTAAAAACCGGTGCCTGTCACTTTCGCGCCTATCGGGCAAGCAAAACGCGAATCCGCGCCATTAATAGGGTATGAAAACAAACGAAAACACCGAGCCCCAACGAAGGCTCAACCCGCTCAACGACTTCCTGTTCTACAAGACAATGGGGGAGAAAGGCGACGAGCCGCAGCTAACCGGTTTCCTGAACGCCGTCCTTGTGCCCTCGGGAAGAAAGCTCATCGAGACCGTAGAGATCCTTGACAAGAAAATCTACGTCAAGGACCTGCTCCTGGGGAAATCCTGCTCCCTGGACGTGCGCGCCGTGCTTTCGGACGGAACCAGGGTAAACATCGAGGTGCAGGTAAAGGACAAGCGAAACATGGATCGCCGCACCCTGTTCTACTGGAGCAAAATGTACACCGAGACCCTGAACGAAGGCGAGGATTACGCCGAACTCCCGGACACGATCGCGATAAACATCGTGGACTACGACTTTCCGCACGGGGGTGGCGTGCACACCCAGTTTCGCCTGCGGGAGGTGTCCGACCCCTCGGTTGAGCTAACGAGCACCATGGAAATTCATTTCATCAATGTGGTAAAATGGAGGGGACAGGCGGATCGGGATTTTGCGGGGAACCCCCTGCACAGGTGGCTTGCGTGGCTGGATCCGAAGAGCCCGCCTGGGCTGATCGAGGAGGTCAAGGGAATGGACGGAGCGATAGCGTATGCGGACGACAGGCAGACATTCGTGATTAGCGACGCGGACGCCCGCGAGGTCTACGAGGCTCTCCAGAAGGCGGAGAGGGATCGCCGGAGTGAGATCGCCTTTGCCGTGGAGGCGGCGGTCGCCGACCGGGAAGCCGTGATTGCCGAATGGCAGGGCGTGGCTGCCGATAGGGAAGCCGTAATTGCCGACAAGGAAGCCGAAAACGAGCGGCTCCGGGCGCGGCTTGCGGAGCTAGGCGCGTAATTCCCTGGGGGGCGTTCCCGGGGCAATCCGGGGGGCTAGCCCTGGCAGCGCCTCGGGTGAACTGACACTCCGCGCCTCCTCCCGATAGAATGACGCTAATAATTCCGCAGTAGTAAGAAAGTGCCAGTCACCCCGCGCGGGGGGCTTAAAAACCGGTGGCTGTCATTTTCGCGCCTACATTCCTTGCCAGCCAATACTTTGTTTTGTAATTTCATCTCGCCGTCATTCCACTTCGATGCCCATGGGCTACATGGTAGGCGGGATGCCTTGCCGTGTCAATGTGCGGGGCGGCACGGAGAGGCGGCTTTTCGGGGGTTGGGGGAGGGGGTGAAAAAAGGGCCATCCCGAAGGACGGCCTATTGAAGTGTGTTAATGACCCCGCAGTAGTAGCCGCCCTCGCGTATCTTCACGAAATCCTGTATGCCTATGGGCAGGAGCCTTTTCATTGTCCCATTATAGGGCATCGGGGGGCTCAGGTCAAATACGGGGCAGAAGCAGTTCGCCTTTTTGCGGGTTGGGCAGATCATCTCCAGCCCGAGCAAGGGGAAAACCCCTTGTTTGGAGGGGCGGTAAAACCGCGAGGCAACAACGCTTGCAAGGGCGACGGCCTTGTCCCCTGCCTCTTTTCATGCTATGCTTTCCGTATGGCAATTACCCAAACTGTGGAAATTCCTCCCGACCGCCGCATTACCTTGGAAGTACCTCGTGAGGTACCAACGGGGCAGGTCATTCTTACTTTCACCCCTGCTCAACCTATCAGTAAAACTCCGGAAAAATCCGAGGAACGGGACATTGAGCTGTTCAAGCTTCATGCCGAAAGGCTTAACGCCGAGGCTCTGGACGTTCTTTCATATCAGGATGAACTGTGAAAAGAGGCGATCTCTTTCGGGTCTATAAAGGATCCAAAAACGACCCAAGGAAATAGCGCGTTTTTCTGGTGGTTTCCAGACAGCCGGTCATCGATCATGGTTTTCCTCGGTTATCTGCGCGCCTGTTTATTCCAAGTACGATGGCTTTACGACCCAAATCGAGGTTGGAACCGATGAAGTACTTAAACACGACAGTGCCGTTTATTGCGACGATCTGATCAGTCTGCGCAAGTCCTTGCTTACCGATTACGTCGGATCTCTTTCGGATGCCAAAATGGGGGAAGTGAATTGCGAATTGCGCTAGCTGCTGGATAACGCCGAACGATGGGCGGTGGTTTTCCAGCACTTGACGGATTCCGCGAAGTGGGCGAAATAAACGAGATAGTCGGATGCGAGGCGGGTATCAAGATGGCTGGAGTGCTTTTGAACATAAGCTGCAACGAGATCGAGTGGACGCGGATTGAAAGCGAGTACAAGGGTAAACTTGAAGGGTAAACTTGACTTGCAAACCAGGCTAGTGGACGCAAAGCGCGAAGGCGAGGACAGAAACCGCGTCTGAAAATATCCACTTCAAGCACGGGAGGCACGTTAACAGGTTCCGCGAGGGAAGTTATATTTTAGGAATGGGGATCGATCCCCTCGCGAAGTGGGCCGAAAACCGGTGACCTGCGCCGTTGCGTTGGCTCGTTGTAGTAAAAAAGTGCCAGTCACCACGCGCCCAGGGGCTTACAAACCGGTGACTGTCACTCTCGCGCCTACCAAAAAGCCGCAGTCCCTCGACGGGTCTCGCGGCTTTTTCGGTTTTGGCTCCAAGACTTTTTCAGTGGCCTCTTTCGCGCCTACGTACTACTACCTACGGTATAAGGTGGACGGGGCCGGGGCTGGTACGGTATGGTTCCCAGTCAGTACCGAGCTGGCCATTGTCATCGCTTCCCCAAGCCCAGAGCTGGCCGTCGGTCGTTATGGCTACGGTGTGGGAATTCCCTGCCGCCACGCTTGCCCAGTTGGTTGCTTCCCCTATGCGAACGGGGCTGTAGCGGTTGGTTGTCGTGCCGTCGCCGAGCCGGCCGCTGCCATTGGATCCCCAAGCCCAGAGCTGGCCGTCGATCGTTACAGCTACGTTGTGGAAGTTTCCTGCCGCCACGCTTGCCCAGTTGGTTGCTTCCCCTATGCGAACGGGGCTGTAGCGCCAAGTTGTCGTGCCGTCACCGAGCTGGCCACTGCTATTGCTGCTTCCCCAAGCCCAGAGCTGGCCGCCAGTCGTTATGGCTACGGTGTGGGAATTCCCTGCCGCCACGCTTGCCCAGTTGCTTGCTTCCCTTATGTGAACCGGGCTGCGGTGGACCTGGCTATGGTTGTTTCCCCAAGCCCAGAGTTGGCCGCCGGTCGTAATGGCTACGGTGTTGGCACTTCCTGCCGAGACGCTTGCCCAGTTGGTTGCTTCCCCTATGCGAACGGGGCTGGTGCGGGTGGTTGTCGTGCCGTCGCCGAGCTGGCCACTGTCATTGTTTCCCCAAGCCCAGAGTTGTCCGTCGGTCGTTACAGCTACGGTGTGCCTATTTCCTGCCGCCACGCTTGCCCAGTTGGTTGCTTCCCCTATGCGAATGGGGCTGTGGCGGTCGGTTGTCGTGCCGTCGCCGAGCTGGCCATCCCGATTGTCTCCCCAAGCCCAGAGCTGTCCGTCAGTCGTTACGGCTACGGTGTGCCAGCCTCCAAATGAGCCTCCTGTCGCCACGCTTGCCCAGTTGCTCGCTTCCCCTATGCGAACGGGGCTGGTGCGGGTGGTTGTCGTGCCGTCGCCGAGCTGGCCACTGTCATTGTGTCCCCAAGCCCAGAGTTGTCCGTCGGTCGTTACGGCTACGGTGTGCCTATCTCTTGCCGCCACGCTTGTCCAGTTGCTTGCTTCCCCTATGCGAGCGGGGTTGCGGCGGATGGCTGCCGTGCCGCCGCCGAGCTGGCCAAACCTATTGCCTCCCCAAGCCCAGAGCTGTCCGTCGGTCGTCATGGCTACGGTGTAGCCATATCCTGCCACCACGCTTGCCCAGTTGCTCGCTTCCCCTATGCGAACGGGGCTGGTGCGGGTGGTTGTCGTGCCGTCGCCTAGATGGCCGCTTCCCCAAGCCCAGAGCTGTCCGTCGGTTGTCATGGTTACGGTGTGGTAACTTCCTGCCGAGACGCTGACCCAGTTGCTTGCTTCCCCTATGCGAACGGGGCTGTGGCGGTCGGTTGTCGTGCCGTCACCGAGCTGGCCACTGCTATTGCCTCCCCAAGCCCAGAGCTGGCCGTCGGTCGTTACGGCTACGGTGTGGAAACTTCCTGCCGAGACGCTTGCCCAGTTGCTTGCTTCCCCTATGCGAACGGGGCTGTGTCGGTCGGTTGTCGTGCCGTCGCCGAGCCGGCCACTGCCATTGCTTCCCCAAGCCCAGAGCTGTCCGTCGGTCGTTACGGCTACGGTGTGGATACCTCCTGCCGAGACGCTTGCCCAGTTGCTTGCTTCCCCTATGCGAACGGGGCTGTGGCGGCCGGTTGTCGTGCCGTCACCGAGCTGGCCATTGTGATTGCTTCCCCAAGCCCAGAGCTGGCCGTCGGTTGTCATGGCTACGGTGTGGGAACTTCCTGCTGAGACGCTTGCCCAGTTGCTTGCTTCCCCTATGCGAACGGGGCTGTAGCGGTTGGTTGTCGTGCCGTCGCCGAGCCGGCCACTGCCATTGTTTCCCCAAGCCCAGAGCTGTCCGTCGGGCGTCATGGCTACGGTGTGGTTTCTTGCCGACAGTCGTCGGGGTACGGATACCGCCACCGTCCAGGGACCGCTTTCAATACCTGCCCTACCAATAGAGACCGCCACGTTTCCGGCCCTTGTAACGTCAATGCCCAGCGTCCACGAGGTTCCATGGCCTGTCAGCCCCACCCTGTTTACGGCGCCGGTTCCGTCGGTAACCGCAACGTCGCTTTCGGCCAGCTCCACCGGGGAATCAAACTGAAAGTCTATGCCGGTTGTCGTAACGCTGGTTCTTGCCACGACGGTTGCCGTCCAGGTAACAGGTATAATGTCGGTAGGCCCGCTGGCAACGCTGCCCGAATTGCCGGTTCGCGTTACGGCTACGACAATGGTATAGCCAACGTCGGCAAGCCGCACGGTGTATGTGTTGCCGGTTTCGCCGTAGATTTCGGTATAATGCCCCGCGGTGCTCCGGCGCTTCCACTGGAAGGAAATTGCCCCCTCGCCGCCGAGGTTGTCGGTGTTTGCCGTAAGCGTTTGCCCCACCCTCGGGGTTCCGGTTCCGGTTACGCTTACGGTTCCAGTTATTGGGGGGAGGGGGGGGATATATCTGCCAAAGTCTATTTGCACAATATAGGCGGCGTTTTCCATGTCGGCAATGCCCGCGCCTATGCCTACGGTCAAAACGCCGGAGCAGTCTTCCCAACGAAATACCGTGTCGGAATTGTTAACAACCATTGTTTCTTCGATAGCCGACTGCACTGCGCCTTGGTACACGGCGGCGGCTCTGAAGCCCGCGCCCGTTCCCATGCCCACCAGCGCGGCGTCCGCCAAGGCCCTAAGCCCGGCCTCGTCCGTCGGGGCTGGGGTCTCGGCGCAGAGGGCGTTGAACCACGAAACGGCCTCGTCAAAGTTGTCGTCACAAATTCCGCCTATTCCCAAAAAGCCGAAATGCCAGGCGGTGATTTCGGCTTCGTCAAAGTCCCACAGGTTGCCGTTCCACGAATCCAGGATGTGGTTCAGCAGGGTGGCGGGGAAGTGCCCGCGCCCAAAGGCACCCGCAAAGCCGCTTTGCATGTTTTGGTATACGTGCAGGGTCTCGCTTATGCGCACCCTTTCGCCACGGTCGTTGTGCAGGGTAAAGATTACGCGGTACTGGCCAGCGTCCAGTTCCAGGCCGCCATGGGTATGTACGGGGGCTCCGTCCGCCACGAGCTGCACTGGGCCGTGGTAGGGGGTTTCGTCCATTCGCGTAATCAGCATGTAGGCGGCGGCGATGTTTTGTCCAAACGTTATTGTCCAGGCAAACTCGCCCCGGCCGGCGCGGATGGGGTACAGGGTTACGCCGCCCTCGACGGTTCCGCCCGGCGGCACTTTTATGCCAGCAAGGGATCCGGCTGCGGCCTGTAGCCGGTTGCCTTCGGCGCATTCCAAAAACGCGGTTACGCCTAGGTTCCATGTGCCGGCGTCCAGCGTCAGATCGGCGGCGCCGTTCGTTAGGGAATCGCGGTGCAGGTATTCGCTTTTGCCCGTGTTGCCTAAGCCGCACGCGGGGGCGGGGGAAAAGTCAAGGCGGAAGGACACGAAGTCGTGCCGCGTGATTCCGGGCAGGATCGTGCGTCCCGCGCCCCGGCTGCCTATCGCAAGCGAAAGGGTGCCGGGGCCGGCAGGGGGTGCGGCCTTGGTTTGCTTTGGCGTTGCGGCTTCCGGCTGCCAGGGTTCCGCGGGGTTTCGGCAGCCGGGCAAAAGCAGCGCGGCGCAGGCGGCTATTGTCGATAGGATTCGCGCGGTTTGCCCTTTGGCTTTTTGTGTCAACACGGTTTTCATCTTTGCCCTCCTTTTATTACGGCGTTACCGTAAACGTGACCACCCTGCTATGCCACAGACCCGTTGTTTCAACTTCGACCGTTACGCGGTGCGTTCCTATTCTGTTGCCGTGGATGGCCGGCCCCAAAAGAAGGATTTCCCCGCGCTGGCCTAAAACCCCGGCGGTAATCCTGCCGCCGTCGTGGAACCATCTGACGCCGCCGGCGGGGTTGGCCACCATTACGCTCGGCGTTGCCCCTGCCGCAAGGTCCCGCAGGCTGAAGGTTGGGCCGGCTACTATGGGCGCAAGGTTTTGGAAGCCGGCGAAGTCGATGGCAAAGGTTCCCCGGCCCGGTTCAAGCGGCGGGACGGGGCGGGTTTCGGCGGTTCCGCAGTTGGCGCAGATCCGCGTTTCCACGCCCGGCGTTGACGGCGTTGGGGCGGTGGTTACTGTCCAGTCGCCCCAGTCGTGGCCGGTACTGGGAATTGGGCGCGTTTCGCTGTGGCTGCAGCCCGGGTGCAGGCAGGTTCGGGTTTCGACGCCGTCGGTCGTGCATGTTGGGGCGGTGGTTAATATCCAGTTGCCCCAGTTGTGGCCGAGTGCATCAACGGGGCGCGTTTCGGTGGTTCCGCAACGGTGGCAGGTTAATGTTTCGACGCCGGCGGTCGTGCAGGTGGGATCGGTGGTTAGGGTCCAGTTGCCCCAGTTGTGTCCTAGCTCGGGTACGGGGCGTGTTTCGGCGTGTCCGCAGCCGGTGTGTTGGCAGATTCTTGTTTCAATGCCCTGCGTCGTACAGGTTGGGGCGGTTGTCGGTTCCCAGTTGCCTAGCACATGCCCGTCCCTGGCGCAGTCGTGCCCAAGGGCGGCAACGGGGCGTGTTTCGGTGGCTCCGCAGCGTTGGCAGGTTCTTGTTTCTTGGCCGGGCAACGATGGCGTGGGGGCTGTCGTTAATTCCCAGTCGCCCCAGTCGTGTCCGATTGGGTCTGTGTAGCGTGTTTCGGGATGCCCGCAGCGTTGGCAGGTTCTTGTTTCTACGCCCGGTGTCGTACAGGCGGGGGCGGTTGTTACCGCCCATTCGCCCCAGTCGTACCCAGGCGGATCGACGGGGCGTGTTTCGGAATGCCCGCAGCGCTGGCAGGTTCTTGTTTCTATGCCCGGTATTGTACAGGCTGGGGCGGTCGTTACCGTCCATGCGCCCCAGTTGTGCCCAAGCGGATCGACGGGGCGTGTTTCGGAATGCCCGCAGCGCTGGCAGGTTCTTGTTTCCACGCCCGGTGTCGTACAGGCTGGGGCGGTCGTTACCGCCCATGCGCCCCAGTTATGCCCAAGCGCGGGTACGAACCGCGTTTCGGGATGCCCGCAGCGCAGGCAGATTCTTGTCTCGACGCCGGGTGCCGTACAGGTGGCGGCTATCGTCGTCGCCCACGCGCCCCAGTCGCACCCGTAAACGTCGCAGCCGGAACGCCAGGCCGCGTGCAGCGTGGCGTCCCCGTGCGGGACGAACACGGAGCCCACGGCGTACAGGTCGCCGGTCCCGTCGGCCAGGGTGTTCCACCCGCCGAACTCGTGGCCGTCCCTCGAAAACCCGTGCCGGTGCGGAAGCGTCAGGCCCTGGCCGGCGTTCACTTCCATGGGCGCGGGGCCGACCCCCGATCCCCCGTTGGCGGCGAAGGTAACGACAAAGACCGTGCCGTAGGGGTGCCACACGGCGAACAGCGTGGCGTCGCCGTCCGGCACGAACCTGGTGCCGGCGCGATACGGCGTCCCCGAGCCAGTGGTCCAGCCGCCAAAGCTATGCCGGTACCTGTAAAGCCCACCCTGATCGGGCAGCGTCAGGCCGTCGCCCGCGTCCAGCGTTACCGGCGCGGGGGCGTTCCCGTCCCCGCCGTTGGCGTCGAAGGTTACGATGAAGCCGCCCCTGTGCCACACGGCGAAAAGGTCTATCGTGTCCCCGGCCGCCCTGGTCCCCAGCCCGACGACATGTTGCCCGGCGTAGAACGCCTTTTCGCCGCCCGGCGTTCTCGCCCAGCCTTCCAGATCGTGGCCAACGCGGGTGAAGGCGTTCGCGGGCAGGTAATGGGGCTGGCCGTGCCTGTGGGTGGTGGGATCCATGATCCCCTGCCCGCCGTTGGCGTGGAAGACCAGCGTGTAGGTCGGCCACTGCGAGAACCCGGAAAGGCTGTCGCAGGCCGTAAAGTGCACGGCGAAGGCGGCCAGCAGGATGGCCGCGGCGGAAAGCCGCATTAAACGCCTCATGTTCGTCTCCTTATCTTGACCGGTTCCTGAACCTATGCGTGAAGCCGGCGGAAACCTTGCCGCCGACGCGCGAGAAGTCCGTCCGCAGGGTGTAGGAAACCTCGAACAGGTTCCCCAGGTTGACGCCGGCGGTAAAGTCCGCCGTGGGGGTTACCGCGCCGTCCCGCAGGTAGCCGAACTCGTACCTGGCGACCGTCAGCCCGCCGCCCGCGCCGAGAAAAACGCCGCCCCAGGCAAACGGGTAGAAAAAGGCCGCCTGGGCGAAGGGGTGCGCCGAGAAATGCCCGGCCCTTTGCCCGCCCATTTCCAGGTCGCTAAGAAAGCCAAGGCTCACGCCCAGCCGCAGGAAAGAGAAAGGCAGGGGGGCCAAGGTCGCGTGAAGGGTGCCTATGGCAAGGGGGGTCGCGAACGCGGTCCCGGCCGAAATGCCGAGGCTCCAGAACCTGGCCGGGTCGCCGAACATCGCGGCCCGACGCCGTTCGCGTTCTAGGCCAGCGATCCGCAACGGCGCGCCCTCCGGATCCAGCAGGATCGCGGCGACCTCGGCCATAAGGCTCACGCCCTCGCCGATGCCACGGAAGCCGCGGTCGATCCCGGCGACCGGCTCGGCGGTGTCCGTGCCGAGTATCTGGGCCGCGAACACGGTCACGCCGTCCAGGGCGCGCGTTTCCATCGAAAGCACCTTGTCGGCCCCGGCGGCGCGGCCGATTTCCGTCGCCGACGCCTCGGCCGTCTCCAGCCCGTCGTCCTGGTCGTACAGGATCCCCAGGATCACCGCGACCAGGCGGTCCAGCGCGGCGGCCCTTTCGTCGGCGATGCGTGCCTCCCACGCCGCGAGCGCCGAGCGCATGGCCGAGGCCCTGGGCAGCACGGCGTACTCGCCGGAGTTGGCGATCTCTATGGCTAGTATCTGGGCCAGGGTTTCCATGTCGTGGGCCTGATCGTCCCCGGGGGACACGCCCAGGGGGGCGACGGCCAGCGTCGGCAGGTCTTTTATAGAAGATTCCCGCCGCGCGGACAGGCTCCTGGCCATCGACGGCAGGATTCCCCGGATTTCCCAGGGCATTCTGTACACGCGGTGGTACCCTGCGGCCAGTTCCAGGGTGTCCACGCGGACCAGGGTGGCGACGACAAGGTTCCTGGATCCCAGCGAACGCAGATCCCCGGACAGGACGTAGTCCGCACCGAGCATCCGGCCTAGCCCGGCCGCCAGGTCGGAATCGGCGAAGGCGCCGGACTGCAGCCGGTGTTCGGCGGCCATGGCCACGGCTTCCGGCGTCGTGGGGACAAGGGTGAAGGCGGACAGGATTTCCGCCCTTTGCGATAGAAGGGCCGCGACCGCCTCGCCCTGCCCGCCCACGCCGCCGGCGAAGGGCAGGATGGCCAGCCTTGGCTGGGGGAACGCGAGCGCGGCATGGAACACCAGCAGTACGACGAGAAGCGTTTTTTTCACGGGTGCCACCCTGTGCGGGGGACACACTCCGCTAGACGGTTGACATTACTACTGGTGGAAGGTGTATAATCGCCCGTAGCCCGTAGCCCGTAGCCCGTAGCCCGTAGCCCGTAGCCCGTAGCCCGTAGCCCGTAGCCCGTAGCCCGTGCTCGTTGCGAGGCGCGTGGTGATGGTGGTTCTACGCCCGTTTGAATCGCCGGTTTCATGCGCTTCCAAAACCTCTCTTTATGGGCGGCATCGGTTTTTGGAAGTAAGGCTTCGCTGTACGGCGTTGGATGATGCCCCGTAACTGGTATTATGACACCCGCTGATGTGTCTGTCAAGCCATGGGTGGAGCAACGGGCAGCTTTGGCCAAGGCCGCCCTTGATCTTTGCGGCCAATATGCCGATCATAAAACTGGAATGTTTACGGAAGACATGTCGGCCATAATATGGAACGTCATCTCATCGTGGGAGGTACTGGGCGTCACAATCGTCCTGATACTGTACCTGTCGTTCGTGCGTTATGTCGCCCGCAGCTACCGCCGTCCCCGTTTCGTATCCAAGTCCAGGCCCAAAAGATCCAGAAAGGCGGTTATGGACTCAGGCCCCAGCGAGGCCAGCGACAGCGCGGACACCAACAAGGCGCTCGGGCTAGAGGAAGAATAGGCAAATGAAGTCAATCACCAGGGAACTCTGGTTCAACACAAGAAAGATCCGCGAGTTCATAAACATAACCGGGCAAGTGGAGGAACTTCTGCGGGAATCCGGGATACGGGAGGGCCTTTGCCTGGTCAACGCCATGCACATCACCGCCAGCGTTTTCATAAACGACGACGAGTCCGGGCTTCACCACGACTTCGAGGTCTGGCTTGAAAAACTCGCGCCCCACGAGCCGGTTTCGGGCTACAGGCACAACACCGGCGAGATCAACGCCGACGCCCACCTAAAACGGCAGATCATGGGCAGGGAGGTCGTCGTCGCCGTAACCGACGGCAAGCTCCACCTTGGCCCCTGGGAACAGGTTTTTTACGGCGAGTTCGACGGCCAGCGGCGGAAACGGGCGCTGGTCAAGATAATCGGCGAGTAGCGGCCCCCGAAAACTTTCCGGGGGCGCCAAGCCCTACTCGTCGGCTTCCTGCAGCTTGAACGATTCCCTTGCCTTGATCACCTCGTCGGCGATGCGGCCGGAGATCGGCGCGTAGTGGCTGAATTCCGCGCCGAAGGATCCGGTGCCCGAGGTTATCGAGCGCAGGTCTATCGAGTAGCGAAGAAGCTCCGACTGTGGAACCTCCGCGCGGATCTCGGCGATGCCGCCGGCGGAGTCCTGCCCAAGAATCTTGCCGCGCTTGCCGGAAAGGTCGCTCATTACGTCGCCCAGGTATTTTTCCTCGACAAAGACCGTCAGGTTGGCGATCGGTTCCAGCAGGGTCGGGTTGGCCAGCTTCATCGCCTCGCGGAACGCGCTGCGGGCGGCCAGCTTGAACGAAAGCTCGTTGGAATCGACCGGGTGGTACTTGCCGTCCACGACCTTGGCCTCGACGTCGACGACCGGGTAGCGGGCCATCGTGCCGTGCAGCATCGCCTCGACGACGCCCTTTTCCACGCCGGGGATGTAGTTTTTCGGGATCGCGCCGCCGAAAATGGCGTTGACGAACTGGTACTTTTCGCCGCGCGGCAGGGGCGAGATCTCCAGCTTGACCTTGCCGTACTGGCCGCTTCCGCCGGTCTGCTTCTTGTGCGTGTACTCGGCCTCGGCCTTTTTGGTGATCGTCTCGCGGTAGGCCACCTTGGGGACGCGCGTCTCGATCTCGACCTTTTGGCTCGACTTTAGCCTGTCAAGTATTATCGTGACCTGCTGCTCGCCCATGCCGGAGATCACCATTTCCTTGGTCTCGCCGTTGAACTTGTACTTAAAGGTCTTGTCCTCCTCGGCGGTGCGGGTAAGGAACTCGCCGAGCTTGTCCTCGTCCTTCTTGGACACGGCGTTTACGGCGACCGAGTGCACCGGGGTGGGCAGGTGCAGGGGGACGAACTTTAGGCCGCCGTCCGCCAAGGCCAGGGTGTGGTTGGTCTTTAGGGTCGCGGACTTGGTTACGATGCCCACGTCCCCGGCCTGAAATTCCCGGACCTCCTCCAGCTTCTTGCCCTGGCAGGTGTAGAGCTTGCCTATGCGCTCCTTTTTGCCCTCGGAAAGGTTGAAGGCCTCGGAATCGGCGGAAAGCTTGCCGGTGACGACCTTTAGCCACGAAAGCTTGCCGGAAAACTGGTCGTAGGTCGTCTTGATTACCAGCGCGGCAAGCGGCTTGCCAGAATCGAAGGCGACCGCCTGCTCGTTGCCCTCGCCGTCGCGCACGGAATCCCCGGCCACGGCCGGGTTGGGGCCGGCGTCCACGATAAAGTCGACAAGCGGGACAAGCCCGGCGTTGGCAAGGGCCGCGCCGGCGAAGGCCGGGACGTACTTGTTCTGGGCCAGGGCGGCGACCAGCCCCTTCTTCATTTCCTCGGCGGAAAGGGTGCCTTGTTCCAGGTATTTTTCCATCAGGTCGTCGTCGCCCTCGGCGGCGGCCTCGATCAGCTTCTCGCGCGCCGCCTCGACGGCGCCTTTGTACTCGTCGGGTATCGGGCATTCCTTTTCGACCGCGCCGCCGCCGGCAAGGTAGGCCCTGTCGTGCAGCACGTCGATTACGCCCTTTAGGCCGCCGCCGGATCCCATCGGCAGGGTCACCGGCACCGGATCGATCCTGAATTTCTCTTTTATGTCGGCAAGGACCTTGCCAAAGTCGGCCTTGTCGTCGTCCAGCTTGGAAACGAAAACGCCCCTGGGCTTTTTGCTTGCGTCCAGGTTCCGCCAAAGCTTGACCGTCTCTATCTGCACCCCGGAACGGCCGTCCACCGCGAGCAGGGCGAACTCCGAGGCCCGAAAGCTAAGGATGACCTCCCCGTTAAAGTCCGACGATCCGGGGGTGTCGAACAGGTTGATCTTCGTCCCGTTTCGCTCGACGTGGCCCATGGCGGCGTATATCGAGATCTTCCGGTCGATTTCCTCCTGGCTGGAATCGCCGACGGTCCTGCCGGATTCCAGCGCCTCCGCCTTGGAAATCGCCCCCCCGGCGAACAGAAGGTGCTCGAACAGGGTGGTCTTGCCGGTCGATCCGTGCCCGGCAATCGCTACGTTTCTAATCTTGTCGGTTGCGTGACTCACAGAGACTCCTTTTCGAAAACAGCCGCGCCGCTTTCAGTTGTTGATGCTGGTATTTTTCCTAAAGACCATCATCCTACGGGATCCCCGGATTGTCAAGAAAAAAGTTCCCGGACGCGCACTTGCTAATTTTGGGGCAGGAAACTATAATGGTTCCTAAGGGTAAACTGGAGGTTTTCATGCCAGACGACGCGGTGTATGTGAATTTTCCCGAAGGCTTAAAGCGGATGATGAACAATCCCAAGCTGTATACCAAGCTACTCACCAAATTCAAGGAAGGCACCAAACTGGATCCTCTGGAGGTCGCTTTTTCGGCCGGTAACCTGCCGGAAACAATGAGCGAGGTCCACACGCTAAAGGGCATCGCCGCCAACCTGTCCCTGTCGGAACTGGCCTCGGCCTGCCTGGCGCTGGAAGCCAGGGGAAAGGAAGGGGTTTTGGACGCGGACCGGATGGGGGCGGTTAAGGCCGCTTTTGGCACGACATTACAGGAAATAGACAGGGTTATCGCTGAACATGGACAATAAACCTACGATCCTCATCGTCGACGACGTTGAGATAAATATCATGATCCTCGAGGAAATCCTTCGCGACGACTACGGGGTGCTCGCGGCGAGCAACGGCAGGCAAGGGCTGGAGGCGCTCCGCTCCGCGAAGGTGCTTCCCAAGCTGGTTCTTCTGGACGTGGTCATGCCGGAGATGAACGGCCGCGAAATGTTCGAGGAAATGAAGGCGGACGCGAGGCTCGGGCGAATCCCGGCGATCTTTATAACGGCGGAAAACGATTCCGAAAGCGAGCTGCTGGCCGCCGGCGCGGTGGACTTTATAAACAAGCCCTTCCTGCCGGAGATTGTCAAGCTGCGGGTGCGCAACCAGATCGCCCTGAAAAACTACAGCGACAACCTGGAAAAAATGGTCGAGGAAAAAACCGCCGAGGCGACCAAGACCCTGGACAACGCCCTGCAGGGCCTGGCCAACGCCATTGAATACCGCAACCTAGAGTCGGGGGAGCACGTCAGGCGGACGCAGTTGTACGTCCAGGCCCTATGCGAGCACCTTATCGAAAGCGGCTCGGCATACGCCGGGGATCTGATCGAGCTTCAGCCGGACACGATCATGAAATCCATGGCCCTGCACGACATCGGCAAGATTTCCATTCCGGATCGCATACTGCTTAAGCCCGGGCGCCTGGATCCGGACGAGTACGAGATAATGAAGACCCACACCACGCGGGGGGCCCAGATAATAGGGGAGCTGGGGGACATCGGATCCTCGATGTACCTTAAGCACTGCGAGGACATATGCTATGCCCACCATGAACGGTGGGACGGCAGGGGCTATCCGCGACAGCTCGCGGGAACCGACATCCCGCTCGTGGCGCGGCTGGCGGCGGCGTCCGACGTCTACGACGCCCTGGTCTCGGTGCGGGTTTACAAGCCGGCCATGCCCTGCAGCGAGGCGGTCAACATGATCGTCGAAGCCAGGGGCACGCAGTTCGATCCCCTTGTCGTGGACGCGCTGGTGGCCATCCAGGATCGCTTCCAGGCAATAACCGTCAAATACCAGTAGCCGGCTTACAGGCGGATTATCCGGGCCTCGGTAAGGATATCGAAGCCGTCGTCCGTGACAAGAAAGTCGTTTTCCAGGCGGCAGCCGCCGTGCACGGAATCGTACAGGCCGGGCTCTATCGCGAAAACCATGCCCGGCTCGAAATCCCATATCGTCTTGTTGCGGTTCCTGAAAAAGGGCGCCTCGTGCACGTCCAGGCCCACGCCGTGCCCAAGCCCGTGCACCATCTTCTTTTTCGACTTTGCAAAAAACTCCTCGACAAGAAGCCAGGTGAACAGGGTGTCGTTGCCCGTGACAATCGAGCTTTTGGCGACCTCGGCGGCGGCTTCCACCAGGGATACCATTTTTTGCTGCTGGGGGCTGGGATCGCGAACGAAGGTCAGGGTAACGTCGGTGTTGTAGCCCCGATAGCGCAGGCCGAAGTCCAGGATCGAAAGCCCCTGCGTCGCGAACGGGCCGCCGGTCCAGGCGGGAAAGGCGTGGATGCCGAAACTCCTGTCCGGCCCGGCGGCCAGGGTCTCGAAGCCCGTGCCCTCGCAGCCGCGCTTGCGCGACTCGACCTCGATAAGCAGCGCGGCGTCCGCCTCCGTTTTGATTTTCCCGGAGCGCGCCTTTTTTTCCAGGACGTCGATTATCCTGTTGGTGATGTCCGCCGCCTTGCGAAGGATGCCGATTTCCTCCTCGTCCTTGACCATCCGCAGGTTCAGCGCGCGATTGCTGGTGCTGTTTTCCCGGCAGATGACGTCGAATTCGGAAAGCTCCCCCACGAAGTTTAGGAAAACGGGGTAAGGCGTCGTCGGGGGGATTTCTATCTTCGATCCGTAGGGGATATTTAGCCGTTCCACCGCGCCGCGAATCGCCTTTAGGGGCGAGCGGTCGAAATCGTTGTAGGGGACGACCATGTCCGCCTTGGCGTAGACCTTGGCGATGATCGTGTCCCAGGGCATCAAAAGGCTTTTGCGGTCCACCGAAAGGAAAAGCAGGGCGTCCCCGGGCTGCCCGGTAAGCCAGCGCACGGTGGTGTCGCGCCTGGGCTCGAAGTCCTCGAACATGACCAGGGAGATGTCCTCGTCGGCCATCCAGTCCCATATTTTTTCCAGCCTTGCCTGATAGTAACTCACCGTAACCCCCTTAAACGGACGCGCCCGGCGCAAAGGCCCGGCGCGAAACATCGACGATTGTCTCTATTTCCTTGTCGCCAATCCAGTAGTGGGTGACGAACCTGTACACGCCGTTTTCCGGCGGGTTTATCAGTATGCCATGCTCGCGAAAGCGCCCGGCGATTTTCCCGGCGTCCGGGGGGCGGGACAGGCTAAAGAAGACCATGTTGATGTCGGAATCCGCGCAAAGGCGAAGGCCCTCGATCCGGGAAAGTCCCCGGGCGAGCCTTTTTGCCCGGTCGTGATCCCCGGCCAGAAGCGGGACGTGCTCGCCAAGCGCGACGATCGCCGCCGCCGCCAGGATCCCCGCCTGCCGCATCCCCCCGCCCATGATCTTCCGCTTTAGCCTGGCCGCGTCGATAAAGCCCCTCGGCCCGGCAAGCAGGGATCCGACGGGGGCGCACAGGCCCTTGGAAAGGCAGACCATGACCGAATCCGCCCTGGCCGCTATCTCGTCCGCGCCGCAGCCCAGCACGGCGGCGGCGTTGAAGATACGGGCCCCGTCCAGGTGTACCGGCAGCCCCCATTCGCCGGCGATCCTACGCACCGCGTCCATGCTTTCCAGGGGGACGGCCTTTCCCAGGGAATGGGCGTTTTCCAGGCACACCAGGGACGTGGCCGGCGAGTGAAGATCCTGCTTCCGCAGCCGTTTCGCGACCTCCCCGGGATCCATGACGCCGCCGGGATCCGGGATGCAGCGAACCTGGATCCCCGGGATGACCGACGCGGCCCCGGCCTCGTGCGCGATTATGTGGCAGTCCTCGCCCAGGATTACCTCGGTTCCCCGGGGGCACCAGGTGAACAGGGCCAGTTGGTTCCCGAAGGTTCCGGAGGGCACGAAAAGCGCGGACTCCTTGCCAAGCATCTGCGCGCCCAGGACCTCCAGCCTGTTCACGGTCGGGTCGTCGCCGTACACGTCGTCCCCGACCTCGGCCCTGGCCATTGCCCGGCGCATCGCCTGGGTTGGGACGGTGACGGTGTCGCTGCGGATGTCTATCATCTAACCACAATGGAACAAAGGCGCGATATATGCAATACTGGGGCGCAACATGAAGGTTCTAGGCATCGAGACATCCTGCGACGAATGCGCCGCCGCCGTGGTGGAGGACGGCAGAAACGTGCTGTCGAACGTCGTGGCCACGCAGATTCCCTTTCACGCGCCGTTCAACGGGGTGGTTCCGGAGATCGCCAGCCGCAAGCACACCGAGTGGATTTACGCCGTGGTAAGGGAGGCCCTGGACAAGGCCGGAATCGGGCCGGGGGATCTTGGCGCGGTCGCCGTCACCAGCCGCCCGGGGCTTTTGGGATCGCTGATCGTCGGCCTGTCCTTCGCGAAGGCCTTCGCCTGGGCCAGGGGGATCCCGCTTGTCGCCGTCGACCACATGAAGGCCCATCTTTACGCGTCGCGGCTGCGCAAGGCGGAAAGCCCGGACGAGGACCCGCCCCCGGAGTACCCTTTCCTGGGGCTTTTGGTTTCCGGGGGGCACACGATAATCTGCCGGGCGGACGGGTTCGACGACATAACCGTGCTTGGCACCACCATAGACGACGCGGTGGGCGAGGCCTTCGACAAGGTCGCCAAGCACTATAACCTGGGCTATCCGGGGGGAGCGGTAATCGACCGCCTGGCCAGGGAGGGGGACGACGGGGCGTTCCGTTTCCCCATGCCCAGCCTGCACAAGGGCGAGCACCGCCACGACGTTTCGTACTCCGGCCTGAAAAACGCGGTGATAAACCAGCTTGGGCAGTTCCGCGTAAAAAAGGACGCGGAAAACCACGGCGAACCCAGGCCCGAGGACATAGCCGCGTCCTTCCAGAAAACCGCCGTCGAGATTCTTCTGAGGGCCCTGTTCAACGCCGCCGATGATTCCGGCCTTTCGACGGTCGTCGCGGGCGGCGGCGTCGCGGCGAACTCGCGCCTAAGGGAACGCCTGGCCGAACGGCGGAACCTGCGCGGCGTTTTCCCCCCCCCGGAGTTCTGCGGCGACAACGGCGCGATGATCGCCGGCATAGGGTACCAGTACCTGGCCCGCGGGGATCGATCCCCGATGAGCGTGACGGCCTCGGCACGGGTGGAGGGGTTTAAGAAGAGGTACCCGTAGGATCGCCGAAATCCGAAAAAAAACGCGCCCGGACTAAAGCGCCATTGTATTCCCCGCCTTATATAAGGGTATACGTACAATTTGCTGACTGCGTTCGTTGTATCCAGGCTGCACTTTGTCTGTATGCGGCGGTCTTGTGCCGCCGAATTCACGCCATTATGGAGGCAAATTATGAACAATCTCAACAGTGTCCTAATCGAGGGGAACATGGTGCGGGATCCGCTTTACCGCACGACGCCCAAGGGAACGCCAGTCTGTACTTTCAGCCTGGCCTCCAACCGTTACCTGAGGCAGGATGCCGGGGTCGAGGAGGAGGTTTCCTTCTTCGACATCGAGGCCTGGACCAGGATCGCCGAGGCCTGCAACAGCCAGGGAAAGAAAGGGCGCGGGGTACGGGTGGTCGGCCGCCTGAAACAGGACAGGTGGACGGACGGCGAGGGCAAAAGCCGCTCCAAGATCCGCATCGTCGCGGAGCACGTCGAATTCCGCCCCGACTTTAGGCAGTATTCCGCCATGGAGATGCACGCGAGCGCCATTGCGGGCAGCGGCATCTCCGCCGCCGTCATCTCCGCCTCCGCTGGCAACGAGATCGACGCCCCGGAACAGAGGTACCTTGAGGAGGAGGTTTACGAGGAAAGCCTGGCGGCTCCCGCGTCGGTGACATTCTAGGCAGGGCCGGGCCTGCCCGGGAACCAGGCGGTTTTCGGGCAAGTCCGCTTGCCCGGATATTGACTCTTTCCCCCGTTTCGGAGTATAAATTGGTATACTTGCGCCCCATGCGGGCGCGCGGAATGAAACGGAGAAACTCGTAATGTACGCTTTGATTGAGTTTAAGGGAAAACAGTACAGGGCCGAGGCTGGTACCCTGCTAAAGGTTGATAAAATCGACGCGGAGCCTGGGACGGCGCTGGATATCGAAACCGTTCTGCTGACGTCCGGCGACACGGTAACGGTGGGGAGTCCCTACGTGAAGGGCGCGAAGGTAAGCGCGACGGTGGAATCCCACGGCAGGGACGCCAAGATCATCGTTTTCAAGTACAAGCCCAAGAAGGACTATCGCCGCAAAAAGGGGCATCGGCAGCAGTTTTCGATGATTAAAATCGGGGAGATTACCGCCTAAGAACGCGGGAATTGCCGGCAAGTGATCGAAATCAAGGCGGTTCTGGACGAAAGCGGGACCTTGCGGACCTGTGGCGCTTCCGGCCATGCCGGGGCGGGGTCTACGGGGAGCGACGTTGTCTGCGCCGCCGTCTCGGTTCTGATGCGGACCGCGGTTCGGACCCTTTCCGGAAGGGACGGGATAACGGTTCGGTGCGACGCGCCGGAGCCAGGCTTCCTGTTTTTGGAGGCCGATTATACGGCGGGGGGAAGGGAATTCCTTTTCGCCGCCGGGGTGTTTCTGTTGGAGGGCCTTGCGTCCGTAGCCGAGGAATACCCGGAACATTGTAGTTTATCGATACGGAGGACTTAAAATGGCTAGGAAACGCGGCGGAAGCGGCGCTAAAAACGGACGGGATTCCAATCCCAAGTATCTTGGTATTAAGGCGTCGGGGGGCTCGTTCGTAAAGGCCGGCTCGATTATCGCCCGCCAGCGGGGCACGAAGATTCACCCGGGGACAAACGTTGGCTGCGGCAGGGACTATACCCTTTTTGCCAAGGCCGCCGGCACGGTAACGTTCCACAATCGCCGTGGCCGCAAGCTGGTGTCGGTCGTTCCCGTGGACACGATCACGGCCTCGTCCGCGCCCGTGGCGGTGTCTTTGGCGTAGGGGTTCCCCGGGCGGAACGGTTTCGCGTTTATAAAACCTGTCTCGCAAACCCTGGTTGTAGGGGTTTTGTGGGTTCGCTTTTCACGCCGCGCCAAAACGGTAACATATGGCCTACAAAGACAGCCTTTTCAGATCGATTTTTGGCAACGAAAAATCGGCCCTGGCTCTGTACAACGCGGTGCACGGCACGGATCTCGGCATGAAGGACACCGAGGTCGTAATGAACACCCTGGACGAGACCCTTTGGACGCCCCGAAAGAACGATCTTTCGTTCCTGGTGAACCGGAGCCTGGTCGTCATAGTGGAACACCAATCGACAATCAACGAGAATATGCCGTACCGAATGCTCCAGTACGTGTGCCGCCTGTTCGAGAACGGCGTCACGGACAAAAGAACGGTGTACAGAAAAACGTTGGTCAGGCACCCCCGGCCGCGGTTTATCGTCTTTTTCAACGGCTCCTCGGCGTTTCCGGATCACAAAAAAATGCGCCTGTCCGATTCTTACGAGCCGGTCGCCGGCTTCGACGGTGCGGCCCTGGAACTGGAAATCGACGTTTACAACGTGAACGACGGCCGAAATCGTAGTATACTGGAAGCATGTAAGGAGCTGAAAGGCTACGCTTATTTCGTTTCCCGTGCAAGGCTGCACGAGAAGGAGCTCGCGGCGCGGAACGAGGGCTCGGATCGCATGGGAATAACGCTTAACGCGATCAGGCAGGCAATCCGCGACTGCAAGGACGCCGATCTGCTGAAGACGTTCTGGGAAAAGATGAGTCAGGAGGAGATTAACATGCTTGCAAACGAGTGGGACATGGAGACGGCACTGGAAGTCGAGAGGGAAGAGGGTTTTGAGAAAGGCGTGGAAAAAGGCATTGAGAAAGGCATGGAAAGGGGCGTGGAAACCGTCGCCGTGAATGCCCTGGCTGAAGGTATGCCGATAGATCTTGTTCGCAAAATTACCGGGCTTGACACAGAGACCATTACCAGCCTTTCCCAAAGGAGCCATTGAACTACCTGACAGTCCCCCGAATGGAGCCGAAAAATTAAGCCGCGTTCCCCCCTCTGATGGCCTGTTTTGGATACACCCGGCGAAGGATTGGAACGGTGAAATGCCCTACAAACGAAGGCTTGTTGGAACCGAAACCGCGCCGCTAGAACAGTGATCCGCGCCATGTGCAAGTGAAGCTTCGAATTGCTGGATTTTTTGCGGAACGCCTTGATTATTTTTCAGAATTGGGCTAGTATTTGTGCAGGCGAAAGTACCTCAAACCAAAAAAACAAACCGAGGTATTTTTATTTTTTATGGAGGAACGAGAATGAAGAAAGCGGTGATTGGTATTGCCCTTGCGGCAGTTTTGGCAGCAGGTACGGCGTTTGCAAGTCCTGTCCATCCTAATGGCTTTGGGATTGGTGCTCTTTGGGGAGGGTCTGTTGATGGTGGACTCAATAACAACGTTGCTTTGTCCCTACATGTACCAGGTGTGCCTGTTTTTTGGGGTATCCGCCTTGGCCTTGGCGGCGAAAATTTACGGCTGGGTCTTCAGGGTGATTATTACTTTCTGGGATCGTACCTAGTTGGGGATTTCTTGGGCTGGTTTTTGGGATTTGGCCTTTATGGCAATTTCTCGTTCGGGGATAATGCGGCCATTGGTTTCGGTGCACGACTTCCCATTGGCCTAACCATTCAGCCGATAGATCTTCTGGAAATTTTTCTTAATGTAGCCCCCCAGATAGGGTTACATATGTACACGGGAGGTGGCGGCGGAATACATTTCCCTTCTGGCGGTTTCTTCGGGTTTGAGATAGGTCTTCGCCTCTGGTTCTAAGGAAAACTGCCGGTTTATTCACGCGAATAAACTAGCCTAGAGACGCCCCCGCAGGTTTCGAACCGGCGGGGGTTTTTTTGGCTATGTAAGGCATTGCGATTCTGGCTAAAAACCGTCTGACAATAGTAGCTCTCGGTTGACGTGTCCCTTGGCCTGTTACGTCCTGCGTAAGGTAAGGGATCAAACCCTACGCCTGTCCAAGCACGCCGTTTCGCATTACCGCGACGCGATCGCAAAGGTGCTCCGTCGCGTCCCTGTTGTGCGAGATAAACAGTATCGTCAGCCCGAGCCGCTTGCGCAGGTCGCGGAAAAGCTCCAGTATCTGCGCCCCGGAAAAAACGTCCAGCGAGCTGATTGCCTCGTCGGCGATCAGCATCTTCGGCCTTAGCATTAGGGCGCGGCCGATGCAGGCCCGCTGCTTCTGCCCGCCGGAAAGCTCGTGCGCGCGGCGCGCCTTGTGGAACGGCTCCAGGCCGACAAGCGCGAGCATCTCGTCCACCATGCGGGCGCGTTCCCCGGACGAGCCGGCGCCTCGGCCGTGTATGACAAGCGGCTCCTCCAGGAGCCAGCCGATCCTTTTTGTCGGGTTCAGCGAGGCGCCCGGTTCCTGGAACACCATCTGCACCAGATCCCCGGGCTTCCGCCGGCGGCCGGGGGTTCCCCGGGGCACGTTTCGCCGCGACCTCCCGTCAACCAGGATCTCGCCGTCGTAGTCGATAAGCCCCAGGACGCACCGGGCAAGCGTGCTCTTGCCGCCGCCGGACTCCCCGGAAAGCCCGAAGATTTCCCCGGCGGCGATTTCCAGGTTCACGTTCCTAAGAACAGGCTTTACCTCCCTTTTCCCGAACAGGCCGAAACTCCGGCTTACGTAGGCGTTCGAGAGTCCCCGGGTTACAAGGAACGGGGGCGCTGCCCGGCCGGGGGGGTGCCAGGAACCGAGCCCCGGACGGTTTTCCGCCCGGGGAATCGCGGCGACGAGTTCCCCGGTGTAGGGATGGGTCGGCGTGGAGAACAGGGAATCGCTTGGCCCCTCGTCTATGATTTTTCCGTGGCGCATCACCAGGGTGCGGGTGCAGAAACGCCGCGCCAGGGAAAGGTCGTGCGACACGAAAAGAACCGCCGTGCCGAATTCCCGGTTGATCCGCCCAAGCAACTCGATTATGTTGTCCTGGTTTTCCGTGTCCAGGGAGCTTGTGGGCTCGTCGGCGACAAGCAGCCTGGGGCGGCAGATTGTGGCGATGGCGATCATCACCCGCTGGCACATCCCGCCGGAAAGCTGGTGCGGGTACGCGGCAAGGATTCTGTCCGGATCGGGAAAGTTAAGCCTTTGCAGAAGCTCAAACGGCCGCATGGAACCGCCAGAACGCCTGCCGAAGTGAAGCTCCGGGGTTTCGGCAATCTGCGCGCCGATCCTCATAAGCGGGTTAAGGGATTGCCTTGGCTCCTGGAAAACCATGGCAATTTCCTTTCCACGAATTCGGCACAGCGCCTTTTCGTCCAGGGAACACAGATCCACGGCCTCACCTCCGTTGCCGCCGTGAAAAAGTATCTCGCCGCCGGTGATTTCCGCCACCTGTGGAAGCAGGCGCGAAACCGAAAGGGAGGTAAGGGTCTTGCCGCAACCGGATTCGCCCACGAGCGCGACGATTTCCCCGGCGTCAATCTTGAAAGTGGTTCCGTCAATAATTGGAAGATGCCCGGACTTTCGCCTGATCCCCAGGGAAAGGTTTCGTACCTCCAGCAATGGTTGCAACGATTTTTGCGCCGCCATGCTACTCCCCAAACTTCCTGCGAAGGCCGTTGCCAAGACAGTGAAACCCGACAACCGTAAGCATGATGCACAGGCCCGGCGCGACGGCGCACCACGGAGCCCTGAACAGATAAATCTGCGACTCGGAAAGCATCCTTCCCCAGCTTGGATCCGGTGGCTGAATGCTCAGGCCAAGATAGCTCATCGCGGACTCCGCGAGTATCGCGTTGGAAAGCCCCAGCGCCGAGGCAGAAAGCAGGGAGTGCGAAATGTTCGGCAGGATGTGCACGAAGACAATCCTGGCGTGGCTTGCGCCCAAAAGGCGTTCGGCAAGAACGAAGTCGGCGTTTTTGTACTGCAACGCGCCGCTTCGCATTATGCGGGTAAAGCTTGGGACGAAAAGAACCAGCAGCGCGACGAAAAGCGTGAACTGGCTGTTCCCCATAAGCGCGATCATCACCAGCGCGAACAGGATCCCCGGAAAGGAACTAATCGCGTCCATCAGCCGCATGACAATCTCGTCGCGGATTCCCCCGGAGTACCCGGCCAAAAGCCCCAACGCGCTTCCCAGCACCACGGCCCCGGCGACCGTGAACAGAGCCAGGGTTATGGTGTGCCGGCTTCCTGCGATTACCCGGCTAAGAATGTCCCTGCCAAATTTGTCCGTCCCCATCGGATGCTCCAGGCCGGGGGACAGGAAACTCCTTTCCGGATGCATCTCGTTGTAGCCACCCGGGATGCCCAGGAAACTGGCGACCACCAGCAGGAGAACCGGGATCGTCAGGACTAGGCCCGCCTTTAGCTCGCCGTTCATCGTCGCCCGTTCCTTTCCAGTTTTATCCTGGGATCGATAACCTGAATCGCGATGTCCACCATGGTGTTGGCAACGATAACGACAAACGCGATTAACACGACAAGCGTCTGTATCACCGGGTAATCCCGCGAGGTAATCGCCGCGATCAAAAGCCGTCCCAGCCCGGGCACCGCGAAAACCTGCTCGATAATGATTGAACCGGAAAAGGTTTCCGCAATGATCATTCCCATCATCGTGACCGAGGGCACAAGGGCGTTTCTGAGCGCGTGGCGACGAAGCGCGAAGGGAAAGCTCGCGCCCTTGCTCCGCGCCGTCCGGAAATAGTCGGCGCGCTGTTCCTTGAAAAGCGACGATCGCAGGAACTTCGCGAGCATCGCGGCGTTGGGCACGGCAATCGCCAGCGCGGGGAAAAACAGGCTGCGGATAAAGCCGGCGAAATCGACGCGGTAATCGACGTACACGCCCACGTTAAAAAGGCGAAGGCCGATCCCGAAAATCCAGATGAACAGTATCCCCAGGAAAAAGTTGGGAACGCTGATGCCAACGGCGGTGCAGACCCCGGCGGCCTTATCGACAAGGCCGTTTTCCCGCCGCACCGAAAACAGCGACGCGGGCACCGCGATGACCAGGGTAAGGCAAAGGGAAAGCAACGCGAGAAAAAAACTGACGGGTAGGCGTTCCAATATGAGGGAAGAAATCGGCGCGCCCTGGAAGCGCATCGAATGCCCCAGGTCGCCGGACAGAAGACCGCCAAGCCAGACAAGGTAGCGGACGGGAAGACTGCGGTCGAGCCCCAGCTCCCGTTGCAGGGCCTCGATCTGTTCCTCCGTGGCATCAAGCCCAAGGGCAAACGTAACAGGATCGCCGCGGATCACGCTGAAGGCAAGAAAGCTGAACACCGACACAAGAAAAAGCGTGATCAGCGCAGCGCCGATTCTACGCAACGCAAAGTACACCCCGGCCGCCGACCGTCGTCACCTACCGACCATACATCGCCGCGAAATCGGTAACGGCAATCGGGTAGCCAAGCACGCCGCCGAAAGCCCCGGCGCGAAACGCCTTGAAGCCCAGGATGTCCTGAATGTACACGCTGGAGGCGTTGTAGGAAAGGATTCGTTGGGCCTCCCTGTACAGCTCGATACGCCTGTCCTCGTCAACCTCGGCAACGGCCATGTCAAAAACCCTGTCGAAATCATCGCTTGCGAAATTGATAAAATTGGAACCGTGATCCGAACGGTACCGCGCCAGAAAGCTCCTGGGCGAAACGGTCCTGCCGTCCACCGATATAACCGTCGCCACGTAGTTGCGCCCCCGGTTCACCTCGGCAAGCCAGGTGGCCCAATCGACAAGGCGAATACTCGCGTCAACCCCAATCCCGGCAAGCTGCGCCACGATTACCTGTGCCGTGTCAACGTGCTGGGTAAAGTTGGACGAAACGGTGATCTCCAGCGGGAGCCTCTCCCCCCCCTCCCCGAAGCCGGCCTCGGCAAGAAGCGCGATCGCCCTTTCCGGATCGAAGGGATAGGCCTCGACAAGCGACGGTTCATAGTACACCGCAAGCCCGGGAATCACGGGGCCGCCAGCCGGCCTGCCGCGCCCGAAAAACGCCATGTCGATAATCCCCTGCCTGTCGATCCCGTAATTCAGCGCGCGGCGCACTCGCAGATCGTCCAGCGGCGGCACGGCGTTGTTCAGGACAAGCCGCTGAACCATGGCGGAATAAATCGGCACTATGTCGAAGCGGGCGGGATCAAGCTGGTGGGCGATGCCCCCGGTAAAAAACGCCCCGTCGATGCTCCCCCCCTGCAACGCGAGAAACATTGCGTTAAGGTCCGCCAAGAAAACAATCGTGACCCTTTCCAGATGGGGCAACCCCTCGTCCCAGTAGTACTCGAACCGGCGCAACACCAGCGACTGCTGAACTGTGTAGCTTTCGATAAGGAAAGGCCCGGTGCCGACGGCGATCCTGTCACGATTCGTGCTGCCGGCCCTGACAACGCCGACGGTAAGATATGGAAGAAAGTCCGGATCCGGATGCCGTAGGGTAATCCTAACGCCAAGCTCGCCCGTGGCCTCGACGCTTTCGATAGCGCCCATGCCTAGGATGCCCGCGGCCATGGCTGTCTCCAGCGTGAAGACCACGTCCGCCGAGCTAAACGGGGAACCGTCATGGAAACGCACGTTTTCCCGCAGTCGGAAATTGTACACACGCCCCATTTCCTCCATAGTGTACGACTCGGCAAGCGCGGGACGGTGCCTGCCCTCGGTGTCGGGCTTCACCAGACCCTCGAAGACGTTGAACAGTATGCTCCTGCCGTCGGCGGAGTTGGTCGGGCTTAGGGGATCCAGGGTCGCCGGTTCGGAGGTAAAGCCGAAGCGCATCTCGGTCGCCGGCCCGACCTGCGCGGCACCCCGCCGGTCGCAGGACACGAAAAGCGCAAGGCCAACCAGGGCCAGCGCAAACGGCAAAGATTTGTATAATTGCATGGCATAACTCCTTTCAATCGGTATCCCTTACATGATATACGCTTTTGGAAGGCTCTGAAAAGCGGGGCATACCTGCTTTTGGTTAAACTTCGGTTAGAACGCCCGTCAGACAACCATTACCAGCGATGAATATTCCGCCAGCATGGAATCGCCGGTAATAAGCCGCATGGGGCAGGTTATGGCCTGGGCCAGCAACATGTGATCGAAGGGATCGCGGTGCAGAGCGGGCAGTTCGCGATAGGCCTTTATATAGTCCCTTGTTACGGGCAGTTCGACAAAATCATACTCGCTCACAAAGGCTTCCAAATCGGGAACACTTATCGGCAATTTGCCAGTACGCGCCTTAATCGTTATTTCCCACCAGGAAACCACGCTGATATACACCCGTGTACCGGGCATGGAAAAAAGTCCTTTAACCGTGTCCATTCGGGCAGACCCCTGAAAAAACCAGATAAGGGCATTGGTGTCCAGTAACCAACTGTTCATTTTACCTCAAAGTCCTCCAACCCCTGCATACTGTAGAAAGAATCGATGATGTCATCCGGCAGAGGATCGTCCCAGCCTTCCGGAAGTTCCATTTTTCCCCTCATGCACCCGAAGGCCTCAACGACCGGCTTTTTCCTGGGCACCGCATCGACCGAAACGATGGCCGCCTCCTCCTTTCCGTACGCGCCGATGTAAATCGTCTCCCCGGCCGCCGCCCGCTTGACCAGCTTGGAAAGGTTGGACTTTGCCTGGTGAATCGGAATGGTTACCCTGCCCG
>Ga0209755_10000809_pt1 | contig 54150 bp, 50 predicted proteins | sample TergutCo191P1_FD_187301 | JGI IMG/M metagenome (GOLD analysis project Ga0209755, IMG submission 187301) | Cornitermes sp. P1 segment gut microbial communities from Petit-Saut dam, French Guiana - Co191P1 (SPAdes) (version 2) | ecosystem: Host-associated > Arthropoda: Insects > Digestive system...
CCCAAACTCGCCGACCAAGATATTCAGCAGCACACCCTCGGGCAGCGCACCGCCGAAAAGATTCCTGAAAAACGGTACGATAACAAGGTTAACCAAATCCAAAAGAAATAAAGCGCGGAGCGCCCTGCCGCCGCCCATCACGACACCAATGGCCAGTGCAATCACAAGTATGGCAATCGGAATGCCCGGCATGGGCTTCATCATACTCTCGCCGAGGCGGTCAAGGAAGCTTGGCTTGGAATCAGCTCTGGTGCTGACGCGGCGGGCGATTTCTTTTGCTTCAAGCCAACGGGTGCAGTTTTCGCATTTCTCGCATTTCTTGTAGGCGCCATCCTGCCCTTTTTGCAGGATAACCGCAAGCTGGGTCAGCAGCTCATCGAAGCCGTGCTTCTTCACGGCCACGGTAGGGATTACCGGCGCGCCAAGCTCTTGTTCGAGTAGCTTTACGTTTATGATTATCCCTTGGCGTTCTGCTACGTCCAGGAGGTTTAAGGTGAATATGATTGGGATTTCGTAGGATTTCAGTTCTAGTGCAAGGTGCAGGTTGCGTTCCAGGTTCGTTGCGTCGAGTACGCAAATAACCGCATCAGCACCGCTTTCCATGAAGCCGGCAGCTACGGTTTCTGCTTCCGAGGTTGGTTTTAGCGAATATGTACCCGGAACGTCGACTAAGTCGTATTCTTTCCCGCCTACGGTCATGCTGCCCTTCATGAAGCTGACCGTGGTTCCCGCGTAGTTTGAGCTGATAGCGTGGATGCCTGTCAGCTCTGTGAAGAATATGCTTTTGCCTACGTTCGGGTTTCCCATGAGTAGGATTTTCACGGCGCGGCTACCTTTACTGCGATTTGCTGTGCGATGTCCTTGCCGAGCGCAAGGTCATAGGCTTCCTCTACCCGCAGAAGTACCGGGCCGCCGAAAGCATAGCGGTTTTTGATGTTGATTCTGCTGCCTACGCGCAGGCCTATGCTTTCGAGTAGGTTTACGGCTGGCACGGATGTTACTTCGAAGTTGCATTGTTTTTTTGCTTCGTATAGGTTTATGTTCATGGTTTAACACCCCTTTGGTTATGTTAGCATAGGCTAACGTGGTTGTCAAGGGGTGCTATTGATAATGATTTCAAAACGGATTTTCTAGTTTTTCCACTTCTTCCAACCTCAATCCGGTATCTTCAACGATGTGCTGTAGAGGAATTCCACGGCTTAATAATTTAGCAGCGATTTCCCGTGCTGTTTTTTTCTGTGCTGTTCGAGTCCGTGACTGCTCTGCCCAAAGTGCTTTTTCCCGCGTTTCATATAGCCGCTGTGTTTCTTCACTTTGGCTTAGACGCTTTAATTCAACAACAGCTTTTTTTATTTCGGGTCGTCTTTCTGCAAGCATATCAAACTCCTCCTCTCTCTCCGCTTTCAAAAATTGTAACCAGTCATGCTTTTTGGTGTTGTCTGTTTGCTCTGATACTTTACCAAGTTCCAAGGTATTGATTTCGATAACATCTGTAAAATTCACACCGCAACCACGGCGCCCGTTCTGGATTCTTCCGGCGACTTGAAATCCGGGTCGCCCCAGATTCTGCTGTAGCCGTTTAGATGGCAGCCCTTCGCATAGAAGTCGATATCGCACAGCGCGAAGTTGCCGTTTTCGAAATTATAAGAGGAAACTTATTTTGTATATCTCCGAAACTTCTTGCCCTATTTTGAATTTCATCAATATATTTTATACTCCCCCGCAAGCGCAAGCAGCGAGAAAAAGTACAGCAAATTATCATAATATCTGCGCTTGTCCGTTCTTAGCTCCAAGTCCCAGAACAGCTGTACGAACTTCTCGCGGTGTGCGCCGTTTGTGGCTAGGCTGGATGTGCAGGTCGTCGCGCGCAGGCCCAGCGGGTGCAGCATTCCTGTGTCCATTGCGTCTTCTTCCTTGCGCGGCGGTTCTTCGATTATTTTTCCGTCCACTGTGTAAATGTGGTCGAACTTTGCTTCGTCTGCGAAGAAATCTTGAATCGCTGCTGCTTGCTTTTGCTGCCATGGGTCTACGCCGTACCATTCCCAGTCAAGCGCGATATTCATTGCTGTGCGGTATGCGTCGGAATAGAAATAGCTCAAAACGCCGTTGCGCTCCAGCGGCTTGCCCTCGTAGTCGGATAGGTTCGGATTCAGTCCTGTTTCCGGATGGCAGGCTTTTTGCAGCAGCTCCCGGCTTAGTTTTGCCGCGTCTTTGAAGAACGCTTTATCCTCCGCGTTTCCGTATTCTGCGAAAAGCTCGTAGTAGTGCGGAAGATGATACGATGGGTCGGTGAATGTCACGCCGGGTACGAAGCGGATTTGCTTTGTGTCCGGGTCGAACATCGGGTCTTTTTTCTTGTGAACCATATGGTGCAGCATGTCGCGGGCTTCTTTTGTGTAGTTGAGAATGCCCTCGCCGTCGCCCCATCTGCGCCCCGCGAACAGCAGCGCCATCGCGAAATATTCCTCGCCGTCGGGTGCGGGGCCTCCGCGGCCTTCTATATTAGAGCCGTCAAGGTTGTGCGACCAGCTGAAATATCCGTTATAATCGCCGTCTTCCATGTACATGTATTTCCTGGTCCATTTCCAGATTCTATCGAAAACATCCTGCCTGTCCATTTGCACGGCTATCATCATTCCGTAACTTTGGCCTTCGGTGCGTACGTCGGTGTTGCCTGTATCGACCATGTACCCGCCGTCGCTTTCGTCCTCGAAATATACGCGCTCTCCCTCTTTGAAGAAAATCCGCTCGAACGAGTCCTTGATTTTTTTGTCGATGTCCGCTTGCGCGTAGCCGTATTCGGCCAGCAAGTTAGTGTATTTGCCCGTTGTGGCTGCTTTTGGCATTGATGTGTCCCCCTCTTGTTTTTTTTGACATTTTACCATAATGCCGCTTTTTTTCCTAGCTTCTGTCGAACAAAACCGTCGCGTTCGTGTTCTTCCAAGGCGCTCTGAATGAAGCGCAGGCGGGCTTCGCAGCGGGGGATGATTATGTATTGCAGGGCGTTTGCGCGTTTGTGTGTCTTTTTTATTGCGGATTCAAGGCGGTGGATAGTGTTTTCGAGCGCCGCAAGGCTTATGATTTGTTTTTTCACTTCGCAGAAGCGGGTGTATGCTTCGTCTAGGGTGATACTTGTGCCGTGGAGTCCGTAGGGGGGCGCGGTTGGCGGCGGGGCGGTGTATTCCGCTTGGGGGATTTCTACTGCCATTACATGGCGGGTGCTGATGCGCACGGCGGTTTCCGTCGGGACGGTGCGGGCGGCGGCTTTTACGCGCTCGGTACCCATGCGTGTGTTTGCTTGGGAAAGCGCGGCTTCGGCGGCGGCTAACGCTTCGGACAGGCGGGCTTGCGCGGATTGTGCCTGCCCGCGCAGGGATGCCGCTTCCTGCTGCAAGACTTGGCGCTTTTGGTCGAGGATGTCGTAGCCTTGGCGCGCGAGGCTTAGTGTGTGCTTTGTTTGGATTAGTTCGCCCTTCATCTATTCGACCTCCGCAAGCAGCTCTTTGGCTAGGTCTAAGGTTTCGTCGATTGAGCGCGAGTCGTAGGGGTCTTGGTTCAGGAACCGCTGCTCGAAGGCGTCGCCGAAGCGTGTGAATTTCCGGTCGGATTCGTTAAGCTCGTCTTCGCCGATTACCCGCGCCAGGGCGCGAATCTCCCCTACCCTTGCGTATGCCGCGAAAATCTTGTTCGCAAGCGCAGGATGGTCGCCACGCGTGTACTGCTCGCCGATGCCGTCCTTCATAAGCCGCGAAAGCGACGGCAAAATGCTAATCGGCGGGTAAATGCCCTTCTGATGCAGCCCGCGTTCAAGTACAATCTGCCCCTCGGTGATGAATCCGCAAAGGTCGGGAATCGGATGCGTGATATCGTCGCCGGGCATTGACAGAATCGGAATCTGCGTGACAGAGCCGCCCCGCCCGCGTACTATGCCCGCCCGCTCGAACAGCGATGACAGCTCCGAGTACAGGTACCCCGGATAGCCCTTCCTGCTAGGAATCTCGCCCTGCGACGAAGAAATCTCGCGGAGCGCCTCGGCATAGGCGGTGATGTCGGTCAAGATTACCAAAACGTGCATTCCGGCCTCATACGCAAGGTATTCCGCCGCGGTAAGCGCGGCACGCGGCGCGGCAATCCGCTCCACGACAGGGTCGCCCGCCAGATTGATAAACATGCAGACCCGCTCCGCACCGCCAATTTCCGTCAAGCTCCGCCGAAAATACTCCGCTACGTCATGCTGAACACCCATGGCACCGAACACGATGGCAAGCGGTCGGTCTGACCGACCGGTTGAACCGCCGAGCGCCGCCTGACGCAAAATTTGCGTGGCAATACGGTCGTGCGGCAGCCCGTCACCCGAGAAAATCGGCAGCTTCTGCCCGCGAATCAAGGTCATTAGCCCATCGATAGCGGAGATGCCCGTTTGAATAAACGAACGCGGGTACTCGCGGGCGGTGGGGTTGATGGCCGAGCCGTTGATATCGCGCGGCTCGCCCGTGAGCGCGCCCAAGCCGTCGATAGGACGCCCAAGCCCATCCAAAACGCGCCCAAGGATGTTAGGCGAGAGGCGCAGCGAAAGCGGCTGCCCCGTCAGCTCCGTGTATGTATCGCCGAGTGACATGCCGAAGGTGCCTTCGAAGACTTGGATAACAGCTCGGCCGCCGTCGATTCGTACTATGCGTCCGGATTTTTCTGCGGTTGCGGTTTTGATACGGACGACTTCGTTGTAGGCGGCGTTTTGTATGTTTTCGATTACGATTAGCGAGCCTTGGATTTCTGATATGCCTTTGTAGAGCATTTTTGTCCCTCCGTTTCTTGGAACGGTTTTGCCGCGATAGACAAGACTGATTTCGAATTATTTAACTATAATTTTACCTTATGTGTGTGGTTCGGAGGGGATGTTTCGTTAGCAAATAAACAGAAAAAACAGCGGTATTCGCCGCTGTTTTTAAGAGATGGTTCGTATTTACTACTTCTTCTTAACCACCAAACCACCGCATCCTCTCCCCAAACGCCTTCTTCTCCCGCCTAGACCCAACCCCATCAGGCAGCCCAAGCGGAATCACCACCCGCAGATGAAACCCCTCCGCCGCACCGAGCAAAGCCTCCGCCGCCTTCCGATTCCCCTCATTACTCAAATAAAGATAATCAAGCCACAAAGAAGAATACCCAAGCGCCGTAGCCGCCAAAAGAATATGCTCACAAGCCGCGGCGTAATCCTCCACCTCAAAGTTAAACTCACCCTTCTGCGTACCCGCATCAGTAAAAAGCGCGATAGCCGCGGGCGCAGTTTCAAGCCCCGGGTGATGCGCAACATCGCAAAGCGCCTGAACAGAGTCACGCTCCGGCAGCAGCACCAGATTAACCGACTGCCCGTTCGCCCCGGAAGGCGCACTAAGCCCTGCGTGCGCGATTTTTTCGAGCAGCTCACGCGGAATCGGTGTCGGCAGGAACCGCTCCTTATGCGAATACCGTTTTTCTAACACTTCAAAAAAGTCCATGTATTTACCTCCTCAGCTCCCAAGACGCAAACGTCGTTTTATACAGCTCATTATTATCGCTAGAAGCCTCTATTCCCATCTCTCGCGCTACTTCCCGCGAATGATTGAAAAAATCCGCAGTATAATCACGCCCTGTAAGATTTCCCTCAAGCAATATGAAATTCCACCACTCAGGCGAATAAGCATACTGGCCCGACGCCGCAAGCTTCTCACGAACCCGCCCGACGTCATAATGTACCCGCCGCTCGATAAATTCCAAACGGCCATCCGCAAACTCCAATATCACATAAGCCGCATCCGTATTCAAATCCAACGGCTCACCGCAAGACCCGGGATTAATAAAATACCGGCCCTCATACTCAAAATGATACTGCAAATGATTATGCCCAAACAAATAAACTCCCGCAGGCAAGGCAAGAATATCCTCCCGCGCACCCGGCTGCGCCGGCAAAGCCTCCCGCACATAGGCAAGAAACGCATCATGCGTCAGGTTCTTCTCAAGCATCATCTTCCAGTAGCTGTGCGAGTGATTAGCAGCAATCCACGGTTCACGGAAGATAGCGCGCGGCGCATGTTCCATATGAATACCGTCAACCGTCGCCGTTTTCGGCAAGCTCAAAAGAAAATCGCGGTTCTCTGCACTAAGCTCACGGTACGCCCAGTATACCAGCTTAAACGAATCATAATCATTATCCAACCGCCACAGCGGTTCTTTTGCCTCAAAAATATTCCGATAGTATACATATTCATGATTCCCGCTGACAAACACCGCGTTATCAAGACCGCGAAGCAAATCTACCACTTCATTTACCCATGTATAATTCGTTATATAGTCCCCAAGGAATAAAAATTTCTCCGCGCCTTGCGCCAAAGCGTCGGACATGACGGCTTCCAACCCGGGAAGATTGCCGTGTATGTCGGATATTACTGCGTATTTCATTTTCACCTAACCCTTTTGCACCACAACACCATACCAGCCCAACCCGTCATAATCCTCATAACCCAACGTGCGAGCATACGCAACCAACTGACCATCATTGCCTTTATAATAACCCTTCGTTTCATCTCTACTTACTTGCAGCGGGAACTTAGAATACAAGCCCTCACCGTCAGATGCCGCGATTATACGATACCCGCTATCCAATAACAACACGCGCGAATTACTCCACTCGCTCTCAGATAAAGTAGGCTCATCTTTCACAATGGAGCGTGATTGCTTCTGCCAGTCAAAGAATACCCCTAACGCACCAAGCACACCGCCATTTAATTCGCCGCCTGCACGTACCGCTGTGGCATATACAACAACAGGCGCACCTTCATGCAGCGGGTCATCATAAACATCGTCTACAATATATTGGTCGCCCGAGTGCGTAGCCAAAGCACGGCGGCACCATCCGCATGAATTTACGTCTGCTCCTGCTTGCATTTGGTATGAATCCTGGCAGGATGTGGCAATGACTTTTCCGTCCGAATCCGTCAGTACGAGGTTCAAGTATACGGTGTAAAACCGATTGATTATTTCTAATCGCTTGGATGCTTGTGCAACGGTTTCGGGTGTGGGGGTTTGCAGGCAAGTAAAAAATGCGTCGTCCGTAGCCCACCAGCGTATATCTGCTGTGCGTTCGAACAAGTTACGCACTATAAGCTGCACCAACGTCTGCGCCATTTCAGACAGCCGGCTGTAATCGCGTGCGCGAAATTCCTCTACAAGTTGGTCAGACTGTGATTTTATATGCTCGGATACCGATGCGCGCAGACTTGTGGAGTTTTCAGCTATTTGATTTGCTAGCGAACGCACTTCATCCGCGACAACAGCAAAGCCCCGCCCGGCTTCACCTGCGTGTGCTGCTTCGATAGTCGCGTTTATAGCCACTAGGTTTGTCTTTTTTGCCGTGGATTCTATCGCGGCAGAGAAATTTTGTATTTCACGGAGAATGCCTTGCATTCCTTGTTGGAGCAGATTCTGTGTCATGATGTAAACTCCTTCCCTACTCCCCGCCAAGCTTCCTAGCCTGGTCAGCCGTCACCAGCGTATCCATAATCTCAGTCAAATCCCCGTCAAGCACAGCCTCAAGTTTATGCAGCGTTAGCGAAACCCTATGGTCAGTAACCCTGCTCTGCGGATAATTATAAGTCCGAATCCGCTCGCTCCTGTCACCGGAGCCCACCTGGCTTTTCCTGTCGGCCGACATCTGCGCCCGCTGCTTCTCCTGCTCCAAATCATAGAGCTTAGCCCGCAGCACCTTCATGGCCTTATCGCGGTTTTTCAGCTGCGATTTTTCATCCTGACAGGAAATCACTATCCCCGTCGGCATGTGCGTGACCCGCACCGCCGAGTCGGTGGTGTTAACACTCTGTCCGCCATTGCCCGACGAGCGGAACACATCCACCCGCACATCATTCATGTCAATCTGCACATCCACATCCTCGGCCTCCGGCAGAACCGCTACCGTCACCGTCGAAGTATGAATGCGCCCGCCGGACTCCGTGACGGGAATCCGCTGCACGCGATGCACGCCGCTTTCGTATTTCAGGCGGGAATATGCGCCCTTCCCCTGTATCATGAACACAACTTCCTTAAATCCGCCAATCTCATTTTCGTTAGCGCTAAGGATTTCCGTCTTCCAGCGCTGCCCTTCGGCATAGTGCCCGTACATGCGGAACAATGATGCCGCAAACAACGCCGCCTCGTCACCGCCTGCCCCGCCGCGTATTTCTACTATGACGTTCTTTTCGTCGTTAGGGTCTTTGGGCAGAAGGCGCACTTTCAGGGTCTTTGTGACTTCTTCTAGGCGCTCTTGGCTGTCTTTCAGCTCCTCGCGTGCAAGTTGGCGCATTTCCTCGTCGTCGCTTTCGTCAAGCATTTCCTTGGCTTCGTCTATGTCGCGCAAAGTGTCCTTGTATTCGCGGTAGCACTCCACGATTGGGGCTAGGTCGCTGTGTTCCTTCATTAGAGAACGCCATTTGTTTTGGTCGGAAATCACATCGGGGTCGTTTACCGACTCGCTCAAGGTTACAAATTTTTCTTCCAGTTCTGCTAGTCTATCAAACATTTTCAGCTCCTATTTAGCCAATTCCAAAACTACTACAGTGCGTGTGAAAATCTCGAATGCTCCTACGAGTTTTCACACGCTCATTCAAGTTTTGGAATTGGCATATATTCCGCGCACTACCCTGTGCCTGTCTTCCAAATCTTTTATAATCATCACGGCATGGAAGCCGTTATCTCTCAGTATGCCTGCTACATCCTTGCTCTGGTCTGCCCCCACTTCGAAAAATACCGCGCCCTTGGGACGCAGGTACTCGCTGCATTGCGGGATTATTTTGCGGTAGAAAGCCAAGCCGTCCAAGCCGCCGTCTAAGGCTAGGACGGGTTCGTGCTTCACTTCTTCCTGCAAGTCTGCCAAATCGCCTCTCGGAATGTACGGCGGGTTTATTACGATGCAGTGGAATCGGTCGTTTATAGCGGAAAATAAATCGGACTGCACAATGTTCAGCCTGTCGTCCACTTCGTTCAGCTCGGAGTTTTCCCTCGCGAGCTGCAAGGCTGACTGGTTTATGTCAGAAAGGGTGACATGCGCAGAATAACAGAACTTGGCCAACGCAATCCCAACGCAGCCGCTGCCCGTACACATATCAAGCACCATCGAGTTGCGGATTTTTTTCAAATACTTGATGGCCGCCTCCGCCAATACCTCCGTATCGGCACGCGGGATTAAAACTCCGGGCCGGCACTTCATAGGCAGCCCCATAAAATCCCACTGCCCAAGAATGTACTGCAAAGGTTCGGAGTTGCGCCGCCTTTCGAGCATTTGCAAAAACGCCTCTGCCGCCTCGGAGCCCAGCTCATAGCTTTCCTCCTTGATACGCAGCTGCGCGGCAGTCAAACCTGTGGCCTTTTCAAGCAGCCAAACCGCTTCATTTTTGTCATGTGAGGCAAGCGCCTCTTTAATTGTCATTTTCCTGCTCCTGACTTTCTTCGTTTTCTTTGTCTTCCTCGTCGAGCACCGCTTGAAGCGCCGTAATCGCAACCTCAATCTGCCCGTCGTCGGGCTCGCCTGTGGTCAGCCGCTGCAAGCACAGCCCGGGAAAGCTGACCGCCTTCACAATCCAGCTCTTGCTGCGCCCCGCCCAGCGAATCACCTCATACGAAAGCCCCGCAACAACAGGAATCAACACCAACCGCGAAACAAGGCGCATCACAGGGTCGGGCGTACGCACAAACGCGAAGACAATCACAGAAATAAACATGACAATCAGCAAGAAACTGGTACCGCAGCGGTTATGCAAACGCGAATATCCCTTGATGCTCTCTACGGTAAGCTCCGCACCCTGCTCGTAGCCGTTGATGGCTTTATGCTCCGCGCCGTGATATTCAAATACCCGCCGAATATCCTTCGAGCGGGAAATCACCCAAACGTAGCTGACAAAAATAAGCATCCGCGCCGCACCCTCTATTAGCCCAAGAAATCCGGGGTCGGTGCCGCCAAGCAAATGCGAAACACCGCTGCCCACCCAAAGTGGCAGCAAAATAAACAGCAAAACCGCCAAGCCCGCGGCCATCACGATACTGAAATTCATCAAAATATCGTTCAGCTTATCGCCGAGCTTGTCTTGCAGATACCGCTCGAAACGGCCCGGCTCCTCTACCATGCCGTCCGTTGCGATTTCGGCCGATTGCGTAAGCGTCTTCATGCCGAGAGAAAGCGAACTGCCGAACGCGGCGATTCCGCGGATAACGGGCAGTTTCAGCAGAGCCTTGTCAGAACTTTTCAGATTCTTTGAAACCACGGCAATTTCGCCGTCGGGCTTGCGCACCGCCATGGCGTACAGGCTCTTTCCACGCATCATGACACCTTCCATAACGGCTTGTCCGCCGTAGAAGTGCTGTTCTTTACTCATGCCCGTCTCGTTTATCTACTATTTCCAGTGACTTTGCCAGATAGGATTTTTCGTCAGACCTAGCTTCGTTTTCTTCCTGCGGGGTGTTTGGCAGCAGGGGCTGATTATCCGCGGTCAGTGCAGGCATTTCACCTACCTGATAGCGCCCGTTAAGCTGCCCGCCCTCGTCTACTATAATCGAAGCTGTTCTGATATCCCCGTTCACCCGAGCGGTGGAGGATACGTGCAAAACGCCGTCACATTCGACATTCCCGCGTACCAAGCCGGCCAAGATGATGTACTTAGCCCGTACACGCCCTTCGATTGTGCCTGTCTCGCCTAAAATTAAACTGCCATCCAAGTCCACATCCCCAACGAAAACGCCGTCTATACGGACGGACTCTTTGCCGGTCAGCAGCGCGGTTTCTAAGGTAATCCCTTTGCCGATAACTGTTCCGGGTACTTCAACTGACGGAGCGGCGGTCTTTTTTCCAAACATACTATGCTATCCCTTTCTGATTTGTGTTATAGGAGAGTATACCACTTTGTGTTATAGGAGAGTATACCACATTTTTTTATGATATAATAGTTTCAGAAAGGAGTTTTTATCAATGGACCAAACAATTTTCGGAAAAACAGACCTAAAAGTAGGCCGCACAGGCTTCGGCTGCATCCCCATCCAACGGATTCCGTACGATGAAAGCACGGCCATCCTGCGCCGCGCGTACGAGGGCGGCGTCACCTGCTACGACACGGCAAACGGCTACACCACAAGCGAAGAACGCATCGGCATAGCCTTCGAAGGCATGAGGGACAAAGTCGTAATCTGCACAAAATCCGGCGCAGGCACCCCGGACGCACTAATGGCGAATCTGGAAAACAGCCTGAAAATGATGAAGACGGACTATGTGGACGTTTTGCAGTTCCACAACCCATCCTTTGTGCCAATGCCCGGCGGCGAGGACGGCATGTACGACTGCCTGAAAAAAGCGCAGCAGCAAGGCAAGGTAAGGCACATAGGCATTTCCGCACACAAGAAGGAGCCTGCCATCGAAGCCGTAAAATCCGGGCTGTATGCGGTATTGCAGTTCCCCATCTCATATCTGTCCTCTGCGGAAGAACTCGCAATCATAGAACTCTGCCGCGAGCATAATGTGGGACTGTTAGCCATGAAAGCGCTGTGCGGTGGGATTCTTAACAACGCAAAAGCAGCGTTTGCATTCCTGCGGCAATACGAAAATGTCATCCCGATTTGGGGCATTCAAAAAATGGACGAGCTAGAGGAATTTTTGCGGTACGAGGACAACGCGCCTGCGCTTGACGCCGCGGTACTTAAAGAAATCGAAGCCGACAAGGCAGAGCTTGCGGGAAGCTTTTGCAGAGCCTGCGGATATTGTCTGCCATGTCCTGCGCAGATTCCGATTCCTATGGCGGCGCGTATGTCGTTCCTCATGGGGCGTATGCCGAGCGAGCGGTTTTTGCAGGACGAGTGGCAGGAGAATATGCGCAGGATTGAAGACTGCTCCGATTGCGGCAACTGCACAAAGCACTGCCCGTACGAGCTTGATGTTCCCGGTCTATTGAAGGAACAGCGGGCAACCTATCTTAAAAATTTAGCATGAGGTGAACTATGAGCCACTTCTCACAACCAATAAAATTAGTTCAAAACAAAATCGTGCGCTACCCCGGCGGTCGTGAAATCGACCGCTTCCGCGGGGTCGCTCCCGCAACGGACGACGGCAGACCCGAGGCATGGGTAGGCTCGACAGTAACAACGGGCGGCGCAGGCAAAAACGGGCTTGACGCAACCGATGGCATGGCAAGCTGCATTCTGCCGGACGGCAGGGAAATGCTGCTGAAAGACGCCATCTTGCTTGACCCAACTGGCGCGCTCGGCGAGGCGCATGTCCGCGGGATTGGTACGGAGCCTGCCGTCTTGGTAAAACTCTTGGATGCGCAAAATCAGCTTGGGTTCCAGTGCCATCCTTCGCCCGAGTATGCGCTTGCGCATTGGGGTTCGAAGTACGGCAAGGCCGAGTGCTGGTATATTTTGAGCCTGCGGGACGATGCCGCCGAGCCGCCTTATGTCCTGCTTGGGTTCAAGGAAGGGATTACGCGTGAGCGCTTTGCCGAGCTGTTTGACAAAGGCGATATCACCGAGATTGATAATCTTCTCCATAAAATTCCCGTCAAGCCCGGCGAGCTTTACTGGGTGGGGCCGGGTGTGCCTCATGCTGTAGGCGCGGGCGTGCTTTGCATAGAGGCGCAGGAGCCTTCCGATATTACCGTGGGGGCAAGACCGCTAAACAACCCTGCCGCAACTCCCGCGGAAATCGCCGCGCACCGCGAGCGTTTGCTCGGCACTTATGCATACGACGGCTGCACCTATGACGAAAACTTGGAAATGCGGCTTGTTGCGCCTAAGCCTGTTTCGGAGTCCGCGGGCGGCAGGGAATTGCTGCTGATTGGCAAGGCTCAAACGGAGTGTTTTTCCATGACACGCATCGAGGTTTCGCCGAACGGCGAGTTTTCGCCTGCGGAGACAGGGCGTTGTGCCATTCATATCGTAACGGACGGCGCGGGTGAGCTAAACGGGGTCAGTGTGAAGCGCGGGGATGAAATTTTTGTCGGAGCGGCTGTAGGCAGGGTTGCTTACAAGGCCGATGGCGGGGGCTTAACCGTAGTTGTGTCTCATCCGCCGCTGCCCAAACGCGTTATGTAACGGCGAAGGTTTTCTTTTGTCTTGCGCTCCATATGGCTGAAACGGGCTGTATATAAATATATCTCGGGCTTTTTATGTCTCAAGGATTTCGATAAAATCTCGCCGTGGATTTCCAATAACCCTTCACTATCGTCTTTCAAATGGATTATGCATGGTTCGCTCTGCTCTAGCTGCGCCTCCGATTTCAGCCTCATGCCGTTCAAGCTTATATCGATGGTGCTGCCTGCCGAACGGCTGCCCGAGTTGTTGATTAAATTTATCTCGACATTTACGGGCAGCCGCACTTCTTTCCGCCTGTTTATCTTTTCAAATTCGCCAATCACATGAAACACCCATTTCCCTTTGGGCATTTGTTTGAGCGTGGCTGATGCCTGGTAGGCATCGCCGCGTACTATTGCTGTCAGACTGTACCTGGTTTCAAGGGTCAAATCATGAAGTGCGGAAGACCACAGAATTAATTTGTCAGAACTTTTGGTGTAGTATCTCTCTACATTTGTGCCTACAGATGTTTCGTCGTCTATTGTGACGAAGATTTTTGATTCTGATTTCAAGTCCATAGTTGATAAGCCTCCAATATGCTATGACGTAGACATAGATGACATGGAATCACACGAGTATATCACATTTGCGCCTCTATGCGCAAATTTATTTATGTGATATCATTGCTTCATGGAAAACCGTCTACTGTCAATCGGCGAAATGTCGCGCTTTACGGGCGCGGGGGTCAAGGCTTTGCGCTACTACGAGCAAGCAGGGATTATGAAGCCTGCTTTTACTGACCCCGACTCCGGGTACCGTTACTACTCGCTTGACCAAGCGCAGTTGGTCTGGATGATTATGCTATGCGTGGAGCTTGGGATGCCTTTGAAGGAGCTGCCCGAGAACTACCGCGATTTGTTGCAGCAGGGCGAGGAAACCGCCAAAAGGAAGATTGAGTCCCTTGAAAACGCACTCATATTCGTGGATGAACTGAAAAAGAAAATGGACTTGCATGAACTGCATCAAGACGAGCAGATTTACCCGCAGGAGATTCAGGAGAAGTACTTTTATCTGCTGCCTTGCACTAAGGCGATTGAGGATTTAAGCCAGAATGAGCTTGCAAAGGCGTTTATGGATGTTCCGTATTTCGGCTTTTACGATGATAATGATTTAAGCGAATACGGGCTTTTGTGCGAGTATTTGGGCGGAGTGCGCAGGGATTATACTTTTGTTGAGATTCCTAAGTTCGTGCGGGATAAGCATATTCGTGTGATACCCGCGGGGACTTATTTTTGCCGTTACAGCATGAATAAGCAAATAGAAGAAGCCCCCGATATTTTTGCTGAGCATATCAGGGGGCGGGATTCGTTTATGGTTGTTGAGACTGAGATTATTGTCGGTGAGCATAAGATTAATAATCCGGTTAATGAGCTGCGGCTTATATTAAACTAGGGTACTCAAACGAAATCTCAAAAACCTCCTCCTTTTCCACCTGAAACGGCCCCGGGGTCGTTCCGCCTTCTCTTGCCTTCCCGTTGAAATCCGTATCGAAACGATGCGGCGAGCCATCTGCCTTCTCAAACAGCATCTCCGCCTGGAAGCCATACCCAAGCATTTCCGTTCCGACAACCCCGCCTCTGTTCTTCGTGAAAAGCGCAGGGTTTGTTATCCGTATGACCACCTTTTTATTTTCATGGTCTACCTTTGCTTCTATGCCCGTGCCTTCCTCTACCCTTGCGCCTTTTTCCTTAGGCCACGGCATGGCTTTGTTGAAGTACAAATTATTTTCCATGGCTACGGGAAGTTTTGCGTTTTCTGCCATAGCAGGGTTCATTCCCGCGAAGCGCTTGCGCATTTCTTCTGTCATTGGCGGCATGTTTGCGGGGGCGGGCGGGTGTCCCATCTTGCGCCTTGGCTGCTGCGGTATGGCAAAACCCGCGGGGGCGCCGTCCCATGGCATTTCGTCGCCGAACTGCGGGTAGTCGCTGTATGCCGCGGTGCCTACGGGGTAGCCCATGTACGCAAAACGCGCCATTGCCGAGCCTTCCGGCGGAACGGGTGTGTCGTTGAAGAAGTTCATCATGCGCGGTTCGTCCGGGGTGTAGTCCGGGCTTGGGCGCAGGAAGACATTGTTGTAATAGCGGTCATCGCCGCCCATGAACAGCATTACGCCGGCTACGCTTGTACTGTGCGGGGCGTGGTACGGTGTGTAGCGGCTAAGCTCTTGGCTTAGGGCGATTCTGCCCGCGAACAGATTGTGGATTAGCGCTATGCCTTGCGCCATGTTCTTGAAAGCCACATCGGACAAGAAGATGTTGTGGTCAACGGTCGTTGGGCCGTGGCTTACTTCTATGAACAGGTCTTCGTTGTCGTTATCGAAGAAAGTGTTGCGGCTTACGTGCGTGCCCTGCGCCTGCCAGTCAAGCCACAGCCCGCGGTACGAGTTGTGGATAACATTGCCCGAAATCACCGTGTCTATGGCGGCGTGCAGCTTGATTCCGCCTGTCTCGGCGCCGTTGAACTCGCGCTTGTGCAGGATGTCATAGATATGGTTATTTTCGATGCGGCTGAAAACGCAGCCAAGATGTCCCACTATGCCTGTTTGCCCGCAGTTGAATATCACGTTGTTCCGTACGATGTGGCTGCCTATGTTGTCCTTGTTCCAGTTATTGTTTTGGGCGCGGAAAATAACCTCGCGCTCGCGCTGGGTGCCTTGCTTGGCTTTTATGTGCGTCCACTCGTTATGCCCTGTGGCTTCGTCTTTGCCTAGGCTGATTCCGCTGCAACGCGAATCACTGATTATGTTGTCTTCGATAATCCAGCCTTTGCTCCAGTGCGGCCCGATTAGGCCTTCTTGGAAGGCTGTGGGCGGCGCCCATTGCGTGGCGGCTTGTTTCATGGTGAAGCCGCGCACTGTTATGTAGCCGCAGCCGGGTTTTGCCGGCCAGAAGACGAACGGGCGCACGTTGATTTCTACGTTGCCTTTTGTTGGGTCTTCGCCTTGGAAATTTGCGTAGATGGTAGTCTTTTTGTCATTTGTTTCGCAGTACCATGTGTAGAAGGAAAATTCCGGCTCGTCGGACGCTATTGATTCGACGGGGTTCTTCACCAGTTCAAGCGAGTCCATCTCGTACATGGAGCGCCCGTCTAAGTAAACCTCGCCCAAGTGGAAAACGCGCGAGCCTGTCATCAGCCAGTCGCCGTACAGCTTTTCCTCATATGGGTTAAAATCGCCGAAGTAGCTGTTATCAAGCTCGAGTTTCCAGAGTGCGCCGTCTTTTTTCCAGTCGGTTACGACCTCCGCGCCTGTGATAGTTACTTTTTCGCCTTCGGCTGCTTGGTAGGTGATGCGCTGGCCTGCTGTGCCGCCGCGCTTTGGGTTTACCCACTCGCGGTATGTGCCGCCGCGGACGGTGATTATGTCGCCTGGCTGGGCTACCCTTGCCGCTTTATTGATTGTGAGGAAGGGCAGTTCGCTTGTGCCCGGGTTCTGGTTGCTGCCGTCTTTGCTTACGTAGTAATACATTATTTGCACCTCCTGCGTAGATAATAACATCAAACTGTGTTATTATCCATAGCAAGAGGAGGTTTTACAATGTTAAAACTGAAATTCAGGGGCAAAATAATCATGCCCGCAGCAATTCTCATTTTTGCCGCCTTGTTTGCGGCATCTCTTTTTTCCATAGTTCGGTTCACAACTTTTACCGACTATCTTCTGCAAAGAAGACTGGAAGCCGCCGCAGCCGGTATCAGAAATATCGTTGAAGACACGCGCCGCCTGACACTGGACGTTGGGTTGCGGGTCGCGGGAGACCCACAAGTCGTTTCGGCGCTCCTTAACGGAGACACCCCGGAGCTTATCCGGGTACTTACCCACATGACTACCGTACATAACGTCGAAGCATTCACCATCGCAAACGCGGACGCGGTTGCCTTGGCAAGAACACATCTGCCGCAGGACTTCGGCGATTTAATGACTCCGCCCCATGTTGTGAACGCGCTGCTCGGCATACCAAGCAACGCCTTCGGCCCGATGGGCGGCATGGAAATCACTATCCGAAGCTCGGTACCCGTATTTCATGAAGGAGAAATAATAGGAATGCTTGTAACCTCCTACGCGCTTGACAGCGATGTAGTGGTCGACAGCCTAAAAGAAACCTTCGACGCGGAGTTTACCGTATTCCTGGACGATGTACGGCTTGCGACTACGCTTACCTACAACGGTCAGCGCATGGTCGGTGAGTACCTGAATCCCGATATCGCCGCGGTTGTGAACCAAGGGCAGGAATATTTCGGAACGGTTCGTCTGCACGGCAGCTACTTCAGCGCGTTTTACATGCCGCTTATTGACCCGGCGGGGAATATTTTCGGTTCGCTTTTTGTTGGGCTGCCCGATGATGTGGTTATTTCCGAGCGGAATGCGGTTGTTATCGGCATAGTACTGCTTGGCATAGCCGGGACGGTGATTGCGATTCTGCTGTTGTTCCTAATTATAACGAGGCTGCTTCGCCCTGTTAAAAATTTGCAGGATTTAGTCACCGATGTGACAGACGGCAAGCTGCAAGTCAACATGAACCGCGAAAACATTTCAGCAGACGAAATCGGCGAGCTGACTCTAAACGTTTATAATCTTGTGGATGTAATAAAAGAGGTAATGGCTGACCTTACCCAGGTTAACCACGAGTTTAACGTGGTTGGGAATGTAGGGCACAGGATTAATACAGCCAAATACCGAAATGATTTCGGCGAAATGGCAAGCAGCATCAACGAAATCGTCGTTAACCAAGACAAAGATATCAATATCATGGTGGACATACTAACCCGCATGGCTCGTGGTGAGCATGACATAGTAATCCCCGAGATGCCCGGCGAAAAAAGCGTGCTGCCGAAAACCCTGCGCGAACTTGATGACACAATGGAAGGGATTCACGGCGCGATTACATATTCGGCAGAAAATGCTGCAAACGGCAGGCTTGACATAACGCTTGATACCTCGGAATTTTCCGGCGGATGGAGCGAAATGGCAAAGAATCTGAATAACCTGATAGCAGCTGTAGCAGAGCCGCTTACCGCCGTAGAAGAATCTCTCACCAAGATGAGCGGCGGTAACTTCAAAGAGGCGAAGATTGAAAAAAATTTTAGCGGCACTTTCGAAAACCTCAAAAAAGCCCTGAACACTACCCAAGAGGCGACTCTAGCATATGTTGAGGACATAGCAAGCATTTTGGACAGGGTAGCGGGCGGTGATTTGACCATACAAATAAACCGCGACTACATAGGCTCATACGCACCAATCAAGACTGCCTTGACCTCCATCACAAGCTCGCTGAGTAAGTCCATGCGCGAAATTGGCTCCTCGGCAGGACAGGTGCTTACCGGCGCGGGGCAGATTGCACAAAGCTCGGCACAGCTGGCAGACGCTTCGACCCAACAAGCAGGCGCAGTACAAGAGCTAAACGCTACCATCGACATGATTAACCAGCAAACCAAACAAAACGCTGAAAACGCAACCGAAGCCAACACACTTTCGGGCAAGTCAACCGATAACGCCAAAAAGGGGAACGACGCCATGAAAGAGCTTCTGAACGCAATGACGCAAATAAAAGAATCGTCAAGTAACATTTCAAACATCATCAAAGCCATCCAAGACATTGCGTTCCAAACGAACCTGCTTGCGCTGAACGCGGCGGTAGAGGCGGCGCGGGCGGGAGACCATGGCAAAGGCTTTTCTGTAGTTGCGGAGGAGGTTCGGAATTTGGCAGCCCGCAGCCAGACAGCCGCGACAGAAACCACCGGGCTTATTCAAGATTCCATAGCCCGGGTGGAAACAGGAAGCGGGATTGCAGAATCCACTGCCGAGGCGTTGGATATCATCGTAACCAATGCCAACGAAGTGCTGAAAATAATCAATGAAATATCCGCGTCCTCGCGGGAGCAGACAGAGGCGATTAGTCAGGTAAGTATAGGACTTGGTCAGATTTCCTCGACTGTGCAGAGCAACTCCGCCATCTCGGAAGAAACTGCTTCTGCTGCTGAAGAACTTAACTCACAGGCAGAGATTTTAAGAGGGTTGGTATCGTACTTCAAGGTGTAGTAGCAATTTTTCCATTTTTATGTTAAGCTTTTTCGGAAACTACAAGAGGAGGTATGAGAGCTATGAAGTTCAAGAAATTCAAAAACGCGGGCATTGATGTCCCTGTACTTGCCGCAGGCACATGGGCTATCGGCGGGCAAAACTACGGCGCGGTAGACCGTGCGGACAGCATTAAAGCCATCCACGCAATGGTAGACAAGGGTGCGAACCTAATCGACACCGCGCCGTGCTACGGCAACGGTGCGTCTGAAAAAATCGTCGGCGAGGCGATTTCCACCCTATCACGGGATAAGCTGCTACTTTCCACTAAGTTCGGCCTGATTCCGAACCCCGGCGGCTACGCGCGTGACGCTACCTTCAAGAACGCCATCCGCGAAGTAGAAAGCTCGCTGTACAATCTGGGAACGGACTACATCGATTTCTACTACGTCCACTGGCCCGACGCAAAGACGCCTATTTCCGAGACAATGGCGGCGCTTAATCTGCTGAAAAAGCAAGGCAAAATCCGTTACATAGGCGTGTCAAACTTCACGAAGGAAATGATTGAAGAAGCCGGGGAGTTTGGGCAGATTGATGTGCAGCAGCCGCCTTTTTCGATGGCGGACCAACGGTATGTTGACCTGATGAAATGGGGGCACGGCAAGGGAATCGACTCGATGATTTACGCTCCGCTCGGCGCGGGGATTCTGACGGGTGCGATTCGGTCGATGCCGGACTTTGCGCCCGGGGATATGCGGCTCAACTTTTACTCGTTCTTTAAGGAGCCTGCTTTCGGAAAAATCATGGAGCTGCTGAAAACGCTAGATGAAATTTCGGCAGGGAACGGGAAACCGCTTGCGCAGATTGCGCTGAACTGGAGCGTGCAGAAGGATTTCGTCGGCTCGGCGTTGGTTGGTGTGCGCGATGTTAAGGAAGCGGAAGAAAACTGCGCGGCATTTGACTGGGATTTGAGCGCGGATGAGATTAAGAAGATTGATGATGCGCTTGTGCGGTTGGAGATTTGATACGAGAAGACTTAAAGCTCAGTTGGTTAGTGTGACTAGCCAACTGAGCTTTTTTTTGTGTATCTAAGCGTGTGTTCAAGCCCACCAAGTTCCGTTACCGCCCTCGCCGCCCGCCGAGACAAGCGGCTGCAAGGCTTGTTCTAGCATATCCCGCAAAATGTTCATGCGGAGTGTGCCTTCTTCTTCGCGGCTCATTATGTCGCGGATTACGTCGATGCGTTGGCTGCGCATGGTTTCTGCCGCGGGGGTGGAGATGTTTACGTTTCTCATTGCGCTGCCTTGGATGGTGCCGTTCATCCGCATCATGTTGATTTGGGCAACGTGCGCGGCCATTAGTCTGCCGTCGGAGTCTACGCGGCTGCCTACCTCGCGGTTTAGCTTGCGCTCGGTTAGTTCCTGCATGGTTAAGCCGTTTGTGTTGCGGCTTGCAGGCCAGTGCGCCCCTGCTTCTATGTAGGTTGGGACGTAGTTTGGGTTGTTTGCGTTGTTTGTGGTCATTTTGGTTCCCTCCCTTCTATCTTCTTTGTCTTCGTAGGTCTTCTCTACGTCTGTGAGTGAAATTATCTTGCCGAGTGCGGTTTCGTTGTTTTTTTGGGCTGGCAGGGGTTAGTTTTTTATGGGTCATACTCGATAAACCCGTTAATAATATCGATGGCTTCTAATATTATATCTTTTGGTGCCGTTTCAATATATTCTGCGTTCCGCTGCAATAAATCGAGTATTTTTGCTTGGTCGCACATGATAACACCTGTTGTTTTGGTTCTCTTGTCCAATCTGACTTGTATTTTCAGTCCTCTGTCTGTGTTGGTTATAGGACATATCATTGCACCTTTTTTTGTGAAACGGTTAAATGTTCCGTTGCTGATAACAAGAGCGGGTCTTCTTCCCATTTGTTCGTTTCCCGCCTGCGGGTCGAGGGTTATGCGGATAATATCCCCCTGTTTTACGATGTAACTCATTCTATTACCTCGATTCCCACATCTGCGCCCGTATCCCATTCCTCAAATTCATATTCACCGCGAAAGTCTTTCAACCTTTCTTTCAGCGGTATATGCTTACTGCCATCCTCCAAAATCCGAATCATAACCCGCTTATTCGTAGGAATCATAACCTCCCCGTCATCCGCACAAAATTTTACTTCCTCACTAAAATATCCCCGGTACGCCTGTAACATGCTCCTGCACCCCTTTCTCCGCACCATTATACCACAAATCAGTATTCAGTTATCCAACTATAAACCTATAACTCTCAACCATCGCATCATATATATGAATAACCCTGTCAATATCCGATTCTTGAAGATACTGCGCCCAAAACTTGAAAGACACAGTAAATTCGTTTACCGCAACGGTTTTGTATAAATCATTCATACTAACATTTATGTTTGCATATCTAAGCAACGCTCCGCAATAATCCGCAATCAACTTATCCCTGTCTATTTTTAATCCCATATCAGCACCACGGCTGATAAAAAAAGTAATATCTCCGATTCCTTTACCCATACCAACATTTTGCCAATCGCAGATTATTAGTTTGCCGGCGTTTCTTACAAAGTTTTGGGGGTGATAATCTCCGTGGCACAGTGTTTTGGGTATTGCTGATTCGCCTAAAGAACTAATGTCGGCGAAATTTTCATGCATTTCTTTTAGTAGCGCGGCATTGATGTTTTGGGGGAATTTTTCTTGCAGGTTTATCCAGTTTTGATATGACAATGAGAGCGGATATGGGGGTTCTTCTTCTTGAATTTGAAATATATTATTAAAATCTGTTGCATCTACCGCATTTATTTTAGCGCAAAGTTCCGCGGCAGTTTTCTGTAAATTTTCATCCCATTCATTTGGTTTTATTGGGTTATATAATTTCATTACAATCAATATTTCGGTATCGTCAGCGGTTGAAAATACGATTTCCGGTAAGAAATCAAGTTTTTTGTTTGCACAAGCTGTATAGAAGTCAAATTCTTTTCTGCATTGTTTGCGGGTTTCATAGTTAAGGATAGGGAGATTTGCGTATTTTACGGCATATTTATTTTCAACAGAGAACATGCAAGCCCCGCCTGCCCCTGTTGTAATTGGTTGTAGTTCTTTCTTTTTGTTCAAAATATTGTGTTGGATTAATAGTTCAGTTATTCTTTCCATTGTTGCTGCCCCCTTCTTCCCCATTATACCACGCCCCAAAAATTCATACATCCCCAAGCCCCGGAATACATTGTAAAACAACAATTTCTAAGACAAGGGATGTGTTTCTATGCGCGGCAAGACCCTCCTTAAAGGCGCGGCTATACTCACTGCCGCCGGAGTTATTACCCGTCTTTTGGGCTTTATATACCGCATTTTTATGTCTAACATAATGGGTGCGGAGGGTATGGGGCTTTATCAGCTTATCATGCCGATTTATATGCTTGCTTGGAGTATTTCCTGTTCCGGGTTCAATACCGCTGTGTCTAAGATGATTGCCGAGGAGCGGATTAAGGGTGAGTTCGGCAATATGCGGCGGGTGCTTACGCAGGCTGTGGTCATTACTACTGCGCTTGGGTTCCTTTTGACTTTTTTGCTTTACTTTGGGGCAGAGCTTATTGCGCTTTATGTTATCCGTGATGCGCGGGCTATTTTGCCTTTACAGATTCTTTCGCTTGCGTTTCCGTTTATGGCGGCGGGTACTTGCATCCGCGGGTATTTTATTGGGTTGCAGGAGACTAAGGTGCCTGCTGTCAATCAGGTGCTGGAGCAGATTGTGCGTATGGTGGTTGTTTACGCGCTTGCCGGGACGTTTATGCACAGGGGGCTTGAGTTTGCGGCGGCGGTGGCTGTGTTTGGTATTGTCTGCGAGGAGATTTTCTCGTTCTTCTACATCACATACTCTTACAAGCGGCACAAGCGCAAGAATCCGAATGATAAGCCGCCTACCTACCCCTCGTCCACTATTCTTGGGATGCTGATGGTGATGGCTGTGCCGCTTACTGCCAACCGCGTTACCGGGTCGCTGCTTTCTGCTTGGGAGAATGTCCTCATTCCCGGGCGGCTGCAAATGTACGGAATGACCGCGCAGGAAGCCATGAGTACATTCGGGCGGCTAAACGGTATGGCTATGCCGCTCATTTACTTCCCGACGGCTATGCTTACTGCGCTTGCGGTTACGCTTGTGCCTGCCGTCTCGGAGGGCGTTGCCGCTAAGGATTTCTCGGGTATCGCTAATACTTCGTCTAAGTCGGTGCTGTTTGCTTCGATTTGCGGGATGGGCGCGGCTGCGCTGTTTGTCACCTTTCCCGCGGAGCTTGGGCAGCTGATTTATAATCAGCATATCGGCTCTATGATTCTGATGCTCGGCGTTTTGTGTCCGCTGCTATACATACATATCGTACTTTCCGGGATTCTTAATGGGCTTGGCTGCCAGGTTTTTATTTTTCGGAACGCGCTGCTTTCGTCCGCTATAAATATCGCGTTTATCTTCTTTCTTGTGCCTTACTTGGGGATTTTGGCTTACATAATCGGGTCGCTTGTCAGCCTTGTGATTGTTTGTGCGCTTGAACTTGTTAAGATTCGTGAGAGTATTAAGCTCAAAATGTCATTTCTTGACTGGCTTGCGAAGCCGGGGCTGGCTGCGGCTATGGCGGGGGCTACAGGGCGGGTTGCCATGGACAGGTTTTTCCCGGGTGCGCCTTCGGTGGCGGGGCTTGCGGTTGGGGTCACTTCGCTCGGACTGATGTACGCGGCTGTGATTCTTTTGACTGATTGTTTGAGCATCGATGACATAAAACGGTTGACGCAGTTTAATCGGAAATAGTATGATGTTTTTACCAAAGAGGAGGTTTTGCGAATGTACTTGGGAATAGAGTTCGGCTCGACGCGGATAAAATCCGTTCTGATAGACGAAAAGATGCAGGCTGTGGCGGTGGGTAATCACAACTGGGAAAACCGCTTAGAAGGCGGCGTATGGACATATCATCTGCCCGAGATTTGGGCGGGTTTGCAGGCGAGCTATGCGGATTTGGCCGAGAATTACGGTAAGCCGCTTACGGCGCTTTCCGGCATCGGCATTTCCGCAATGATGCACGGTTACTTACCAATGGACAAGGGCGGCGAGGTGCTGACGGAGTTCCGCACATGGCGGAACACCAGCACAGGCGAGGCGGCGGGCATTCTGCGCGGCCGCTTCGGTCACAACATTCCGCTGCGTTGGAGCATCGCGCACCTATATCAGGCGATTCTGAACAACGAACCGCATGTGAAGGACATCGATTTTATCACGACCCTCGCCGGGTATGTGCATTACAAGCTCACCGGGCGGAAGGTGCTTGGTGTTGGGGATGCGTCGGGGGTTTTTCCGATTGACGCGGCTTCGCACAGCTATGACAGGACTATGGCCGCTAATTTCGATGCGCTTGTCGCGGACAAGTCGTATGAGTGGAAGCTTGCTGACATTCTGCCCGAGGTTCTGCTTGCAGGAGAAAACGCCGGGCAGCTTACCGCAGAAGGGGCAAAGCTGCTTGACCCAAGCGGTACGCTGTCCGCAGGCGTGCCGTTCTGCCCGCCCGAGGGCGACGCGGGCACAGGCATGGTAGCGACGCACAGCGTTGCCGCGCTTACGGGGAACGTCTCGGCAGGAACATCCATCTTCGCGATGGTGGTACTCGAAAAACCGCTCTCTAAAGTCTATCCCGAGCTTGATATGGTGACAACGCCCGACGGCAAGCCCGTCGCGATGGTTCACTGTAACAACGGAACGTCAGACATAGACGGCTGGGTGCAGATGTTCGCTGAAATCGTTTCCGCGTACAGCGGAAAACCTGTTGCCGCCGTGGATTTATACGAAACGCTGTACAAGTCCGCGTTAGAGGGCGACGCAGACGGCGGGGGGTTAACAGCCTGCAACTACCTGTCGGGCGAACACAACACAGGCTTCGAGGAAGGCCGCCCGCTGTTTGCGCGTATGCCGAACGCTTCGTTCACGATGGCGAATTTTATGAGGACTATGCTGCTTTCGGCGATGGCGAGCTTGAAGCTTGGGATGGATATACTGGCGAAGGAAGGGGTCACGCTGACGCAGCTGCTAGGACACGGCGGGTTGTTTAAGACCGAGGGCGTAGCGCAAAAGCTGATGGCGGGGGCGCTTGATGTGCCTGTTGCTGTGATGGACACAGCCGGGGAAGGCGGTGCATGGGGGATTGCCCTGCTTGCCGCGTATTTATCGCACAGCGGCGAGACTCTTGATGCTTTCTTGGAAAACCGCGTCTTTGCGGGGCAAGCGGGTAAGCGGGTCGAGCCTGATTCGGCGGATAAGGAGGGTTTTGCGGTGTTTATGGAGCGTTATGAGGCTACTTTGCGAGTTGAACGCACAGCGGTTGAGAGTTTGGGCGGTCATATGTAAATCGACGGCACTCGACATTCAAGAATTTTTAAGCTATCATACTATCAAGCACTAAGCGATAGGCGGTACGAATCTTCACGTTTTAGGGATTGCTTCCGAAGGGAGGGCAGAAGTTTGCCTGCACCACCCCGAAGGGAGGTGATACCGTGATTATTCTTGAGGTCATAATGACTGCATGGACTTTCGGAGTTCCGATAGTTGATGTTTTCCGAATGACGTTAGAGATAGTCAAGAACATGAAAATAACCGACCCCTTTTCGTGAGGGAGAGTCGGTTATCTTTCTGTTTCATAAGAAAATAACTTAGCAATCCCGCCGTCTTTTTAGCGGCGTGCCCAGGGGAGCGTTGGTGCGACGTTCCCCGTTATTTATTGTTACCCATATTATAAGCCGAATATTCTTATTTGTAAACCATGTTTTGTCAACCGGTCGCTCACACCGACCGGTTGCCCCCCTTCCCCTACCTCAAATACCCCACAGCAAGCTCAGCATTCTCCGCCGCCAACCCCCGCGCCTCATCCCGCGCCTCACCCAGCCGCTCCGAAATCCCCGCATAATCCGCAAAAATCCCGTCAACAAACCCAATCAACCGCTCCGCGCGCGCTTCCTCCACCGCCAGATAAAATTCCTGCCCGACAGATTCCATCAGCGCCTGCACCTTTGGGTCGTACACCAACCCAACCACAGGCACAGCCTCATTTATCGCGTATATCAACGTGTGCAGCCGCATAGCCAAAGTAAACGCCGACAACCCAACAATTCCCCTTACATCCTCCGCGTTTTCCAAGAAAATAGCGGGCGATTTCATATACGCCATCACCTTCCGCGAAATCTCCGTGTCCTGCTCTAGCCACATAGGCACAAACAGCGCTGTCAGCTCGTGTTTTTCTGCGATGTAATCGGCTACCTGCGCGATTTCCTGCTCAAAGCCCTGCGGGTTATGGCGCCACTGTCTCAGCGCTATGCAAAAGAAGCGCCTAGGCTCGATTCCCAAGACGGTAAGCTGCGTACGCGCCCGTGCAAAGTCGGGCGCCGGCAGGTTGAACACAGGGTCGGCGGTTACGATTATCTTAGGCGCGTTAACCCCATGTTCCTCCAGCACCTTGAAAGACGCTTCTTCGCGCAGGGTGATTAGCTCAACTTTATTCAGCACCTTGCGCATCCGCTCGATGTTTGCCGGTTTGCGGATTGGGCCGATTCCGTTTGCGTAGAGTACATTTTTGACGCCGTAGCGCATTGCCGTGCGGATGATTCCAAGGTAGTAGATTAGCGAACGCGTGCTTGTCCCATCCTGCACAACGCTGCCGCCGCCCGTAAGCAACAGCCTCGTGCGGCGCAGCAGCAGCCAAATCGCTATGAAGTTAAACCGATAAACCGCGTTCACGCCGAACTGCTCTTGGGTTTCGCGCGGGCGTTTCGACAGCACCGTTATCGAGATATCGACCTTCCGCGCCTTCAAGTCGCTTAGGATTGATTCAAGAATCATATCGTCACCGCTGTTGTTATACCCATAGTAGCCCGAGATAATCACATCGGCCCGCCGTACGGGTTTGGGCGGCGCCGAAGCAAGCACCGCGCGGTACAGCGCCATGGAATCCTCCGCTACACGCTCGGAAGAATAGTTTTCCAAAATAAACTCGCGGTTAAACCGTCCCATCTCCGCGCGTTCTTCCGCGGACATGTTAAGAAGTGTCATTAAGTCAGCCGTAAGCTTCCCGAGCGTAGCCTCGCCGCAGCCGCGGCAGCAGAAGTTGGTCGATACCGCGGCACGCAGGCTGTCTTCATTCTTTTTGTCAAACAGCCCAATGTACCCCTCGTTACCCGAAATCACAACAGGCTTTGCCGCGGACATCGCTTCAAGCACCGAGCGGCTCACATTCACAAAAATATCGGCAATCGCAAGCCAGCGATGGACTTCCACCTGCTTACCGGGGAGTTTTATTACTTCACGCCCAAGACGCGCATTCATTGCTTCGGCTTTGGCTTTGATGTTCTCAAAATCATTTCCGTCGCCTATTATATAGATGGCCAGGTTTGGTTCGCGCTCCACTAAAACAGGAGCCGCTTCTATTAACAAATGCCCTTGCAGCGAGCGGTCGCGGTCTAAGCGGCTAAGCGTCATGATGCGCAGACTCGCCCCGTCATCACAAGGTACGGGCTCAGCGTCCGGCGAGAACTTCTCCGTGTCCATACCGTTCACCGTAACAAAAACATCGTCCGGCTCCATCCCGTAGTGCAGCACGTTATATTCCTTAATATCCTCGCTGACCGCAAGGCTCTTTTCGCCCCAGTTCGACAGCAAGTTATACGGGAATTTTGTAGTAAACACCCAATGCGCCGTGGTCACAAAGCGGAACCCCATCTGCCTGCGCAAAAATCCGCAGATAAACGCGGGAATCCGCGCGTGTGCGTGTACCAAACGTATGTCGTGTTCCGTAATAATCCGTTTCAGTTCACGGTACGAGCGCAGCATGTTATGCGGCTTTTTGTTATGCAGCGGTACCTTGTAATGCACCGCGCCGCGGGCTGTAAGCTCCGGCACGTACGCACCGCCGTTCGAGGCTACGTAGACCTTCATCCCCTTTTTTGTCAGCGCTTTGCAGAGTTCGAGGATGTACGTCTCTGCCCCGCCCATATCTAAGGACATGGTCGCGATTAGTATTTTTGTGCCTGTCACGCAAGTAACCCCTCCACATAAGCAATTAACCTCTCCGCAATCTCCACCGCCTCGTCCGCCATCTCTCGGTCAAGCTCGATAAAGTCGTCCCCCGGATAGTTCGTATCAAAGTAATAACCGCCAACGATGGACAGCTCCTTATACAAATCGTTATCATAATCAGGTATGGCGCGGATTAACTTCTTCAAGTTATGTGTGCGCTGCAAAGTCTCGGGCAGCCTGTGCGTCTGTTCCAGATAGTGCTTCAAATACTTTTCGCAGGCTTGCTGACACTCCCTGCCGACTTTGTTCCACAGTTCGTATTCGTAGTTCGCCTTGGCGGCACGCATGTCGTACAGCGCAAGCTCCTTATAGCTGTTCATATATGACCACTCCCTGCTCGTTGATGGACTTGTATACAAGCGCGTTGCTGTCAAGCTGCTCCTGCGTGCAGAACAGCAAATCGATATCCCTCTCCAAATCTACCGCGTGATAGTATGCGCGGCGCTCCTTAGGCGCGGGCATGGCAGTCAGTACCACAGCCAAATCGACATCGCTGTCCGGCTGATACTTGCTCTTTGCATAGCTGCCGAAAAGGATGACCCGCCGAATCTGCGGCCCAAACTTTTCAAGCAGCGCAGCAAGCACTTCCGCTATATCGTCTTTAACTTCCTGCGGAATGTCCAAACAGCACATCGCCACCCTCCGTTCCCATCTTCTGTGTTTTATAGTATACTATACTAAAGAATGAAAACAAAGCCCCTTGTCTGTCGGTCAAAACGTCCGTGCAGTAGCGCGGACTTCCCTCCGCCAAGGAGCATGTTTTCGTTCTTTAGTATTACAAAGCGGCGTAGTAAACCGCCGCTTTGCCAGACATCTAGGAACTTAGATTGCGTTATGAGTGAAGCTTACGATTTTGTCGCAAGGAATCACCGCGACCGAGCCGAGCCAGTTGTACCCGCCGCAGCCCCAGCGTCCGCGGCCTAAACCGCGCCTTCTTCCGCCGCAAGCACAGCCGCAAAGGCCGCCTTCTTCTGCGAAGCCTTCGTTAAGGCAGCCGCCGCAGGAAGTGCCGATAGGGCAAGCAGGCGGCGCGCCGATATCAGTAATCAAACGGATGCAGCCATTGTGAACGCCTGCCAATACACCCGTAAATCCGCTGCCCGACAAGCCGCCGCTGGTTGTGAAAATCGTTACCGTCTGACCTACATAACGAAGTAAGCTATCAACCATGAATAATTCGCTCATTGTTATCCCCCTTTCAGATTGAAAGATATCTATATGAAAGAACCGTCCTTCCGCCCGAGAAGGTTGTTCTAATCGTATACTATGTAGCCGAGCTTAGTTATGTTACAAGCCCTCGGAGGTAAGTTTATGAATGAAAATCCGCACAAAAACCATCGCAGCCGGGTGCGTAGGCGGTTCATGCAAACGGGGCTGGACGGCTTCGCCGACCACGAGGTTCTGGAGATGCTGCTGTTCTACTGCTACCCGCGCCGCGATACAAACGAAATTGCGCACCGCCTTATAAACGAATACGGCTCCCTGCACAATCTGCTTGAAGCCGGCACGCAAGATATAATGACCCGCTGCAACGTCTCGGAAAATGTAGCAGTGCTTATCAGCATGACACCAATGCTCGCAAACCGCTACTTCCGCAGCAAGTGGACACGGAACGAAGAAATAATCGATAACGTAAAATCAGCGGGGCGCCACGCGCTTTCGCTGTTCGTGGGGCGCACAAACGAGGCATTTTACGCATTCTTCTTAGACACCGCCCGCCGCTTGAAGCATATTTCGCTGATTGCGGAAGGAACGCTAAACGAAACGCCCGTATTCCCGCGCGAAATCGTATCGGAAGCCCTAAAACACCAAGCCACGGCAATCATCCTCACACACAACCACCCGGCAGGCAGCGCAAAGCCCTCGCGTAACGACACAGAAGCAACGCGCAGCATCCGCGAAGGCCTGCACTTCCTTTCAATAAAAGTGGTAGACCATATAATCGTCGCAGGCGACAGGTATTACAGCTACGCTTCGCATAATTTGATTGTGGATGGGTATTAGGTTATAATGTGAAAAAAAATTAAGTGGGGTGCTTAGGTGCAACAACTCAAAAAACTGGTTTCAGCTGTAGATATGACCGAAGGGCGGCCTTGGGAAAAGCTGCTCCTTTTTACTGTGCCGCTGATAATCGGCATGGTGTTCCAGCAGATGTACAGTACCGCGGACGCTATCTTCCTGGGGCAGTTTGTGGGCGACAACGCGCTTGCCGCGGTCGGCGCGTCCATGCCTGTCTTCTTCCTAATCATGGTACTTATGATGGGCGTATCGATGGGCTCGGGCGTTATGATAGCCCAGTACTTCGGCGCAAAAAGCCGCGAGGATATCTCATACACTGTCGGCGTAAGCATCACACTTATCACCATAGTCAGCGTATTCATAATGATTTTTGGGCCTCTGATAACGCGCCCTATGCTCGTTTTGATGGCCACCCCGGCAGAGATTTTAGACGACAGCGCCCTATACATGAACGTCCTCTTGTGGGGCATTCTGGGAATGGCGTACTTTAATGTGCTGTCCGGCATACTCCGCGGGCTCGGCGATTCATTTTCACCGCTGATATACCTGATAGTCAGCAGTGTGCTTAACATCGCGCTAAACTTCATGTTCATAGTAATCTTCGGCATGGGAGTCTTCGGCGCGGCGATTGGCACGGTCATTGCGCAGGCGCTCAGCTCTATATTATGCTTCCGCAAGCTGATGCAGATGCAGGACGTCTTCGATATGGGCTGGAGCTATCTGCTGCCAAGAAGAAAATACGTGGTGCAGATGCTGAAAATCGGCGTACCGCTCGGCGCGTCGCAGGCAGTGTTCTCGCTTGCCATGATGATTATTCAGCCGCTTGTAAACTACTTTGGGCCCCTGTTCATCGCCACAAATGTTATCGTGATGCGGATAGACGGTTTTGTGATGATGCCGATTTTCGCTTTCAGCAACGCCATCACCGTCTACACAGGGCAAAACGTAGGCGCAGGCAGACTGGACAGAGTCTCGCAAGGCACGAAGCAATGCTGCTACATGGTGGGCGCTACGGCTGTGGTGGTTGTCGCGGCAATCCTGCTGTGGGGTCATCACATAGCTGCACTGTTCACGCAGACGCAGGATGTTATTGATTTAAGCATGACAATGCTGCGGATTTTGGCAATTGGGTACATAGCCTTTTCCTTCAACATGGTACTGTGGGGCGTAATCCGCGGGGCGGGTGATGCGATTTCACCGCTTTGGGGCTCGCTCATTAACTCGATTATTGTTCGGGTGCCTACCGCGTTTTTGTTCGTCCACTTGATGGGCAGACCCGAGGCGCTCATGTACTCGATGTTGGTTTCGTGGCTGTTTAACTTGGCTTACGGTGCCGTAGTCTATAGGATAGGAAAATGGCGGTCGATGGGTATTACAGGAGCGTTGAAGCAAGATGAACCTGTTTGATTTGCAGCGCGAAGCGGTACTGAAAAAAGAAGCGCCGCTCGCCGCCAGAATGCGCCCGGAAAGTTTGGAAGAATTTCTCGGACAAAGCCACATAGTCGGAAAGGACATGCTCCTTTACCGCGCAATCAAAGCGGACAAGCTAACAAGCATAGTCCTGTACGGCCCGCCGGGGACAGGAAAAACAACCCTGGCACGCATCATAGCCAACTCCACCCAAAGCGCGTTCGTACAGCTAAACGCAACTTCATCGGGCATAAAGGACATAAAGGCAACGGTAGAGCGGGCGCGCGACGGTCTTGCGCTGTCCGCTACCCGCACAATACTGTTCATAGACGAAATCCACCGTTTCAACAAGTCACAGCAAGACGCGCTGCTCCCCTATGTGGAGGACGGCACAGTCATCTTAATCGGCGCAACAACAGAAAACCCCTACTTCGAGGTCAACAAGGCGCTGGTTTCACGCTCAATCATCTTCGAACTGGAGCCGCTCTCCGTAAATGACATAGTGCAGCTGCTGCGCCGAGCAGTAACAGACACAGAAAAAGGATTCGGCGAAATGCCGTTGGAAGTCACCGACGAGGCACTGGAGTTTCTCGCCGATAAGTCGAACGGAGACGCAAGAGCCGCGCTCAACGCGGTAGAGCTTGCCGCGCTGACTACAACCCCCGCCGAAGACGGGCGCATATTAGTAGACATAGATGTAGCTTCCGCCTGCATACAAAAGCGCGTTCTATGCTACGAAAAGGACGGGGACAACCACTACGACACGATTTCCGCCTTCATAAAAAGTATGCGCGGCTCCGACCCGGATGCCGCGGTGTTTTACCTGGCGCGGATGCTGCACGCGGGCGAAGACCCAAAGTTCATAGCCCGCCGGATAGTGATTTGCGCGGCAGAAGACGTAGGAAACGCAGACCCGCACGCGCTGATGGTAGCCGCGTCAGCAGCGCAGGCAGTGGACTTCATAGGAATGCCCGAGGGTCAAATCATTCTCTCGCAGGCAGTAACATACATCGCCTGCGCACCAAAAAGTAACGCGGCAGTAGTAGCAATCAGCCGCGCAATGGAAGACGTAGAAAAAGTCCGCGTAAAGAGCTTACCGCCGCACCTGAAAGACGCCCACTACAGCAGCGCATCAAAACTCGGACGCGGCGTGGAATACAAATACACGCACGACTATCCGGGCGGCTACGTGAAACAGCAATATCTGCCCGACGAACTTGCGGGACGCGTCTACTATGAGCCAAGCGACAACGGTGTAGAAAAGAAAATCAAAGAATCACTAAAGCGGCTGCGCGGCTCATGACAAGTTGCAGCAAGCATCAAGCGCAAGTTTCAGCACCGATTCCCTGATATCACCTCGAGATACCCAGTCACGGTTATCCCATTCCTCCCCCGCAAGCGTATCGCCCGCATAAAGGATTTGTCCAAACTCCACCCCGTTATATTGCGCCGCCGCCATAAAGGCACTGGCCTCCATCTCCACGGTAACGCAGCCTTCTTCCTTGCGGAGCCGTATCTTCGCGGGCGTTTCACGGTAAAACGCATCTGTAGTCCACGTTTTCGCCTTTATGTACGGAGCTTTCTGCGCAAGCAAGGTCGATTCGATTACATCCACCACACGCGCATCCATAGAAATTTCCCTGGACGGCTCGACATAGTGATACGAAGTCCCCTCGTCCCGCACCGCAGACGTAGGAATGATTAAATGCCCGACCGCAATATCCTCCCGCAAAACACCGCACCCGCCGCAAGCTATAAACTTACGGCAGCCGTAAGCAGTAAGTTCCTCCAAAAACGAAGCCGCAAGAGGCGCCCCCACGATGGCTTGAACTAAGGTAATGCGCGTGCCTTTGTAGTCCAGTTCGTGAACGGGCAGCTTAAAACCTTCGAGGGACAGATAGGCTACGGTTTTGTTGGGGTATTCGGAAAGGATTTGCGCTATCGCATCGGAAAAGAAGCACAGCACAGCTTTTTCGGAGATGTCGATAGGTTTGATTAGACGCTCCGGGCGTATAAACGCGTTTTTGTCGTTGTCGAATTCTAGTATTGGGTAGTTGGTTTTACACAAGCTCATAATCAAGTCTCCTTGTATGTTTAAGATAATTTAATATATTATTCACAGCATCTGAATACACTTTTGCCAAATGAGAATCAACAGCGGGATTACCTTTCATAATACAAAATCCCCTCTTTTTTTATGTTCTTGTATAATGATATAGGTTCATCCATGAAATCTTTTTGTGTGGCTATTTTAATTGAAAGAAGCTCACTGTATTTTGTTAAAATAAACAGCGCAAAGTCAGATTTTTGTTCATCATAGTTATCGTTTATCAGAATATCATCGTTTACGACAACCATTACATCTGTATCAGAATCTTCCTCGTCATCACTTCTGGCTTTTGAACCAAAAAGCCATACTTGGCTAAGCTTACTGTCATACCTGCGGGCATAAAATTTTATGACTTCGCTCATGATGCTGTCTAATGTATTCATGGCGTCACCTCCTTGGTATAAATCCCACTATTTTATTATAACGCAAAACAAGCCGCAAAGATATATCTCTTTGCGGCTTGTGTCAAGTGTATCAAACACCTAACCCCTGCCTCTGCGCCCTGTTTCTTCAAAATTAAACCCCGGGATAATATCATTATGCTGTGTCAAAATGTGTCCCAGATTCCCGTCCCAGATAGTGATAAGCGCTTCCCTGCCTGTGCTGTCCTCAATTCGGTACGAAATCCCGCCTAACACCGTATCATTCACGGTTTCGCCCATGGTTACGATTACGCCGAAATATTCTGTCTCATAAGCTAGCGGCGAGGCGCCGAAGTGCCTTGCTGCGTAGCCTCTTGCGATTTCTAAGTACGGCTCTATGTCCGCCATTGTAACCCCCAGGTACGTCAGCTGTTCTTCCCGCGTTTTTTCCTGCCATGCAAATCCCCATTCCCAACGGCCTTCCGAAGCGCGCCATTGTCTGTGCAGTTCTACTTCTTCGTCTGACATTTGCCTCATCGCAGGGCGTATGTCTACGCGCATACCGGTCACTGCGTCAATCATGAAGCCAAATTCCGCCTCTGCGATTCCCGCCGCACCAGGCTCCATTGCTTCCTTTGACGGGAATACATTGCCAATCCAGTACTCCCGCGAGTTGCTTGCCCATGCCCCGAAAAGCATTTGCACATACATCCCGTCGATGCATTCGCCGAAAATGTCCCAAATGTACTCCGCGCCGATATTAGCCGCTTCTTCCATTGACATTGCGACGGCTGACGGCACGTTGTTCTGGTGCTGGTTCATCAGCTCGGATGCAAGTACCGTCAGGTTCGGCACCTCGAAGTCCTGCGGGCTTTCGGCTTCCGCGGCTGCCGTTTCAACGTACGGCAGAGGGGTTGCGCCGCTTGTCGCCGCGTTGAATGTCAGGCGGTTGAAGCCCATAAACCCCGTGCTAAGCACCCCTATCGATAAGATGCTGACCACTGCCGCTTTTGCGATTTCCTTCTTCATGTTAAATCATTCCTCTCAGATAATTTACTTGCAGGGCTATGATAACGCGCGGTTATCATGGAAATATCTTCGAGTTGTCACGGAGTTGTAAAAGTTATATGCACACTTGTCCCCTCGCCTACTTTTGACTTGATGCTCATTTCCGCGTTGTGCGCTTCTGCGATTCTCTTGCAGAGCGACAGCCCCAGACCCGCACCGCCGTGCTTGCGGTTCCTCGCCGCGTCCACACGGTAGAACGGCTCGGTTACTTTTGCCAATGCGTCTTTCGGTATGCCGCAGCCGTTATCTGTCACGGACAGCGTACCGCCGTTTACCGCCATGCGGATAGTGGTCGCGCCTGCTTTTGCGGCATTGAAGCATAGGTTCAGCAGCAGACTCTTTAGCAAATCTTCCTGCCATGCTATTGTGTCTACATCGCTTTCATATTCAATGCCCTCTATCGTTTGCGCGATATCTTCGAACAAATCTTGCAGCGGAACCTCCCGCCTTTCCGGCACATAGTCGCGCAGCATGGCAAGCTGCAAGAGCGAGTTCGCGATTTCTTCCAGATAGCTCGCCTTCCCCATAATCCGCTCGGACAGCTCAATAACTTCGCCCTCGTCAAGCAGTGCCTTGTTCATGTACTCCGCGTAGCCGTAAATGGATGTGAGCGGCGTACGCATTTCGTGCGCGAAGTTGTCTACAAACTGCTGCTTGTTTTCGGCTTCTTCTTCAAGGATAATGATTTGCTGCTCGATTCGTTCCGCCATTTTGTTAAAATCTACGGCGACTTGCGCTAGCTCGTTCTTCGCGTTGACATGAATCCGCTCGCCGAACTGCCCGCTTGCTATTTTCCGCGAGGCGTCCGCGACAACCGCAAGCGGCCTGAACACCACCGACAGCAGTATATACAGCGCAACCGCCGCTATCACGGAAAAAGCCCCGGTAGAAAGCAGCAGCGTATTTTGAATACTGCGCATGTCCGCTATGTTTTCGCTGATATCCAGAGTGTATTCCAAGCGGAAATGCTGAAAAGGCGCGGAAAGCTGCCCCGTGATGTTAATGAAATAGCCGTCTTCGGCGGCAAAAGTCAGCTCAGACTGGGACTCGTCACCACTTTGCGTAAGCGCGATATCAATATTGTGGCGGCTGTAGTACCGCGCGTAGCCGCGCACCAACGTCTCGACCTCATCATAAAAGCCGCCGCCCGCGTTCTCGCGCCCCCACAAAACCGCGATATCCCTGTCAAGCGAACTCACAATCGTCTGAAACTGCCCTGTGCTTTTCGCTTTCAGCATGTTGATTTGGCTGTTGTTCAGGTAAAATGAGACGATGCTGATGCTCGAAAATAAGACGGCAAGAATCAGCAGATAAGTCGCTATAAACGTCCTTAGCCTCATCGCTTTACCTCTAGCCTGTAACCTAGCTTGTAGATTGTTTTGATGCGGGTTTCCCATCCGAGCTTGCTGCGGAGTTTTTGGATGTGATTGTCCACTGTGCGGGTTTCGCCTATGTAATCGTAGCCCCATGCGAGTTCCAGCAGCTTTTCGCGCGATAGGGCTATGTTTTGGTTTCGGATTAGGGCTTCTAAGAGTTCAAACTCCTTTGGGGACAGGTCGGCCTCTTTGTCGTTTACTAAAACCGTTCGGTCGGACAGGTTAACATTTACGTTGTCGAGGGAAAAAATTGCGGTGCTTTTTTGCGTACGGCGAAGAACAGCTTCGATGCGCGCAAGGAGTTCCAGCATCTCGAAGGGTTTTACGATGTAGTCGTCCGCGCCTAGGGATAGGCCGTTCAGCTTGTGTTCGAGCCCGTCTTTGGCTGTAATAAAGATTGTTGGGGTTTGCGGGATTTTTGATATGACTTCAAAGCCGTCCGCGCCCGGGAGCATTATATCGAGGAGGATTAGGTCAAAGGGGGCGGATGCGGCTATGGTTATGGCTTCTATACCGTCGAAGGCTTGGGTGTATGTGTGTCCGACGAGTTTTAGGTTGCGGGCGATTAGGTCGTTTATGTCTTGGTCGTCTTCGGCTATTAGGATGTTTGCCATGCTTGTTCCCCCTTCGTGTTAGTATTATAAACTATACTTGTCACGAAGTTGTCATGAATCAATACTGCCGATACACACCCAAAAAATCTCTCAACCGCTCAATAACCTCTGCCAACTCGCCCTTCTCCGGCAAATACACCATCCTGAAATGGTCGGGCTGATTCCAGTTATAGCTGCCGCCGTGCGTCAGCAGTACGTGCTTTTCGCGCAGCAAGTCCAATACAAACTGCTCATCGTCATTTATGCGGAATTTCTCTACATCCATCTTTGGGAACATATACAGCCCTGCCTTAGATTTCAGGCATGTGATGCCGTCTATGCTGTTCAGCCCTTCGTAAGCCGTTTCGCGCTGCTCGTACAGCCGCCCGCCGGGTAACAGCATATCCTTTGAGAAGTACGCGTTTTCAAGCGCCGCGGGGATTACCGCCTGAGCGTTTACATTTGCGCACAGACGCATGGATGCCAGTACTGTCAAGCCGTCCATGAAGTCGTCCGCGTCTGACAAATCCCCGCTCAGCACCATCCAACCTGCGCGGAAGCCGCACAGCTGATGGGATTTTGACAGACCGTTCATGGTGATAACAGGGACGTCCGGTGCCAGAGAGGCTATTGCTATATGTTCGGCGCCGTCCATTAGAAGGCGGTCATAGATTTCGTCTGTGAAAATGAGCAAGCTGTGCCTGCGGGCCAGTTCACACATGGCTTCTAAAATTTCTTTTGGGTAGACTGCGCCTGTTGGGTTGTTCGGGCTGATTACTACGATTGCTTTTGTGCGCGGGGTAATTTTTTTGCTCATGTCTGAAATGTCGGGCAGCCATTCGGCTTTTTCGTCGCATATGTAGTGGACTGCCGTGCCGCCTGCTAAGCGCACTGCCGCTGTCCACAGCGGGTAGTCGGGCATGGGGACTAAGACTTCGTCACCATCGTTTAGCAGGGCTTGGGTACTCATTGTGATTAGCTCGCTTACGCCGTTTCCTGTGAAGACGTTGTCTACGCTTATATCTTGAATGCCTTTTGTGCTTTCGTAGGCGGCTATGGCTTCGCGGGCGGACATCAGGCCTTTTGAATCGGAATAGGCTGCTGTCATTTGCATTTGGCTGCTTAGGATATCGGCGAAGCCGCTTGGGGGTTCGAAGCCGAAGATTGCGGGGTTGCCTGTGTTTAGTTTGATAATTTGTGTACCTTGGCGTTCCATTTTAATGGCTTCGGTGGTAGCTAAGCCGCGGATATCGTAACGCACGTTGTGCAGTTTGTTTGCTTTTGTCAGTGTCATTTTATGCTCCTCTATGAAAATAATACTGTTTTGAACTCGCCCAAATGCCCTTGCATACGCAGCATGGCTTTTGAGTGGATTTGTGAGACTCTTGATTCTGATACTTTCAGGACTTTGCTGATTTCCCGCAGTGTTAGTTCTTCGAAGTAGTGCATTGTTACTACCATTCGTTCTTTTTCGGTTAGTTTTTCTATTGCTTCGGTCAGCATTTTTTGCATTTCTTGTTTGCCGATGCTGCCTTCGGGGGTGTCCTCCTGTGAACTTGCTGTTAGGGTGGTGTCGTTGTTTTGGTCTAGGTAGTCGTCTAGTGAGACTAGCGAGAGTACGTTTGAGTCGCGTTCCAGTTCGCGGGTTTCTTCTATTGTCATTTCCAGTTTGTTTGCCAGTTCTTGTTCTGTGGGGGCGCGTCCGAGGTGGTTTTCCAGTTCGGAGTGGGCTTGTTCGAACTTCTTGTGTTTTTGGCGCAGGGTGCGCGGTACCCAGTCCAGGTTTCTTATGTTGTCGATTATGGAGCCGCGAATGCGAAGCGAGGCGTAAGTTTCGAACTTTACGCCTTTTAGCAGGTCGAATTTATCTATTGCATCGATTAGACCGAAAATGCCGTAGCTTATCAGGTCGTCGAAGTCCATGTGCTGGCCAAGGTGGATGGCCAGGCGCCCTGCTACGAAGCGGACTATGGGCGAGTATTCAAGGATTAGTTTTTCGCGGAGCAGTGGGTCTTTTGTTGCTTGGTAGTCCGCCCATAGTTGTTCTTTTTCGGAATTTTCCAACTGCCCGCTCCTCTCTAGTTACCTTCTTATTTTATTGAAACGTCACTTCCCGCACCTCATCATAAAACAAATCATAAACATTCCCGCCGACACGTTCATCAAAATACGCCTTTATCTCATAAAACGCCGCCCATTTTTTCAGCGTAAACTCATTAAACCCATAGCGTGTCACTACATTCACTAAACGCTTCTCAATCAAGCACACACCCTCTGCCAGCGCCAACGAGTCACAAAGCTGAATCAACCTATCATAATCACTATACTCCGCCCTTGCCAAATACTCCCTTATTACCGCGATTTCATCCTCTGTACAATCCCAATCGCCTCCGCTGTACGCGCCAAGCTCTTGATACGGGAAGCTGTGCGACAGGCAAATTTCCGCCAGTTCATCCGCAAAACCTTTTTCGCGGAGCAGCTCGTAGCCTGCTATTACGTGGTGCAGTCCTCGGACGCCTTCGTAGCGGCCTATATCGTGGAGCAGACCCGACATATACGCGCGTTCAGGGTTCAAGCCTGCTGCTTTTGCTATTGCTTCCGCGGCTCTTGCCGCTACTTTTGCGTGGTCTGTCCATGGCCCGGGGTTTGAGTGTCCCGCCCATTCTAATAGTTTTTCGGCTTCTTCTCTGTTCAATATTAACAACTCCCTTTAGTTATTGTCAAGAAACTGGTATGATTGCGGCGGAGGGATATTTATGAAGACGGTGATTATCCTTATTGTCCTTGTGGTGTTAAGCAGCTGTACGGGCGATGCGGCAGATGATTTTGTTCCGCCGCAGTTATTTTTTTCTGACGGTGAGATTACTGCGCTTGTGACCCGTGCTACCGCCCGCGATATGGAGTTTGTCATCCGTCAGTCGTCGGGCAGGCAGGAGACTCATCATGTTTGGTGGGCCGAAAAGCTTTTGCCGGGGCAGTATTCGCATACGCATTATCCTATTACGTTCATTTTTGAGATTCACCGCCATGATATTGTTACGCGGGACTACGAAATGCCGGAGCGGGCTGCGTTATATGTCCGTGCGCATCAGCAAGCGGAGATTGATTTTATGCTTGCGGGTAGAACTAGCGAAATTATTGTTGTTGCCGGTGATGTTACGGCCGACCGCAACTCTGTTTCGTTTTATATTGAGAACCGTTACGAACATACGGTTTCTTATGCTGACTTGCGTTTGCTCCGTTATGATGACGGAAACTGGTGGTTTGCCCCTACGGTTGACGATATGAGGGCTTTACTCTTTAGGCCATTTGAAATAGCGAGCGGGCAGGTCAGGCGGTATGTGCTTTATTTCGGTTTCCTGTGGGGCGCGCTTGAACCCGGGCGTTATAAATTGGTGCAGACTTATTTGTTTGACGGTCATATGGATAATTTGATTGTCGAGTTTAATATCTCATCCTGACTAACACCCGCCTCTTTGCAGTAGAAACGCAGATACATACCCGCCATGCGCTTTATGTGTTCTTGGAAGATGTTGTATGTCCGCAGGGCATCCGCCAATGGGTCGCCCGCGTGTGCGTCCACCCAGTCGATAATCCAGTGCTTTTCCCCGTCCCACAGGATATTTAGCGGGTGAATGTCACCGTGGCACAGGTGGTTCAGTTGATTAGTGTCACTAGCTAGCTGACTTGCATCCACTTCATGAATTTTGCGCTGCAAGCGTATCATTTTCAGCAGAGCTTCGGCGCGTTCGTCTTTGTTCATGCTTTTGTGCATCAGCGGCTGACCCGCTATGTACTGCATGTCTATCGCGATTGCGCCGTTTTCTAGCTCGCGGATGCCGTAGACCTCCGGCACGGGCAGCCCTGCTTTCCTTGCAAATTCTTGGAGGGCTACTTCTCTTTCTACGTCTGACATGCTTATCTTCTCGTAGAATTTTATTGCCTTGCTGCCGTCGCGGTAGATTGTACTTGTCATTCCGCGCCCTACTACTTCAAGCTCTTGCATTCTTTTACCTCGCTTTCGGTCAGGTGGCGGTACTTGCCGCGCGGCAGGCTGCCCAGTTTTAGTGTTCCCATCGATACGCGTTTTAACTGGAGGACGGGGCAGCCTATTGCGTCACACATTTTCCGCACTTGCCTGTTTCTGCCTTCGCGGATGGTTATTCTTGCTATGTTTTTATTCCTGTCTACTATTTTGATTTTTGCGGGAGCTGTTAGTTTGCCTTCTATTTTCAGCCCTTCTCGGAAGGTTTGCAGGGCTGTTTTGCTTGGCAATTCTTTCAGGCGCACTACGTAGGTTTTTTCGATTTCATGGCTTGGATGCGTTAGCTTCTGCGCCAGTTTTCCGTCGTTTGTCAATAAAACAAGCCCGGAGGAATCGTAGTCCAGACGCCCTACCGGGAATAGCCTCTCTTTTATGTCCTTGACGAAATCCAACACCACGGGGCGCTTGTGCGGGTCGGAGGCTGATGTAATAACGCCCTCCGGCTTGTGGAGCATGATGTAAACCAAGCGCGGCACGCTGCCGAAGGGCTTGCCGTCTACGCTTACCTTGTCGGACTCGTTTATCTTTGTACCAAGCTGTGTTACCGTCTCGCCGTTTACCGCTACGCGCCCTGCGGCGATTATTTCCTCGCATTTCCGGCGCGAAGCCAGTCCGTAATCCGCTAGGTACTTTTGCAGGCGGACTACGGCGTAAGGCGGTTCGGCCCGCGGAACAGGAACATTACTTCCTTGATAGCGATGTCCAGTGCAAGCATTGTCAGGCGGTCTAGTCCCATGCCGAATCCGCCGTGCGGCGGACAGCCGTATTTGAAGAACTCCAAATAATGCTCTACATCGGCTTCTAGGCCTTTTTCTTCGGCTTGTTTTGCCAACTGCTCGTAGCGGTGTTCGCGCTGTGCGCCTGTTGTGATTTCCATGCCCTTCCACAGGAGGTCGTAGCCGAGCGGGGTGCCGCTTTCGTCACGCATGTGGTAGAACGCGCGTTTTTCCGCGCCGAAGTGGGTCACGAACAGGAAGTCGTGATTAAACTTTTCCTTTGCCAGTTTGCCGCAGAGCTGCTCGGCTTCGGTGGTCAGGTCGCCTAGTTCTTCCGCGGGCGCTTCGAAGTTGTAGCGCTCTTTCAGCTCCGCGTAAATGTCTGCCAGTTTCATGACAGGGAACGGCGCCGCCGGTACGTTTATCTCCACGCCGAACAGTTCTTTGATTTGTGCGCCGTATTTTTCGTTTAGGGCTGCCAGCATCCTGCACATCATTTTTTCCTGTATTTTCATTACGTCTTCGTAGGAGTCGATGTAGCTCATTTCTATGTCAAAACTTGTGTACTCGGTTGCGTGGCGGTTTGTGTGCGATTTTTCCGCACGGAAGACAGGGCCGCATTCGAAAACACGCTCGAATCCCGAAGCCATCGCCATTTGCTTGTAAAACTGTGGGCTTTGCGCCAGATACGCTTTGCCGTCAAAGTATTCAAGCTCGAACACATCCGCGCCGCTTTCGCTTGCTGTGTTGATTAGCTTAGGCGTGTGGATTTCGATGAAATCTTCTTCAACAAGCACCCTGCGGAACACATCGGCAAGCAAGGTTTGCGCCTTGAAAATCATCTGATTGCGGTCGCTGCGCAGGTCTATCCAGCGGTAGTCCAAGCGGTGGTCTATGCCCGAGTCGTCCTTGATTGGCAGCGCGTCGGCTATTGACTCGACTTCAAGCGCAGTCGGCAGGATTTCCATGCCGTTTAGCTTTACGTGGTCGTTTGCTACGGCTTTGCCTGTGATTGTGACTACCGTGTCCAGCGTAAGCGCGTCGATTTTTTCTGCTACGGCAGGGACTTCTTCCTTTATGACGGTTATTTGAATCTTGCCGCTTATGTCCCGCAGTACAAGGAACGCCATGTTCTTCTTGTTCCGGATATTTTCTAAGAAACCGCTTACTGTGACCTCTTGGTCGGGCTTCACTTCGCTTATTAGGACTCTTTTCATTTGTTTATCTCCTTTGTCAGTGATTCTGCGTCAAGCGTTACTTTTGTTTGCTCGCCTGTTTCCATATTTTTGACGTTGGCGGAGTTTTCTGCTATTTCGTTATCGCCGATGATTAGCGAGAACTTCGCGCAGCGCTTGTTGGCGTATTTCATCTGCGCTTTCACGCTTCGGCGCAGAAGGTCGCTTTCTGCTGCCGCGCCCGCGCCGCGCAGGGCGTGTACCAACTGCTGCGATTTCAGATAGCCCGCCTCGCCCGCGTGTCCTACATATATTTCGCATGGGATGGCAAGCTCTGGCAGCAGCCCCTGGTTTTTCAGCAAAATAAGCAGCCTGTCCATCCCCATGCCAAAGCCCGCCGCAGGGACATCCGCACCGCCTAGCTTGCCGATTAGGCCGTCATACCGCCCGCCGCCTATTACCGTAGGCAGCCCCTCGGCCATAAACTCAAACACCGTGCGCGTATAGTAGTCCAGCCCGCGCACCATTTTGGGGTCAATCACAAACGGAATGCCGAAACCTTTTAACAGCTCCTGCACAGTCGCAAAATGCTTACCGCATTCCTCGTCCAGCGCGTCGAGTGTCGGCGGCGCTTTTTGCATAACTGCCTTGCACTTGTCCACCTTGCAGTCAAGCGCGCGCAGCGGGTTCTTTTCGAACCGCCGCTTGCAGTCCGCGCAAAGCTCGTTCAGATTATCGCCCACGAAATTTTTCAGCATCTTGCGGTAGTTCTCGTGGCAGTCCTCGCAGCCGAGGCTGTTCAAATGCAGCACGACATCCTTCACGCCGAGCCGCGTAAGCAGGGCATGTCCGATTGCCATGACTTCCGCTTCCGCAGCAGGTTCCGCCGAGCCGAACACCTCCACGCCGAACTGGAAATGCTGACGATACCGCCCTGCCTGCGGATTTTCGTAACGGAAAATCGGGCCGATGTAATAAAATTTCAGCGGCATAGTCTCGTTGTGCATACCATGCTCGATGAACGCGCGTGCCGCGCCTGCCGTGCCCTCCGGCCTAAGCGTGATACTGCGCCCGCCCTTGTCGTCGAAGGTGTACATCTCCTTCTGCACAATGTCGGTAGTATCGCCCACCCCGCGCGCGAACAGCTCCGTATGCTCAAACATGGGGCTGCGGATTTCGCCGAAGCCGTACATTTCCGTGATTCCGCGGATATGCGATTCGAGATACTGCCACGCACGCGCGTCCGCGCCGAATACGTCCCTAGTCCCTTTTGGTGCTTGCATCATCATTATTCATCCGTTCTATATAGGTCTCTACCTCTTTTGGGTTGAATTTCCGTGTTATCAGGCTGCCTGTCAGGGTCTTTGTTACCGCGCCCGCGCCGAAGCCCAGTACTGTGCCTGTTTCCGCCATCATGGCTATGTTGTAAGCGCATTCGCAGCCCGCTCGTGCGTAGCCGACATTTTCGAACCCGCCCGCTTGGTTCTTCTGGCGGTACATGTAGTATGGAGAAAGCCCCAAACCGCGGCATGTTTCATCCGCTATTGTCAGCATTTTATCAATCTCGCCCGAGATTTCATACTCGCTGCGAAGCTCGTTCAGAAGCGAAGCTCGTTTCACCGCTAGGGTATGGACTGTGATATGCGCAGGTGCCAGTGACTTCAAGCCGTCCATAGTCCGTTCCATTTCAGAAGCGCCCTCACCGGGCAGCCCCGCGATTATGTCCACGTTGATGTTATCGAAGCCTGCCTGCCGAGCCAGTTCATATGCCTTGAAAAAATCACGCGCGGTATGCGCCCTGCCGATTCGTTCCAGCGTGCTGTCGTTCAGCGTCTGCGGGTTGATGGCGATTCTCGTTACGCCGTAGGCTTTCATCAGCTCGAGTTTTTCCTTTGTGATGCTGTCGGGGCGCCCCGCCTCCACGGTATATTCGACCCCGGGAAAAATTCCGACCAAGTCCAAAAGCCGCTCGAAGTCAGGAGCCGAAAAAGCCGTAGGCGTACCGCCGCCTATGTAGACTGCGTTCGCGTCCGCACGCTCATACTCCCGCGCAAGCGCCGCCAAATACCGCCCGTGGACATCCTTGCCCGTCTTCTGAAACGTAACAAACGAACAGTACAAACACCGGCTCGGACAAAACGGAATCCCAACATAAACGCCTACGCCGGGCTTTTGCGCAAGTATCATCCGGCCCTCTGCCCTCGCGACCTCCACAGCAAGCCGAATTTTATCCTCCCGCAAATGATAAACCCCGCCAAGCCGCTTGGCAATCGTGTCCTCGCTTTCTCCGTCCTCCAGCCACAGCCGAACCTGCTTGGACGGGCGTACCCCCGTAAGCGCGCCCCAAGGCGGCGCCTTCCCCGTGACTTCCTCCAGGGCGTAAAACAAGGCCAGCATGACCCCGCGCTTTACATCCGTTTCCGCACCGACAGCAACAGAAGCAAGCAGCGCCCCGTCCTCATAAACCTCGGCAACACTGCTTGTCCCCCTCACCGCGAGCCCTTTTACAGGGATTTCCCCGCAAAAAACATACTTCGCGTGAGCAAAAAAAACTTGCGTGATGACCTGCATCTCATGCCGAAAATCACTCACGCAATAAATAACCGTCAAGACGTAGCCCGCACTATAGTATCGACGCCGTTCTGCTGCATTATGCGGTCATACAGCCTCTCATACTGTTTGCGGTTCAAGACCTCTACACTAAGCTCGATAACCGCCTCGCCTTGGTCTGTACGGACGTTAAGCGCCTTCACGCTCAACCCTTCCTCGGAAAGCAGTTTCGTGATATCAAGCAGCAGCCCGTCCCTGTCCCTGCAATAAATCTTCATATCCGCACGGTAAACACGCCGCTCTGTCACATCGTCCCACATAGCCTCAATCACGCGGCGGCGTTCAAGCTCGTTCATCTTTATTTTTATCATGTTGATGCAGTCGGTGCGATGCACGGTGACACCGCGCCCGCGGGTCACATAGCCCGCGATATCATCCCCAGGCAGCGGAGAGCAGCATTTCGAAAACCGCACATTAGTGTCACCCACCCCCGCAATCAGAATCCCGCTCTTGGACTTCCGCTGATTGGGGGCGGTCTTCTTACCCGCTTCAAGCAATTCCTTAACAAGCGCCTCAACCTCGGGCGGCTGCGCATCCTTGTACTCCTGATACAAACGGTTGACCACCTGCGTCTCGCGCAGGCCCCCATGACCGATAGTGGCGCACATCGAGTCGTATTCCGCAAAGTTATACCGTTTAAGCACCGTATTCACGCGTCCGTCCGCAAGCAGTTCTTCCATAGGCACGCCCACGGACTTGGCCGCTTCGTCCAGCATCTCCTTGCCCCTGCGGATATTGTCGGTGCGGTTCTGTTTCTTGAACCACTGATTAATTTTAGTACGCGCGCCCGTTGACTTTACGATTTTTAGCCAGTCCAGGCTCGGACTTGCGGTTTGGCTTGTGATGACTTCTACACGGTCGCCCGTGCTTAGCACATGCGAAAACGGTACGCCCGAGCCGTTAACACGCACAGCTACCATGTGGTTTCCCACCGCGCTGTGTACGGCGTACGCGAAGTCTATTACCGTAGCGTCGCTCGTTAGGCTGATGACATCACCCTTCGGCGTGAAGCAGTAAATATTCTTGTTGAAGATATTCAAATTGAACTTAACCGCGTCGATGTATTCCTCGTTATCAGAAAGCTCGCGCTGCCATTCCATCAGCTTCCCGAGCCATTGCAGCTTATCGACGGCGCGGGCTTCGTCGCTTTCATCGCTCTGCCCGCTCTTGTAGCGCCAATGCGCTGCGATTCCGTACTCGGCCACACGATGCATTTCATGCGTGCGGATTTGTACCTCAAACGGCTCGCCGTCCTTCAGCAGCCCCGTATGCAGCGACTGATAGTTGTTCGGCTTAGGCACGCTGATGTAATCCTTGAACCGTCCGGGAATCGAAATATAAATCTCATGTAAAATCCCCATGACCTGGTAGCAGTCGAAAACCTCGTCCACTAGCACCCGCACGGCATGTAAGTCGTATATTTCGTCCAGTTCCTTTTCCTTGCCCACCATTTTCTTGTAAATGCTGAAAAAATGCTTGGGGCGGCCTTCCACCTTCGCCTTCACACCCGCTTCCGCCAGCTTTTCCCTGATTTCGTTGACGATGCCTTCTACCATGGTGCGGCGTTCTTCCTGACGGAGTCCGATTTTGTGCGCCAAGTCCTTGTATGCTTCGTTGTCCATATACTTGAAGCCCAAATCTTCCAGTTCATAACGGATTCTGGAAATGCCGAGCTTGTGCGCAAGCGGGGCATAGATTTCAAGCGTCTCCTGCGCGACTTCTGCCTGCTTCTTCTTTGACCGGAACTGCAAGGTGCGCATGTTATGCAGCCTGTCGGCGATTTTTATGATGATGATGCGGATATCCTTCGACATCGCGAAGAACATCTTGCGGTAGTTTTCCGCCTGCTCGTCCGTTTTCGAGGTGTATTGAAATTTTTCCAGTTTTGTAACCCCGTCCACAAGCACTGCCACTTCATCGCCGAACAGCCTTGCAATATCGTCTATAGAGTATTCCGTATCCTCAACAACATCGTGAAGCAGCGCCGCAACAATCGTCTCGGTATCCAGCCGCAGCTCCGCAAGAATAATAGCGACCCACAGCGGATGAACCATAAACGGCTCGCCCGATTTCCTTACCTGCCCGTCATGGGCATCGAAAGCCAAACGGTAGGCGCGGTCTACCGTTTCCAGTCTTGTCTTGGGGTGATACTTATTGATTTTTTCAATTAGTACTGCATACAGCTTATCACACGACATTTAACCCGCCTCCTTTCGCCTCTTAGCGTAGAATATCCTATTTTATGGCTATTATAGTTACATGTTGACCGAATTGCAAGAAAAAGGCGAAAAAAATCTTTATTCAGTCTTTTCAGACAGGCACTGACATGGTATACTCATAGTGAATTTACCTACAGGGGGTCTTTTTTTATGGACAATTTTAATAACGGCCTTATCTACACCGACGTAGACGGCTGCATCGGCTGTAACAACTGCATTCGCGAATGCCCGGAGCTTAAAGCTAACGTAGTAAGAGATGCGGGCGACGGAACTACAAAAATTTTCCTTGACGACCGCGAGTGCGTACTTTGCGGCACATGCCTTGACACATGCACACACGGCGTAAGGCATTCTAAGGACGACAACGACCGTTTCTTTGCAGACTTAAAAAGCGGCAAACCGGTTTCTGTGATGATTGCACCGGCCTTCCTTCTCAACTATCCGAACGAGTACAAGCATGTGCTTGGCTATCTGCGCTCCCTTGGTGTGAAACATTTCTACAGCGTCAGCTTCGGCGCAGACATTACTACTTGGGCTTATCTTAACTATCTTCTTAAAAACCACAAACAGGGTCAAATCTCTCAGCCATGTCCTGCCATCGTGAGCTATATAGAAAAACATCAGACCAATCTCATAAGCAGCCTAATCCCAATCCAAAGCCCTATGATGACCACGGCTATCTACCTAAAACAATACCAGAAGGTTCCAGAAGACCTTGCCTTCCTAAGCCCGTGCATCGCCAAGAAAATCGAAATAGAGTCGCCGCGCGGTAAAGGGCTGATTAAGTACAACGTAACCTTCAACGGGCTGATGGACCGCATCAGAAAGGAAGGAATCAACCTTCGTACATACCCCGAACTAGACGACGAAATCGACTACGGGCTCGGCTCTCTGTTCCCTGTTCCCGGCGGGCTTCGTGAAAACGTCGAGTTTTATCTCGGACAGGAAGCCATGGTCGTTCAGGTCGAGGGCGAAAAGCACGCATACGAATATTTCCGCGACCTTCCCGACTGGATTAAGCGGACAAAGCCCGCGCCTACTCTTGTTGACGCGCTTAACTGCGGGGCAGGCTGCAACTACGGAACAGCCACAGAGTTCCGCCAGAAGCATAACGACTATGTTAAGGTAGAAACCCATTTCCTCCGCAAAAAGAAAATGGCGGAAGTACAGGACGAGCAAGGAATGCAGGTTCTTGACCCGAGCGAACGCTTCGCCATGCTGAACGAACGCTTCAAAGACTTCCGCATGGAGGATTTCATGTGCAGCTACACTAACCATCAGGTAAACGAGCGCACAGTTTCCGACCGCGAGCTTGAAAATATCTTCACCGACATGTACAAGCCCACCGAGGCAGACAGGATAATCGACTGCCGTTCCTGCGGCTACGAGACTTGCAAACGCTTGGCCGTTGCGATTGGGCTTAACATCAATACCAAGGAAAACTGCGTATACTACGTGAAAGCGCAGCTCCAAAACCGCCTTGCGCAATCCCAGAAAATCGCCGACAACTTCGAACAAATCAGCGGCTTGATTGCGGAAATGGCACAAGAAAACATCGGCATTTCCGACGACACCGTCACCATCAACAACCGCGTGGAAGAAGCCGTAAACTACGGCGGCGAAATGCGCAAGACTCTCGATGATGTACAGGCGGAGTTCTCGAAGCTTACCGCTTCCTACAACGAGATTTCAAATATCGCGCGAAGCACGAATATTCTTTCCATCAACGCATCCATTGAGGCGGCACACGCCGGGGTGCATGGTAAGGGCTTTGCCGTTGTTGCCACAGAAGTCGGCGACTTGGCCAACAAATCCCTTGCCGCAGCCAATAAGAACCGTGACGACAGTGATTCCATCTTCAAGGTACTGGACAAGCTTTCGGAAAGTACCGAGACTCTCATGAAGCACATTGAGGAAATCCGCGGCTCTACCGTTGAGATTAGCGACAGCGTAGAAGGCATCCGCGGGAAGTCAGAAGATGTTATTAAACTGATGGATAGTATACAGGAATAATTTTTTGTGATATAGTGAACCCGTTTCAAAATAATACGCACACCGTCTGCGCCATGGTGCGTTTCAAATAGACGGTGGAGGCAAACCATGGAGGAATCAGAAAATGGCAGTTATCAGTATGAAACAGCTTCTCGAAGCCGGGGTGCATTTTGGGCATCAGACCCGCCGCTGGAACCCCAAGATGTCGGAGTACATTTTCGCGGAGCGTAACGGTATCTACATCATTGACTTGCAGAAGACTGTACGCAAGGTTGACGAGGCCTATAAGGCCGTTACTTCGATTGTTGCGGACGGCGGCGATGTCCTTTTTGTCGGTACTAAGAAGCAGGCGCAGGAATCGATTAAGGAAGAAGCGCTTCGCTGCGGCATGTATTTTGTTAACGAGCGCTGGTTGGGCGGTATGCTCACCAACTTCAAGACGATTCAGTCACGTATTCAGCGTCTGAAAGACCTCGAACGCATGGAACGCGAGGGCACTTTTGAGATTCTTCCCAAAAAGGAAGTTGCTCAGCTTGTTCATGAAATGGAAAAATTGCAGCGGAACCTTGGCGGAATCAAGGACATGAAGCGCATTCCTTCGGCCTTGTTCATCGTTGACCCGCGCAAGGAACGCATTGCGATTCAAGAAGCACAAAACCTTGGTATTCCGATTGTCGCTATTGTCGATACTAACTGTGACCCGGACGAGGTTGACTACGTGATTCCCGGGAACGACGACGCAATCCGCGCGGTAAAGCTGATTGCCGGAAAAATTGCCGACGCGGTGCTTGAAGCCAAACAGGGCGAGCAAACCGAAGACGAAGGCACCCCTTACGAACAGGCACAGCCTGCCGAGGGACAGGAAGAAGCCTCAGAAGATATCGAAGAACTTGCAGAAGCAGACGCTGAATAGAAAGAGGAAGAATATATGGCAGTAACAGCAGCAATGGTAAAACAGTTACGTGATTTGAGCGGAGCAGGCATGTCCGCTTGTAAGGACGCGCTTACAGAAGCGGGCGGCGACATAGAGCGCGCCTCCGAGATTCTGCGCGAAAAAGGCTTGGCGGCGGCAGCCAACAAAGCCGGGCGCGTAGCCGCAGAAGGTTTGGTACACGCTTTGATTTCCGATGACAGGAAAAGCGCCGTACTGGTCGAGGTCAACAGCGAAACCGATTTCGTTGCCAAAAACAAAGACTTTATTGAATACGTGCATCAGGTAGCCGAGTTAGCCCTGAAATCCTCCGCAGCCGACATGGACGCCTTTATGGCAGAAAAATGGCCTGACGGCGAGACTGTTCAGGAGAAACATTTGCAGAAAGTTGCGCTGATTGGCGAAAACGTCGGCATACGCCGCTTTGAGCGCTATACAGGCGGAGCTGATTCCGCGATTGTCAGCTACATCCACGGCGGCGGACGCGTTGCCGTTATGCTTGAAATGGAATGCGCATCGGCCACTGACGAAGTTCTGGAAGCAGGCCGCAACCTCTGTATGCAAATTGCCGCCATGTCACCGCTCTTTGTCGCACGCGAAGACGTTCCAGAAGATTTCATCGTAAAAGAAAAAGAGATTCTTCTGCAACAGGCAATCAACGAAGGGCGCCCCGCCAACATCGCGGAGAAGGTCGTCGAAGGGCGCTTGAAAAAGAATCTGGTAGCCATGTGCCTGCTTGAACAGGAATACGTCAAGGACGGCGACATGACCTGCGGCAAGTACGTCGAATCAGTCGGCGGTCTGAAAATCAAGCGCTTTGTACGCTATGAGACTGGCGAAGGTATCGAAAAGAAAGAAGAAAACTTTGCCGAGGAAGTCAGTAAGGCAATGGGCGGTTGATTGATGATTAAAGATTAAAACCGAAACTTTTGAAAAAGTTTCATCAAAACTTTTATGAAAACCGCGCTTATGCGCGGTTTTTTGGAATGGATGGTTTTATGTGGAAGGTGTTTTTGTTTGTTTTATTGTTGGTGGGGTGTGGGGTTGTTGAGCCTGCGGGTGAGGTGGTTCCTGCTGCGGAGGTTCCGGATGAGGCGGTTTCGGTTGAGGAGGTTCCTGCTGCGGAGGTAGGTTTGGGTTCTGCGTTGGATTATAATCTTGTTGATGTTTATAACTTTCCTGTCTTTTGGCTTACTAGTGAGCTTCATCCTTTTGAGCAGGAACGCGAGCTTTGGCATGATGCTTTCTTGTCCGACTTTTTTCAGTTTGAGGATATACCTGTGCGCCTGCGCGGGCGCGGTAACTCTACCTGGTGGCGCGGGGAGGAGAAACGTCCGCTTCGTATTCGCTTTGAGGAACCGCAGACCTTGCTTGGCTCAGAACATGCCGCCGCTGACTGGGTTTTGATTGCTAATCTTTTTGACTTGTCGCTGCTTCGTAACCATGCCGCTTTTTATCTTGCCGATTCGCTTGACGGGATGGACTGGGCGCCTTTTTCTCGGCTTGTTCATTTGTATATTAACGGCGAATATTATGGCGTTTATCAGCTTGCCGACGAGCGGGATGTGGGGCCCGGGCGGGCACAACTTACTTTTGATGTCGACCCTGCGGTCAGTGAATATTTTTTTGAGATGGACGGGCGGCCCGAGACTTGGCTGGCTGATGGGTATGTAGAAGACGTTGACTTTTTTGTGGTTGGCGAGCGGGCTTATGCTATCCGCTTTCCGCATCGGCGGGAATTTGACGGGCATCTTGAATATTTGCGTGATTTTGTCCGCGGGGTAGACGCTGCTGTGCATAGCCGCGACCTTGACGCCATTACTGCTGTGCTTGATTTGCCCTCTTTCGTTGACTTTTATCTTGTTCAGGAGTTGTTTAAGAATATCGATTCCGGGTACCGCAGCGTGTTCTTGCAGGTGCGCGGGGCTGGGGCTGACAGGCGGCTTTATCACGGGCCTGTTTGGGATTTTGACCGCTCGGCAGGGAACACCCTTTATTGGACAGAGCCTAATTTCATTCACTCAGGGGTCTATAATATTTGGTTCCGCGAACTGCTTGAGGTGCCTGCTATCAAACGCATGGTGATTGAGCGGTGGAACGAGATTCAGGTTTTTGCTGTTCCCGGGATGCTTGAACATCTTGATTATTTGGTTTATAACTATGGACACGCTTTTGAGCGGAATTTTGAGCGGCATGTTATTTTCGGTACCGAGCCGGAATGGTTCGCTATGCTGCCGCAGGCTACCCGTGAGATAGACAGCTTTCAGGGGCAGGCGGCTTATTTGATGAGTTGGTTCCGCTCGCGGGTGCATTGGCTGGATACTCATTTTAACGGGGCGGGCTCATGTTGCCATTGAATAAGATTTCGTCATACTATGTCTTTTTCGTCTATCTGTTTTTTGGCTCGCTTGTCTTTTCGCCTTTTTTGAGCGGGCGGCAGCGGGTTCATGACAGTTATCTTGTCGAGCTTTACGCCGGGTACGGTTTTATGATTGACGGGCTGTTTAATCAGGGGCGCTTGTTTTCTTCTTGGTTTTACCGTGCGCTTTTGTTTTTTGACCCGCCTTACCGCTTGGTGATGGCCGGCTCTACATTTTTGTCGGTTGTTTTTCTCTCGGCTGCCGCTTTTGTTGTCTATCGGCTTGTTGATAAAGAGAATAATCTGCTTGCGGTTATCGGCTCGTTTATGCTGTTCTTCAATTTATTTGTCTTGGAATCGCTTTTGTTTTTTGAGAATGCGGTCATGTCGCTTGGGATTTTGCTTGCGGTTTTGGCTGTTGCTGCCTTTTTGGCTGATAGATACTGGGGCTGCCTTGGGTTGATGCTTTTTAGCGTGTTTTGCTATCAGCCTGCGGTGGCTTTTTTTCCGCCTTTGCTGGTTCTGTTTGTTGGGTTTCGGCTCGACTTGATTCGCGGGGCTTTTATTCATGGGGCTGCCCTTCTTGGGAATTTTTTGTTCCTTCGCTTGGTTTCGGACGACGGGCGGTTTTATGGCGAGGTTCGGTTGCTTACTAATTTGCTTAACTCGTTTACTGCAAGCCGTGATTTTCTTGTGAATCAGTATGGGTTTATGCCTAGCTTTTTGTTTTTGGCTTTTTTGCTGCTTTTTTTGGGGTTGCTTGTTTATTATAATAAGGGCAGCTTGCTGGCTTTTGTTGCGCTGTTTGCCGCTACTTTTGTTTTGCTTTTGCCTATGGCTTCGGAACGCTGGTATATTTTTCCGCGCAGTGCTGTCGGGCTTGCGGGGATTGGGGGTTGGCG